>Ga0326727_10020212_pt1 | contig 13252 bp, 7 predicted proteins | sample MB2enrmetagenome_FD_207643 | JGI IMG/M metagenome (GOLD analysis project Ga0326727, IMG submission 207643) | Lab enriched peat soil microbial communities from McLean, Ithaca, NY, United States - MB29MY | ecosystem: Environmental > Terrestrial > Soil > Wetlands > Peat | place: USA: New York...
TTTGCCCATGCTCTTGGTGATCGTGGGGGGCGCGATCGCCGGGAGCGGGATCGCAAAATTGCTCGGCGCGGCATTGATCGAGACAATCGCGTTTGCTGCCGCCGCAGGGATCGGAGGCGGCGCAACCAGCGGTGGTGGAGGCGGAAGGGTATCCGGGGGTGGCGGGGCGATCGGGCCGGTATCCGCCCCACCATCGCCGGCGGACTGGAAATCTGGCGGCTCGACGTACTTGTTGAAGAGCACCTTCCCGCCGAACAAAATCACTATCAGCAGGTGAATGACCGCCGATATGGTGAAATAACGCGAGGCCAGCAGCGGCCGAATGAAACGATCAAAATGGGTGGTAGTCACGTCCTGGGGCGGGTGCGCGGGTTCATTAAAAACAATAAATTACGATCTAGTAGGAATATCGCCATCCCGGGACTACATAAAAGCGGAATTTTACGTTTTAGTTAGGTTGTGGCTGGAAGTCCCGGCCCCCCTTGCCGCAAATAGTCCATAATCCCGGCCGGTGCCCGGCGCTCCTGGAGCAACCGCGTCATCACTTTCATATACGGGTCGACGTGCGTGAAGAACCGCTTGTAGGCGGCGCAGAGGTAATTCAAGCCAGCCTCCCCATCCGGAGTCCGGATGAAGCGATGCTTCGGGCACTCCCCGTTGCAGGCAAATCGAACGTCGCACTGCCGGCAATACTGCGGGAGCGTGGCCTGCTTGTCGTTTCCAAATTTCCACTGCACCTCGCGGCTGGCGAGGTCGCCGAGACTCTCGTTCATCAGGTTCCCGAGCCGGTACTCCGGATAGACGTAATGATCACACGAATAAACATCGCCGTTGTGTTCCAGCGCGAGCGCCGCCCCGCATTTTTCCGCGAAATAGCAGAGCGGCGATCCCATCCCCGCCCAGGCGCTGAGCGCGACGTCGAACATTTGCACGAACACCTTGCCGACGTCATTGCGCACCCATTGATTGAAGATCGTCACCAGGAACTCGCCGTATTGCGCCGGCTCGACGCTCCACCGGGTCACCATGGCCACCTCCGGGGATACGCCCGGCTCCGGAGGATGCGCGTAGGACAAGTTATCGGCGTTATCGCCTGGCTCGGGCAGCCTTTCGACCAGCGGGATGAACTGCATGAATCCCGATCCGGTATCCTTGAGAAAACGGTAGACCTCGCGAGGTTCCCGCGAATTCAGCCGGTTGACGACAGTCAGCGTGTTGAATTCGACACCGTGCTTCTTGAGGAACTTCAGGCCCTGCATCACTCTGTCGAACGTCGGCTGCTGCTTCTTGTCGACGCGATAGGAGTCGTGGAGCGCCTCCGGCCCGTCCACGCTGAGGCCGATCAAGAAGCCGTTCTTCGCGAAGAAATCGCACCAGTCGTCGTTGAGCAGCGTCCCATTGGTCTGGAGCGCATTCGATATCCGCTTCCCATTCGCGTACTTCTGCTGCAAGGCGACGATTTTTCTAAAATAATTCGCGCCGAGCAGTGTCGGCTCGCCGCCCTGCCAGGCAAAATTCACCTCCGGGGTGTGCTGGGCCTCAATGTACTGGCGCACATAGGCATCCAGCACCTCGTCGCTCATCTTGAAATTCTCGTTCTTCGGGAAAAGGTTCTCCTTCTCAAGGTAGTAGCAATACTTGCAGTCGAGGTTGCAGATCGGCCCGATCGGCTTGGTCATTACGTGAAAATAATCACGTTGGTTTGTCGGGGGCGCGCTCATCGTAATGACAATATATGGCCGATGTCCGAAAGGATGGCAACGGAATCACATTGCAACCCGGTGCGCCAGAGTGGTGTTCTGAAAATATCGACGGCTCCCGCCGGACGTTGTACCCATCCTCCCATGAGCTGCTTCCCCCTGCTCCCTTCACTCCGCTGGCTGCTGCCAATTCTCCTCGTCAGTGTCTCAACCGCGTGGCCCGCAAAAGCACCCTGGCAAAAAACTGCTACCGGCATCGATTTCAGAGTTGGCCCCGCCCAAGTGGAACTCGCCGCGGCGACTCCCACCGCATTCCGCCTCTCGATTTCCTATCACGGCAAGCCCGGCCCGAATTCGACGACTTTCCTCGATCCGAAGTCCTCCCCGCCCGCATGGGAGATGATAAAGACCGGCAATCTCGTGGGAATAAAATCGGCCGCGGGCGAATTGCTGTTCGATCCGGCCACCAGTCGATGGACACTGCTCGACGCCGGGGGTAACACTGTGATCCCTCCCTCCGGCATCGGCGAATTGATTACCACGCGTCCGATCCCCACGCTGGTCCCCGTACTGTGCGCCGATTCGAAGCAGCACAAGTGGGTCAACTACATGGTGCCGGATCCCTCCATCTCGCCCGACACGTGCTATATCGACATCCCGGTTCAATTAAGGGCGAAGGCGCCGTCCGAGGTTTACGGCTGCGGAAATGCTTCCGGAATGCTGCTCCAATCCAAGGGAGAAACGCACAATGGCAACGGGCTCGCGATTATTCCCTACTATTGGTCACCTTCCGGCTATGCCGTCCTCGCTGTCTCCCGTGACGACGAAAAACCGGCGAGCTGGAAACCGGCGGCGAACGGTTCTTCGCTTGTCTGGCACTTCCTTGGAAATAAAGCGGACCTTTACCTCATGCCGGCCGATTCACTCCACACGGCAGCCCACGCGTACGGGCAATTGTCCGGCATGCCTGCGGTTCCGCCTCGTTGGAGCTTCGGTTACCTGCAAGGCAAGTGGGGCTGGACCAGCCGTGCTTTCATTGAAGACGCGCTCAATCATTTCCTGAAGCACAACCTGCCGGTGGACGCATTCCTTTTCGACTTCGAGTGGTACACGCCACAAAACGACTATGAGCTACTTCAGGGAGACCCGGCCTATCCCGATTTCGGCTGGAACCCGGCGACCTTTCCGCAACCGGCCGAGCAGATCGACGCCTATCGCGCCGAGGGCATTCATTTTGTCGGCATTCGCAAGCCGCGCATGGGAAATACCGTAGCGCTCAAGCTCATGCGGGACAACGGGTGGCTCCTGCGCCCTAAGATCCACATCGACCTCCCCTCCCCGCTCATGCATGTGGGGAACTTTGCGAATGCCGATTTCCGCGCGTGGTACGCGGCTCAATCGCAGCCGCTCCTGCAAAAGAACATCTACGGCTGGTGGAATGACGAGGGCGACGGCGGGTTCGGGAGTTACACGACCTACTTCAATTGGATCACCACGGAGAGCGCCGCGTTCGCCCAGGCAAAGCCCGGCCGGCGGCTCTGGACCTTGAATCGCTCCTTCTCGCCCGGCATGCAGCGGCTTGGCGCCGCCGCGTGGACCGGCGACATCCAGGCGCGCTGGGATGTCATGGCCGGCACCCCGGCGAATCTGCTCAACTGGAGCCTCGCCGGCATGGACTACGGCACCTGCGATATCGGCGGGTACTCGCCCGAGACCGAGGCCCACCTCCTTACGCGCTGGATGGAGGCCGGCGTCTTCTACCCCGTATTCCACGCCCATTCAGAGACCGGCCGCACTCCACATTTCCCATGGCTCTTCGGTTCCGAAGCCGAAAATGCCATTCGCAAGGCCATGGACCTGCGCTACCGCCTTATCCCTTATTATTACAGCCTCGCCCACCAGGCGCATGACACCGGCATTCCCCTTATGCGCCCGCTCGTGATGGAATTTCCGGACGATCCGCAGGTCACCGATATGACCAGCCAATGGCTGATGGGACCCGGACTTATGGCCGCGCCGATCCTCACTGCCACCGGCCAGCGCACCGTCTATCTGCCCCATGACGACTGGTTTCAATTTGGCACCGCGACCAAGCTGGCTGGAGGCAAGACATTGGACGTCACCGCGAAGCTCGACGAAATACCCGCGTATGTCCGCGCCGGCACCGTTCTGCCGCTCGGTCCCGTCATACAGAACACCGATCTCCTGCCCGGTGGCCCGCTGGAGATCCAAATCTACCCCGGACACGATGCCTCTTTCACCCTCGTGGAAGACGACGGAGAATCGACCGACTATCTCAACGGAGCCATCCGACGCACCACTTTCACTTGGGAAGAAAAAGCGCACCGGCTGTCCTGGAAAACGGAGGGGCCGTACAAAGGTCCCCATGATTTCCACGACTTGAAGATCGTCCTCTTCGATCCTGCTGCGAAGGCGCCCTCCGCTCCGGTCTCCGCTTCCATGGATGCGGCCGGCTCCGCCGCCGTGCCGGCAGCGCCTCTCTGACACACGTTATTTTCTATAATCTGCGGCATACTGGGTTAATCTTCGGCTTAGTTACACCCCCATGTCCTCCCCCCATCCAGGCCACGTCACCCAGACACTCACTTCCGAATACGTGCAGGCCACGGCAGAAGCGGTGAACGAAGAGCGCGTTTATGCGAAGGTCACGCGCCGTCTCATCCCGTTCTTCTTCCTCTTTTACGTAGGCGACTACCTGGACCGCGTGAACATCGGGTTCGCAAAGCTCGAGATGATGAAGGATCTCGGCTGGAGCGACACCATTTACGGCATTGGCGCGGGTGTGTTTTTCATCGGTTATTTCCTCTTCGAGGTGCCGAGCAACATCATCCTCTACAAATTCGGCGCGCGGCAATGGATCGCAACCATCATGCTCATTTGGGGGGTGGTATCCGCCTGCACGATGTTCGTCGCGTCGCCCTTCTGGCTATACATTCTCCGTTTTGGGCTCGGCCTAGCCGAGGCTGGATTTTTCCCCGGCGTCGTTCTCTATCTCACCTATTGGTATCCGAAGCGGCGGCGCGGCAAGGTGGTTGCAATTTTCATGGCTGCAACCAGCGTCGCGGGCCTGGTAGGCGGTCCGGTTTCCGGCTGGATCATGCACTCGATGCAAGGCATTGCCGGCCTTCGCGGCTGGCAGTGGCTCTTTATTCTCGAGGGCATCCCTTCGGTTCTCATGAGCGGCCTGGTGCTCACTGTCCTCGACAATTCCATCCAGGAGGCGAAATGGCTCGGCGACGACGAGAAACTTCTCCTGGAAAAAAACATCGCCGAAGATTTCAGCCCCACCCAGCACACCTCGCTCAGCCAGGTACTCGTCGACAGCCGGGTCTGGCTTTGCAGTTTCGTACTTTTTCTGCTGCTGTTCGGCTTTTACGGCATCGCTTTTTTCCTGCCGCAATTCATTCACGATACCGGCGTAAAAAGCGTCCTGACCGTCAGCCTGCTGACGGCAATCCCTTTCGCCGCCGCCACGGTCAGCATGGTCTGGCTCGGCCACAGGTCAGACCGCATGGGCGAGCGGCATGCGCACATCGCCATCTCCGCCTTCGTGGGAGCGGCGACGCTCGTCATCAGCGGGCTCGTCGGCGGTAATGCGTTATACTCCGTCGTCGCCCTCACATTGGCCACTGCCGCGACCTATGCCACCATCCCGGTCATGTGCGCGCTGCCCACAGAGATCCTCAGCGGAATCGCCGCGGCTGGAGGAATCGGAATCATTTATTCCATCGGCAATCTGGCCGGCTTTTTCGCCCCCACTGCTCTGGGAAGAATCAAAGACGCTACGCATCGCTCCGACCTGGGGCTTTATCTCCTCGCGGCGAGCATGCTGCTTGCCGGCATCATACTCATGGTGATGCGGGCGGCCGCAAGAAAGCAGGCTGTGCAATCGGCTGCCGCTGCGTAAACGTGTTTCCATTCCGCGCCGCATGCCTTCCGCCCACGAAATAGTAATTCCCTCCTTCCGCGTCCCGGTCCGTTCCGGCATCGATCTCTGCGTCATTGGCGGCGGCGCGGCTGGAATGTCCGCCGCGGTCGGCGCCGCACGAGCCGGCCTCAAGGTGCTGATGATCGAAAAGTACGGCTTCTGTGGCGGAGCAACCGTGGCGGGCTTGAGCGGCACGATCTGCGGGCTCTACAGCAGCGGCGACGCGCCGCATCAGATCGTCTTCGGTTTTGCCGGCGAGTTCTATGACGCTTTGAAACAACGCGGCGGCGCTTCCTCGAAGCCGATCTTTTTCGGAAAGACGGCGCTCGTGCCGCACGACAGCTTTGTGTGGAAGGAGATCGCCGACCATTTTCTGCAAAATTCCGAGGTGGAGGTCCTTTTTCACACCCATTTTCTAAAGGCCTATCCCGGCGAAAACGGCCAGGTCGAAATGATTCTCGTCCGCGGCATGGAAGGCTTCCAGGCCATCCAGGCTGCCGCTTTCATCGACGCATCCGGCGACGCCGATGTCGTCCACAGCCTGGGCGGCTCGACGACACTGGGAAAAAATGGCGTTATCCAATCCCCAACGATGATTTTCCGCGTCGGCAATGTGGATATGCAGAGCTTTCTCCGTCTCGATCCGCAGGAGATTTGCGAACGCGTCGCCGAGGCCGATAAGTCCGGCGCTTACACGCTGCCACGGCATCACGTATACGTATTTCCCCTCCCGTCCGGGCACGAGGTCCTTTGCAACATGACACGGATCACCTACCCCGATGGCCGCACGCCCGTTGGCACCTCCAGCCGCGACCTTACGTTTGCGGAGATGGAAGGCCGCCGCCAGGCGCGCGAGTACGCCCGCTTCCTGAAGGACAAGATATCCGCCTTCTCCAACTCTTATCTCGTCGAGACCGGCGCGCAGGTCGGCATTCGCCAGACGCGTTCCATCATCGGCAAGACCCGCCTGCAGAACGCCGATGTCCTCGCCGGCCGCAAATGGAAAGGGGCGGCCACATTTTCCGCTTGGCCCATCGAAGTCCACGAGGGTGACGCGCTCAAGATCGCCTACCTCGCGGACGGTGTCACTTACGACGTGCCATTCGAGGCGCTCATCCCCACGTTCTCAAGCAACCTTCTCGTCGCCGGCCGCTGCCTCTCCGCCGAGCACGAGGCGCTCGCCTCCGCGCGTGTCACAGCGCAATGCTTCGGCATGGGCTACGCCGCCGGCGCCGCCGCCGCGTTGATGCTGCGGGAAAAAATTTCGAGCCAGGAGCTGACTGGTGTTCAGGTCGCCGACTGGATGCATAACCACCACCTAAAAACCTCCGAGGAAAAATAAATGAATCTGAGAAGCAACTTCGAACCAGGCACGACCCGCTGGGCCGTGCGCCGCGCGCAATGGATCGCCATGGGCATCGACGAAAAGGATTTCGAGAAACCAAAGATCGCCGTCGTCAACTCCTCCTCCAATATCTCCGTCTGCTATGCGCATCTGGACGGCCTTTCCATCATCGCGCAGCAGGCCATCCGCGACGCCGGCGGCCTCGCGTTTGAGGTCCACACGATCGCGCCTTCGGACTTCATCACGTCCGCCGGATTGAAGGCCCGCTACCTCCTTCCTTCCCGCGATCTTCTCGTCAATGACATCGAGGTCATGGTCGAAGGCGCCTGCCTCGACGGCATGCTCCTACTCGGCTCATGCGATAAGACTACGCCCGGCCAGCTCATGGCTGCCGCCCGGCTCGACATCCCGTCCATCGTCGTCCCGTGCGGCTATCAGCTCGGCGGCCTTTGCGGCGGCAAGGAGGTCGACATCGAGGAAGTCTACAAAGGTGTCGGCACCACAAAAACCGGCGCAATGTCCTTGGACCTGCTCACCGACTGGACCCGTTGCGCCATAAAAGGTCCCGGCGTCTGCGCCGGCCTCGCGACGGCCAATTCCATGCATTGTATGACCGAGGCGCTCGGCATGGCGTTGGTCGGCAGCGCACCGATCCGTGCCGGTAGCGACCGCCTGGTGGATAACGTGAAACGTGCCGGCAAACAAATCCTCGAATTGATCCGCCGGGACATCCGGCCCCGATCGATCCTTACCGCGGAAACCATCGAGAATGCGGTCCGTGTCGCCATTGCGATCGGTTGCTCCGTCAATACCGTCCGCCATCTTTGCGCCATCGCCGGCGAGGCCGAGCTCGATCTCGATGTCATCAAACTCTTCGAGTCGAACAGCGATCTCCCGCTCATCGCCGAAATCCGCCCAAACGGCGAAAAGCGCATCGAGGACCTCGACCGCGCCGGCGGCACCCACGCCGTCATGGTCCGCTTGAAGGACAAACTCCATCGCGGCGTCCGTACCGTCGATTTCGATACGCTCGGCGAAGCCCTCTCCCAGCCTTGCGAAATCGACGAGACCGTCATTCGTCCCCTCAATCGTCCCTTCCGACCCGAGCCCGGCCTCGTCATTCTGCGTGGTAACATGGCCCCCGAGGGAGCAATCGTCAAACTCTCCGCCGTTCCCGGCGATTGCCGGGTCTTCGAAGGCCCCGCGCGCATCTTCGAGGACGAGGACGAAGCCATCCGGCAATTGGGTGAAAAGAATATCAAACCGGGCGACGTCATCATCCTCCGCATGATGGGCCCGAGCGGCGGCCCAGGAACGGTGTTTGCGTGCAGCTTCATGGCCGCACTCGTCGGTGCCGGACTCTCGAATGACGTCTCCGTCATTACCGATGGCGAGCTCTCCGGCCTCAATCGCGGCATCACCGTCGGCCAGGTCATGCCCGAGGCCGCATGCGGCGGCCCGCTGGCGGTCGTGAAAGAGAGCGACACAATCCGCATCGACCTCAATGCAAAAAAAGTCGACATCCTCATTCCCGACGCGGAGTTGAGCGACCGCCTCTCCAAGTGGAAGAAACCCGTCCGCAAGTCCCGGCGCAGTTGGCTTTCTATTTATGCCGAAGTCGTACAGCCCATCTCCAAGGGCGCGATCCTGGGCCACACCAATTAATAACTTCAGCTTTCGGACTTTTTCCGCAACCTACGGTCCAGAAACTACATTAACCTTCATGACCTTCCCCCGCTTTGCCGCGCTGGCCGCGGCATTCTGCGTAGCCTTCCTTTCGTCGTCCTCCCCGGCCGCGAATCCAACCACGAAGCCAAACATTGTCTTCATCCTCGCCGATGACCTGGGATGGAAAGACCTCGAGTGCTACGGATCCTATTCCTACCACACTCCGAACATCGACCGCCTTTGCAGCGATGGAATGAGGTTTACCCAGGCGTACTCATATCATTGCTGTTCCCCCACCAGGGCCAGCGTCATGGTCGGCATGGATCCCGCCCGGCTCGGCATTACCGTGCCTGAAGGCCATTTGCCCCAGGTGATCCTCCAATCAACGGTCCCCGCAAGCGCGCCCAGGTGGCAACCCCTTATCGCGCCAACCTGCGTAACCCGTCTCGATACGAAATTTGTCAGCTTCGCCACCATCCTCAAGCAGGAAGGTTACGTGACCGCCCATTTCGGCAAGTGGCATCTGGGCAGGGAACCGTATTCTCCTCTTCAGCACGGCTTCGATGTCGACATTCCTCATGTCGATTTTCCCGGCCCCAATGGCTCCTATATTTATCCCTGGAACCCGAAAATCATCGCCGGATTCAAGACCCCAGGCCATCCGGGTGAACACCTCGAGGATCACATGGCCCGCGAAGCCTCGACTTTCATCGAACAAAACAAGAACAAACCCTTCCTGCTCGCTTACTGGGCTTTCTCCGTCCACTCCCCTCTCGGCGCAAGGCCGGATTATGTTGAAAAAAACAAAGGCATATTCGACTCCTACTCCCCTCAACGTAATCCCACTTACGCAAGCATGGTCGAAAGCCTCGATGACGCGGTTGGAACCCTCATGGACGCCCTCGAACGTGCCGGAGTCGCCGATCACACGATCGTTATATTCGATTCCGACAACGGCGGCCTCGAGTACTACGAAGGAGGCCCTTATAATAAGACGTACCAGGGCACTCCCGCCACCAGCAATACCCCGTTGCGTATGGGCAAAGGTTGGATTTACGAAGGCGGCGTCCGCGTTCCGCTTCTTGTTAAATGGCCCTCCGTCGTGAAGGCAAACTCCGTCTCAAACGCGCTCATTTCCAGCCAGGATCTCTATCCAACCATTCTTCAAATGGCTGGCGCCGAACCTCGCAAAGATCAACCCCTCGATGGCATCAGTTTCGTGCCCGTGCTCAAAAATGAAAAGCCGACAACCCGAACGAAAGTCTATTGCGTAAGTCCAAACTATATCCTGAATTATCTGCCCATGCTCGAGACTCCAGCCGCCTCCATTAGATCCGACGACTGGAAATTGATCCATTTCTATTCGGCAAACACCAATAACACGGACCGCCTGGAGTTATATAATTTAAAGGATGACATCGGCGAGACCTTCGATATGTCTGCCGGAATGCCCGATCTTACAGCCAAACTCTCCAAACAGTTGGATGCTTACATCGCCTCGATCCATGCGGTTATGCCGAAGCCGAATCCCAAGTATGACCCAAAAGTATTGTTCCCGCCGCGCAAGCGCGAACCTTCGCAACCCGTGGTGCTTCCCTCGGATGGCGACTAGCACTTGATCACCTCGCCTTTCAATTGCCCGAGGCGAGCACCTGGATCTCGGCGTCAGTCAGCGCGCAATTGTAAACTCGCACGTCCTCCAGCTTACCTGCAAAGTAGCCCAAACCGTCGGCTCCGCCCAAGTTGAACACGGGGTGAACCGCCTTAACGCTGGTGTGGCCGGCCTTCTCGTACATGCCGTTCACGTAAAGCGTCGGTTGCTTTTTGCGATAGACGACGACGATGTGATTCCAGCCCTTTTGCGGCAGGTTATCCACCAGCACGGACGGCAGGTAACCGTCTGATGACTCGACGACGCTGATGCCGCTAGTCCCAACGGAAATGCCAACTCCCGCGTTATTGGCATCGGGCCCATCGCCGCGGAAGACCGGCGCCAAAGCGTACGGCAGTCCCGCAGTGCCTGCCATTTTGTTTAGACTCCATGGAATCTCGGCTTCGTCCCCTTTTGTCGCCAGCTCGCGAATCTCCGCGTCCGTGAGCGCCCGTGAATAAACGCGCAAATCATCGAGCTTTCCTTGATAAGCTCCGATGCCACTGCTGGCCAGGCTGCCCAGGGTGAATGCCGGATGGACGGCCTTCGCGCTTTTGATGCCGGTCTTCACGAACCCGCCGTTCACATACAGGCTCGGTTGCTTGTCGCGATAAACCACTGTGATCAAATTCCATCCCGCCATCGGCCGGTCTGCGACTAGCACCGAGGGCAGATAGTTATCCGCAAGCTCAAAAACGCTGACGCCATTCGTGCCAACCGATACGCCTAGTCCGGCCCCGCCGCTGGCAGCGCCATATTGAACGGGCCCCAGCGCGTATCGCTGACCCGCCGGTCCCGATGACGTCCTACCCGACTCGGGTGAAGCCGCCCGCGTAGCCTCGGGCTGCGCCCAGAACGACACGGTAAAATTATCAGCGATTGCTTTCAGGCTGAGATTATTGAACGAGACCGCATCCTTCGGCGCGCTAAATTCAAGCGCTGAACCGAACTTACCCTCCGTCCACTTACAACCGGTCATCGCCCCTGGGTTGCCGCCGCACGTATCGACCAGCGTCACGCCAGTGGACTCGTCCATTTTCCACCATGCCACCCCGGTAATCCCGGCACCGCTGCATACTTCGGGAGTTGAGGCTCGAATCGATTTCGCGTTGACCCAAAAGGCGATCGTAAACGTGTCCGAGACGCCGTCGAGGCCACCATGACCGAGCGTCACGGCCTGATTGGTCCCGCTGAAGGCCAGCGCTCCGCCCAGCCTGCCCCTGGCATGCTCCGCACCCGCTAGCCGTCCATTATTGGCGCCAGCCACATCCGCAACGGTTTCGCCCTTCATCTCGTCCAGCTTCCACCACGCGACCGGAGAACGCCCCTCAGGCTCGCGCAGCTCCGCTACGATTGCGTTGTCGTAGCTGGGATAGTAGCCTTTTTTGAATCCTTTCGCATTGAGCACACCCGAGCGCCGAATCGTCACCGGCCCCGTATAAAGCGGACTTTTGGCGTTCGGCAGGCTGCCGTCGATCGTGATGCGGATTTTTGCGCCGGCTGTCTTGCAAGCCAGCGTATAAGTACGGCCTTCGGGACCTGTCTTTATGCGCGTTACTCGCGGCATTTCGACAAATGTACCCGTCGCGTTCTCCTGGTTGTTTACGAACTTGAAACAGGTCGGTTTTTCGTTGAACGCCCGCTTGCCATGCAAAGCGAAAAACTTATTATTACTGAATATTCCGTTGCCCGTATTGGAGGTGGCCACCGTCACGTCAAAATCCCAGATCGGATTGAAGCGGACGTTGTTCCGCAGGATATTATTGTCGAAAATGAGGCCGGTATGCGATTGGTTGCCCATGAATAGGACGGCCTCGCCGTAACTGTCGTGGACGAAGTTATTCCGGAAAGTGACACCCTGGGTTTTCCCCTCGAAATCGTAGCCGCAGCCGTCCGGCGCACCGGGGTAGTCACCCGGCCAGCCAAACTCATTGTCAATTACTTCGTTCCTGATGTTGCCGTCTGCCTTGAGCTGGCCCGCCAGCACTTGGGTGGTGCCCCACTTATCGAACGTCCACGGGTAGTTATAGACAAAGACGCAATGATAGATCCCCTCATTCTTGCCCCAGGTCTGGTTGACTTGATTCAGCCCCGTGTGTGCGACCGTGTTGCTTTCAAATACCATCTTCTCCTTGCCCCCGTCGTCATAGAAGCCCTGCGTTCGCAGTCCGATGCAATTCTTGACGACGATGTCTTTCGGTGCCCAGCCCAGCCAGCGGAGCGCCCAACCTTCCTTGATTGACACGTCTTTCGCCGCCGGCGGGTAAAGCGGATCGTCCAAATCATGGAAAAAGCAATTCTCGAACCGGTAGTATTTGTAGAAATCTTTCGGATTGCGAAGGAGCTCGATGGATATACCAGTCAGTGCGTAACCAAGTTCCAGATCGCGGAAGCAATAGCCACTCGCGCTCTGCACAACAATGCAATCCTGGTTCCTGCCAATCGTACGCCGGATGTATGGCCGCTCACCCTTCCCATACGATGCGATCGTGATGGGAGCCGTCGGCAGGCCGTCACCGGTCAGCGTCAATGTTTCATCCCAAATGTCACCGCACTTCAGCAGAAGTTGGTCGCCGGGCTCAAGCTTCACGGAGGAGGCTTTCGCCAGCGTCTTCCACGGGCCGTGGGCGCCTTCCCACGCCACCGCCCGACCGTCGAGACTGTCGTTGCCCGTGCTCTGGCTGACGTAAAAGGTCGCCCCAAAGGCATTCAGCGTGGCGCAAACCATGGCCGCCACGATCGTCAATGTACGGAAAGTTCTGCTATACATATCCGTCAATTGTGGGTTCATAACATTGACTTGTGAAGCGAATTTGGCCGGCTCCCCAAAAATTGATCCAGGTGCTATGAGAGTTGGCGGCGTGTGAGCGCCGCCGAACTCTCGACATGAAGCAAAAACGACACACACCCGAAGAGATCATCAAAAAGCTGCGTGAAGC
>Ga0326727_10020213_pt1 | contig 13252 bp, 14 predicted proteins | sample MB2enrmetagenome_FD_207643 | JGI IMG/M metagenome (GOLD analysis project Ga0326727, IMG submission 207643) | Lab enriched peat soil microbial communities from McLean, Ithaca, NY, United States - MB29MY | ecosystem: Environmental > Terrestrial > Soil > Wetlands > Peat | place: USA: New York...
CAGTTGAGTTTGCCGGCTACACCGACAGCGTGTCGCCGGTAACCATCCATACGCAGGGTTACCTGGCTGGTCCTTCTGTGCGATTTGGCCTCGGGCACGGACGAGCGCCGCGGGTTAGCTTCTTTGCCCATCAACTCTTCGGCGCCACTCATTTCTCGTTTGCGCTCGATCCCACTGTTACAGATTGCAGTTCACCCGATTATCCCTGCTCCTATTCAACAAACTCCTTCACCATGGTCAGCGGAGGCGGCATCGATGTGAAGGTGAAGAAACACATCTCGATTCGACCCGTCCAAATGCAATACTTCACTCAGCAGATCTCGATATTCGATCTTGAGGGCGGAGTAGCAGATGCGCGGCCAGCGGCGAGGCCCTACGAAGACACTAACCCGATGAGCGGCATCAAGCTCAGCTCCAATGGGTTCCGCTATTCCGGCGGCGTGGTCGTCCGTTTCTAACAAACTGACCGCTGTATTTTTCTCGTGTGCCTCGGAGGGGTTCTCCCTCTCCGAGGCACACGCATTTTTAGAGAAAATTGCATAGAACGGCTCTTTGTCCGGGCGCAACTTTGTGTGTCAGGGCACGACTTCAGTCGTGCCGAAAGCGCCAACAAAATCAACGCGGGCTTTAGCCCCTGAGAAGTATTCGCTTGTATGCAATGTGCTACTCCGGCGGCCCCACAGTGAGAACAAAGTATGATGCGGGCTCGGTCGTGCTGGCGTTGGTTACATAGTGATCGTCTCCGGCAATGCAAAGCCCCATGTCGCCCGCCTTCAGCGTGCGCGTCACTCCCGCGGTCATCAGCGTAACTGTGCCTTCGCGAACAAACCACATCTCAGAGTGCTTGTGATGCTCGATCGGCTCGGCCGGCGCGCCGGGAACGAGAAAAGTCACATGCGCTTCCAGCCGGATATTGTCCGGCAACATGCCAATAAGGAAGCGGTGCGAAGTGCGTGCCGGCCGTTGCGTGCCGTAAGCCTCGCCCCAGACGTACTGGCCCGAGGTCAGCTTCGGCAGTGCCGGTTGCGCAGACGCGGTTGGCTGGCCGGGAGCCTGAGCGTCAGCGGCGGCCGCGAGGGCCGGAGTAGCCAGAAGCATTGGTAGTATGGCGGAAAATTGACGGCGATCCATGAGAGCCTCCCATTCACAGGTAATCCTACCCGGAGCATAGGTCAGCCCGCAAACCAACGCATGGAATCGTAAAAGTGGATCAACTTCGGAGTGCGTACTACGGTCGTCCAACTGCGCAAGCCACACCACAAGCGTCATGCGTGAAATGCCAGCACGTTCGGCCCAACTGTAATCCAGGGCCGCTTTCGTCCAGGCGATCAGAAAAAATAAACCGCCGCTCCTTTTCAATTCATCAGCGTCTTACTGGTCTTGCATTTCACAATGGCCGAAGCCTGCCAATACTCCCAAATGAGTCTCGCCAAAAAAGCAGAAAGCCTTAAGCTGCCAGCGCCTCGCGGTAGTCGAAAGCCAGCACTTTGCTTTTTTCCTCCTCGCGGTCAAGTACCGTCGCCAAGGCCAAAAGGACAGAAGACGCACACGCCGGGCATTGCATCGCGCAGTTGCCCACGCAGTTGCAATCCTGACAGAGATACGCTGAAGAGAGGGGAATATGTTGCATCGAAGCTTTGCTCATAGATCGACCTCCGATCATCATTTTTGGGCATTCGGTTCATAGCAACGGTCCACCGCATGCTTTACCCTGTTTAGATTGATGCGCTCCGCTTACTTGTAGTTGTTTAATTTTGAACATCTGCTCATCGATTTGCCATATTTGACGGCACGTATGTCAAAGACAATAAAGCGATTAATCATATGCTCGCCTTATTTTGACGACCGCAAAAAAGATTCGCTCCCGCCGCGCCAATTACTTTGAAAAGAGGTTGCTGTTGTTTTTGTCGAATTGCTGCACTGCCTTGGTAGATTTCTCTGCGGCCTTTTGAGCCAAGCGGTCTACCTTCTTCGTCGCTGAGGCATCCGTGACGGTCTCGTCCTTCAGCTTCGTTATCTTCGGGTTTTCAAATTGCTTAGGCATCTTCGATCTCCTGTTTGCAAGATGAACTCTTCGTTCGGGCTATTCTGGTCATTTCTGCTCTCCTCCTGATTCCCTCCTCCTTTCCCTCGCGTCGAAGTATCAGCCGCCCCGTCAAAGGTCTTCCCCGGTAAACTGTTGAAATGAGGTCTTCCGTGCTTCGTCTTTGCTTTTTTCTGCTGCTCTTCGCTTCATCCGCCGCCATCTTCGGCCAGAGTTCCTCGCAGATTCCTGAAGAGCAGTTGCCAGCCCCTGAGCCCTCTGCTGCCGCGTCCCAGCCAGTCTCTGCTGAGGTGGCAGAAGCCGAAGCGGCCATCGTCAAATCCGATTGGAAGGCCGCTGAAGCCAAACTCGGACCGTGGCTGGCTGGGCATCCCGCGGACGCGCGTGCTCTGTTTGACGCGGGCTACGTGGCCGACGAGCAAAATCTTCTCGACGATGCGGCCGCGTTCTACCGGCGCGCCGTCGCTGCAAATCCGCAGTCGTTCGAGGCGCACGCGGAGTTGGGTCTGGTACTTGCGCGCCAAAACAAATTCGCTGATGCGCGCCCGGAGTTGGCTGCCGCCACTCAGCTTGATCCCGGCGATGCGGGAGCCATCGCCAAGGCGCGGGCTTGGCGTGCCATGGCGGAGATTGACCGCGCAATCGATCCAGCAAAAGCCTCAGAAGATTTATTGGAGGCGCTGAAGCTCTCGCCTGAAACCCCGACCGACACGCTGCTGGCCGCCAGCCTCGCCGAGCAGACAGGCCAATACGACGCCGCCGAGCAAGTCTATCGGCGCATTCTCGCCGTCGATCCAAAATCCGCCCCGGCCAATGCCGGACTCGCTCACCTTTTGATTGCGCGCAAACAATATCCTGAAGCAGAAACTCTTCTCCGCGCGGCTCTTGCACAGTCGCCCGATGACCCGGCTCTCACCGCGCAACTGGCCACTGTGCTGGCCGCTCAGGATAAGGCAGAGGCGCTGCCCCTGCTTCAGAAGTTGCACGACACCCATCCCAAAGATGCCGCCATAGCGCGCATGTTGGCCGAGGTATTAGCCGAGGCAGGAGACGCCGCCGGCTCGGACCACTTTTACGTTGCGCTGCTGGCGGCCAGTCCCCACGACCCGGCGCTTTTGGTCGCTCATGGGCAAAACCTGATTCGGCAACTCAAGTACACCGAGGCCTTCGCGGCCTTCGATAAAGCTACTCGCCTTGACCCCGCAAACACCAACGGATGGAGCGGCTTGGCCTTTGCCGCTTCCAAAACCAATCAGCCCTCCATCACCATCCAGGCGCTCACCATGCGCGCCAAGTTCCTTCCGGAAATCCCCTCCACTTACTTTCTCTGGGCCACGGCTTACGATTCCCTCCACCAAAAGGCCAACGCGGCAACCTTCTACCATCACTTCCTCACAGCGTCCGCTGGAAAGTTCCCGGACCAGGAATGGCAAGCGCGCCAACGCCTGCTCGTGCTCGAGAAGAAATAGTGGACACTGACCGCTGACCACCGACCACTGTAAACTGTACCCGGTGACCACTGATTTAGTTCCCATCTTTCAAGAGGAGTATCGCGCGTTGCGCCCCAGGGCGCCGATGCCGCCCTTCGAGGTCCGTTTCCGGCGGTTTACCTCGCTGAATACGCGCATCCGTCTCCGGGACGGGCAGATTCTGGTCAGCCTTTCCGACCTGCTCGAAGGTGCGCCGGAATCTGTGATTCACGCGATCGCACACATCCTGCTGGCCAAGCTCTACGACAAAAAGAAAATCGATCCCGTGCAGGAACTGCGCTACAAGCGGTTTTCATCGAGCGCCGCAGTCGTTCGCCAAACCGAGCTGATTCGTGGCGCGCGCGGCAGCAAGCGCTTCTTCGGGCCACAAGGTCATTTTTTCAATCTTGAAGAGGTCTTTGATTCGTTGAACTTGCGCTTCTTTGGCGGTCTGCTGGGCCGGCCGGAGTTGACCTGGAGCGAGGGCCTAGCCAAGCGCTCTCTCGGCCACTACGACGCCGCCCACAACACCATCGTCGTCAGCCGCGTCTTCGACCGGCCATCAAGCCCTCGCTATGCCGTGGAATACCTGCTCTATCACGAGATGCTGCATCTGAAGCACCCGGTCAGGATGCGCGGCCTGCGCCGCTGCGTCCACTCGCGCGATTTCAAGGCCGACGAAGAGCTCTTCCCGCAACTCAAAGAAGCGCAGGCCTTTATCAAGCGACTGTAGCGAAACGATACAACGGAGGCCGGTCCGGCCCGGCGAGTCTGCTTACGCCGCAGCCTTCGCAGCCGTGCCCGCAGCCTTTTCCGGCCCTGAAACCGGCCTCGTGGCCAGCCAGGCAATCAAAAGCGCACCTGCAAGCACGGTACCGGCGCTGGCGAGCTGAGCATTCGATAAGCCCCATAATACCTTAGGGTTGCGCCGTATAAATTCAACCAAAAAGCGAGCTAATCCGCTTAGCACCAGGTATTGGCCGACAATCAATCCCGTGCGGGGTTGCTTGCCTGCTCTCCACCACAGCCAGCCGCCAATCAATAGCCCGGCAGCCAATTCATAAAGCGGCGTGGGATAGACCGGCACAAACGTCGGTTCAATGCCGTTGGGGAAGCTCACACCCCATGGCCGAAAAGCAAAGAAGAGGAAGTGAACCGGCTTGATCGGGATGCCGTAGCAGCCGTCGCCGGAGAGAAAGCAGCCAATGCGGCCAATGCCGTAGCCGATGGCTGCGGCCGGCGCGGCCAGATCGAGCGTCCGCAGCCCGCCGATCTTGGCCCACCACCCTTGGAAAATCAGCGCGCTGATGCCGAACACCAGCCCCCCAAACCACGCAAATCCGGCCGAATCCCACAGCACCCGCCAGCCTACTTCGCGAAACTCCATGGGCGTATCTATCACGTGCCAGAGCTTGGCGCCCACAATGCCGACCACCACGGTGATGGCCACCATGCCCACAGCATCAGCCGAAATCTTTGCACGGTTGAAGCCGCGGTCCATCACAAACGCCGCTGCCACGGCAGCCAGCCAGAGCATCAGCCCGAAGGTTGGAACATTGAAGTGCCAAATGTGCAAATAAGGAATCATCGCTTCTCAAGTATAGACGGAAGAAGCTGCAAAACCGCGCCCCTGCCTGCAATCCCTGGAACTGGTTGCATCAATCGGCCTTGTGTCAGGGCACGACTTCAGTCGTGCCGAGAACGAGTTAAAAAGACGACGGGCTTTAGCCCCTGAGGGAAATTCCTTCGTTCGTTAGACGGCGCTTATGAATCTCTCCATCGGACCTTTCGCCCCTGATTTACACAGGCGCGCTTGCCTCCAGCCGCATCATTCAGGCGATACTGTCTGCATGGCTACGAACACCCACTCTGGTCTTGAGATTCTCTTTTCCCGCCAGCAGATTGCAGAGCGCGTCGCCGAGATGGGCGCGCAGATCACCAGTGACCTCAAAGGTGAGAAGCTTGTCATGGTGGGCGTGCTTAAAGGCGCTGCCCCGTTTTTGGCCGACCTGGCGCGCGCCGTCCAGGCCGACGCCACCTTCGACTTCGTGGCCACCTCCAGCTACGGCCAGGGCCAGCGCTCATCAGGCGCGGTCAAGCTCATCAAAGACCTCGATGAGCCTATTGAGGGCAAAAACGTGCTCGTGGTCGAGGACATCCTCGACACAGGCCTCACGCTTTCTTACCTGCGCAAGCTCTTCCTCCAGCAGCATCCGAAAACCCTGCGCATCGCCACGCTGCTCGACAAGCCTTCCCGCCGCCTGGAAAAAATCCAGCCGGACTACGTGGGCTTTTCTATCCCCAACCTCTTCGTCATCGGCTACGGAATGGACTACGCCGAGCACTACCGCAACCTGCCCGACATCTGCATCATGACGCCCGACCACCCCGAGTAGATTCTGTAGCGGCTTGTAAGAGGGCTCTATGTCAGGGCACGACTTTAGTCGTGCCGAAAAGAACCGGAATACGAAGGGCTTTAGCGTCTGCGTGAAAACGCCCGAAGTTCCGGTTGAGCGGGGCGTTCTGGTTAAGATTTTCCGGCCGGATGGTGGACTCGGCATGTTGCCGCATAGCTATTGCGTGACCGCGACAACTTCATCGATACGGCCCACGACATTACCACTGATAGATTCTGCGTGATAGGTTCCGGTGATTCGCAGTCGACTTGGGGACTTCTTCGATACTGTTGTGCCTGACACGCCCATTATCAGATGCAAAGTATCCTTTGGCTCCAGGCGGGGGCAGAACATTTGATAGCTAGGAGCAGGTAGGTGCATCTTGCTAGCAATATCTTCAACTGGAAGATTGTAGTCCTTACCATCAGCGCCATGAAGACGAAGAGGGGGCAATTGCCCATGTGGCACACCCTGAGGCGCGCGGAATTGAACCCCGCTTACGTCGTTCACTTCACCAATCGCAGCAATTCGCATGTCCTTGTCTCCCTCTGTAACACTGACCGAGAGGTCAAGCTGTTCCAATGGGAGCGCTAGATTGTTATCAATGGATAATCGCACGTCCTCGTAATGGTCCTCGTCCCAAGGTTTACCATCCCAGGTCTCCGCGAGTTTTTTCCTCTCTGGCATGTTGCCGATTCCGACCGCTATCGCCCGAAAAGAGATAGCAGACGCTAGAAGATGTTCTTCCCTCCACTGTGTAAGAACTGGGGACCCGCCCATAAAAAGGACAAGCAACACAGACAGCAGAGCGCAAGAATGCTTCGCACTGCTCGGCCACAAACGTACCCACTCTGACTTGTATCCCAAATTGGCCGCGGCAATAGCTGCGCCCGCCAAGCAGAACAACCTTGTGAGTACGGTCGGGTATAAGGCCCAGAGAAGCAGGGCTATCATAATTGCAACAATTGAGATCGAGTCACTGCGGTTGTGGAACCGACCGCTATTCTGTTTAGAATTTCTCGCCTGGGAATCGGTCTGTGGCTCGTCGGATATTACTGGAGTGCCCGACCGCGAGGCTCCTTCTGCGGCTTTCTGGACCGCTCTATCATGTGCGCTTCCACCGCCGCCCTTCCCGTGTTTACCCATGCCCCTAATCTTCCTACTCGATACATTGCCAAGTCGAGGCATTTGTGACACATTTTCAGCATCATCAAGAAACGTGTGGCGGAAGCCGGCTTGGAGTGCGTCTCATCGCCGTAGCAGTCTAGCCAGCCAAGCGAAAAACACTCGCCATGGATAGGCGAGCGGGCGGGTGGCCTAGGTCTCGTTTTTGAGACCTGGGAGGCTAGGAGCCAGCCCAGGGGCAGGTGGCCCGCTCATCAACCCCGAAAGTAACCCTGTGACTTGAGAAGCTGCGCCCCGTACATCACGGCTCTATAGGACCGCGATTAACGGGGCGCAGCATTCCATCTTGGCTAATGGCTGAAGGAAGTTGAATCCATGCCTGGGCCACCTGCCACGTGGGCATAGTGGATGCGAATTTCCGAATTCGTAATCTGCTCTCAATGTCCTCAAACACAAATCCCCGGGCATGGCCGTCCATGCAGGGGGATTCGCGGTTAGGAGTTAGAGTGAGTACTCGTCGGCTCTTCACGCTTTGCGGGTGGTTCTTTTATGCGGAGCCCTTCATCCTGCACCGGCTCGGCGATATTAGTTTGAGCATTGTCCTCGACCATTTTGTGCGAGAACAACGGATGCTTAGGGAAGAGGTGTTTATGAACCTCTGATTGACGCCCAATGCTCATTGTTGCCTCCATTCTCTTGCTGGTTGGTTGTGAGGGACGCTCGTCTGCAGCAAGTCGTCATCAGCTAGAGGCGAGGAAGAGGAGAAGTCGACCTTCCTAATTAGACGCTCCAATCATCGATAATGTCCAACTTCATCCAAAGCAGGTAGGTGGTACGCTGATCAGCTCCGAGAGTAACCCTGTGACTTGAGAGGCTGTGCTTCGCTCATCGCGGTTTCATCGCAATCGCGGGTCGTAGCGAGCAATGGAGGAGCGGACAAAACCCTAAGAAACCCGATGAAAAGTGGATAAATTGGTGTTCCACGTGGAAAACTGGGTACGAAATTTGTCGATCATGGGACGTTGCTGAGGATCATTTCATGCCCGTGGCTACCGAAATTCGCGTCCGCCATCTCCCCAAACCAAGAAACAACGAAACCACGGTCCCAATATCAGCTCCGGCCTTCGAAAAACGCCCAGATCACTTATATCTAATGTTTTTTCAATAATTTACCGAGGCTCGCGCTCGAAAAACTCGCCAAAATCACAAAATGTACCAGTTTTACGACGAATCAGGTGTACTCACACGCACAGAAAACAGCCGTCCGCGAAGCTCTCACCCCGCAAAACCGTGCATCTCGGACGCCACCCGCCCACTACTCCATCGCGTGCGGGTCCGGGACCATTTTCATTTTCTTCTTGTGGCGGATGTCGTCGCCTTGCACCCAGAAAATCACGTCTTCGCAGATGTTGGTGGCGTGGTCAGCCACACGCTCCAGGATGCGTGCGATCATCAGCGCATTCAGCGCCTGCGGGGCCAGATGGCTCTGCTCGGCCATCAGCGCGGTCAGCGCCTTATAAGCCGCGCGGTTCATGGCATCCACGGCGTCGTCCATGGTGAGCACAGTGCGCGCCAGATCGGCGTCGCCCTCGATGAACGCTTGCAGGCTCTTGCGCACCATCTCTGCAGCCAGGGTCGCCATGCGCGGAATATCCACCGGCAGCTCGACCGTGGCCATCTGCTCCATGCCGCGCACGCGCTCGCTGATATTCTTGGCCGCGTCGCCCACCCGCTCCAGATCGGCGTTGATCTTGATCACGCTCAGAATGAACCGCAGATCGATGGCCGTGGGCTGTTCCATGGCCAGCAGGTCCAGCGCCGCCTGATCGATTTCGCGTTCCAGCCTGTTAATCGCGATTTCGCTCCGGCTGACCAGGTCGCAGATCGACAGATCGCGCACGCGATAGGCCTCGATGGCGCGCTGGATGGCCTGCTCGGCGAGGCCCGCCATCACCAGCAGTTGCTCCTTCAATTCATCGAGGCTTTGCTGAAAGCGTATGCGCGTCATCCGAACCTGCCCGTGATGTAATCCTCTGTGCGCTTGTCGCTGGGGTTAGTGAAGATCTTGTGGGTCGAGTCGAACTCGACCATGCGGCCATTCAAAAAGAATCCCGTATGCTCGGCCACGCGAGCTGCCTGCTGCATGTTGTGAGTCACAATCACAATAGTGTACTGCGATTTCAACTGGAAGATCAGGTCTTCAATCTTTGAAGTGGAAACCGGGTCCAGCGCCGAGGCCGGCTCGTCCATCAGCAGCACTTCGGGATCTACGGCCAGGGCGCGCGCAATGCACAGCCGCTGCTGCTGGCCGCCGGAGAGGCTGGCGCCGGACTTCTTTTTCAGATCGTCCTTCACCTCGTCCCACAGCGCCGAGTTTTTCAGCGACTTCTCGACAATCTCGTCCAACGCGCGCCGGTTTCTGTAGCCGTTCAGCTTGAGCCCCGCGGCCACGTTGTCGTAGATGGACATGGTGGGAAAGGGATTGGGACGCTGGAAGACCATGCCCACGCGGCGGCGAATCTCGACCGGCTTGGCATCGGCATAAATGTCCAGCCCGCCGATCAGGATGGTGCCCGTCACGCGCGCGATGGGATTGGTCTCGTGCATGCGGTTGATGCAGCGGACAAAGGTGCTCTTGCCGCAGCCCGAGGGGCCGATCAAGGCCGTCGCATGGTTGGCCGGAATATGCAGATTGATGTCCTGCAGCGTGTGATTGGTCCCGTACCACGCGTTCAGGTCGCTTACTTCGATGCCGACGCCCACTTAGCTTGCCCCTTTCAAAACGCCTCGGCTGGTCACGTAGCGCACCAGCGAAACCGCCAGCACTATCAACACAATCAAGACCAGCGACCCTGCCCACGCCAGCCGGTGCCAATCGTCGTAGGGAGAGAGCGCATAAACGTAAATCTGCAAGGGCAGCGCGGCGATGGGCTGGTTGAGCATCTCGCTCCAGCCCACGTTGCCGAAGGCGGTAAAGATCAACGGGGCCGTCTCGCCCGCCACGCGCGCAAAGGCCAGCATGCAGCCGGTGATGATGCCCGGCGAAGCCGTCCTAACGGTAATCGACAGCACCGAACGCCAGTTGGGAACGCCCAGCGCCAGCGCCGCCTCGCGCACCGCGTTGGGCACCATCAATAACATCTCCTCCGTGGTGCGGCAGACGGTGGGAATCATCATGATGCCCAGCGCCACGCCGCCCGAGAAGGCCGAAAAGTGCCCCTGCGGCACCACGATCAGCGAGTAGATGGCAATGCCCATCACGATCGACGGAACGCCGTTGAGCACATCGGCGGTGAAGCGCACCGCGTTGGCCAGCTTGGTGCCGCGCCCATATTCGGCCAGGAAGATGCCGCCGGCGATGCCTACCGGAATGCCGATGAGGCTGCCCACGCCCAACAGAATTCCCGACCCGACGATGGCGTTGGCCATGCCGCCGCCCACCTCGCCCACCGGCTTGGGAACCTGGGTGAAAAAATCCAAGTTCAACGAACTGGCGCCCTTGTAGATGAGGTAGATGAAAATAGCCACCAGCGGCGCCACCACCAGCACGGTCGCCAGGATCGCCAGGCCAGTGGCCGCGCCATCTTCCCATGCCCGCATTCGCGCTCGGAATGTATATTCTGTATTCAGTTTCTCTTCTCCCGCGCTAACCCCTAACCCCTAATCCCTAACCCCTGCACTTTAGTGCACCGACGACGGCGCGCCGCGCGTCACCGCCCAGACCAGCAGGCGGGCAAATGCGTTCACGATAATCGTCACGATAAACAGCGCCAGTCCCAACTCCATCAGCGCGCTCAGATGCAGTTCGCTCGCGGCCTCGGCAAACTCATTGGCGATCACCGACGACATGGTGCTCCCGTTGGCCAGCAGCGAGCGTTGAATATCCGGGCTGTTGCCGATCACCATGGTCACGGCCATGGTCTCGCCCAGCGCGCGACCCAGGCCGAGAATGATGGCGCCCACAATGCCTATGCGCGCGTTGCGCAGCACGCCCATGCGAATCATCTCCCAGCGCGTGGCCCCCAGCGCCAGCACCGCCTCGCGCTGCGAATGAGGCACCGCCGTCATTACCTCGCGGGTCAGCGAGGAGATGATGGGAAGAATCATGATGGCCAGAATCACCCCGGCGGCGACAAAGCCCAGGCCGGTAGGGTTGTCGTCGCCAAAAAAGCCCGTCCAGCCGAGCAACTGAATCAACCAGGGGTTCACATGCTCGCGCAGCAGCGGCACCAGCACGAAGACCGCCCACAGACCGTAGATCACGCTGGGAATCGCCGCCAGCAGCTCGGTGATGAAGGCCAGCGGCGCGCGCAGCCTTCCTGGGCACATCTCGGTCAAAAATACCGCCACGCCGATAGCCAGCGGAACCGCCAGCAGCAGCGCCAGAAACGACGAGACCAGCGTCCCATACAGGAATGGCAGGGCGCTGAAATGCCCGTTCACCGGATCCCAGTAGAGCGGCTTGTTGGTGTAGGTATCGATGTACGCCTTATAGAAAAAGTCCAGCCCGAAGGCGCCCCAGGCTATCTTTGAACGCACCACCAGTTCGGAGGCAATCAGCACCACGATGCCGAAGATGCTCAAGGCGCACAGCACCATCAGCCAATGGAAGCCGCGGTCGGCCATCGCCGAGTTGCCGCGCCCCAGCAGAAACGCGCGAATCGCCGACGCGTCCCGCGGAGCCGCCTCCGCCGGACGCGGCTCGTCTGGCGCACCGGGCTCGGGCTGGAGTCCAGCTTGGGAGATGCGGATCTCGGGCACTTGGGCTATCACCTCATTCAGGCTACCGGGCCAAGATGAATAGAAGGTTACAATGCTGCAAAATCAAGCGCATAGCAGAGGAAAAAACGAGCCCGGCAAAGGAACCGAACGCCGGCGCATGCGGACAAACTGAAGCGCCTCCGCGTTCGCTTCCATTTGCCGCTAAGATGAGAAACGGGGAATCCGAAGGCCCAAGCCCATGCGCTCTACTCTGACTTTCTTCCTTACCCTTCCTGCGCAAAACAGCGACCAAATTCCGGCCCAGCCTGACCCGCCCCACCGCGACTGGCAGGCTTCGTGGATCACGCATCCCACGGCCCCGCTGCGAGAGCCGCTAGTGCTTCACTTCCGCCGCTCTCTCACCCTGGCCGCCGTTCCAGCCAGCTATCCGGTGCGCGTCAGCGCCGATAACCGCTTCATCCTTTACGTGAACGGCCATCGCGCCGGCGACGGCCCGGCCCGCGGCGACCTGGCCCATTGGCGTTACGAGCGCTTCGATCTGGCGTCGCTGCTCAAACCGGGCGAAAACCTGATCACTGCCACTGTCTGGAACTTCGGCGTCTACGCGCCGCTGGCCCAGATCAGCGACCGTACGGCCTTTCTGCTGGAAAGTGAGGCCACCGGAGCTGCTTCGATCAGCACTCCCGAAGGCTGGCTGGTGGAGATCGAGCAAGGCCAGCGCCCGCTGCCCCGCGTCGCCAACGGCTTCAATGAATACATGGCCTGCGGCACCGGCGAGGAGATCGACGCCGCACGCTACGACTGGGAGTGGAATTCGCCTTCGGCTTCTGGGGCATCCTGGGTTCCCGCCGCCTCGCCGATCCGCGAAAGCATCTATCCAACCTCGAATAAGGCCCACTCAGCCGGGGATTCGGATTCACCCAACTCCTGGGCGCTGGTTCCGGATGCGCTGCCGGCGATGGAGTACACAAGCACTTCCGCCGGCACGGCTGTTCGGACAGGCGTTGCCGCATTAGAAAGCTTGTTTCCGCTTTCCGCCATCACCGTCCCATCTCTTCAGCCCTTTCCACTCTCTGCTGTTAGCATCCCGAGTGGATCCAACGTCCATATCCTCCTCGACCGCAAAACCCTCACCACGGCTTACCCGCGCCTGACAGTCTCAGGCGGCAAGGGCACCAAGATCCGCCTCACCTACTCCGAAGCCCTTTACGACAAGAACCAGCACAAAGGCGACCGCGACGCCGTTGAGAATCGCGTCGCCCTCGGCATCTCCGACAGCTTTCTGCCCGACGGCGGCGCGCATCGCGTCTTTGAGCCGTTATGGTGGCGCACCTGGCGCTATCTCGATATCGACATAGAGACCGGCTCCGAGCCGCTGACGATTGAGTCGCTGACTGCCAGCTTTACCGCTTACCCCTTCGTGCAGCGCGCCAGCTTCCACTCGGGAGATGCCGACCTGGACAAGATCAACGAGATCAGTTGGAGAACCGCGCGCC
>Ga0326727_10020214_pt1 | contig 13251 bp, 10 predicted proteins | sample MB2enrmetagenome_FD_207643 | JGI IMG/M metagenome (GOLD analysis project Ga0326727, IMG submission 207643) | Lab enriched peat soil microbial communities from McLean, Ithaca, NY, United States - MB29MY | ecosystem: Environmental > Terrestrial > Soil > Wetlands > Peat | place: USA: New York...
AAGCCACCTTGCGCCCCTCCAGTTCGCCCAGCACAAAGGCGTCGGACGGCTCGCCAAAGGGCGTCTCCACGCGTTCTTCATAAGTGTTTTCAAATCCGGGCATCGAGTAAAGTCCGCTGCCGCCGATTATGCCAATCTCCGCCTGAGCCAATCTCCGCTCCTTCCGCCCCAGCAGCGAAAACCGTCGCCAGGAACCCCAAACCGTTTATTTACGGGCCTTTCCCGGCCCGTGCGCCTGTCTGCGGCAAACACCTCAGTATAAAGGCTGGGCGCAGACGCAACGCAGCGTTTGCAACCGCATCTTGTCGGCTTGAAGGACGCAACCCGCGTTGAATCGGCATCGGCCTGAACATAACCTATTTTATTGCAATAAGTTCGCACGCCCTGGGGGAGTAAAGCCAATTCAGCTTCGCCCCCGTTCAACGGTTCGATCGCGCCAATTGGAACGGGAACGCTCATTTGCTGTGCAATCGCTTGCATACTGGCATTCTGGAAAGCTAAATATCTCAGGATTGCGAGGAATTGGTTCGGCACTCAGATTGCTATAGTGATAGAGTACAAGGCAGCTAAGAACGGCGATAATCGGCCTGGCGGCGCTATTGTGTTACGAATCCGGGGCAGGAATTCGCGAATTCTGCAAAATATTGCAGATTGCTGCCGACCAAAGGCGATGGTATTTTGAAATGGGCCCTATGACCATGAACCTGGCACCGCCAAGTAACCGAAGGGATGGACAGCGTTTCAGCAGGAATGCGCCTCTCACCGTGCTCGTCGGAGACCGCGAGATTCCGGCATATACCAGGGACCTGAGCAACCGGGGAGTGTATTTCTATCTGGACCACTCCCACAGCGACCTGGTAGATCGCGATTTTGATTTCATGGTCAAGTTTCCGCCGGAGGTTACAGTCTCATCCTATTGCTCGATTCTGGGCCGGGGCCGGCTGCTCCGCAAGGAGAATATCTCAGGGAATATGACAGGGATAGCCGCGGAAATACTTCATTATGCTGTTCTGCGGGACCATCATCTAGATTTTGCGCAGCCCCAGGACGCGATGATCAACTAGCAGGTTCTTCGCTACATATACCAGCTTGTTGTTGCTGCCGGGATCGGTTGGCACCAGGAAGAAGCCCGGATCGACCAGATAGCGCGTTGAATTGTGTACGATTCCCTCCATGATTTCGCCATCGCGGAATTGCAGCCGCATCCATATTCCGTGGACGATGGGCGCCCGGGTATGAAAATTGAGGGGCTTATGCTCCGGGTCTCCATCGAAGCAGTTGACGTAGAAGACAGCTTTGATATCCCGGGCCGGAATCTCCTCTAAAAGATCGGTTTCGAGACGGCGAATACGGAAGGTCTCCGGTGAGGTGGGAGGCGCGAGGCTCAACAACTCCTCGATGGTGTTCCAATTCGGGGATTCCAGGTACCCCTTGATCCTCCGGTCCGCAAGCTGAATCACAACCTTCTCCGACCTGGACGTATCGGTCGTTTTGCCTGCGAACTGGGTCACAGCCTCCTCCGGCCTGGGCTTATCGGTCATTATCATGAGTGCAGATCTTCCTCTGGGCAGCCAATCAGCCCGCGCAGAGAAGCGGCGGGCTGTTTACATAATCTTCAATCCGCGCTCCAGCGCCAATACACATTTTGTGCAGGGGCAGTAACCCGTTGGTAACAAACTTTTTGCTGATGAGCAAGCAGGCGCTGAGAGAAGGAAACAAGCGGATGGGGCGTAGGGTCCCCCAGATGCTTCCATTTCGATCTGATTCAAGCCCAAAGCAATCGCTCTTCTACAGGATTGTTGTACCAGGCCGGTACTCGCTTGCAACGCGCGAAATCGCGCGGTTGGAGACTTAGTTCTGCTTCCGTGGCGGACTGAGATTATATTGTTTGATCTTATACAGTAGAGCCTTGTAGCTGATCTGCAGCTCGTTCGCCGCGGCCTTGCGGTTCCATCCCGTATTCTCCAGCGACTGCGCGATCGCGGCGGCCTCCGCGTTGCCCTTCAGATTTCGCACCAGGTGCTTCAGGCCTCCGCCGCCGTCTGTGTCTTCACCGCCAGAGGCAAAAGACCCCGCGTCTTCGCGGAGACTCAGCTCATCGATGATGGCGCGCTCGTCGGCCAGAACCAGGTAACGCTTGATCGTATTCTCCAGCTCGCGAAGATTGCCCGGCCACGAATGGCTGATCAGCGCCTGCATGAGGGCAGGGGAAATGGGCAACGGTTCGCGTTCGTATTTGGCTGACACCTTGCGCATGAAGTGCTGCGATAGGATCGGTATCTCCTCCGTGCGCTCGCGCAGGGGAGGCATCTTCACGGTAAAGCCATTCAGGCGGTAGTAGAGATCCTCGCGAAATGTCTTTTGCGCTATCGACGCCTTGATGTCGATGTTGGTTGCGGCAATGACGCGCACATCCACTTTGACGCTGGTCCGGCTGCCCAGGCGTGAAAAACTCCCGTCCTGCAGAACCTGCAGCAGCTTGGCCTGCAAGCCGGGCGGCATCTCGCCTATCTCATCGAAAAAGATCGTGCCGTTGTTGCATATCTCGAACTTGCCTGGTTTGGATTTGACCGCGCCGGTAAAGGCGCCCTGCTCATAACCGAAGAGTTCGCTCTCCAGCAGATCGGCGGGCATCGCCGCGCAGTTTACCTTCAGAAAGCTGCGCTGGCTCCGCGCCGACAGCTTGTGGATCAACATGGCCGCGACTTCCTTGCCGGTGCCGCTCTCCCCCAGTATGAGGACGGGAATATCCGCGCGCGCCACCAGCGTGCACTGGGACTCGATCTCACGCATCCGCTTGCTGCATCTGACAAAGGATACGTTCTCGTCGAGGAAGATTTCAGTGATCTCATCGCCTGCCGCCGGCTCGTCGGCTTCCTTGAGGCCTTGCTGCACGGCAAGGTCAATGTCGCTCTTTGTAAAAGGCTTCAGGATTACGTCCGCGGCGCCCAGGCGGCTTGCCGCCACCACTTCCTTCAACTCCGCGGAACAGGCGAGCATGATAATCGGAAGCGACGGCTTGGAGGCGTGTATCTTCGCCAGCAGGCCCAGCGCATTCTCCTCTGTCGCGTCCTCGGCGATGTGCCAATCCATCAGGAGCAGGTCGGGCGCGGGAGATTCTTTCAGCCTCCGGTTCAGTTCCGCGCTCTGCGTAAACAGGTTTACGCTGTAGCGGTCCGCGAGAATACCGCCAATGTACTCCACTGTTGCCGGATCCGCGTCGAGAACGGCGATATGAGGCTTGCGCTTACCCTTGGTCTTCATGGGCGCTTCTCTTTGCGTGCCTGCCACCACGTTCCTCCCCCTCATGCCAAAACAAGCTGTAACAAACCTCGGTCTTCGCGCTTGACGGCCGGGACGAGGAACTCAAACCATCGCATGGTGAGTTCCGGCGGGCTGTTAATAAAAGCGGCCAAAGCGGAACCATCGCACATGAAGTGGAAGATAGAACATAAGTTGTTGATGCGGCCTGGAGAGCATATTTACCACCACTAGTGGTAAATATTTTTCCTTATGTGCAAGATTATACACAGCCTGAAGCAAATTATCAGCCGCGACTCGAACATATACCGCGTTTAGTTACCTTAAAGCAGATAAAAAGTTACTATCGTGTACTATTTATCGCCCATTCATTTTAAATCTGGCATGCATATTGCTACATAACAGAAGGCGCTTGCCTCTAAACTGGAAGTGGACTGATATGCCTATGACACGCACTATAGACTCCGGCGATATTCGCGATCTGCCGCCGATGAATGTGATCTTCGGGCAGTCGCCCATGATGGCCGCGGCCCGCGTGAAGCTGGAACGCACTGCCGAGACCACCATCCCGGTTCTCTTGCAGGGCGAGAACGGAACGGGCAAAGACATCTTTGCCAAGTTGTTGCATGCGTGCTCCAATCGCTCCAAGTATCCCTGGGTCAAGGTGGCATGCCCGGCGATTCCGCACACGCTGATTGAGTCGGAGCTGTTTGGGTATGAAAAGGGAGCGTTCACCGGGGCGTATGCCACCAAGCGCGGCCGCGTGGAACGGGCTCATCTGGGAACGCTGTTTCTGGACGAGGTGGGCAGCCTGGACATCTCTGCCCAGGCCAAGTTGCTGCAACTGCTGCAAGATGGCACCTTTACGCGCGTGGGTGCGCAAGAACCCAGGAAAGTCGATGTCCGGCTGATCTGCGCGGCCAATGAAAACCTGCGCCAACAGACCGAGGATGGCAGCTTTCGCCTGGACTTCTTCTTTCGCATCAACGCCGTGACCATCGAACTGCCGTCTTTGCGTCAGCGGGCTGCCGATATACCGGCTCTGATCGACTACTTTCTGGATCTGCACTCCAAGGCATTTCATCTCAACCCCAAGCCGCTTTCGCGCGAAATGATCCGCATGATGCGGCAGTACAACTGGCCCGGTAACATACGGCAACTGGAGAACATGGTTCGCAGTTATGTTTTGATCGGAAACGAGGAGGCCCTGGTGGCGGACTTGATTCCGGCTGCCCCGGCCAGCCTGATTCCCCAAATCGATCTGGCCAACCCTGTCTCGCTGAAGGAGATTACCAAGGCCGCCACGCAGGACCTGGAGCAGCAGATCATTCTGAAGGTGCTGATAGCGAATCGCTGGAGTCGCCAGAAAACGGCCAAATGGCTCAACATCAGCTACCGGTCGCTGCTGTATAAGCTGCATGAATCAAAGGTCAGCGCGCTTGCAGGCCTGCCATCGAAGATTGGGCCGTCGAATGCTGCGCCCGGCTCTTCCCCGGCCTCGTTTCACACTGCCGCTTGAGAACGATGGAGTGCGCGAGATAAAGCATCTCTCCAATTGGTATCGAGTCAATCCTGTAGTCTATCGCCATTGCCAATACCTGCAAGAACTTGTAACGCCGTCCGCCGCGGCGGACTGACCGGCTGTAGCCTGGGCCTCCTGGCCCACGCTCACTCAATATCGATAGGAGTGATGCTCTATATAAAGCCGCTTTGCTTCATGGTTTCTGATCAGAGTTGAAGCGAAAATGCCGTACTGCGCGGCGAAGAAAGCCTACATCCAGCCGCGAAGTCTGTAGTAGACGATCTTGGCGGATTCGACCAGCATGGTCTCGAAGGCCGGAAAACGTCCGTTCCAGTGCTCGGCGGAACGCAATGCGTCGGGGACAGGCATGGGAGCGGCTTCAATGCCGAGTTTGTGAAAGACGCGAATCGCCCGGTACATATGAAAATCGCTGGTGAGCAGAACCTTCCTGCCGGGCATCTCCCGGATCAGGCGCGCGGTCTCGATGGCGTTTTCGCGGGTGCTGGCGGATTGCCACTCTGCGGCCATGGCTTCGCGAGGAATGCCTTCGGCTATCAGAAAGTTGAGGATGCCGGGGCCTTCGCCGCCGCTGATCACGATCTTCTTGAAGCCGCCGGTTTGCCAGGCCAGCAGTGCATGACGCGCGCGCCAGTAAGACGAGAAGGAGATGCCTCCCCGGTCGTCTCTGGCGGCGGCGAGGAGGATGAGAATGTCGCCCTTGGGCTGTTCGATGGGGCCGGCGTAGGCCAGTGCCCACCACGAGACGATGGGTGTCGCCATGACCAGTACCGTAATGAGGCCGATGGCCGCGAGCAGGCGATTGAGCCATCGGCCGGCCTTGCGCAGGACAGGCCTGAACAAAGCGGCCTGATGCCGGAAGGTCGGATTATCGCGCATCTGCGGCCGCCTTGCGAGCAGACACAAGCGATTCGAATATTTCGAGCAGTTCCGCCGCGACACTATTCCAGCTTCGGCTCCCCCGCGCGGAGATGGCCATTGCGTCCCAACTGGCGTCGAGCGCCGATGCCAGGGCCTGAGCCAGCGCGGCCGGATAGCGAGGCGGAACGAGCCGTCCGCACTCCTCGCTCATGATCTCGGGGATGCCGCCGACGTTCGTGGCGACAACGGGGCGGCCGCAGGCCAGCGCTTCCAGGACAACATTGGGGCAGCCTTCCATGTAACTTGGCAGGGTGACCAGATCGGAGGCAGCCATCCAGACGGCAACATCGTCGAATGCGCAACCGGGCAGGGCGTGAATGTAGCTGGCGGCGTTGCTGGCCTGAATCGCGCTCTCGATGAGAGGCCTGTCCGGACCTTCGCCGATCAGGTATACATGCAGATTGGGGCGCTTCGGATGCAGCGATGCCGCCGCTTCGACCAGTTCGCGAAGTCCTTTCCTCGCGTCCATGCGCCCTATGTATACAACCACCTCCGCGGACTGGTCGATGCCCAACTTCCGCCTCGCCTCAAGGCGATCGCGGACGTGAAAAACCGAGAGATCGCAACCGTTGATTACCGCGCGGGTTGTCTCCGGACGGGCGCCCATGGCCACGGCCTTCAAGCGCAGATCGCCGCTGACCGTAACCAGAAAATCGGCTTCGCGCAAAACCTTCCGCGTGTGCATGGCTGAGATGGAGTCGCCGATCCTGTTGAGGTCGGACCCGATGCTCATGGCCGCGACTGGAACGCGGAGGGCCTGGCCGATCTTGAGCGCGGCATACCCGTCGGGATAAAGAAAGCAGCCGAATATCAGATCGGGCGCAAACCCGCGCACGTGCGGCAGCAGCGCGCGTGCGGCTATCCAGCCGTTTATCGGGCGCGAAACCAGCGGCAAAGCGGGATAGTTGTAGTAGCTGGTCTTCACATCCGCCGGGCTATAGAAGGCGTCCAGCGTGTCATAAATTCGGCTATGGGGCTTCAATAAAGAGGGATATTTGGCATTGGGATAGAAGACCCGCACATCGGCCTCGCGGGCAAGCACGCGCAGCGTTTGATAGGCGAACCGGCCCTGCCAGGGCTCCGCCGAGCTGGGAAAATATCGCGTGACAACCGCAATCCTGAGCAAGGCTACTCTCCCCTTCCGGCAGGCTGGACGGGCGATGCCTGCCCGGCTTGCTCGCGCTGTCTTCCCGCAATGGAATGCAGCAACCCGGCGTAGCGTTGCGCGAGAACTTTGCGTTCGTACTGTGCTATCTTTCCCCGATCGGGCTGGTAAGAGGCAAGCAGCGCATCGCCGCGGGAGGCAACTTCTATGAAGAGCCGGCGGATGCCTTCAACGTCGCGGCTGCCCGCCCACCATCCGGCCCCCAACTCTTCCATCAGGCGTCGCACTTCGCCCTCGGGATGGATGGTGGCGAGGATAGGCATGCCTGCGCCTATAAAGTCGTAGAACTTGGCCGCCACATTCAGCGGGTCGTGCGTAATGAGCAGTGCGTAATCGGCCTCGTCCATCGCCGCCAGAGCTTCATGTTGCGGCAGGAATCCCTTCAGCTCGACCATATCGCCCAGTTGCAGAAGGGCTTCGCGGAAGCGAGGTTCCTCGATATGGCCGATGAAGCGGAGCCGGAATCTGGACTTCGCCTCCGGGGGCAGCGATTGCAGTGCTTCAACCAGCGTTGTGGGGTCGGTTGAGCCGTAGATGCTGCCGATGTAAGTAACTACGATTCTGTCGCGGGATCGCGGCTCTTCGCATGGAACGGAGCCGCGCGGCCTTGTGCCGTCGAATCCATTGGGAATCAGTTGAAATTTGCTTTCGGGTTCCCGCGGATAGCGGGCGCGAATCTCGCGCCGTGAGGCCTCGGTTACCGCAACCACCGCGGTGGCGTTTGTCACGGCGCTTGCTTCGGCGTTGCGGGCTATCCTTCGAGCGCGCTCGCTGCGGCTGAAGCCGACCATATCAATAGTGGTCGAGAGCCATTCATCGCGGAAGTCGACCACAATATCCAGATGGGGAAACTCCTTCCGGAGCTTCTCCACCAGTAAAACGCTGGAAAAAGGAGGCACTGTGATAAGAACGAGGTCAATTTTACGTTCTATGACAATGCGGCGTGCGGCGCGGATCAGCACTGGAAGCCATGTCACCTGCGGGTCGGGCAGCAGAGTATCCTGCAGAACTCTTTTCAGGTAGTTCGGCTTGCCGGCATCGGCAGCTCCGGCGGCTTTTCCGGAGGGCGGTTTTGCTCCGGCGATCAGCCTCTTGATGCCCTTCTTGATGCCGAAGGGAAGGTCAAGCGTTACAGTACGGTGAATGTTGACTTCGGGCGGAATCTCCTTGAGAAGCGTGGGGTCGGAGCCCACGGCGGATGCGTTGCGCGCGGTCAGCACATCGAGCCGGATTCCCTCAGCGGGCAAGTAGCGCGCGAGGCTTGCGGCGCGCAGCACGCCTACGCCCCCTGCAGGCGGAAACGAATAGGTGACCAGCAGGACATGAAGAGGATTCATCGGTCAGCCTCCACGACACGGGCCGCCGGATTAGAAACGGGCTTGCGGCCATGAATCAGCGCGGCGGCGGCCTGGTACATCTGCCAGGCCGAGGCCCAGTGGATCTCGATGCCTCTTCGTTCCGCTTCTTCCGCAAGCCACTGGAACAGGTTGCCAAGCCCTCCTCCGAGCAGCGGCTCAAGATTTCTTTCCTGAGCGCCGTGGGTGTAGAGCTTCAGAAACAGGTCGTCGCCGATGGTGGGCGCCAGATCGAACCACCGGCGCACCCGCGATGGCGACGGCAGGTCGTAACCGGAGATCTCGCCGACTTCTATGCGCGGCAGCAGCCGTTCGCGGAAGCGCAGGCCAACCGGCCCGGTAATCATCAACAGGTCGCCCTGTCTGCCGCCGCCGGCGGTGGCTTCGATCCCGTGGTCGAAGGATTTCGGCAGATTATCGGCATTATTCGCGCACCAGTAGATCTGGTTCACAATCCGCCCCTGGGTTGGCGAGGGAAGAGACGGCATGGTGAAGTCGGCGTAGCAGCCCAGATCGCGCAGCAAGGCAATTTCGCCATTGAGACCGCAACACCTGCCCTCCGGGTGCGAGTTATCCAGCGCCCAGTCGCCATGAATGAAGCCGAAGACGGTGCGGCCCTCCTGCCGGCGGAGAAGCCCGTGGTCGTCCGTCAGGCGGCGGCAATATTCGGTCACTTTCCGGATGAAGGAGTCGCGCTGCTCGTTTTCGTGATGCAGATGCACTTCCACGTCGCCGATGCCCAGGCGCGCGATTTCTGCAAGACCATCGAGCAATTCGCGCCGGTACTCCTCCTGCGGATAGAAGAAGCTGTACTGCGGGCGCTGCCCTGTCGCGTCTCGCGGAGCGTCGCCGGCGATGCGCGGCCAGCGATCGCGCCACTGCGCCACGCGGCCCAGCGCGGTTTCGACCGTAGCTCCCCCGCCAAGCGGCTCGAAGTGATCGGCGATGGCAACCCACGCGCGCGCCGGCTTTTTCCGCGTCTTAATCTTCCGAAGGCGGTCCTTCAGATACGGCATAAGCCAGATTTCCGCGTGTCGTGGGAGCTTCATTGAAGTTGAATTCGCCCTTTGAGTATCGCGGCCGCCTGCGATGAATGCGGTGCAATATAGCGGTTCCACAATAGCTGTACCACGAAATTACTGCCCTCAAGTGGCTCGCCGCGGCGAGCCACATTGCACCATGCTGGAAAGAGCACTTAAATTGTGGAACCGCTCTAGAAACCGTCTTATTGAAGTATCGAATCCGCGTCTCTTGCATGTCAAAGATATGTCCGCATTTTCGTTGTCGATTACAGCATCAGGTTGCAGGCGGAGACGAGCCTGGATTCTTCTTATGTCTTCTGTTCAGGGACAAGGCGGCCGAAGCGGGCGGGTACGAAACCACAGGCCGAAGCCTCACGCAAAAAACAAACCCCACCGCATAGGATGGGGTTTGACAAAAGTCTGAAGGGCGCGTTTCCGTGCCCTTCTTGCTGTGAGCCGAACTAGCAGCATGACTACATGTTCAAGGTAAGGCGGGACGGCTTTGACTTCCGAAAGACGACCAGCGCCAGGCCAAGGAGTCCGGTGCCAAGCAAGAGCAGGCTGCTCGGTTCAGGCGTTGCCGTTTCCCCCAGGAAATCCTGAGGAGTGCCCCCTGAGGACTGCGTGCCGGCTTCCGGTATATAAAGTTGAAACTGGTTGTAGAAGCTGTTGTCGTTGGGGTTGTTGGTGACAAAGTTCTGGGCCGCGAGCAGTTGTGCGTTGTTGCTGCCGGTCACGCCGCTGGCAAACAGTCCCCAGGCAGCCAACTGGTCGTTAATGGCGTTGCCGGGGTTGACGTTGGCGTCGTTCAGCAGCCAGGCCGCCTCTTCGTCGAGAGTATTGCCGACGATCGATTGGATGTTCGCCTGCCAGCTCTCGCCGTTGGTGATCTCGTTGTTGTAGCTGAGACACATCAGCGGGTTTACGGTGCCGTTCACGCTGACGTCGTAGGGATACACGTAGTATCCATTCGCTGATTGTCCGCCGGTGCCTACGAGTTGTAGCGTGACAGGATCTGCATAAGCTCTTCCCGTAGCGGCTATGGTCAGCAGGCAGAACAGGGACAAAATGGTGAAAAATCCTAACTTCTTCATTGCCTATCTCCTCAATTTGCCCTCGCGGGGTTATCTCCTGCTCACACCCTTTACGGCGTGCTGGCCAAAGGGTTGAGCCCGGGGTTTCATTGGTTTGCGCGGCAAATCACGCACAGTGCGCAATGCCTGGCGCAAACATCCGCACCGAGACTCTCTTGAACCCGCTTTTGGCGTTTCGGTCCCACTTGGGTTGAAATGATGTCCCGTGCCGATAAGGAGGTGATATGCAACCCTCACCAGCACGCCACACGCGTTCGGAATCTATATATGCAGATGGCGCGCCAAACAAATGACTATTAGATTCATCAACTTGCGCGCTGAGCAATGGAGGAATGCGCAAATTCTTGCACGCTGATATCCCCAGTTAGTTCCTCTTCTGGGTCAAGCCGGATCAAATTGGAATCTGAAGTTATTGCGGACGAATGATCGCTGAGACCGTTATCCTGGCGCGGCAAAGGCTGCTCCCGGCAACGATGATCCTGTTTGGGTGGGAGTTTTTAACCTATGCACAGGAAGGCGGCAGCAAGCCCCGGAGCATGCCTCTCATGGAAACATTCCGGCTATAGCGGTTCTACAATTGCTCTGCGCCGGAAAGCCGCCATGCCGCGTTCAGGATCGGAAGGATTCGTGGCTTTCCGTTCATCATGCTTTGTGGCGCCGGAAAACTCTGTTTCTCGCGCTGATTGCAAATAGGGCAAAACGCCGCGGCTTCCACCAGGGAGACGGCCACACGCACAGCGATTGAAGCATGTAGCGAGCTTCATTCTTGAGCCCATTGTCCCGCGCGATCAGCCCGGCGCTGCACAACTGTACCGCGCGAATCCGGCGCCTCCAGGCCCAGCGATTGAATCCCCGCAGACCGGCCAGCAGTGTCGTTTCAATGATCTGATCAAGCCCCTCCAGCATCTTCGCCGGATTCACGCTGAAGCTTTGCGGATACACATAGTAGTCCGTCAGAGGGTCGGCTACCGCTTCGAAATCCCCCGCCCGCTCAAGCCGTACCCACAACTCCCAGTCCTCGCAGGAGTGAATCTCTTCGCAAAAGCCTCCATCCGCCAAGGCTGCTCTTCGTCTCATCAGGACGGATGAAGTCGCAATCGGATTGCAATACCGCAGCATCTTCCTTGCCGAAGCTGCTTCAATTGCGTGTTGCTCTTCACGAATCCCATGGTCATCGAATATCCGGATGCCGGTATAAACGAGGACGGTCTCGGGACGAATGCATGCAGCCTGGCGCTCCAGCTTCTCCACGGCCCACAGATCGTCGGCGTCCAGCAGCGCGATCCATTCGCCCGAAGCAAAATGAATCCCCGCGTTTCTGGCCGCTCCCGGCCCCCCATTGGGGCGCCGGAGGACAATCGCCCCCAGCCCTGCCGCCACTGCCGCCGTATCGTCGGTTGAACCGTCATCGACGACGATGATTTCTACGGGTTTCAGCGTCTGCGCGAAGGCCGACTTAAGGCAGCGCGGCAGAAAGCGCGCCGCGTTGTAAGCCGGAATAACCACACTTATATTCATGCCAAGCCTCTGCTTGAGCCGGCTCCGGCCGTAACCGGCGGGCATCGGAATGACCATTGCTGCCGCCTGTCGCCGTGTGTCCATGCCTGCGCGCGCATCGCTGTCGCGCCTTAGTTGCGCCGGAATCACGCGGGTAATTCCCGTCGTATAAGCAGTAACAGAATCTTATCCACTGGCCCTGCAATTGGCTTCGGCAGCATCTCGGTCAGCATTCTGAAGCGATCCCGGTCTTCCGGCTCCAGCACGCGCAACAGGTAAAAGAGCCCCAAGAGAACGATCAGTGAAGCGCTTCCTCCGCATAATATTCCCCACAGCGGAGCCAGCCGCTGAGCGATCAAATACGCGGTCAGCGATGCCAGCACGCTGATTAAAGCGATCTTTGTCACCTGCATCCAGGGCAGTTTCACTTTGTAGAGATAGATTGCCGCAACCCACATCAGTCCTACAGCCACTGCCTGTGCCGCGCCATTGCCAATGCATGCGCCCACTGCGCCATGCGCTGGAATGAGATACCAGGCTACGCTGATATCCACGATTCCCGCCAATACTGTCGCCGCGATCACATAACGCTGCCGCTCCGAACACTCCAGGAGGCTCTGCGCGGGCGAAAGAAAGGCTTTGAACATGCAGAGCAGCGGAGCCAATGCCACAACCATCGCCGCGCCCGCGAACTGGCGGCCGTAGATAAGCAGCAACGCCGGAACCGCAAGCGATGCCGCGATAAAGTGCAGCGGAATCGACATCAAGGCAATATAGCGCAAAGCGTAAGCCGCAATGTCGGGAAGCCTGGACTTGTCGCGCCCGTACTGAACGAAGATCGTCACGCCGGCCGCTGATCCGAAGATCGTGGCGACCAGCAGCAACTGCTCGGCCATGGTGAAGGCCACCGAATAGAACGATACCTGGCGGATATCCGGGTCGAGAAGCTTCAGCAGGATGATCTCAGACCGGCCCCAGACGATCAGGGCCACAAACATGCTGGCCACGCTCTGCAGCGCGAAGCTCGTCATACGCTGGCGCAATCCCGGAGGATGAACGTGTGTCGTCTCCCATGACAGCACGCGCTTCATCGTCGGGAAAAAACGCACCAGAAAATCGACCGCTCTCATGCTGAGCAGCGATGCGCCCACGCCGACAACGCTCCAGTGCAGCGCCACCGTTGCTGTAATTGCCATGAAGTAGGTGAAGGCTGAAATGACCGAGGCCGGCATATTAGTCGACAAATCTTCCGTGGCGACATTGGCCATGGACGATATGGAGTTGACCATGGCGGGCCAGATGCTGAGCACCAGCAGGACCGAGGCCATTTTGTACTCCGCTGGGGCGTCCCTCAGAACCCATAGGAGAAGGCCGCCGGTAGCCAGCGTCGCCAGGC
>Ga0326727_10020215_pt1 | contig 13251 bp, 9 predicted proteins | sample MB2enrmetagenome_FD_207643 | JGI IMG/M metagenome (GOLD analysis project Ga0326727, IMG submission 207643) | Lab enriched peat soil microbial communities from McLean, Ithaca, NY, United States - MB29MY | ecosystem: Environmental > Terrestrial > Soil > Wetlands > Peat | place: USA: New York...
CGCATCCGGCTTTTGGATCGCTTCGGCCGCTCCTCAATCGCAAAATTCTCAACGTAGGCCGGCTACGCCTGCGGTTTTGCTCAATCGTCGCGACCGAAATCGGTCTCAAAATCCGGCGCGGTCCCTAAAAGGCCTATTTACGGACAAGCCCTTGTGCGGAGGTGTGTCTGAAGAAAAAACCAGTCTTTAGGTTTCACTCATTTAGGTTTCACTTGCAAGCTCAAGTGGGAAATCGTATGATTTGACGGCCCATCGAGTTGTCAAGGGCATTTCTTCAGGCAAAATCATATTCTAGGGCCATTCGGCAATTACAGATAGACAAGTTGGCGAGCTTTGCGCACCTCTGCATTTTCTGGTCCGCCCGGCGCTTGTTCAACCTCATTTTTGTCTGCGCTCCGGGGCTAAGTAAACTGTTCGGTCGATCTCTACGACGAGAGGAGGGTATGGGTCAAATATTGATGGTTGCCCGCATTGCGGGCTGAAAGCGAGCGCCTATGGGGGATAGGTTTTGCTGCTCTTCATGGAAAATCGTAATCTTTTTCACAATTGGGGGGGATAGATGAAGAAGTTTTTCTTGGCACTCTTTGTATTGGCGGCGGCGGCGGTATTTGTCGCACCTGCTTTAGCAACTGAAACCTGGGACCCGCACTTGAGAGGCATAAATGAAGGGCTTGCCGCAGGGGCACTTCCACCTCCGGGAGTTTATTTGATTCATTCCTCGCAATTTGCACCTGCATACCATCAATACGGAAATCTTTTCAACGCTTCACAGGCGACAGGCGGGGGTGGCATTGCCCCATTCCCCAGCGGAAAGATAAACAGGGACCTCAGCTTGTTCGCCTACGTCGACATTCCCGTTCTGGTGTGGGTCCCCGGGTGTAAATTCCTGGGCGCGGATTATGGCATGGCCATAGCCCAGCCCTTCGATTACACGAACCTGAGAATCAAGGGCGCCACTGCTGCTATAGCGGGTTTCACCGCACAGAACAACACCGGTGCTCAATGGGGTGCTTTCAATACCATTCTGGTTCCCTACGAATTGTCCTGGAGATTGCCCTGCGATTTCCGCGTCAAAACCGGCCTCGGGATCGCTCTAAATGACCCGACCAACAGTGCGGCGACGGCCACAACTCTCGGCCCCGGAATTTTTGCTGTCGCCGGCAACGGCACCTATACTTTCGAACCTACACTCGGGCTCAGTTGGCTGCACGCTGGCTGGAACGTCAGCGCCGACTTCCATTATGCCTTCCAGACCAAGGACACCGGCACCGATTACCAGTCCGGGCAGCAACTCGCGGTCGATTACACCGTCGCGTACACGTGGGGCAAATGGACCATAGGCGTTGGGGCCGGTCAGGAAACACAGACCACGACCGATACATGGAAGGGGGTCAACCTTCCGGACTCAAAGGCGAATGCCTGGACGGTCGGCCCCATTGTCGGCTACAATTTCGGGCCGCTCAGTATGGAGTTTATTTATAATTTCGGCGTTTATATCAACAATGACGTCGGCGGCGACTGGCTCGTTCTTCGAATGGTAATTCCGCTCTGGAAATAAGTACTGCCAGGTTGTGAAGCATCAAAGGCGGTTGTGCTCTCCGTATTGCAACCGCCCTTTTCATTTTCACCGGGTCTTCATTCGGCAGCACTGATTCTCGCGCAGGAAACAACGAAAGGGAAATATTGCCGGGATTCGGGGTATGAGCGCCGAATCGATTCCCCTCACCCCGAGCCTGGTCCCCAATGGCGGTATATCCCGCCACGGACGCTTCCGCAAGAAGGTGAGTTGCCGGTAGATGGATCGAGGTCACGAAGGATGAATTTCAAGTTCCGCTGATCGGGGAAAGTCGAATGACCCCGAGGGGTTGTCCGGGGCAAATGCCGGGCGAGCCGGCGGGCCCGGCCCGAGAACAGAAACCTAGATGAACCACGGTACCCCCCAGGTCATCATCAAAGCAAGAAGCGAGGCGACCAGGGTGATAAGAAAGGAGATGATGAAAGCCGTTTTAATTACCTGGCTTTCGATCCCCAAGGCATCGATCGTTGCCGCTGCATTTTGCAGTTTGGCCGGAGAAATCACGCTTGCCAGTCCTCCGCCTATAGCTGTAACGGCCGTAACAATCAGCGCATCAACACTGAGAATCTTCGATGTCAAAAGATGGTATTTTGTAAACATTGCTATGGTTGAGGCTTCACTTCCGCTCAGAAAGCCCCCGAACATCCCCAGGTAGCCGCTGATAAACGGATAGAAGGTCCCAAAGAGCATTGCGGACCCCTGTGATAGGACCCAAATCATGTTCCAGGCCGGCTCAACCATTTTCCACTCAGTCCCCGTGTTCTGCAAACCGGAATTATTCATGAGAAATGCAACCGCAAAGTATATGGCGGCCGAAAAAGCGGGCCTCGGAGCGCGCCTGGCCCATTTCATAACGGTGCTTTGAACTGCCTTGGCCGAGGGTCTTATGAAAAGGGCCGATAGAATAGTGCTGATGAGCACCCAGGTATAGGCATTCCAGAGCATCCGGGTTTTGATCGACTGACCCGGGATGAGCGATATTGGCATGGCTAGAGTTTTATAGAGCGCGTTGAACCATGGGGAGTAAAAGTTGATGGCAAAGGATACCGCGATAAGAATAACCCATGGCGAAAGCGCCCGCATCAACGACATCCGTTTTTCAATTTCGAGATCGTCTTGATTTAAATGCGATCGGTCGACTATCGGCTTCCCGATAAGTTTCAAATACAGGAGCATAACCAACATGGTGAAAAAACCGGCTATAACCCCCGTCAACACGACCCCTGAGGCCAAAACCGGAATATAGGCCACCGCAATTGCAACGCCACCGTTTGTCAGCCCGGCGATCGTGCAGGGTATTAACCCCTCCTTTACCAGTTTGAATTTACCCACAATCCAGAGCATGCCGAATCCGATAAGGGTCGATATGACCGGCAAAAATTTTGCGAAGATCTGGGCCGATTGAACCAGCGGAGTACCTGTAAGATCGGAATAAACCACAAGCGGGGCACCAAGGAGGGCAAAGGTGCATAGGGCGTCAAATCCAATGGCGGGAAGCGCTACGGCAACATAGCTCGAATACCCCAGGGCAATCAGGATGGGAGGCAAAATAGAAACAGGAGTAGCTCCTATCGACACCAGGAGGGTCCCGGCGCCAACGTTGATCAACATGATCTGTACGGCTCTGTCCCCTGACGCAAAGGTCTTCACGAAGACAGCTACTCTTTGGAGCGCTCCGGTTGCCTCCATGAAAGATATCTGCAGTATCGAGGTTACAACCATCAGCGAGACCGGAAAGGAAGCGACAATCCCTGCCATTGAAGAGCGCAGGGCAACCTCCAATGACGTGTGGAAGAAAAACCATGCGACGATCAGGGTCGTAAGCCAGCCGATCACGCCGCTCGTATCGGCGGCAAATTGCTTTTTGATCATAAGATATACAATCAAAATGATCGGCAGCAGCGTTAAACCAGCGGATAGAAACATTAAAGCACCTTTCGCGACTGGGGCCCCAGTCCCCTTTTTCAGGCAAATCCGGCAAATTTGCAGCCTCTTCCGGGAAGAAGCCGTGATATATCCACCCGGCATAAAGCGGCAACTTGTCTATCTGTAATTGCCGAATGGCCCTGGAATAGGATTGTGCCTGAAGAAATGCCCTTGACAACTCGATGGACCGCGAATCATACGATTTCCCACTTAAACTTGCAAGTGAAACCTAAATGAGTGAAACCTAAAGACTGGTTTTTTCTATTTCAGACACACCTCCGCACTTACTTGGCGCGATTCACTACACCTCGATAGGTCGTGCGTCAGGCAAATACGATAGTAATGGGCGAGAGAAGAAGCCGACGCAACGTGGACATACCACTTCCCGGCACGGAGACCACGCTGGCGCCAACCTTCACAAGCCGCCTGATGATCGAGTCTGTGGACGGCTTGACGCTCTCGCCCCAGAACGCCGCGTCCCGTATCACATGGGGCAGACCAGTGACCGAAGCAGTTTCGCGAAGGCGAGAAAATCTGCTCACAGCCTTAAATCTTCGAGCGCCTATATCGGAGCGCAAAGGCTTGCGGCGCTTTGCAAAGATATGCAGGCAGCGGCATGCAACTGCGATTCAACCGAACCCGCCGGCAGGCTGGTTTCAATGATAGCCATCGGGTACCATAAGGTTGGCGGCGCTTTGCTGAACATCCTTTCGGCCCATGAGAAAAACGGAGGCTAGCGGTCTCCTGCCCCTGACAAATCGAAGTCCTGAAAATGCTCAAGCTCCACAAACCATATCCGGATTTGGATGGTTCATCCGGAAAAAGAATACCTCCAACATTTCTCATAAAAAACAGGTCGCGGGCTTCATAACGTCGTTCCCGCAGGCTTCAGGACCTGCCCCCGAAGGCCGCTATCGGAGGTGGAAATCAGACCCCTTTTCACCACCGAGCACACAGAGATAAGACTTCGAAAGCTATTGCTCTGCGTCCCCCGTGCTCTGCCGGTGAATCTTCCTTCGGGCCTCGATCCTGGAGTGCAGCCTGCCCCGGAAGTCTCTGCCGGGGGCCGGGATCCATTGGTGGTGAGGTTTGCGGTACCTGTTGCATGTTGCCCTCAAGTTCGCCTTTCACATTACCGTTCCCCGGCAACCTGCTTCCTTGATATCGAGCGGTAAGAAAAGAAAAAAATATTTGAGGCGGGGTCATTTCTTGCGAACACAGTTCGGACGCCATTCCAATGTTCGCAAAAAGCGGCTGGGATGAAACTTTTTTGAAACTTCTTTGTGATATAATGGGCTTAAAACAAGTCAGAGGTGTCTGATGTCGACAGCCGTGCCACCACGGTATTACCGTTTTAAGTATTCTTGGCACGTTCGTTTCGGAAACCGCGCTTCTTTTGTAGTTCGGGATTGAGACTGAAGTCAACCGGAAACCAAGCCGGAATTGCGGGCCGGGCGCATAACCCGCGATGGGAAGCATTGTTTAGATAACCTTAGGGCAGACAAAGAATGGCCCGATTCCGAGCTGTTAAACCGCGATCTCCTCACTGAGAAAAGTTCCGTAAACTGGTGAACCGAAAACAGACAAATTTCAAGAAAGGGGGTGAACTATGCATTCAGGATAAAAGCCTATGTAGATACAAATGATCTGTGAAAGGGGACAAGATAAGTTCATCGTTTCGGGAATCGCTGTGAAACGAATTTCTTTCAACGAGCAGTGACCGGTGCGCGGACATCGGTCACTCTCCGACAAGGGGACATTCATGGGATTTATAGGCCTTTGTGAGGGTGATGATATTGTAACAACTTTGCGTGAGGTTTTCGGCCAAAACATCATCAGAGTGCCTGAAGAGCGTTACCGGCCTCTCACGGTGTTAGCAGCCCGTGACGGCAAAACATCATTCCGGGGCTCATTTCCGCCGCTGGTTCTCGGCAATCCGCCGCTCGAGTTCGACCCGTCGCTCTTTGCACAGTCGCGGATGTCGAATATATCCGGGAAACGAACCAGTTCGGTAGATCTAGATCTTGGCCTGAACGTTCTGGATGGTTTACTGGGCGGGTTTGGCGTGCCTTCGGTCAATATCAAGCCGAAGTTCGATGGGGCAAAAAAGGTGTCCTACACCTTCGGGGATGTCTATCGACTTTGGGTGGACATCAATTCTGTCGGCCGCATGCTTAAAGGCAGAAGTTTGGATAAAGAAGACCCGGCCGCGGCCATTTTCTTCGGAAACGGTGCCTATAGCCTTCTTGTTCTCGATTCCGTCATTACCAGCTCGGATTTCACGATATCAGTCGACCGCGTCAGCAAGGCTGACTTCAAGCTTGACATCCCGGCAATCAAGAAAATCGTGGGGGACCTTGAAGTGGGCGTGAGTGTTTCGTCTTCGACAGGCTTGGATTTGACCTTCAAGGGACCCCAACAGCTTGCTTTTGCTTTCAGTTGCGTTCGATTCGCCTTGTCTGAAACCGGGGTGATCAGCCAGTTAGTGCCGGACGCGGAAGCCGTCACGCTCTACGGAATGCGGGCGACGATCGCTAAAGAGCATAGTGTTCAATATGCGCCGGACAGGGTCTTATTGTCGCCCGGGGCCGCCATGATAGAAATCGACCCGCTCGAATAAATGGTGTGAGTCAATAATTTATCATACCGTACCGTTATGAGGAATCGTCCGGCCGGTGCCCATTGTGGCTGCGAACGCTCGTTATGGCCTCGCGGCAAGCAAAGGGGATACCAAATCTTGGGACACATGTCGCTTCTGATCGTTTCGATCAACCTTGAGGAAAGGAAGTCGCTATGAGTAAGCTCGATAGTCTGTTGCCTATTATAGAAGCTCACTTGCCGGAACTCAAGCAACCGGGAGTTATTTCAATTCGTCCGGGGTACAAGCTGGAGAACGACTGGCCTACCAGTCAACCTGCCATTGTTGTGATAACATCCAAGGGGGCGGGCAAAGTTGAACTCCCTCAGCAAGTCGGCGGCATCCCCGTGGATGCCCGTGAGGCCACCGATGTCGAACAAGTTCGATACCAGAAGCCGCAGAAGTATGCCGTGCTGGCTGCGCAACATCCCGAGCTGAACGCGGGGGCTTTCCGGGAGTTCGATCCCGATGCTGAAGCCGGCGTTGCCGAGGTGGAGGCCGCAGGCGCACCGGAATTGATGGCGGCTAAGCCGCACATCGAGTACACCGGGCCGGAGGGAGTAAGCTTGCAGTCCGTCACTGGCAAAATCTCTGTTTTATGCCATGCAAGTCCGGATGCCGGCTCTCCCCAGCTCAAGAAGTTCGTGTCGGAGACGCAAGAAACGTTAACGGTGGGCTTGTATGACTTCACATCCGAGCACATCCTCGACTGTGTGAAAGCTTCTCTTGGCGGAGGCAAGAAACTTGAGATCACCCTGGATAATCCCGCTTTAAACCCAACGGCGGATCAGAGTGATCCAGCCACTCTGGACGCGCTCAAGGCTGCGCTTGGCTATTCGCTGAGCGCCGCATGGGCCCTGGTGCGGTCCAACAAGGACATCCAGCAATGGATCTTTCCGAATGCCTACCACATCAAGGTCGCGGTTCGGGATAGTGAGGCCGTATGGCTGTCGAGCGGCAATTGGAATAACTCGAATCAACCTGACATCGATCCGATCTCCACCCCTGGAGGCGATGACCAGGCAACAGCGCGAAAAAGTGACAGGGATTGGCACGTAATCATTGAAAACCGCGATTTGGCCGGGGACCTGGAAGCGTACTTAAAGCACGACTACGAGGTTGCGAGCACTCATGCGCCCGTGGCAGGACCGGGCGTGGCGGCCGCTACGCCGGCCGAAGCGGTCCCCGAGAGCTTCCGGGGCGAAACCACTGCTACGTGGACGTTCTTCAAGCCGCTGTCTCTGGAGGAGGATATGACCATCACGCCGCTGCTCACTCCCGACAAGGGCGTATACACCTCCGCGATGTTGAACCTGCTAAATTCCGCAGACGAGAAGCTCTACATCCAACTGCAATATATCCATCCTCCGCGAGAGGACCAGGACCCTGAATTCGCGGACCTGATAGGTGCGGTGACGAAGAAGATCGGCGACGGCAAGGATGTGAAGATCATCCTCAGCCAGTACCAAACGAGCCACGGGTGGCTGGAACGTCTCCAGGAAGCCGGAATTTCGCTCGACAACGTCAAGATTCAGAACGGCGTACATAACAAGGGCTTCCTGGTCGATTCGAAAATCGTCGCCCTCGGGAGTCAGAACTGGTCCGGTGACGGCGTGCTGCGCAATCGGGACGCATCGGTGATAATCGAGAATCGGAAGGCCGCCGGATACTACGAGGAAATTTTCCTTCACGACTGGGACAATATAGCTCGCAAAAGCGTCCGATCTTAATCCCCGCCGATCATGGAGGTACCAATGGCAAAGCAACGGGTAATAGCATATTACATGCACGAGGGTGAACGCGAGGCGGCGATGAAAGCCATGACGCCAACCGCCGAGACCGACAGCTTCATAATCGGCGACATGGAAGACTCCGACATCGCTGCTTTACTTAAAAAGGGGGTCATCGTAAATGAGATCCCCCCGGCTGCCCCGCCTGTGGAAGAGGACAGCCCTCTGGCTTCTCCTAAAAGTCTGGCCGTGAGGTTCGGACTGTCCGCCTCGGCTGTAGTGGATTTCGAAGATGCCGTGCCGGCGGCTGAGGACTTCTACACCGTGGAACTGCGGGGACCGCTGCTGGAGGATTGGCGCCGTCAAGTGGTGGAGGCGAGAGTCAAGCTGCTGCGCAGAGACAAGTTCGGCCGTTACAAGGCGCGGCTCAATGCCAAGCAGGTCGCCGAGTTGAGCGCCATGGATTTTGTTGCCCGCGTGAAATGGATTACACCCAAGCGTTCGGTCCCGAACCACGTAACTCAGTCGGTTTCCTTGGCGCCGGGCGCGGCCCCTCCGACCGGTCTGAAGATGCTGACCTTCGATGTGTGTCTAAACCTGCCGGAGGACAGCTCCAAGGTGATCAATTGGCTTCGGGAAAGGAACGTAGCTATTGCAGGCACAAGCGGCCGCAAGATTCGCTTCTTCTCGCTCGAGAACTCGCCTGTGCTTGTCGATCTCGCAGTTCTGCCCGAAGTGGATACCATTGCCGAATACGTTGAGCCGGAGCTTTTCAACGATGCAGCGCGTCGCATTTTGGGCGTAGACGGCGCCGCTGCGGGCGTTCGTGTGGCGCAGGACGGCACGGATCAGATTGTAGCCGTCGCCGATACCGGTATCGACGACACTCATCCCGATTTTGCCGGAAGAATCATCGCAAAGATCGCCAGAGGCCGTACCAACGATACGACCGATCCCGATGGCCACGGGACGCACGTAACCGGCTCCATACTGGGTGACGGGTCCGCTTCGAAAGGTCTCTACAAGGGTATCGCCCCGAAAGCGAAACTCTTTTTTCAGTCGCTTCTCGATCCCGATGGACGTCTTGGCGGTCTGCCGCTCGATTTTAAAGACCTGTTCGAAGAGGCCTACCTGGCAGGCGCGAGGATTCACAATAATAGTTGGGGTTCTCGAGGAACTCCATCCATGTATACGATGAACAGCGAAGAAGTGGATGAATTCGTTCGCGACAATCCGGACATGCTTATCGTCATCGCAGCGGGAAACGAAGGTTCCGGCGTCAATCCAAGGAAAGCCGCTCCCGGATATATTGACTGGCTTTCCATCTGTTCGCCGGCATCCTGCAAGAATGCCTTGACTGTGGGCGCCAGTCGTAGCGACCGGACGAACGGACCGGTGAGCGGCACGACGTGGGGTCAATACTCTCCGAACAGATTCCCTCAACCTCCGATCGCAAATGAGACCGTTTCCGGCAATCCCGACTGCCTGGCGGCTTTCAGCAGCCGAGGTCCCACTGATGACCGTCGAATCAAACCGGACGTGGTTGCCCCGGGCACGGAGATTGTCTCCTGCAAGTCCGCGCTTGCGCCGATTTCGAACTTCCTGGGCCGGGAAAACAATTATCCCCAATACGCTTACGATTGCGGTACCAGCATGGCGACGCCGCTCGTTTCGGGATGCTCCGCCCTGGTGCGGCAATACTACGTCCAGACACGCGGGCATCAGCCAAGCGCGGCGCTTCTGAAAGCCACACTGGTGAACAGCGCGCGGTGGCTGAAGGGCGGAGACTCGATAGCGCCGGCAACGGGCAAGCCCAATTATCATCAAGGACACGGCCGGGTTGACATAAGTATGGCAATACCCAACCCATCTAAGCCTAACCTCCAACTCCAGTTCGTGGACGACTGGCAGGACAAAACCAAATCCTTTACACGCACCGGCGACCGCAGGAGGTTTCAGTTCATTCTTCCGGCAGGTGCGCCGGAGCTTCGAATTTGCATGGCCTATACCGATGCGCCGGGCCGGGCCCTGCAAAACAACCTGAACCTTATGGTTCACCATCTTGAAAGCAACACCAAGTGGATGGGAAACCAGGACCTGCCGGACGCGCTCGTTATTCCGGACCCCGACAATAACGTGGAAGCAATACAGATTGCGAACCCGGCACAAGGCACCTATTTCATTCAAGTCTTTGTCGGCAACCTGCTCCACGCTCCCCAGGACTTCGCGCTGTTGGTTACGGGAGCCGGTTTGCCTGCCCTGACCGAGATCTAGGACCGCGAACGGAGGGCCCCGTTTTCCAGGCGGTTACTTGCAAAAATGATCCGGGGTCAAGCGGTTCAATGAAAGAATTTGCGGAGGGCGGCCCATGTCCCCTTCACTTCCGCCCTCCGCTTCCAATTTCTTTCAAGCGGTTATCTGCCGACATCTCGAGGAGAAGCATCTTTGAGAGCACCCTTCGACACGAATGTAGTCTTGGACCTCCTGCTTGTCCCTCAGAGCCATCCCTCGCATCTTGGCCGCTGCCGACGAAAAGGTTCGCGATCATTCCCTCACGCGCCTTCCTGGCTCCAACCGATTTTCTGATGAGGTAGTGGAGTGTCGTGACAGTTGCACAATACTCCGAGAGTAATTCCCGGGCCGAGAGCACGGATAATCGCCGGAACCGCGGCCGTATCGTAAGGACCCGACCTGCACCCCGATGCCCTTGGATATTGACCAGACCCTTTCATACCGGGCTTGTTCGAACTGCTCGCAAAGGTCTCTCACGGCGTAAAAGGAATTGCGGACTTCCTTGTGGAGCGCGTATCCTTCACTTTTCACCCGTCGGCAAGAGCAGGAGAGCGCCGTCGTAGCCGGAACATATCCGCGCAACGAGGTCCTTTGCCCAGAAAGCTCCAATTCCGGCCATTCCCTTCGTGGCCATTACGACCATGTCGGCCTGTTTTACGGCTGCCGCGGCGACAACGGCCCGTTCGGCGTCTCCGCGATCCACGCTGCCGCTCGCCTCGATATTCTCCGCGCGCAACGACTGAAGTTGCGATTTCAAGCGCTCGCCTGTCTGCTCGGATTCCAGGTCCAGTAACATACGCGTGGTCTGTGGAGCAAGGCGGCCGCCCGGGACTTCATCCGGGCCGGCGCTGTCCGCCGTCGGCACAACGTACAGAAGGTGGAGTTTCGCTCCGAATATCACCGCCAGTTCCGAACAGACGGTCAAGACCGCATCGCTGTGGGGCGCGAGGTCCAAAAGAGCAATTATGCTGCAGGGGCCGAAACCGGGGGCGCGCCCGTTTTCATCGGCCTTTATGAGAGTTACCGGCGCGCGCCCATGCGTGAGCACCTGCTCGGCATTGGTCCCGAATACAAATCTTTTGATCCCGCCGCTTCCGTGCGTGCAAAGCACAATGAGGTCCTGTTCCAACTCTTCGGCATGTTCGGCAATACACCTCGGCACATCGCCCTGGGGCACTTCGTGCACGTGGCTCGAAACACGCAGGCCCCAGTCTTCGAGCCTCTCTGTGATCAGTGCCAGATAACGCTCGGCGCTTTCGGCGTCCCGGAGGTGCCTGTCGCCATGAATACTGCTGGGCGGGCGTTTTTCGATCACGTGAAGAAGTTTAATGGCACTCCCGAGCCTTTCCGCAAGTCTTCGTACAATCGGAAGAACCGATTCGGCGAGCTTTGAGCCGTCGAGAGGAACGAGCAGATTCGAAAACATAACCCCTCCAAATACTTATGACATGCAAATGTCAATCGCCCCCGGCCGCCATGCTGTAGATAAGGTAGAGATTCAGCGCGAGGATCAGCACTGTGGTAACCCCCGCAAGAAATGAGGTGAGTGGCCTGTTTACCAGTTGGCCCATGATTCTTTTGTTCGCGGTAAAAAAAACGAGCGGGACTACGGCGAATGGAAGCCCGAAGCTGAGCACAATCTGGCTGAGCACGAGCGTGTTCGTCGGGTCCAGTCCGGCGGCCAGAACGGCCAGCGATGGAAGCACCGTAACCAGGCGCCTGATCCAAAGCGGGATTTTGAAGTGAATGAACCCCTGCATGACCACCTGGCCGGACATAGTGCCCACCGCCGAAGAAGACAGGCCCGCGGCAATCAGTGCTATCGCAAATATATTGCCCGCTGCCGGTCCGAGAAGTGGTGAGACCGTCCTGTAGGCTTCCTCGAGTGTCCCGATATCGCGCAATCCCTGGGCATAAAAGGTCGAGGCCGACATAATCAGCATCGCCGCGTTGACGGCTCCCGCAATCGCCATAGCTATGGCCACATCTATGACTTCAAAGCGGAACAGCCTTTTGAGTTTATCGACGTCCTTCACGATAATTCGCCCCTGGGTCAAGGCGGAGTGAAGGAATATGACGTGAGGCATGACCGTTGCCCCCAGAATGCCGGCGGCAAGCAACACCCCTTCCCTGTTCCCGAAGCGCGGTATAAAAAGAGAGGCCACGATCTGCGCGGGGTCGGGTTTGACCAGGAATATTTCTATGAGGTAGCTAACCGCCACGATGCCTATCATTGCGGTAATTATGGCCTCGAAAGGCCGAAAACCGTAACGCTGGAGGCCGAGCACCAGGAAGGTAACGACAGCGGTCAGCAGCCCGGCCCAAATGAGAGGGATACGGAACAAGAGGAAAAACCCGACCGCGGTCCCCACGAATTCGGCAAGATCGGTTGCGATAGCGACAATTTCAAGTATAACCCACATTGCCCAGACTAGAGGAGCCGGGAAATGGTTCCTGCACAACTCGGCCAAATTCAGGCCGGTGGCGATGCCAAGCTTCGCTGAAAGAATCTGAACGAGCATAGCCATCAGGTTGCTTATGGCTATGACCCAGAGAAGGGTATAGCCGAGTCGCGCACCGCCCTGAATGTTCGTGGCGAAGTTACCCGGATCGATATATGCTACGGCTGCGATGAAGGCCGGGCCGAGGAAAGGAAGAAGCCTTTTATGCCAGGGGACCGTCTCTCGGGCCAGCACCTTCTCGGCTGCCGCGACAGTGCCGGAGTCAAAGGCGCCGGGTTTGCTTTCGGGACGGTCCTGCCGCACGCGGTATCCTTTCATGGCGGATCGGGGATGGAATTGATATTTTGTGTTTAGCTTTAATAATTATTGATTTGCGGCGGTCCAGACTTTGATTTCAAATTCGTCAGTTTCCCATGGTTTCCGTTATCATAAAAAAGCGGCGATTTGTTGGAGACCTTACGAGTTCAGGACTGCGACGCCCGATATGTGCAAAAAAACTACATATCCTTTTCCTTCGAGGGCGGAGCTGCCTGCTCTAAAGAGAGGAGCAACCGGCTTGAAAAGTTATCGGAAAGAGTTGTGGTTCAACGCCCCGACGCGCGTGGCCTTCATCAACATCACACGGGA
>Ga0326727_10020216_pt1 | contig 13250 bp, 6 predicted proteins | sample MB2enrmetagenome_FD_207643 | JGI IMG/M metagenome (GOLD analysis project Ga0326727, IMG submission 207643) | Lab enriched peat soil microbial communities from McLean, Ithaca, NY, United States - MB29MY | ecosystem: Environmental > Terrestrial > Soil > Wetlands > Peat | place: USA: New York...
CAGGACCTGACGGTGGGGGGCGGAACCTCCGTGGCGGCGCCTTGCTTTGCGGGAATGGTTGCCCTGATCAACCAAAAGATGAACACTCCCGAAGGCCAGGGCAACATCAATCCTATTCTCTATTCCCTGGCCGCCACCGCGCCTGCGGCGATCCACGACATCACCAGCGGTAACAACATCGTGCCGTGCTCGCCAGGCTCCACCGATTGCCCCGGCGCCGCGCCCTTCCAGTTCGGCTACAGCGGCGGCGCCGGCTATGACCAGGCTACTGGCCTAGGCTCGGTTGATGCTTTCGACCTGGTCGAGGCGTGGGGTTCGTCGTATGCCGGGAACCTGCCGGCTCCAATCTTGACCGCCCCTGCCAATGGGGCGGCAGGCGTGGCTGTTTCTCCTGAATTCAGTTGGACGAATGTCACTTATAATGCCGGTTACCGCATTCTGATTGCAAACAGTTCCACCGACCTGCCGACCGACCCCGCAACGGCCACGTGCAATGCCTGCGCGATCGTTGACGAGACCAACACGAATTCGAACTCATACACTCCGCCCAGCGCTCTGGCTGCGGGCCTTTACTTCTGGCAGGTGCAGGCCCTCGAGCCATCCGCCTCTCGTGGAACGGCCGCGTGGTCAAACGTTTTCAGCTTCACCACGTCCGGTCCAGCCTTGGCCGCGCCGGCGCTGACGGCGCCTGCCAATGGCGCGACAGGGGTCTCGGTGCCGCCCAATTTCAGTTGGAGCGCGGTCATAGGGAATGCCGGCTATCTCTTATTCGTTGCCAAGACGCCGGGTGTCTTGCCCACAAATCCTGCCGTCGGGACATGTTCAGGTTGCTCAACGGGCACGAAGGTCAATGCAACCTCTTACACTCCGCCCGGCGCTCCCACGGCGGGTAATCTCGCTGCGGGGACCTACTATTGGCAGGTCAAAGCCCTGTCCTCTTCCGGCGGAGTGTATGGGGCTTGGTCGAGCGTCTTCAGCTTCACGACCGTCCCCGGGGATTTTTCGCTGAGTGCTTCCCCCGGCACATTGACGATGACACCCGGCAGCAGCGCCACGTCCACGCTTAGTTTCACGCCGATCAATGGGCTTTCCGGGAACAGCGTGACTTTCTCCTGCAGCGTCTCCAGCACACTGGCGGGAGTGACCTGCTCAGTCGGAGCGCTCGACAGCAACAACACGGCCACCGTAACCATTGCGGCCTCCTCCTCAGCATCGACTTTCCCCGCGTGGCAGAAAGTGCGCCGACTGAACGCGCGCGGCACGCAAACTTGGGCGGGACTCGGGTTGCTGCTGGCGTTCTTGATCGCCTTGCACAGGCGTGATTCGCAAACTCTGCTGCTGAGGAAGTGGGTGCGGCAGATTGCGTTTGGCGCCGCGCTCACGGCGGCGTGCGTGGCCGGCCTTAGTTGCGGAGGCGGTGGCGGTGGGCAGAACCTCCCACCCTCCGAATCCGGGACCGTCACCGTGCAGGGCACGGGGCCGAGCACGAGCCATAGCGTGACGATTTCCGTGAGCGTGGACTAACCACAACCACGATGTCGATGGCGGAAGGGCAAGAAACGGAAACTGGAAAATCGAAACTCGAAACTATTCTCAATCGACAATCGGCAACCGCAGATCGACAATCATTCGTAGCGCAGCGCAACCATGGGATCAACCTTCGTCGCTCGGCGCGCGGGGACGAAGCTGGCCAGCGCGGCGATTGCCAACTGCACGAGCACGATGAGCCCGAAGGTTGAAGCGTCAGTAGGCCGCACCGAATAAAGGTATGAAGCCAGCAGCCGCGTCAAGGCGAACGCGCCTGCAATTCCAGCGGCGATTCCGATCACGAGCCAACTGAGGTTCTGGCGGAGAATCAGCCAGACAATCTGTTGCCTGCGGGCGCCGAGAGCCATGCGAACACCGATTTCGTGGGTTCGCTGCCGCATACCATAGGAAGCCACGCCGTAGATGCCCACTGCCGCCAGCACCGCTGCGATCGACGCGAAAGCCCCAATCAATAGCAAGATGAACCGCCTTCCCGCGGCTTCTCTGGCCACCCATTCATCCATGGTCTTGATATCCGTGACCGGCTGGTCGGGATCGACTCGCCAGATCTCTTTCTCGACTCGCGGAATCAGCCATGACGGCTCCGCGGCGACGCGCAGAACCAGCGACATCTCCTGCGCCGGCCATTGATCGTAGGGTATGAAAAGCTCAGGATCAGGCGGCGCATCCAGCCCGAGTTGCCGAATATCACTCACGATTCCGACGATCTCGAGCATGTGCGGTTTGAACTGGACGTGCGTGCCTGCGGAGGTTCGCTCGGCCACGAAGCGGTAAACTACGATTGTCTTGCCCATGGGATTCTCGTTCGGCCAGTATTTGCCGGCCATGCTGCGGTTGATCACGCCGACCAAAGGCGAGTTTGCAGAGTCACCCATCTCCAGCTCTCTGCCGTTCAACAACGGTATTCCCATGGTGCGAAAATAACCCGCGCTGACGGCATGGTAGCCCGCTGTGCCCTGCCCGGGATGCGGTCCCGGAATCTCGAACCCGTTCGATGTCTCGTTGCGCGTTAACGGGAGGTCCGTGACGGTGCCGGCCGAGAGGACCGCAGGCATTGCAGCGAGGCGCTGCAGGACTTGGTCGAAGTACGCAGCCTGCTTTTCAGGTGTGGAGTACTTCGCCTCAGAAAGACTCACCTGCATGGTCAGCAGATGTTCGGTGCGGAAACCCACGTCAACTTCCAGCAGACGAATGAGGCTCTTCATCATCAGCCCTGCGCCGACCAGCAAAACTAGGGACAAGGCAACTTCGAGCGCCATCAGTCCTCCGCGCATCCCGCCCGCGCGACTGGCGGCGAAGGAGCTTTGCGCAGGTCGGGTAGCTTTCCAAGCAGGCAAAACGCCGAACATAACGCTCGACAGTACCGACAAGAGCGCGCTGAAGCCCAGCACTGTCCAATTAAGATGGAGGTTGGCGTCTTGGAGGCGCGAGAAGAGGGAACTGAACGGCGGCGCGATGCGCCCCACCAGCGGTATTGCCCAATAAGCCAGCGCGATGCCAATCGCGCCGCCGGAACCTGCCAGGAGCATGCTTTCGGTTAACAGTTGGCGCAAAATGCGCCCGCGGCTTGCCCCCACCGCCGTGCGGATGGCCATCTCGCGCTCGCGCGCCGCACCTTGGGATAAGAGTAGGTTTGCTACGTTGGAACAGGAGATGAGAAGCACAAAGGCGACGGCGCCGAGCAGAAGCCACGCCGTCTGGCTGGCGTCCGAAACCACGTATTGCCCGAGCGGTTCGAAAGCGATTCCAAGCGCTTCCGACTCGGGATAGGCTTGCTTGAGACGGGCGGCGATGCCGTTCATCTCCGCCAGCGCCTGCTCCTTGCTTACACCCGGGGCAAGTCGTCCCAACACCCGCACGCTATGCCAATTACGGGCCGGGGTTGGAACGACAGGTACGAAGATGTCGGACACCGGGGTCGCCCAGGGGTGTGATCGAAATCGAACCTGCGGAGGCAACACCCCCAGGACCGTGCAGGTGCGGCCCTCGAGGTGGATGGGTTTGCCGATGATTCCTGCATCGCTGCCGAATCGCCTCTGCCATAGCGTGTAACTCAATACGGCTACGCTTTCGCTGTCATCGCTCCTGAACTCGCGCCCAAGCACAGGGCTAACTCCCAAGGTCGCGAAGAAGCCGGGCGTGACGGCCGAACCCTCGAGGCGCTCGGGTTCCGCCGTGCCTGTCAGGTTCAGAGATACGCCCTGATAACCCGCCAGGGATTCGAACGTGCGGGTTTGACGCTGCCAATCGCGGAAGTCCGCGTATGACGCCTGCTCGACACCGCGTTTTCTCTTGCCCTCGAGGGGAAACAGTCTGAAGAGCCGCTCCGACTCGGGGTAGGGCAAAGGGCGCAGCAAGACTGCATCGAGCAGGCTGAAGACGACGGCGGTCCCACCGATGCCGAGCGCCAGCGTCAACGCCGCCACAGCCGTGAACCCGCGATTCCTGCGCAGCATACGCAAACCGAACCGCAAATCTTGCCAGATCGTCTCGAGAGTCGATTCCCAGCCGACACTGCGGATTCCTTCCTTGACCGCGTCCACGCTGCCCATTTCGACTCGCGCCGCGCGCGTTGCTTCTTCCCGGCTCATGCCGGAACGCATCTTGTCTTTCGCCGCAGCGTCAAGATAGTCGCGCAGTTCTTCGTCCATTTCCCGTTCCACTTGCCTCTTGCGGAACAGCGCTCGCAGGCCAGCAACGACGCTTCTGATGCGGAACATGGCAATCTCCTTCACCACCAAGGCAAAAAAAGGCCAATCAACTTCAATCACCAATCGCCAATCACAAATCACTAATGGCCGGCGCCCTCATGATTCGCGTGATTGCCGCGAGCTGTCGCTCCCACTCCTCGGTCTCGGCTTTCAGTTGCTTCCGGCCAAGAGTAGTGAGTTGGTAGAATTTCGCGCGGCGATTATTCTCCGTGGGCCGCCATTCGGGCTTGATCCATCCCGCCCGCTCCAGGCGGCGGAAGGCCGGAAACAAAGAGCCTGGGTTGACGCGAAACACTCCCTTGCTGATCTGCTCGATCCGCAAGGCGATGCCATAGCCATGCAGGGGTTCAAGCGCCAGGGTTTTCAAGATGAGCATGTCCAGAGTTCCCTGGATCAGCTCGCTGGATTTCATGGTCTCTCCTCTCGACGGTCAAGATGAGGATACGCTCCTCCTCTAGATTGTCAAGAGGACAACATGTCATTTGTGATTTGCGATTTGTGATTGGCGGTTGAGGTGGAGCGGAAGATGACTCTCAGGGAACAGCTTCGGGGGCAATCACAAATCACAAATCACAAATTGCCAATGATTAGCCGCTGCTTTATTCGTACCGCAGCGCCGCCATGGGATCGACTTTCGTGGCGTGGCGTGCGGGCAGGTAACTCGCAAGAAGGGCGACGGAAAACAGGAGGAGAGGAACCAGGAACAGCGTCAGTGGATCGTACGCGCTGGTCTGGTAAAGGGTGGCCCGAATCAGGCGTTCGGCAAGGGGAAACAAGGCCAATCCGATCCCGCAGCCTGACGCAGCGAGCGCGGCGCCGCGTTTCATGACCATCCACCAAAGTCCCGCCTGGTTGGCGCCCAGCGCCATCCGTATGGCCAATTCCCGCTGCTGTTGCGCCACCAGGTAAGACATCACGCCGAACAGCCCGATGAGCGCCAGGGCCAAGGCGATCAATCCGAAGGACAACGTCAGGAGGGTGGTGAAGCGGCGCTGAGCCAGCGATTCGGATATTAGTGTGTCAAGGGCCGCAAAGCTGTAAATGGGGAGGTCCCGGTCGAGCGACCAGATCTGCTGCTGGATGCGGCCGTATAGGTCCTTGTCCTGTGTGCCGCGGTCGGTTCGGAGGATTAAGGCAGTTCGGTCGCTGGTATGGGTCTGAAGTTGGAACATCGAGTGGTAGATCATGGGCGGCGGGTCGGCGTCGAGGGCCGAAATGTGTACGTCGCGCGCGATACCGATAATCGTGAACAACTCGCGCCCGCCCCAGTGGAACCGTTGGCCGATGGGATCCTGCCCGGGAAAATACTGGCGCGCCATCGTTTCGTTGATGATCGCGGCCAAAGACGTGTTGGGGCGATCCTGGTCCGTGAAGTTCCTGCCGCGCAGAATCGAAATCCCCATGGCATGGAAATATCCAGGCGTCACCAGTGAGTTTTCCGCCCAGTGAAAATCATCGGGCGCGGCATGTTCGAGGCGGAACCCAATCTGGCGGCTGTCGCTTAGCGGCAAGTGGCTCGCGGCCGCCACGACCTGTACCCCCGGGAGTTGCGCGAAGCGGTCGATCAGTTCCTTCTGTACAACTTCTCGCTTCGCGGCATTGGGGTAGCGAGCCTCGTCAAACAGGGTGCGCACGATGTAAACGCCCTGAGGACTAAACCCAAGAGGAACATTCAAGACTCGCACGAAACTCCTGAGCAGCAGGCCGCCCCCGACTAACAGAAGAAGCGTGGCGGCGATTTCACCCACCACGATGAAATTCTGCAACCGATCCGTTCCGCGCGCCCCACGGTTTTGCGAGGATTCCTTCAGGCAGTCCTGCGGCGCGACGTGCGAGAGCCGCCACGCCGGAACAAATCCGAAAAGCACCGTAGTCAGCAACAAGAGCACAACCGTAAACGCCAGGGCCATGGGCTCGATCGCAACTTCCTCGAGGCGCGGCACGTCTGCCGGGCCGAAGACCCGCACTCCCCTCACCAGCACGAAAGCCAGAGCAAACCCGCCGCCGGCTCCTAGAAGCGAGAGCAGAAGGCTCTCCACCAGACACTGCCGCACCAAACGAGATCGCACTGCACCAATCGCGCTCCGCACTGCCATTTCGTGAGTACGATAGCTGCCGCGAGCGAGCAGCAGATTCGCGACGTTGGCGCAGGCGATCAAAAGAACGCTGGCGACAGCGGCCATAAGAAGAATCATCAACGGCCGAGCCTTTTGCACTGCATAGGCGGCGAACTTGTGCACATGAGGAACTACACGGATGTTGCCGGAGTAGAATTCCGGAAGCTGCCGCATAAACCCGGCAGCCACGGAGTTGACATCTGCAAGGGCCTGCTGATCGCTCACACCCGGCTTCAGCCGTCCGATGAAATTGACGCCAAATTCCATTAAGCGATCCTTCAAGCGGTCTGGAGCGAACACTTCCGGAACCCACAGGTCGGGCCGCTCGGAGAGCGGAGCTCCGTCAGAGGGAAAGTGAAATGACGGCGGCATGACGCCCAGCACCAGATAAGGTTTTTCATCCAGCTTGATAGTTTTGCCCAGAATTCCAGCATCGCCGCCGTAGTGGCGCTGCCATAGCGAATAGGAGAGCACGGCCACTGCTGCGCCTCCGTTTTGCTCCTCCTCGGCTGTGAAGACACGTCCCAGCCTGGGCGAGACCCCGAGGAGCTGAAATGCCGAAGCAGTAACCGCAGCGGCATGAATGCGCAACGGATTTCCTTCTCCTGTAAGATTGAATCCCGCGTCTTCATAGGCTCCGGTCTGCACGAAGGAACGGTTCCGGTCGCGATAGTCCAGATATTCCCCGGCTGCCATTCCGACCTCGAGGTCGCCGCCCATCTGCGGCACGGTCTCTGACACCACGGCCAGCTCCGAGGGAGTGCGGTACGGCAGCGGTCGCAGAAGAATAGTGTTGATCAGGCTGAACACGGCAGTGTTGGCGCCGATGCCGAGGGCAAGAGTGAGTACGGCGACAGCAGTGAAGCCGGGATTCTTCCCCAGCATGCGCAGTCCATAGCGTAAGTCTTGCAGCAAGGTTTCAAGCCAGCCCCAACCCCACATGCCGCGAGTGACTTCTTCCACGAGTCCGACGTTGCCGAATTCGCGTAGGGCGGCGGCTCGCGCCCGCTCGGCGGATTCACCCTGTTCCATGCGCTCCTGGGCGGCCATCCGCAAATGGCCCTGGACTTCCTCGTCGAGCGACGTCTCCATCGACTTGCGCCGGAAGAGTGCTCGCAGGCGAAACAAAAGCTTGCTTATCATCAGGCCCTCCGTTAGCTCTCAGCCGTCAGCACTCAGCGATCCGGTCGCCAAAGAACTTGATAATCTGTCATCCTGAGCGCAGCGAAGGATCTCAGCAGTTGCTTGATTTCTACTGGCCACCACAAACTGCAGGGATCCTTCGCTGCGCTCAGGATGACACTCTGATCAGGCGCTGTAGTAGCCAGCCAGAGCTTTTGCTGATAGCTGACGGCTGAAGGCTGACAGCTTCTTCAATCGACCATCGAAAATCGAGCATCACTCGTACCGCAGCGCCTCCATGGGATCCACTTTCGTCGCCCGGCGCGCGGGAATGTAGCTGGCCATAAATGCCACGGCGATTACCCCCAGCGCGGCCATGGAAATGGGCAAGACGCTGGATGGAGGGAGTCCCTCAATCAGACTACCGGCGAATTTCCTGGACCAAAGCGCCACCGGAATTCCTACGAGCAGCCCGGCTGAGACCATCCCCAACGCGTCTCGCAGCACCATCCAAGTCACCGTGCCGCGCGTCGCGCCGAGCGCCATGCGGACGCCAATCTCTTTAGTGCGCCGCGCCGCTGCGTACGCCAGCAGTCCATAGAGGCTGATCGCGGCGAGGATTAACCCCAGCGTGCCGAATGAGCCGGAGAGCATGGCGATGAGCCGCTCCGGAACGAGGGCGGCATCGACCTGCTCGGACATGGTTGTGGCGTGGCGCACCGCAACGCCCTTCAATATCTCGGCAACGCTGCGCCGTACCTCACCCGTCACTGCCTCAGGGGGCATGCTGGTGCGGAGGATGAAATCACTTGCGTCCATTCTGCCGTCGCCGAAAGCGGTCAGGTAGAGGGTGCGGGGCGGCGCCCCGTGCGCGTCATCGTATTTTGCATCGCCCACGACGCCGACGATTTCATACGGCTTGTCCGGGCCGCCGACGTTTTTCCAATCCTTCTCGATACTGAGATGCTTTCCAATAGGGTTAGCGTCGGCGAAGTAATATCGCGCCATGGCCTCGTTGATGATCGCGACGCGCGGGCCGCCTTCATCCTGGAAGGTAAAATCACGGCCTGCCAGCAAAGGCGTGCCGAGCGTCTGGAAATACTTGGGCGCGATCCATGATATCGCCACGTAGCGGCGGTCCTCAGGCTTCTGCTGGTAGCCTTCCACATGGACGAAGGTCGACGCTCCTGCGCCTGAGATCGGAGTGGGGGAACCGATCGTCGCCGAGCGCACGCCGGGAAGAGCATCCAGGCGCCCCAGCAACTCCTGATATAAGAGAGATAGTTGTTCCGCGGAATACCCGGTGTGGGCCGTATCGAGGCTCACGAGCAGAAGGTGGTCGCGCTCAAAGCCGAGCTGATTCCGCAGGTCGGACAAGTGGCGAGTAAACACGCCGGCGAGGCTCAACACTCCCACGGACAATGCCACCTGGGCCGCGACAAGGCTCTTCCCGAAGAAGCGCGCAGCTCGAGCCTGCGAGGGCCGGGTGGCGCCCAGCAACATGGACGCCGGCGCCGATGTCACAGCCCGCAGAGCGGGAACCAGCCCGAATAGCACGCCCGTCAGTAATGCCGCCCCGAGGGTGAAGAGCAGCACGTGGGCATCCGGCCGAACCTCGAACGTGAAATGAGGCGGCAACCCCACAATCGGCCGTCCGGAAAGGAGAATCCGAACCAGCGCGCGGGCGCCGACATAGGCCACCAGGATTCCCAGTAGGCTGCCCACGCCGGAAAGCAACAGCGATTCGGTCATCACCTGCCGTAGAAGGCGCATCCTGCCGGCGCCGAGGGAAACCCGCAGCGCCATTTCGTGCTCGCGTGCCGCCCCGCGTGCCAGCAGCAGAGTAGCGATGCTGGTGCAGGCAATCAGAAGGAGCAGACCGACAAGCACCATCAGGACCAGCAGCGGCTGCTCGAACTGGTCACGCAGGAACGCCAGCCCGGCTCCCGCTGGCACGATTTCCAATTTGATTTTGCGAATGAGGGGGTTTTTGCTCCCTTTGCTCATTTCATCGAGAGTGAACTGGAACAACACGCTCATTTCCGCTCGCGCTTGATCGACGGAAACGCCGGGCTTCAAGCGCCCGATCAAGGCGAGCGGTGCTCCAAAATACGTCCGGCCGGGGGCGTCGATGAGGGGTTCCAGGCCGGTGGGCACCCAAACGTCGGGCCGCGACCAGATCTCCAGCCCGAAGAATTCACGCGGCGCCACTCCAATGACCACGACCGGCACGTTCTGCAAAATGATTCGCTTGCCCAGAATTCGCGGATCCAGATTAAAGCGGCTCTTCCAGAAGGACCAACTCACCACGGCCACTGCCGAGTGCGCACCGCCCAGCCGGTCGTCCTCGGGTCCAATGAGGCGGCCGATTGCGGGTTTCACCCCCAGCACAGAAAAGAAGTCTCCAACTACGTATTCGCCATCAACCGTCTGGCCACCCAGGCCTTCGCCCCGCAAATCGAACCGGGAGGGACTGAAGCCAATAAGGCCGGAGAAGACGTGATTGTGATCACGAAAATGCTCGTAGCTCTGCCAGGAGTATCCGTTCATCCGAGGTTCCCCAGGATATTGGTGCAGCAACTCTACGAGGCTCTCGGGATCTCGGACGGGAAGAAGGCGAAGCATGAGGGTGTTGATCAGGCTGGAGACGCCTGTATTGGCGCCGATTCCCAGCGCTAACGAAAGCACGGCGACGGCGGTAAAACCGGGGCTGCGGCGTAACATGCGCATGGCGAAGCGAACGTCCTGCCGCAAAGTTTCAAGCCAGCGCCAGCCCCACATATCCCGCGTAACTTCCTTCACAAGCCCGACGTTGCCGAATTCGCGGAGCGCGGCGGTTCGAGCTTGGCCGGCAGATTCACCCTGCGCCATACGTTCCCTCTCGTCCATGCGCAAATGAGATTGGACTTCCTCTTCCAGGTCCTCTTCCCTGGACTTGCGCCGAAACAACGCTCGAAGGCGAAACCAAAGATCGCTAATCACCAGCATCTCCACTTGGCTTTCAGCCTTTAGTCAGCGGTGTCATTCCGAGCGAACTGAGAAATCTTGCGCTGATCATCTCCTGCGACCCACCACGAGGCTCAGCTCAGAATGACATCCGTTCCTTCAGAGGCCGAACCACTAGCCGCTCCCGCTCGCCGCAGGGTTCATGATCCCGGCGATGGCGCTGACAATCTGGCTCCAGCGGGCCTGTTCCGAGAGCAACTGTCTCTTGCCGGCGGAAGTCAGGCGATAGAACTTGGCGCGCTGGTTGCTCTCCGTTTGTTTCCACTGCGAGGTCACCCAGCCCTGTTTTTCCAGCCGGTGCAGCGCCGGGTAGAGCGACCCGGTTTCAACCTGCAAGACTTCGCCCGAGCGGCCGCGAATCGACTGGCTGATCGCGTAGCCGTGCTGCGGCCCCCACTGCAAGGTCTGGAGGATGAGCAAGTCGAGCGTGCCTTGCAACAACTCGATGCGATTTTGATAGAGTTCTTTCTTGGCTTTTACCATGTAGGCACTCTACATCCAAGGGTGTAGAATGTCAACACCCTGTTTTCGATGTTCTCGGGCCAGGGGTGACACGGGTCGCGATTTCCGGGACGTCAAGTTGTTTGTTCTGGTATACTCCCACCCCTCTTGAGGGCTCAGCGCCCGGCACGAAAGAGTTATCTGGCCTGAGCTTCGAGAGGCATGCTCGGCCGATCATCGGCAAGGGTAGGGCAGGCCATTTCTCCACTCGTGGCGAGTGCAGCCCACGGCTTGCCATTCCCTGCATGTACCTTGCTGCCGGAATGCATTCCCATGCTTTTCAAAGCTTTCAGCGCCGCCGTCTTCGGCATCGACGCCTACCCGGTTGAGGTCGAGGTGGATATTTCTGCCGGCTTGCCCAATTTCACCACGGTGGGTTTGCCCGACGCCGCGGTGCGCGAGAGCCGCGAACGCATACAGTCCGCCATCAGGAATTGCGGGCTGGAATTTCCCTTCCAAAAGATCACCGTCAATCTTGCTCCAGCGGATGTGAAGAAGGAAGGCTCCGGATTTGACCTCGCGATCGCCCTGGGAATTCTGGGCACCACAGGAGTTCTCTTGAAGGCGGATCTCAAGAACACATTGTTCTTGGGCGAGCTTTCGCTCGATGGCAGCCTGCGCCCGATTAAGGGCGCTCTTTCGATTGCCGCCATGGCGCGGCAGAAGGGCATCCAGCGGATGGTGCTGCCGCTGGAAAATGCCAGCGAGGCGGCGGTGGTGGAAGAGTTGAAGATTTACGGCCTGCGGTCTTTGCCGGAGGCCCTGGACTTCATCAACGAGACGCGCGAGTTCGCGCCGGCCAAGGTGGACAGCGCCGCCCTGCTGGCTCAAGCCAGCCAGTACAGCGTGGATTTCCGCGACGTCAAAGGGCAGCTTCACGCCAAGCGCGCCATTGAAGTGGCGACGGCGGGGGGCCACAACATCCTGATGATCGGCCCGCCCGGCGCGGGCAAGACCATGCTGGCGAAACGCATCCCCACCATTCTGCCGCCCTTGACCTTTAATGAAGCGATTCAGACCACCAAGATCCACAGCGTGGCCGGGCTGCTCGAGCCCGGCGGAGGGTTGGTCGGCACTCGCCCCTTTCGCTCCCCCCACCACACTATTTCGGACGCCGGATTGATCGGCGGAGGCACCGTGCCTCGCCCCGGGGAAGTGAGCTTGGCGCACAACGGCGTGCTCTTCCTCGACGAGTTGCCGGAATTCCAACGCAACGTGCTGGAGGTCTTGCGCCAGCCCGTTGAGGACGGCACCGTTACGATCTCGCGCGCCTCGATGTCCCTGACTTTCCCGTCGCGCTTCATGCTGGCCGCCGCGATGAATCCCTGCCCGTGCGGTTTCTTCAACGATCCTACGCGCGAGTGCACCTGCACCCCGCCCCTCATTCAGCGTTACGTCTCGAAAATCTCCGGCCCGCTGCTCGACCGCATTGATATCCACATCGATATGCCGGCCGTCCGCTATCAGGAGCTGAGGCAGGACTCGGGTGGCGAAACCTCACAGGAGATCCGTGAGCGCGTCATCAAAGCACGCCAGCGGCAGTTGCGCCGCTTCGCCGGCGAGAAGATCTACTGCAACGCGCAAATGAGCTCGCGCCAGATTCGCAAGTATTGCAACATCTCCGCTGACTGCGAACGCTTGCTGGAGAGCGCCATGACGCGCTTGGGCTTGAGCGCCCGCGCCCACGATCGAATCCTCAAAGTGGCCCTCACCATCTCCGACCTCGCCGCCGCGGACTCGATCGGCACTGACCATATCTCGGAGGCCATTCAGTACCGCTCGCTCGACCGCAACTACTGGGCGTGAGAAAGGCAGTGGTTAGCGATTAGTGGCTAGTGCTTAGGGCATGAATAGAATTGAGTGAGCGGCCTCATGGTTCGAGTTGCCACCCTCGAGTGACTGATTAAGACCAAAGAAGAATCCCGCCTGGAAAAGGACCAAGCGGCCCTCCCCATCCTGCGCCGCGTCTTCGAGGAGAAAGCCAAAGCCTGAAAGAATAACGGCCTGTGGTCTAGCCATAGAGACGAAGATCGCCTCTCAACTGCTGTTCCCAACGTTTTTTACGGCGCGCAAGGGTTTTTGGTCTGGAATCTTAAATCTGGAATTGGTTTATTGGTCTGAAATCAGTGCTGTCCCATTACAAGTCGAACAGGCTCAACTGGATACCTGGATCGACATCGGTAGATTGATCGTTGAAGTTGGAAAAGCCCTCTAAAATCGGGGTTTTTTCGAAAATCGTGACACT
>Ga0326727_10020219_pt1 | contig 13249 bp, 12 predicted proteins | sample MB2enrmetagenome_FD_207643 | JGI IMG/M metagenome (GOLD analysis project Ga0326727, IMG submission 207643) | Lab enriched peat soil microbial communities from McLean, Ithaca, NY, United States - MB29MY | ecosystem: Environmental > Terrestrial > Soil > Wetlands > Peat | place: USA: New York...
CCGAAAAACTGGCTGGACTGCCATGAATTTTTGAGGCTTTGAGTTTAAAATAAGAGTACCGAAATCATCCAGTGATCAAAAAGATCGAGGAGTGTTTCTCTGCATGCACCACCTGGCCGAGGACTTGGAAAATAATCGCAGGAACCCCATTGGAACCAATCGCTATCCGCCGGATCAACATTGGTATATGCTAAAATGTGCCTTTATTGGCAATACCTTCCTTGTGAGGCACAATGAAGACGACCGAGGAAACGATCCTGCTGCCGGTACGCGAACATGGCTTGAACTGGACAGCGCTCATCGCTTTGTTGTTGCTTTGGTGCGCTCACGTTGCCGGGACATGGCGGGAATCCACGCTCTGGTATGGAGACTACGGCCGTTGGCTCCACGAAATCGACCGCTTCGCACACGGTGAAGTCTTATATCGCGATTTCGGTTGGCCCTTTCCACCATTAGGTGTTTGGATATTCGGCTCTTTCGCCAGGATCTTCGGGGCCCAGCTCGATGTCATTCGCGTCGCGACTGTACTGCTCAGCCTACTGGTTTATCTCGGATTTTTCTTCTATGTAACGAGGCTCCTGCCGAACGATTTGGTTTTAGGAACCGTCATCGGCGGGTTCTTGTTGTCTTCGGGATATGCACAGATTTTATCGCTGCCCTTACCGATGGGAATGTACACTCCTGCCGCTCCACTTGGTTTCTTATTATTTATGTTTGCTCTCCTATTGGTGCTTCGTTCTTGGGGTCGTTGGCAGGCTTTTAACGCGTCCCTTGCTGGAGTCTTCTGTGGATTATGCATTCTCACGAAGCAGGACTTTTGGCTACCGGCTTTTTATTTGGTTGTAGCGAGCCTCCTCGCCCTCCCTTCCGGGGAACGTCACACTCATCTTGTCAAACGGCTTTACACCCCGTCTGCATTTCTTCTCACAGTGCTCGTAGGCGTGCTCGTAGTGGCACAGTCAGCGGGGTGGAAAACGCTGATCGGTATCCCCGGTGGCTTCGGACAACTAGCGGAATTTGGTGGCCGAGGATTACCCACTTGGGAAAGGCTCACTGTCGAGATAGCAGCACTAGGGATCGTTTCGGTCGCTGTCTTTTTCTGCTTGCTAATGTCCCGAGCAGTCTCGTTCGTTCAGGTGCAGAAGTGGCTAATCTGTGCTCTAGTGTTGGTACTGTTGGCAGCCGCCGTCCACATGGGCATGAGCTTGTACTTTGGGCACCAATTGAATGCTCGTGCATTCCCGCGTTTTGCTAGCCCGACTGAATCCTTTTTATTAAGGGGGCATCTCGAAACGAACTGGCAGTTGCTCCAGCGGAGTTTGTCCTGGCTGAAGTTGCGCCTTCAACTGCATATTTTCCCGGTGCTCTTGCCACTTGCTATATTGCTGGTCATTGCTTTCTCGACGAAGGCCAAAAAGGGAGAAGCGTGGAAAACCGTGATGTTCCTACTGGGCCTGTGTGTGGTCTGCCGTGCACGCCGACTTTTTGAATACACAGAGTGGTATAACTTCCTGCTGGAAATACCTGTTTATTTGTTGGCGATTAAACTCCTGTTTCCCCTCGATTCGCGAAGGAAAGTTCAAGTGGGCTTACAATTCGGCCTCGCAGGCCTCGCTCTCGCTGGGGTATATTCTTACTGGTTTTTTGGAGTCGGAAACTTCACTCAGGCAGGTGTCGGCAGGTTGCTTGTCACGCCGCGTGGAGCCATCCGGGTGGCCAGCTACCAGGTTCCGGAATATCAACAACTCAGCAGGGTTCTCGATGGAATCGATCCGAATCACAAAAGGCCACTTTTCGCGTTGGGGTATACTGGCGGCTTTAATTATTTCCTAAGCCGAAAAAATCCGTCACCGCTAACACTAGGATTCGCCCTGTCTAATTTTCCAGCTCAGAAGGTCATGGCCGATCTCCTGAACTGTATCCCGGGTTTGTTTCTGATTGAATATCCTATGGTGACGCGTCCAAGGGCCGCGCCGTCACTAGATCTATCGCGATGGGATCAAAAGATGCGGCAAAGTTCTTATAATCGAGTCGACCGCCCTTTGTTCGACCAGCTGACGGTCGGCTGTGAGAAACTATCTGACGTGTCCAGCTTCACTGTTTATAATTGTAACCAGCATCGGGAATGAAGTCGTTGTTTGTAGAGGAACACAACACCAGCTAGAAGCAAGTCCACTGTTCGATTGTCCATGCCAATAATTTCATTCGAGTATCAATATCGTCATACGACGCCCCACTGTGTCTGTTTTTCATTCCGAACAACTGACAGCAATGCTCACGTGTTTGTAGGGCACAAGCTAGTTCAGCGAGTAAGATTTAGTCAAAGAGCGAAAGACTTCGTACTCAAAACGCATAGGATTATCTTAACTCAAGACTCCCCCGTTCTTGGTTAACCCGCCAGTCGGAACCCCTCAGCCCTGTTTAGATCGAGCCGGTCACGCAGGAATTTCCTCAACAAGTGGCCTGGACCGGAAGCGATGAGAAAATCGGGGAGTGAATTTCGGAGAGCGATCATCACGACCAGAGGGTTCAGAGGGGGGAATTCCTGGTCTGACGGTGCAAAGCCAGGATCCGAAGCAGGACCAAACGAGGGCGGGAGTAGTGGCGGCGATGCATTGAAGGACACCCTGCGAGATCAGAGCGATCTGGATGAAGCGATGGTAGGCGGCCAGCTTGCGGCGGATGGCGGCGCGGTACTGGTCGGTCTTGCGGTGGAGATACTGATCGCCAGAGCGGGGGCCGATCTTGTCCATGGTCGTCATCCAGGCAGAAATATCACTGCAGATCACCTATAAGAAGTGGTGGCCGTAGGCACCAAGCGTCCGAACGGCCTGCTTGAAGGAGAGCTCGATTTTGAAGCGCAGGCCGTAGAGCCGGATGATCTCGACCGGATTGAAACACAGGTCCGTGCAAAGGAACACGATGCGCCCCCGGTTCGGATGTTCCACGAGCACGAAGCGGGCCAGGTGGCGAATCGGTCTCTACAGCATATCCAGGCAGAGATAACGGATCACGACATCCTTTTCGCCGTAGACGGGGCTGGCAACTGTGGTCCAGCGGCCATCGGATTGTTCAAAAAGAGTGAAGATGCGGATCTTGGGTCCATACAAACCTGGGACGGCCACGCTTACGTTTGCTTTTAGCCGGCGGTATCGGCTCGAATGCAACGCAGGTTTGGCGAAGCCGGGAGATCAAGTGGCTTCCGGTTTGGGTCAGCCCCAAAGCCATCGTATGGCAGGCGTAATACGCATCCGCGACGAGGTAGACCGGCTCGGCAATGCCGAGAGCCTCGACCAGCGAGAGGAATTTCTTGGGGAGAGTGCGCTGGTCACGGTTGGTGAACACGAGCCCTTCGTGAATGCGCGCGGACAGAGGTACCGCGAAAAAAGTGGCTGCCGCAGACACCAGGACCGACACGGCCTGAATGGAATGCCCCATGATGTAATCGGGCTTGGTGTTGCAATCCGAGACTTGGTGCAGGAGTTTCACCGCCGGCATCTTACGACCACGCTTGGCGATCTTGATACCATCGCCGACAAGCACCGGTCTGCCGTTGACTCGAACAATGCCCGGCATCCGCGCAAAGACCGTCTTTACCCAGCCTCGGCTTAAGGCAACCGGGTCGACCGCCTTGGAGTGGAAGAAGTCCAGCAGCCGGTCATAGCACTGCCCGCCCAACCAAGAGCGCTCGAACGATGCTGGTCACCCCGAGAAGGTCCTTCCGTACTGAAATGCCCGCGAGCGCCGCGAGGAGCCAAAGAAAGCTCCGCGACCTCGAACACGCTTCCCGCAACGGCTTCACCCAAGACCACCACTCCGTCCAAATCCGCATTCACCTCTCCTTTGCTGTTGACACATGTATGTATCATATATATCATACATACATGACACAAAGCAAACTCGAACGGTTGGAAGAGGCGATTCATAGAATCAAACAGGAGATTGGAGAAATCGGAGCGCTACGGCCCGGCTCACTGAGCAAACAGGCTCGAAAGGCAAAGACTCAATACGGAGCGTACTGGCACCTGAGTTACACCCATCGGGGGAAGGGGCATACGCAATATATCCGCGATGCCTTCGTGGCACAGGTGAAGGCCGAGGTCTTCAATTTCAAACGCTTCAGAAAGCTCATCGACCGATTGATCACTCTGTCGATTGAACGATCTCAGCTCAGGATGCAAATGGATAAAAAGCAGTGAAAGGAAGCGTGTGTCAGATTAGCGGATAACTCGGCAGTCTTGAGAGTTTAACTCGAAGCCTCTAAGACTCGAAGTTTCGAAGAAGAGTTTGAAGGCGGTCGGGGTAGTTTGTGATGATGCGATCAACGCCGAGCCGGATCATGCGCCTCAAATCCTCCTCCTGATCAACCGTCCAGACGGATACGGTAAGGCCACTTTCATGCGCCGAATGGACGATGGCTCCCGTGGCAAGATCATGGCGAAGGGCAAGCTCGTCGGCAGGGACACGGAGGGTCGCCTCGACAGGATTTTTCCAGCGCCGGGAGATCAGAAAGGCCGTCTGAATCGAGGGGGCCAGCCGTTTAATTTTGCTGACCGATTCTGCGCTGAACGAGAGAATCCGAGTCCGGTTCTCCAGTCCTTTTTTTTGGATCAAGGACAGCAGTTTAGATTCCAGGTCCGGAGGATACCGCTCGGGGTCCTTGATTTCGATGTAGCATCCTGTGGAACTCTTTTCGATCAGATCGAGTAGTTCCTGGAGCGTAGGGACCTTCAGTCCGACATACTCGGGGCGCGCCTTTTCCGGGTGGGCTTCGTTGAACCAGCTCCCCGCATCCATGGCCTTCAATTCTGGGAGTGTGAGCTCGGCTAACCGTCCTTTCCCGTTTGTCGTGCGTTTCACATCCGGATCGTGAATGGCCACAAGAGTGCCGTCGCGGAGCCTGTGGATATCCATTTCGACAAAATCCACGGCCATCTCAAGCGCGAGCCGGTAAGCCTCCAGCGTCGTTTCCGGCGCATATCCTGAAGCTCCCCGGTGAGCGACAATTTGAATTTTATTAGCGGGATCTGAACCCACGGCAACCACCCCCGAAGATTTTGTTCAATTGACAGGGGCAAGTCAACGAGTCCCGCCTTATAATTTTGAACGTCCCCCGGTTGCGCGGTCGCGCATTGGCGCGTGAACCCGCCAACGAGTCAACCGCTGGATAGATGGAGTTGCCGATGAATCAATGGACGATGAAACCGATTGGCTATATTCGATCGAGCTATACCGAGACGCAGCAGGTCCCAAAGGGACTTGGTACCGTCCACACGATGGAAGGGATTTTGGAAGTTCTGCCCGAGTTTGAAAAGGGGCTCCAGGATCTCGAGGGCTTTTCACACCTCGTGGTCCTTTGGGTTTTTCACAAATCGCAGGATTACGAATTGGTGGGGAAATGCCCGGCCGACGACCGGCCTCACGGTGTTTTCGCCACACGCTCTCCAAAGCGGCCCAACGCCATAGGATTGACGACAGTCGAATTGATCCGACGCGAAGGCGCGTTGCTTCACCTGAGAGGGATCGACATGCTGGACGGGACCCCGGTTCTTGACATCAAGCCGTACATGTCGAGCGTGCCGATGAATGAGTTGCGCCGCGGCTGGCTGGAGGAAGCGGAGAAACGGAAAGGCTGATCAAAAAGTTTGCAACTTTAATTTTAAATCCACAGATTGGCACCGGCTGGTGTTTTCCCGTATGATAAATCCTACCTAAGGAGGTTACGAATGCCTGGAACATACAAGAAAATTGAAATTGTGGGGACTTCGACGGTTGGGTTTGCCGAGGCCGTTCAGTCCGCGATCGCGGAAGCTTCTCAGACGGTGCGGCGCATGGATTGGTTTGAAGTCGTCGAGCAGCGGGGCAACATCAAAGACAATAAAGTCGCGGAGTATCAAGTTGTCCTCAAAGTCGGATTCAAAATCGAACATTAGGTCGATTTGAGTCTTCGAGTTGAAGACTCGAAGACTCAAAGCACTGAAAGGGATTCGAATGAAATCCGAACCCGACAGCGGCCAACTCGTGCGCGCCCTGAAATTGTTCGATGCGACCACTCTTGTGATGGGAAGCATGATCGGGTCCGGGATATTCATTGTGTCGGCGGATATGGCCCGGACACTAAAATCTCCGGGGCTACTGCTCGTCTCCTGGGGAATCGCGGCGGTCATGACCATTCTTGCCGCGCTGAGTTACGGCGAACTGGCGGCCGCCATGCCCCGCGCCGGAGGACAGTACGTCTTTTTGCGCGAGGCTTTTGGGCCGCTGTTCGGGTTTCTCTACGGATGGACGCTGTTTCTGGTTATCCAGACCGGCACAATTGCCGCGGTTGTCGTCGCCTTTTCCAAGTTCCTGGGGCTGTTTGTCCCCTGGGTTTCCGCGTCGAAGATTCTCATCCCTTTCCCTTTCGGCTACCACCTCTCCAGCCAGCATCTCGTCGCCATCCTGGTGGTCAGCCTTCTCACCTGCGTCAATTGCCGCGGATTGCGCCAGGGGGCCGCGGTTCAGAATATATTCACGGTGGCGAAGATCGGCGGATTGCTGGTGTTGCTCGTCATGGGATTCACTGTCCGCGGGAATCCTGAGGCCGCGCGGGTGAACTTTAGTCAGCTCTTTCCAGGTTCAATCAGCCTGGCGGTTCTTGCGATCCTGGGTGGCTCGCTGGTCGGATCCCTGTTTTCCTCGGATGCATGGAACAACGTCACGTTTACCGGAAGCGAGGTCGTCAACCCCAAGAGAACCCTTCCCCTTTCTCTCCTGATCGGGACTGCGGCTGTCTCGCTGATCTACATCGGCACCAACATCGTTTACATGAGGGTCCTGCCGCTGGCGGCCATTGCCTCGGCGCCCGAGGACCGAGTGGGCACCCTCGCAGCCCAAAGCCTGATGGGCTCCTGGGGCTTGACATTCGTCAGTCTGGCCATTCTGATCTCGACCTTTGGTTGTGCGAATGGCCTCATCCTTGCGGGCGCGCGCGTCTATTATGCCATGGCATCCGACGGACTTTTTTTCAGGCGAGCGGCAAGCGTTTCCCCTCGAACGCACACACCGGTTTTTTCGCTCATCATCCAGGCTGGATGGGCCTCATTGCTTGTGCTCAGCGGGACGTACGGAGATCTGCTGGACTACGTCATCTTCGGCGCGTTACTCTTTTATGTCCTGACCGTGTGCGGCCTTTTTGTTTTGAGGAAGAAGCGTCCGGATCTGGACCGGCCGTATAAAGCATGGGGCTATCCGGTGCTGCCGGGCCTCTATATCCTGATGGCCTTCCTTGTGATGCTGGATCTTCTGTTCGTGAAACCGCGCTTTACCTGGCCTGGCTTGATCATTGTGCTCACCGGAGTGCCTGTCTATTTCTTTTGGAACACGGAAAAATAATTGCGAATGACCAATGACGGATTGCGAATTGAAAAGGCCGCTCTTTCACCCGTCATTCGTCCTTCGTCTCCCGTCCTTTGCCATTGGTGATGGAGAAACTAAGAGCCAGCATATTTACCCTATGGTGTTGGGCAGGATGCGCTTTGAGTACGGCGTTCTGGGCCACGGCTTCCATCCTGGGCAGCCTGTTTTCCGCTAAGGGCAGGTTCCAGCACTACTGCATGCGAAGGTGGTCGAAAGATAACCTCTGGCTCAGCCGCGCTCGGGTGGAAATCGAGGGCCTCGAAAACCTTGATCGCCGCCATCCGCAGATCCTGGTCGCCAATCACAGCGGGCTCCACGACATTCTCTCGCTTGCCGCCTATCTCCCGATTCAGTTCCGCTGGATCGCAAAAAGGTCGCTCTTCAGGGTGCCGTTCATGGGATGGCATATGCGGCGCTCCGGCTACATTGCCATCGACCGGGAGAATCCGCGAAACGCCGCGAAAAGCATCGTGGAGGCCGCCAAACAAATTCAGGGCGGGATCAATGCGATCGCATTTCCTGAGGGAACCCGGAGCCGGACGGGGGATTTGGGCAAATTTCACAGCGGCGCATTTTCTCTTGCGCTGCGCACGGGGGTTCCGCTGGTCCCCGTCACCCTCGACGGCAGCTCTCGTGTGATTGTTCCGAAAACGCTCGAGGTGAATCCGGGTGTCACCGTCCGGATCAAGATTGCCCGCCCCATCGATCTCTCTTCCTATGCAAAGGTGGAAAAACGCCGGCTTATGGGAGATGTTTTTCAGATCATGAGCGGCAATTTGGAGCAATTGCGCCGCCGAAGGCGCCCCGACGAAGAGAATCGCGATCCTGTGTTCCGCTGGATCCACGGTTCTAACAGCGTCCCTTGACCGTTATCCTCTTTCCAGCCTTTGAGTCGTCGCGTCTTGGAGTTAAACTAGCCTTTACTTTTCCTACAGGCAGGTTCAACCATGTCCGCCAACAGAACCCTTGAACTCGTGCTTGAAAACGCCGATTCCTTCGTCCGCCGGCATATCGGGCCACGTCCCGAAGATGCCAAAGAGATGTTCAAAGACATGGATCTCGCCGGGATGGACGAGCTGATCGAAAAAACGGTTCCCGCCTCGATCCGGCTTCAAACCGCACTGAACATCGGGGAGGATCACGCGGAATATTCCGTCCTGGACCAGATTCGGGAGCTGGCTTCGAAAAATAAGGTTTTCCGTTCTTTTATAGGGATGGGATACCACGACTGCGTTACGCCGCCCGTGATCCAACGCAACATCCTGGAAAATCCGGGATGGTATACCCACTACACGCCCTACCAGGCGGAAATTTCGCAGGGTCGGCTCGAGGCGCTGCTGAATTTTCAGACCATGGTTGCCGATCTCACCGGGCTGGATATTGCGAACTCGTCGCTGCTCGACGAAGGGACCGCAGCGGCCGAGGCCATGAGCATGAGTCATGGTTTAGCCAGGAACGGTGCCGCGGCGTTCTTTGTTTCCGAATCCTGCCATCCGCAAACTATTGAGGTGGTCCGGACGCGAGCTCTGGCACGCGGCATCGAGATCCTGATCGGGAATCACGGGACTTTTGATTTTTCTCGGCCGGTGTTCGGGGCGCTCGTTCAGTATCCCTCCAGTGACGGGACGATTTACGACTACTCCGGATTTGTCGAGCGAGCGCATGAAGCCGGAGCCCTCGTGACGGTCGCCGCCGATCTTCTCTCCCTCGCCCTGCTCCGGCCTCCCCGAGAATTCGGCGCCGATATCGCCGTGGGGAGTTCGCAGCGCTTCGGTGTTCCCTTGGGGTACGGTGGACCGCACGCCGCATTTTTCGCCACCCGCGAAACCTACAAAAGGCAGATGCCGGGGCGCATTGTGGGTGTTTCCAAAGACTCCGGCGGAAAGCCGGCGCTCCGGCTGGCGCTGCAAACCAGAGAACAGCACATCCGTCGCGACAAGGCGACCAGCAACATCTGCACGGCTCAAGTCCTCCTCGCGGTCATGGCAGGCATGTACGCCGTCTATCACGGCCCGGAAGGACTCAGAAAGATCGCCGGCCGTATTCATCTTCTTGCGTGCGCCCTCCGCGACGGCTTGAAACGGCTGGGGTACGGTGTGGGACCCAAAGCATTCTTTGATACCCTGCGCGTGGATACAGGATCAATGACAGCGGCTCAGGTGATGGGCCGGGCTCGGGCACTTGGAATCAATTTGCGTCCGCTCGATGAAAATACCGTTGGGATCAGTCTCAATGAGACGACTGAAATCAGGGATCTGACGGACCTGTTCTCAATCTTTGCGTCCGGCGACTCCTTGCCTTTCGAGCTGAATGAACTGGCGGCCGACACTGCCATCCCGGAATCACTCGTGCGCAAAAGCGGATATCTCAGCCACCCCGTGTTCCATCGGTATCATTCGGAAACCGAGTTCCTGCGCTACGTGCACCGCCTCGAAAACAAGGATCTTTCGCTCAACGTCTCGATGATTCCTCTCGGCTCCTGCACGATGAAGCTGAACGCAACGGCGGAGATGCTTCCCATCACCTGGCCCGAGTTCGCTAGAATCCATCCGTTTGTGCCGGCTGAACAGGCGGAAGGTTACCGGCAGCTGTTTAAGCAGTTGGAGGTGTGGCTCGCCGAGATTACCGGCCTGGCAGCCGTCTCGCTTCAGCCGAATGCCGGTTCGCAGGGAGAGTATTCGGGCCTGCTGGTCATCCGGAAGTACCAAGAAAAGAGGGGAGAGGGGAACCGGGATGTGTGCCTGATCCCTCAATCGGCTCATGGCACGAATCCAGCCAGCGCCGTTATGGCCGGGCTGAAGGTCGTGGTCGTGGACTGCGACGACAACGGCAACATCGACGTGGCGGACCTCAACCGAAAAGCGGAACAGCACAAAGACTCGCTGTCGGCGCTCATGGTCACGTACCCCTCGACTCACGGCGTTTTCGAAGAGCCCATCCGGGAGATCTGTGAGATCATTCACTCCAACGGCGGCCAGGTTTATATGGACGGCGCGAACATGAACGCTCAGGTGGGGGTGTGCCGGCCATCGGACATGGGAGCGGACGTCTGCCATCTGAATCTGCACAAAACCTTCTGCATCCCTCACGGCGGCGGCGGGCCGGGCGTTGGTCCCATTGCGGTTGCCGCTCACCTTGCCGCCCACCTGCCGGGTCACCCGGTTGTTCCTACCGGTGGCGCCGAAGGCATCGGACCTGTTTCCTCCGCTCCCTGGGGGAGCGCAAGCATTCTGCCGATATCGTATGCCTACATCCGCCTGATGGGATCAAAGGGGCTGAAGGAAGCCACCGGCTACGCCATTCTCAACGCCAACTACATCGCCAAGAAGCTGGATCCTTATTATCCCGTCCTGTACAAGGGCGCTCACGGCTATGTCGCCCACGAGTGCATTGTCGATCTGCGCGCCCTCAAGAAGAGCGCCGGGATCGAAGTGGAGGATGTCGCGAAGCGTTTGATGGACTATGGCTTTCATGCCCCCACGATTTCCTTCCCCGTCCCGGGGACAATGATGATCGAGCCGACCGAAAGCGAGTCGCTCGAGGAACTCAAACGTTTTTGCGATGCCATGATCGCGATCCGCCGGGAGATTTCCAAAGTCGAAGAAGGCTCGGCAAATCCCACGAACAACCTGTTGAAGAATGCCCCTCACACGATCGAGGCTTTATTGGCTCAAGAATGGAAACATCCGTATACGCGCGAGGAGGCTGCCTTTCCCGCGCCATGGACCCGGGACCACAAATTTTGGCCCGCAGTCGGGCGAATCGACAGCGCTTACGGAGATCGCAATCTGATCTGCCTCTGCCCCCCCGTGGAAGAGTACGCCACCTAAACCATTCCCCGGATAAGGCCCAGACGGGAGGCGATGGCCTCAATTTCATCCATGACCCGGTTCATGCGCAGCATCACGGACTCGAAAGGTTGGGGGAGGGTCATGTCCACGCCCACTTTTTTTAAAAGCTCGATCGGGTAATCCGATCCGCCGGATGAGAGAAGGCCTATATAGCCTTCGACTGCGCCGTCATCCCCGGCCAGCAGCCTTTCCGACAAAACCGCGGAGGCAGTAAAGGAGGTTGCGTATTGGTACACGTAGAAATTGTAGAAGAAATGAGGGATGTAAGCCCATTCCACCTGAATCTCTTCATCAACAACGCAGACGTTCTTTTCGTGCCCGTAATATTCCCGCGCGATTCCGCCATACATCGAATTTAGCAGATCGCCTGTGAGCGCCCTTCCTCCCTCGGCCGTCTCGTGAATCTTGAGCTCAAACTCCGCAAACTGGACCTGCCGGAAAACGGTCGCCCGGGCATTGTCCAGGTAGTTTCCCAAAAGCGACAGCCGGACTTCATCGCGGCTCTCGACTTTCAGCATGTGATCGAGCAGCAGGGCTTCGTTAAACGTCGACGCCACTTCGGCGACAAAAATCGAATAGTGCGACAGGGCGTAAGGCTGCGTCTTATTGGTGAGATAACTGTGCATCGTGTGCCCCAGTTCATGCGTCAGCGTGCTCACATCGTCGTACTTCCCGTTATAGTTCAGAAGCATGTAGGGGTGAACGTCGTAGACCGACCCATTCGAGTACGCGCCGGACCTCTTCCCCGTGTTGTGGTAAACATCGATCCAACGATTGGAGAGCGCTCTGCGGGCTGTCTCCAGATAGTCGCGTCCGAGGGGGGCCAGCGAGGCAAGCACGTGCTCAACCGCCTCTCCAAAGGAGTAATTCAGCTCCAGTTCCTTCACGATGGGAGCATAGAGATCGTAATAATGCAGCTCGTCGACTCCGAGCAATTTTTTGCGAAGGAGCAGATACCGGTGCAAGGTATCCAGATTTGCGTGCGCTCCCTCGATCAGGCTTTTGTACACGGCGACAGGAATATTGTATCCGTCCAGTGCCCGCTCCAGGCAGGAGTGATAGGCCCGGGCGCGAGTGAAGAACATGTTTTTTCGCACTTCTGCCGCCAGCTGGGCCCCGATCGTGCGGCGGAATTCACTCAGTTTTCCAAGATAGGCTGCGAAGACTTTCTTCCTGTTTTCTCTAACAGGCGAGCGTCGATGCAGGCTGAAAGCTGCCGGATCAAGCCGGACGGTGGTTCCTTCTTCCAGCCTGACTTCAGGATAGGGGAAATCGGCATTGGTAAAGACATTGTTGATGCTGGCCGGCGAATCAGCCATCAGGTTCGCTTCGGCAATGATTTTCTCCTCCCCTTCGCCAAGAGTGTGGTCTTTCTTCCGGAGGATATCGTTGAAAATGTGGCGATAGGCAGCCAAACGAGGCTCTTCGTTTATAAACTGATCAATTTTATCCGCGCCGATCTTCAGGATCTCCGGGTCAATGAATGAATCCAGGGCAGACAAATCCGACGCGATCTGTCCCATTTCCTGGTCCATGGCGAGATACTTGGCGTCCCGAGTGTCTAAGTCGGACTTCATGCTGGCGTAGCAGGCAAGGCGGGTGCACTCTTTCCTGAGGAAATTCGCCAGCTCAAGACACTCCAGAAACGGTTTTGGCGATTCGGACAATTTCCCCCGAAACCCCGAAAGAGCGGGGAATCCGGCTATAAGCTTTTGTTTTGCCCCGGCCCAGGCATCGTCATTCGGAAAGATCTCGGTCAGGCTCCACTTGTATTGGTCCGGAATTCGAGTTCGCTCTCGCTCTTGCACATAGATGTCTTCCATAAGGCTCCTGGATGATCCAAATTCTAAGCGTCAGAGTTTATCATGGGTGCTTGGTAAGCGACCGCCGGGGCGCAGAGGACTCAAACTTTGCGTTCTTTGCGCCTTGGCGGCGGTGTTGCTTTTTGGGCTGTCTGCGCCGGCGAAGCTCGGCCGTGTGCTCCTGGTGACACCATAGGC
>Ga0326727_10020220_pt1 | contig 13248 bp, 12 predicted proteins | sample MB2enrmetagenome_FD_207643 | JGI IMG/M metagenome (GOLD analysis project Ga0326727, IMG submission 207643) | Lab enriched peat soil microbial communities from McLean, Ithaca, NY, United States - MB29MY | ecosystem: Environmental > Terrestrial > Soil > Wetlands > Peat | place: USA: New York...
CAGCAAAGACTCCAGTTGGCCTTTTTGCCCCTCGTCGATTGTCAAAGCAGCGGCAGGAACAAACATGCTGCCATTGGATCACGGATTGTCGTCATTGTCAATACTTACACGGGACGGGACACTAGAAAGTTTAATTGGATGCGGGGCGTTCAGGGGCCTATCGAATCTCAAGGAGTGGGTTCAAGGAGGGGGCTCAAGAAGGGGCTGTTGGCAAGTGCACTACGTGGAACTCAAGGAAAAGATTGATCTTGGCTCTCCGGCTCAAAGTCGGTTATCATCATAGGAGCCACAAAGGCAGGTTTGGGGGTGGTAAGTTTTGGCTGAGGTTCGCGTTCAAGAAGGCGAACCGCTGGAAAACGCGCTGCGCCGGTTCAAGCGGAAGGTACAGACGGAGGACATCATCAAGGAAGTCAAGCGTCACTCCTACTACCTGAAGCCCGGTGAGAAGCGCCGCGTCAAGGCCGCCCTGGCGCGCAAGCGGAATCGTAAAAAGGCTCGCAAAGAGCAGGATTGAACTCTTCACCCGCCGCGCGATGAGACCGTTCCGGGGGCTTCCGAGAAGAAGCAACGAAAGCCGTCCAACGAAGTAAGAAAACAGGAACGGCACGGCGCGGCGGCGCAACAAACTGTAACGCTTCTCCAGTTTCCGTCGAACGAAGCTTCCGCAGCTATGCGGCACGCCCCACGGCAAAGGTCACGCCGCATGATGCAGAAACCCCGCAGAAACCTGAGAATCGCGAATGAACGCTCAGCACGCGATGAGCGTGCGGGTTTTATTTTGTCCGGTGTGCCGGACCAATTGTTATATCCGCCATTTTTTCAGCGCGGTCCGGGCCCTTGTTACGCCATCTGAAAGAGGACAGGGAACCGAGACCGGCAAGTTCCTGATCTAGCCGTGACCGATTTCGGTGAAATTCCCTGTGAGGCAAGCTGGCCATGGAATTCACCGATCGTGTTCTGAAATGTGTAGACTGCGGCGCCGAGTTCGTATTTACGGCCGGCGAGCAGCTATTCTTCCACGACAAGCAGTTCAAGAACGACCCCAAACACTGCAAGCAGTGCAAGGCGAAGCGCACACGGGGCTCGCAACGAGTGAGGCCCGAGACCCGCACCACGTGCTCGGAGTGCGGCGCGGAGACTACCGTTCCCTTTAAGCCGACGCAGGGCAGGCCTGTACTTTGCCGCTCATGCTTCCAGAAGCAGCAGGCGAGTCCCCCCGCCGTGCCAGAGCCCAGCGTCCCACAGGACTGAGCGCTATCGTACTGCAGGACTGAACAGCAGGTCGCCCTTGAACTTGGAGGGGAAGCCGGCGCTGCGCACCAATGTCGCCAGTTGCGCGTAATGACGCTGGCTATGGAAGAGGGCGTGCAACGCAATCTTTCTCCGCGAGACGGACCGCTCCTCCGGAGGCAGCCAGTCGACATCGAGAACGAAGGGCTCGCTCCAGGTTTCGTCCGGCGCGGCCAGTACGTTGCGGAAGATCTGGATGGCCTGGCGGTGCAGGTCGAAGAGCGCATCGAGCGGCCCGGCGGGCAGCTTTTCCCTGTCGGTCAGCGGCAGGCCCGCCAGGCGCTGGCTCCAGCGTAGTTCCACGCCCCAGATGTGGCGCGCAAATCCCTGCACGTTGGCCGTGCCGCCGATGTCGCAGGGCAGCTCGAGCAGCGCGGGGTTGGTTGCGAGGTGGGTCTTCCAGTACGCGGCCGATTGCTCGTTCCAGGCCAGCAGTTCTTCAAGGGTGATGCCAACGCTCATAGGGACCTCCTGTGTGCGGGGTAGTGGTTGTTGTGGCGTGCGAGACGCGCTATTTTTTCGCGCCGAGCGCGCGATGTCCGATATCGCGCCGGTAATACATGCCCTCAAAAGCAATCTCTGCCATGGCTTGATAGGCGCGGTCCAGCGCCTCGGCGAGGGAATCCGCGGCGGCGGTGACGCCCAGAACGCGGCCGCCGGCGGTGAGCATCTGCCCGTTCTTGAGCGCCGTGCCTGCATGAAAAACCTCGACGCCGGGCACATGAGCCGCGGCGGCGAGGCCGCTGATGGGCAGGCCGGTTGCATAGCTGCCGGGGTAGCCGCCGGAGCTGGCCACGACGCAGGCCGATGCGCCCGGCGACCAGCCGAGCGGCGTCTCGGCCAGGCGGCCATCCACGCAGGCTTCGAGCGCGTCCATGAGATCGGAGTCGAGGCGAACCAGAATGGCCTGGGTTTCGGGATCGCCGAAGCGCGCATTGAACTCGAGCACCTGCGGCCCGCGCGCGGTCATCATGAGCCCGCAATAGAGCACGCCGGTAAACGGCGTGCCTTCGGCGGCCATGCCCTCGACCGTGGGCTCGGCAATGTGGCGCAAAATCCATTCGGACATCGCGGGATCGAGAAGCGAATCGGTGGAGTAGACGCCCATGCCGCCGGTGTTGGGGCCGGTATCGCCCTCGCCGATGCGCTTGTGGTCCTGCGCGGGGACGAGCGGCGCCACGTGCTTGCCGTCGCTCAGGCAAAGGAAGCTGACCTCGTCGCCTTCGAGGAATTCTTCGACGACGACCTGGCTTGCGGCTTCGCCCAGCAAAGTGCCGGAGAACAGCCCCTGCGCGGCTTCTTGAGCGGTTTGGCGCGAGGGACAGATGATGACACCCTTGCCCGCGAACAGGCCGTCGGCCTTGACCACGATGGGCGGGTGAAAGATGTCGATGGCCTTTTCGACTTCGGCTTGGGTTCCGCAGACGGCGTAGTTGGGCGTGGGGATGTGGTGGCGCTCAAGGAACTGCTTGGCAAAGCCCTTGCTGGATTCGAGCATGGCAGCGGCGCGCGTGGGGCCAAAGACGCGCAGGCCGCGCTCGCGGAGGGCGTCCACAATGCCCAGCGAGAGCGGCAGCTCCGGGCCGACGACGGTGAGGGCGGGCCGCTCTCGCTCGGCCAGGCGAACCATGGCGTCGAGGTCTTTGAGGTCGACCGGCAGGCAGCGGGCCGTCTGGGCCATGCCGCCGTTGCCCGGCGCGCAAATCACTTCAGTAACGCGCGGGCTGCGCGCGATTGCCCAGGCCAGCGCATGCTCGCGGCCTCCCGAACCAAGGATCAAGACTTTCATTGGATCTTTCCTTCCCGCCAAACTCATGCAAAGCCAAAAACCATGGTCGGCAATGAAGGGGTGGGAAGTCAAACAGGACGCGGCGAAATCAGAGAGATCGTGTTCTCCTATACTGGTTCCGGGTGAGCCAGAGATCTTTGCGCTCCGCAATCTGTGAGAAAGGCAGAATGGCCGAGACCCGCATTAAGCCGTATCAGCAGCAGGTCGCCGAGCGAGAGGCGCGCGAGCGGCAGACGCGCGCCTTCCGGCGCAACCAGATCTTCGGGCTGGTGATTCTGGCCGGCGTGGTCTGCCTGTGGTGGCTCTTGCACACCAATCCCAAGTGGATCTTTCCTGCCGGATGGTGGCGATGGTAAAGGCAGGGATCAGGGATCAGGGATCAGGGATCAGAAGCTCCGGGCTGACGCTGTCTTCGCCAAAGACTGAACCGCTGGTCGTAATTCTTCTGGGGCCGACGGGGAGCGGGAAGACGGCGCTCTCGCTCGCCCTTGCAGAGCGGTTCGATGGCGAAATTGTGAGCTGCGACTCCGTGGCCGTCTATCGCGGCATGGAGCTGGGCACGGCGAAACCCACGCGCGAGGAGCGGGCGCGCGTGCCGCACCACCTGATCGACGTGGCCGAGCCGGATGAGCCGTTCACGGCGGGCGCGTACAGTCGACTTGCCCGAGAACTGCTCCAAGAGATTGCCGTGCGCAAGCACCGCATGCCGATTGTGACCGGGGGAACGGGGTTGTATCTGCGGGCGCTGACTGAGGGACTGTTTGCCGGGCCGGAGCGGCGCGAGGATTTGCGGGCGCGGCTCCGGCGGAGCGCGGAGCGCCATGGCGGGGCATGGCTGCATCGGCTGCTCCAGCGGCTGGATGCGGCGACCGCCGAGCGGATTCACTCGAACGACACACCGAAGCTGATTCGCGCGATAGAAGTCTGCCTGGCGGCCCGGTCGCCTCTCTCAACCCTCATCCAAAACCAGGGAAAAAATCCGCTCACGGGGTTTCGATTGCTGCGCATCGGGTTGAATCCCCCGCGGGCCGTGCTTTACGACAAGCTGAATGAGCGCTGCGCGGCCATGTTTGCCGCGGGGCTTGTCGAAGAGACGCGCGGTTTACTTTCGCGCTACGGGCCGGTGAAGGCGCTCGACTCGCTTGGCTACCGCCAGGCACTACGCGTGCTACGGGACTCCTGGACGAGTGACGAGGCGATCGAGGCGGCGCAACAAGGGCATCGCAACTACGCGAAGCGGCAGATGACGTGGTTCCGGCGTGAGCCGGAGGTGCATTGGATCGAGCGGTTCGGGGATGAGGCGGAGGCGGTGCGCGAAGCGGTCGATCTGATTCAAGGAGCACTGGCGACAGCCGGGTGAAGTCGCAGATCGCTGAGCAGCAGTCCATTTAAACTAAGCATGGACATGCGGCGCTCGCTGCGGCGAGCGCCGGACAGGAGCTTCCCTTGGCAGAAACGAATGCAGAAACCATTTACGACGTGGCGGTGATTGGCGGCGGGCCGGCGGGGTATACGGCGGCGATTCGCGGCGCGCAGTACGGGCTGAAGGTGGCCTTGATCGACGCGAGCCCCAAGCTGGGCGGAACGTGCCTGCACGTGGGCTGCATTCCCACCAAGGCGCTGCTGTTCAACGCCGAGCTCTGGGACACCCTGAAGGACGCGGAGGAGTTTGGCATCAAGGGCGTCGAGGCGCGGTCGCTCGATTGGGCCGCGGTGCTGGCGCGCAAGAATGCCATCGTCGCGAAGCACGTGAAGGGCCTCGAATTCCTGATGAAGAAGCACAGGGTTTCCACCCTTTCTGGTTTTGGACGAGTGACTGGGTCAGCGCAAAACGGCGTGCACACGGTGGAAGTGGATTCAAATGGCGCGAAGAGCCAGGTGAAGGCGAAAAACGTACTGCTCGCGACCGGATCGGAGGCAAAACTGCTCCTCGGGTTGAAGGCCGATGAGACGGTCCTCACAAATATCGAGATTCTGAGCCTGAATGCGCCGCCCAAGTCGCTGATCGTGATCGGCGCGGGCGCGGTGGGCGTGGAGTTCGCGTCGATCTTCCGGAGCTTCGGCGCCGAGGTCACGATTCTCGAGTTTCTGCCGCGGCTGGTTCCCGTCGAAGACGAGGAGATCTCGAAGGAGCTGGCGCGGGTCTTTCGCAAGCGCGGCATCGAGACGCAGACGGGCGCGAAGGTAGAGAAGGTGGAGAAGACCACGGCGGGCGTTCGCGTGAGCTATACGGATGCCAACGGGAAGCCGCAGGTGAAAGAAGCCGAGAAGGCACTGGTGGCTGTGGGCCGTGCGCCAAGAACGGATGGGATTGGATTAGAGAAGACGAAGGTCGAGCTCGAGCGCGGGTTTGTGAAAGTGAATGAGGCGCAGGAGACGGCGGAGCCGGGCGTGTTTGCCATTGGCGACATTGTGGCGGGACTGCCGCAACTGGCGCACGTGGGCGCGATGAGCGGCATGGTGGCGATGGCGAAGATCGCGGGCCGCAGGTATCGGCCGGTGCGCAAAGAACGCATTCCCAGTTGCACGTACACCGAGCCGCAGATCGGCAGCGCGGGTTTGACTGAGGCGCAGGCCAAAGAAAAGGGCTACGCAATCAAGGTGGGCAAATTCCCGTTTGCCGGCAATTCGAAAGCAACGATTGTGGGTAGCCACGACGGGTTTGTGAAGGTGATTGCCGATGCCAAATACGGCGAGATTCTGGGCGTGCACATCGTCGGGCCGCAGGCCACGGAGCTGATTGCCGAAGCGGTTTCGGTGATGGAACTGGAAGGCACCGTGGACGAGCTGATGTTCACCATCCACGCGCACCCCACATTGAGCGAAGCCATGCTGGACGGCTACGCGGCAGTGGAGGGGATGGCGATTAACGCGTGATGCATTTGCGAAGGTGCTGAAGACGTTTGACGGGAGTTAAGTCTTAAATATGGCCAGCGATTCAAACAAGTTCTATGAGCAAGTTCGGCGACCCTTGACCCAGCAGGAGCGTGACTTGGTCCGATGGCTCATTGAGCACGCTCACAGAGACGTAGGCGATCTCTTGTCCCAGATCGAGAGATTGACAGTCGCTAGTAAATGCAAATGCGGATGTCCCACGGTCGATTTTGCGCTCGATGGTATGCCGGTCGAGCGAAGGGGCGAGCAACTTATCAGCGACTGGCTCGCTGAAGTTGAAGGCGAACCGGTGGGCGTCATGCTTTTTCAGACCAATGGGATAATCAGCACTTTGGAGGTCTACTCCTTGGCGGGGTCGGACAAGCCATTCGGCTTGCCTGCCATCGAGAGCATGAAAGGCTGTTAGCCGTCCGATTCCAAGAACCTCACATCTCGATGTGCTTCGCGCAAATCTGCGGTGTTCGCGGCCGATCTGTGATCGCGGCCGTCAGAGCAGGAGCTGCCAGTAGCCGACGTCGATCCAGTTGCCGAATTTGCAGCCGGTCTCCTTGAAGTGGGCCACCTGGCGGAATCCAAACTTCAGAAGCAGCGCGACGCTGGCCTCGTTCGGGAGCGAAATCCCGCCGATGACGCAGTGAAACTGCCGAGCGCGCAACTCAGAGAGGAGAGCATCGAGCAAGGCGGAGCCTTTCCCCTTCCCCACCGCGCCGGGATCGAGATACACTCCCGCTTCCACGGAATGGCGATAGGCCGCGCGCTCTCTCCATCTGCGGCCATAGGCGTACCCGAGCAACTTGCCGTCCTCTTCGCACACGAACCAGGGGTAGGTCTCGGTCGTCTCAACGATTCTCTGCCGCATTTCGCCGGGAGTGACGGGAACCTCTTCAAACGTGGCCAGCGAATTGAGGATGTAGTGGTTGTAGATATCAGCGATTGCGGGGGCGTCGTCAGGATGTACTGTGCGTAGCATTGGGGCCTTCAGCCGATCAACGGCGCCACGGCGTGGTTCATGGCTCGACCGGGAGCTGAACGACGTGGACTGTTTTCGTATTTGACTCGTTGCGCTGGATTGTCGTCTCGTGCGAGGGCATCTTGATGGCGTTGGGCAAGAGGAAATAGGCATCGCAACCGGCCCAGGGTGTGCAGATCATGCGCACCTCGCGCAGCAGGCGGGCCTTCGAGCCGGCGGGCAGCTCTAGAAGGTACGTGTGCGACCGAAGAGCGGGTACGAGCGATTCCAATCCCTTGTCGCCGCCGAGGAAAGAGGCTTTGACCGGCTTGCCTGCTTCAAAAGCCACTGCGTAGAGCGCTGACCCAGTGAGTTTAGTGACGCGGATAAACCCGTGGATCTCCGATATCCGATCGCGCTCTTCCTCCAAACTGCCGCTGTACGCGCCATGTTGATTGAGGGTAACGGCGGTAAGCTCCTTTCCGGTCACGCGCCGGTAGCCCTCCGCGATCTTCTTGTCGGCATCGTAGCTCTCCGATAATGAAATCCCGAATGCGCCGGGATTGACGGATATGTGCGCAAGCTCGTACTGGTGGGCCGCGGCAGGTTTGTCGTTCTTGGCTTCAAGCAGACGGCCGAGAAGCAACCCGCAGATGCGATCCGGTTGCAGCCGCCAGGCGGCGCGAAGATAGGACTCGGCGGTGGGCAAGTCTTTGGACTCAAGAGCGGACCAGCCTTTGACGCACCAAGCAAAGGCGAGCGCCTGCGACCAGTAGAGCGAGTGTGTGTCGTCGATCGGTAACGTTGTGGATTTTGCCTCTATCGCATCCAAGGCCTTGTCCGATTGGCTGACGGCCTTGGCAAGAGCGTCGGGATTGGCCGGAGGCTGCGCCTCAAGGATGGCCGCCGCGTCCTGCAGCGGTCGGACAGCATCGAGAATCTCCTGCCGCTGGGTCGCAAAGCTGGAAACGAATGCCCCGTCAGAGAACCCGCCTTGCGCGCCGGGAACCATTACCGGCTCCATGCGTATCTCGTCGTCGTAGATGGCGCGGCGAAAAGCAAGGTACCTATCCCATTGATCGAGGGGAACTTTGTTCTTCTTGACGAGCAGCCGGCGGTCGGCAGTGAAAGCTCCGTCTTTGAAAGCGTAGGTGGCGTGATACTCAGCCCAATCCTCAGAAACGTCAGTCGATTGGGCCGGGAAGACTGACCATCCAGAGGGCAATTGGACGGTGGAAGAGTACTCCAGGAGGCCGGGGGAACCGAGGTCGATGTCGTCGGCCGGCTTAATCTGTTTGACGCCCGGCGCCAATTCGATGCCAACCGGCGGCATGGGCGGGGAGATGCGATGCGCATCCCACTCTCCGAACTTTTCACGCGTGTAGTCATAGGAAATGTGCAGTGGCTGGCCGGTTTGCTCGATTGCCGAGATCTCCGGCTCCTTCGCCTCGCCTCCAAGACCGAGATTGTCTGAATAGCTCTGTGCGAACCGTTTCCATTGCGACTGCGGAATTCCGCGGAGAACCGCGCGCAGGATGAGTTCGGCGTCGCCGTGAGCGGTTATTTCGATATGTGCGGTGAAGGTTCCCTGGTCGGAGAGCTGTCCCTTGACACCAAACAAAGTGGATTCAGAGTAGGGCAGGTCTGCGGGAGTTCTTTCCAGGTAGGCCGGTTTGTCCACGGGAACGGCGAGCGCTTGCTTGTCACGCAGGTTACCGAACAGAACGCCTATCGGCGCGATCTCGGCCGTCGAATCCATCCAGAGCAGCTTGCCTGAAAGCGGAACCAGAGTGATGACATGATCGAATTGCGCGGGTGACGGAGTGGCGCTGTCGAGCGCTCGGTTGCTGGAGATGAGAACAGGCCAAGCCTCGATGCCCGCCGCCTTGAGCAGCGAAGCCAGCAGTGTGTGTTTGTCTTTGCAGTCGCCGTACTCGTTGGAGAGAACATCGTCGGCGGGGTGCGGCTGATAGCGGCCAATGCCGAAGTCGAGGCCAACATAGTGTATGTGCAAGGCAACGTCGTCGAAAATGGCGTGGAGCTTGTCGTCGTTGGAGGCGAGACCCTTGGTTAGGGCATCCGCGCGAGCTTGAATCGCGGGCGTGACTGTAACCGCATCCTTCTGGAGCGACGCGTACCAGGCGCCGATCTGCTCCCAACTGGCGAAGGTGGTTACCTGGACGGACGGTTTCCAGTTTTTTGTCGATTTGGGGGGCGCGTCTGGGTCGGGCCGGGCCAGGTTGGCGCTGGCCCAGTGATAGAGCTTGCGTCCCTCGGATGTCGTGATGGTAGGCTGCACATCCGCACTGTCCACGGTCACCGGCTTGTCGGAGGGCACATCCAGGTCGAGCTGCTCATCGAGTGTAATGAGGTTCTTTTCGAAGCTGTACTCGAGCCAGAACTGGCCGGGGACTTCCGGCGCGAGGGTGTGAAGCGTGACCTGGTACTCAAGCACGTCGCCAACGCCCAGACCTCGGACCGCGACATGCTTCTGGTGAATATCGGAGTACATGGGAGCCTCGCGCGTAACGTCGGCGGGCATGTCTTGAATGTTGTAGTCGGGAGTCGCGACCGTCGAGCCGTCTGGCTTGATCACGCGCACATAAGCGATGTCGATCTTCTGATTCGATGCCGTGTAGGTGAAGGTGAGCACGGCCATGTCCTTGACCCCGGCGTCGGACTGGATGCGGATCCGCGCCGTGGTCTGACGCGTGCCAGTACCGTCGGCCTCCTCGCGGACGCGCGTCGAAAGCTTTTCGAAGACCAGGGCCTCCTTAGCGAGATCGCCTGGCTTTGCGGCTGCGGACGCAGGCAGGGCTTGAGAAGCGCTGGACGGCGCCGGTTGCGGCGGCTTGGGTGGAGGCAAGGCAGGTTGAGGCGAGGGAGACTGCGCGTCCGCGGGTTTTGCCGGCGCGAAGCAGAGGACGGCGAGACAGGCCGCGGCGACCGCGGCCCGGCAGGCACAAAGAACAAAATGAGAGCGCAAGGACGGAGCTTTCGTGATGTCCATGAACAAAAATACCCGGCACAGGAACGATAGCAGAGATTTGGCTGAAAGCGGAGGAATTACAACTCCATCGATTGCATTTCGACCAGCGCGCTGGCCTTGGCGATGAAGTCGGCCAGAGGCGTGGAGCCCTGGTCGCCTTTGCCTCTCGTGCGGACGCTGACTGAGCCGGCGAAACGGAAGGGGTGGCGATCAACCTGCAGTACCACTGCGTGACGACGCTTGATGCAGGGCGTGTTGGATCGCCGCAACACAGTCATCAAGCGCAACGATCGACGTATCCAGCACCAAGTGCTCGCGATCCCATGGCGCATATTCCCGCGCGGTGACATCGTTCCACGTGGGGAGTCTGTGCCCAGCGATGTCACCGGTTCGTTCTTCCACGTGACGGCGATGTTCCGCTAAATCAGAAGACCGGATCTCGACTTCAAGCGCGCGAACATTGGCGCGCGTCGCGGCGTTGAGCCATGCGTCGCGCGTGAGTTGAATCGGATTTACCGAATCAGCGATGACGATCCGGCCCAGACGAAGGTTGTCTTCTGCCACCGCATACTCGGCCCGGTAACCGGCATCGTTGATGGGTCCGCTCATAATCGCTGAGTCGCGGATTGCCTGTTCAATGGAATCGACACGCAAGTACACGGCGCCGATGCGGCGGGCAAGTTCGCGCGCAATGGTCGTCTTGCCCACACCCGGCAAACCACTCAACACGATAAGCATTTCCAACCGCCGCGGTCACAGTTCCGTAGACTGCATGGCCACCAGTTCGGTGGCTTTGGTGATGAAATCCTTGAGCGACGTGGAGCCCTGGTCGCCTTTGCCGCGGGTGCGGACGCTGACTGAGCCGGCGGCTTCTTCCTTGTCGCCGAAGACGAGGATGTAGGGCGTCTTCTGGTTGGCGAAGTCGCGGATCTTGGCGTTCATCTTTTCGTTGCGATCGTCCACTTCCACGCGGAAGCCGGCGTCTTTGAGCGCGGCTTCGACCTTTTGTGCGTAGGCCAAGTGGCGCTCGCTGATGGGCACCAGGCCGATCTGCACAGGCGCGAGCCAGAGCGGGAAGGCGCCGGCGTAGTGCTCGATGAGCACGCCGAAGAACCGCTCCACCGCTCCGAAGAGTGCGCGGTGCACCATCACAGGCTGATGGCGCTCGCCGTCTTCGCCGACGTACTCGAGTTCGAAGCGCGCGGGCAAGTTGAAGTCGAACTGCACTGTAGAAAGTTGCCAGAGGCGGCCGAGCACGTCGACGAGCTTGACGTCGATCTTGGGACCGTAGAAGGCGGCTTCTCCGGGGATGGTCTTATACGGAATTCCTTTGGCCTTGAGCACGTTGTCGAGCGAGCGGATGGCGAGGTCCCAGTTGTCGTCGTCGCCCGTGTAGTGGGCGCGGTCGTTCGGGTCCCAGGTAGACAATTCGACTCTGTACTCCGAAAAGCCAAAGGTGCGGAGCACCGCTTCGGCGAAGTCGACGCAGGCGGCGACTTCGCCCTCGATCTGCTGCGGGGTGCAGAAAATGTGAGCGTCGTCCTGCGTAAAGCCGCGCACACGCAACATGCCGTGCATGGTTCCCGAGCGCTCGTAGCGATAGACCGTGCCTAACTCTGCATAGCGCACGGGCAGATCGCGATAGCTCTTGGGCGTGTTCTTGTAGATGAGGATGTGGAACGGACAGTTCATGGGCTTGAGGCGATACATGGCATCGTCCAGTTCCATGGGCGTGAACATGTTGCTGGCGTAGAAGCCTTCGTGGCCGGAGGTTTGCCACAAATTCACCTTGGCCACATGCGGCGTGTAGACGAGTTGGTAGCCGCGGCGCAGGCACTCGTCGCGCATCCAGTCTTCCATGATCTTGCGGATGATGGCGCCGCGCGGGTGCCAGAAGATGAGGCCGGCGCCGGCCAGCTCCTGAATGCTAAAAAGGTCGAGTTGCTTGCCGAGGACGCGGTGATCGCGGCGCGCGGCTTCTTCGAGGCGGGCGAAGTGCGCGTCGAGATCTTTTTTGGAGAAGAATGCCGTGCCGTAGACGCGCTGCAGCTGGGGATTCTTCTCGTCGCCGAGCCAGTAGGCGCCGGCGAGATTGGTCACCTTGAAGGCCTTGACGCGGCCGGTCGAGGGCAGGTGCGGGCCGCGGCAGAAGTCGATGAACTTGCCGTTGCGGTAGAAGCTCACTTCGGCGCGGGGCGCGGTGAACTTGGTGACGAAGTGCGTTTTCATGAAGTCGCCGTCTTTTTCGAAGCCTTCCAGGCTCTTATCTCTTGGAGCGAATTCGTGGATGAACGGGTCGTCGCGCGCGACCACTTCGGCCATTTTGGTTTCGATGGCGGCGAGGTCTTCGGGTGTGAAGGGCTTTTCGCGGTAGAAGTCGTAGAAGAAGCCGGAGTCAGTGGCGGGACCGTGGCCGAGCTTGGTCTCAGGGAAGAGCTCGAGGACGGCCGTAGCGAGCACGTGCGCGGCCGAGTGGCGCAGAATTTTGACTGCGTCGGGATCGTTCTCTTTCACGAGTTCGAGCTTTACATTGGCGGTGAGCGGCGCGGAGAGATCGACGAGGCGCGGCGCGGCGGCGTCTTCGGCGGCGTACATCGAAGCTTCACCGGACTCGTCCCCGGTTGGCGTCTGGCCGTGCGACTGGCCTTCCGACTGGCCGTTGCGGGCGAAGTCTTGGTTTGGTTCTGTGGCGATTGGCGTCAATCGCGCGGCGATGCTGGCCGCGGCGAGGCGCGGTGAGATGGAGTTGGCGACGTCGAGAGGCGTGGTGCCGGAAGGCACTTCGCGAATGGAGCCGTCGGGCAGATGAATGGCGATCGTGTTCGTGCTCATGGGTTGGGTTCCGTGGAGGCCGCGGGATGAAAAAAGGCGGCCAACTTCTGAGAATAGAAGGTTGCGGGTGCGAAGTCGAGAGGACGAGGGGCGCGAGCCGGCAAGCTGGTCACCCATAGGCGTTGCGGACGCGCGGAGATGGAATGTTTCTTTCGGCTCTTTGCGGGTTGGCGTCGCTTCGCGATCCGCCGCGCCGGACAAGCTGGCCGGTTCGCCGGTAACTTCTTTTTATAGCGGTTCTCCAATTGGTGTAAAGCGGAGCCGCAGCCCTCAAGCGGCGTTTTCCTTAAGAAAACGCCACATTGCACGGTCCTCAAGACTTCAAATGAATTGGAGAACCGCCGTAGCCAAGGGCAGACCCGCGACAAAAGGGGCGAAAAAGCGCACAAAAAGGCCCGCAGCGCCTCTGAGTGGTCTCAGAAGCGCTCGCAAGCCCTTTTGGCAATGCTAGATTCTGCCGGAATCCGGCCGATCGGGTTTAGAGAGGCTGAACGTCGGCAGCCT
>Ga0326727_10020222_pt1 | contig 13248 bp, 12 predicted proteins | sample MB2enrmetagenome_FD_207643 | JGI IMG/M metagenome (GOLD analysis project Ga0326727, IMG submission 207643) | Lab enriched peat soil microbial communities from McLean, Ithaca, NY, United States - MB29MY | ecosystem: Environmental > Terrestrial > Soil > Wetlands > Peat | place: USA: New York...
CTTGACCACCGGCAACTCCGCCGGAACCACCACAGCCTCGCCACTCATCTCGCCTCCCAATCAACCACAAGGCGAGAATGCCAACCCTTCACCCTCACGTCCACACGGTACTGACCGAAGGCTTACTAACTACGACGCATTCCCTCTGGAAACTAATCAACACCCGTTTGCTTCACGGGGTACTATGTTCGAATCTCGCAACTGCCAATGATTAGGACGAAGCCTTCAGAACTTCTGGTAATGGTTTACCCAAAGCTAGCGTGGCAGATTTAGCTCGTCCCAATGCCGCAGAAATGCAGCCACCGTACCATGTGCGTCTCGCCTAAAGCGCTCGCGACCATCAGAATCATCCGCATTGAGAAGCTGGAAGATTGCGAACTGGGATGGACCCCGATGTTCTGTACTTTGGAAATGATTCCGCAGGTACCCTATCGCCTCCGCGACCTCAGGCCTGTTTAGAACCGGACTTTTGGCCATCTCCTCGACGGCCGAGCGCGGACCGTCTCTGAACGCGTTGAAGGTCCACACAATGTCGTAGCTGTCCTTCGGCTTGTCGCGTTCATTCAGTGCGAAGGCTTTGAGCACAACAAAAGGGAGTAACCCGGCAACTTTGACTTTTACACTCTCCTGAATGCCCCCATGATCAAGGAGCTCACCCTTCAACTCGACTTCAAAATAGTCATCGTAGGCCAGCTCCGCACCGCGGGTTCGAATCGCGCTAATTCTCGAACCGATGTTCTGTCCCGGATTTCGGAGCAGCCTGCCTGGCGTACCATCTCCAACGGGGCAGAAGAATTCGAGGAAAACGCGAACACCATCGACGCTACGACACCATCGAAAGGTCTCTTCCTGGTCTGTATCAGGGTTTCGATAAGGCGCAAATTGGGCGTCTTGTAGATTTTGTTGCAGCGTTCGGTATGCCTCATCCTCGTCGGTCGCGAGACTGACGCCGACCACAATGTCGACGTCGGTGGTGCCTATGTGTTCCTCCATGTCCGCGGGGGCTGTTCCGACGATAAAACGAGGGGTCATGCCGCCGATCAGGATCAGCTTCGTCCCCCATGGACCGATTTTGGTAAGGATTGTTCTCAGTGCCTTCTCACAAGCTGCCAAAGCCTCTGGAGTGTATGTCAGACGTGGAGCAGCGTTATCAGGAGATGGCATTGGAGAGAATCCTTTCACGAAGATTTCTTGCTACTTCAGGTGATCTTCCGCTGACATGCGCGGCCTCGACGTATGCCCGAGGCATCGATACCATGCAAAGATCAAATTGTCGGGCGCTTCCCAGGTCTGGTTGGGATTGAGAACGCACAGAATTTCGAAACGCAGCATTGCTTCCTGACTGCCAAAGCTGCACATTGGAACCCTTCTCAACAAGTTCGCCGTCAAGAAGATGAGCGACCTCGGAGGCCGAAACGCGGGAGTCAATCCAAACAGCTGGATCCGGATTGATTGTTAAGGTTGGAGCATAAAGATTTGCGGCTGCTGTTCCACCTAGCGCCCAAGGGGTCGAGAGCTGATTCAGCGCCTCGAGTTTTTTAATTAATTTGTCTGGCGACCCGCTCCAAACGTACAAATACGTAGTCTGAACGGCTTGGAGCTCTTCATTTGCCCAAGTATCAAGAAGGCCGCCGGGATCGCTAAGCTTCCAGAATCGATTCGGTCCGGAGCCATGCACCGTAACGAGTTTGAGTTCCGCAAGTCTCGTTAGAACGCGGCTGGCAAGAGCGGCGGAAGCACAAGCCAAACGAGCCAAATCCGACAGCCTAATCTGTTCCGTGCGGAACTGCAGCAGCAGCGTTTCCGCGATGACTCCTGACTTGTCGAGCAGACGCGTTCTGTTTGATTGAAGACGGTTCGTTGGGTGCGTAGCAACTTTTGTATCGACTAGCAATCCTGGGGCAGAAAGTCGGCATGTGCCGGACAACTCTTCGACCCAAGAAATATTTTCCCGGCGCAACAACTCTCGCGTGGGCGCACCCAGTTGTCGGGTTGCCAAGAGGAGTATGGGCCAATGTCGAGGCGAGGAGCGCCTTTGTGCGATTAGGTCATTAGCTCTCTCCTGGCTGATGACTGGCATATGGACGCATTCGAACGTCGTCGCGGATCCTCCGGAGACGGCAATACTAAGTTCTTTGGAGTGAGCGCCTAGTTCGACCTGCAGCCCGGTAACCTGCCGCAGAATCCGAAACAGCCAATCGGGAACACTCGTTCGATCGCTCATAATTCGTTAGTTTACTACAATCGCATATTTACTGACGTATTAAATATGAGACAAGTAGTGTAAATATCTTTTTATCTTAAGCATAGGTATCGAACATCTACTCACATCTGATCGTTTACTGTATCTGTAAATAATGCAACTTGAGTAAATTTGCAATTGGGAAGAGCCTTTCTGGAGGAGAGCACATCTTCGGCTAGATGTCATCCTGAATTTGGGATGGACGGAGGTCGACTGCATCGTCTCTACGGATGATGAGGCATACACGTATAACAAGCGGGTGAATCACCTCCCGCCAGTCGCCCAACACTACATGCTGCGCAAGGCGCTTTCGAAGGGCCTAACAGAGCAGCGCCTCGCCGATGCCTTAGACGTGAAGATTGATGCAATACGCAGAACGACCACCATGCTGGATGGCATCTGTCCGGAGGTAATCGATATCCTGCGGGAAAAGGATCTGCCCGCTTCTGGCTTCGGAGTCCTCAGGAAGATGAAACCATTCCGGCAGATTGAAGCTGCCGAACATATGGTCGCCTCTGCGAAATATACGATGTCATTTGCGACCGCCTTGCTGGCAATGACGCCTCCAGAGCTTCTTGTTGACGCGCCTCATAGCCGTAAGTTCAAGGACAAGCCGGCCGAAGACCAGGCATTACTCAGGGAGGAAACAGACTCGATCGTTCGTGATTTGAAAGATGCGGAGGCGTCGTACGGCACGGACATTCTGGCGCTCACTGTGGCGTGCGGGTACCTGCAACGTGTGCTCCAGAACCGAAGAATCGAAAAGCATCTTGAGAAGCACTTTCCGGAGATACTCAGTACGCTCCGAAGCCTAATCGCCGAGGTCAAGCCGACGGCTTCAGAAGCTATCGCGAGCTGATTGTGGGCGGCTGCCACCCGAGAATATCGAGCCGAGCTCTGCCAACACTCGCGTCCTGGATGCTGCCTCCACCAGCCTCCAACAGGGAAGATGCCAATTGCGTCCCGTGTGGCAAGTTCTGCATCTGTTCCGGACCAGTGATCAGAGTGGATTGACCCTTTGTTTGATTCTTGCATTTCCGAGGACCCAGTTGTCGCCACCGCCACCGACTACTGGCCTTCGAGTATCGGGGCGACCACCTCGAAGCCGAGCGCAATTAGGTCGATACTTTCGAGGGATGCTTATCGTTGCCCCGATTCGATGACCGTATTCCTTACGAAACTAGTAGTCATATAATAGATAATATTCCGGGGAATACCCCGACAAGGAAGCGCATCTATGCCACGAATCAAAGCTCCCGACGCACCTGCCCTTGTCAGGGCATGTCTCTCTCTGGATGACCGCACGCTGACGCTGCTTGAGAAGATTCGGCGTGAATTCCAGGTATCCAAGGCGAGCGCCCTGAAGATGATCGTGGACTTCGCCGTGCAGAAGAAGATCAAGCTGGCGGAGGTCACGAAGTTTCACCAGGAGGTCTGGAGCAACCTTGCCATCGAGAACGACGAGCGCTTCTCGCAGTTGATCGTCGACTGGACTCCCGAAGAGAATGCGCTGCTCCTCATCTTCGCAAAGCATCTCTTCAGCTCAAACAATAGAAGTGAAGCCCTGCGAATTCTGGTCGCCTACTATGCGGTCCAGAACAAATTGGCCGTCGTTGCCCAGGTGAAGAAGTTCGCCATCATCCCCGCCTAAACAACCCCTGCCACCTCTCCGGGCAGCACGTCCTCCGCTATCCAACTATCAGAATTGTGACATCACAAGTTCTGCGCCCTCCGGTGCAGCCCCCTCTTTTTTGCTTCTCTGGATAAATAATATTATCACTATATACACTATCTATGTTATGTTTTTGATGGCGCAAGCAACGGGCAGTACTGACGTTCCCTGTAGCGCCCTGGTCACAACTACCTTCGGAAGATTGGAGCCATCATGGATCCTGGAACACCAATAACTGCCCAGCCGATAACGCCCATCCCGCCTGGGCGCAAGAGACAATCCCCGCGCGCACGCCGCGTCAGGTTCGACACCGACGGCGATGGGTGCCTCCTCACCATAGTCCGGAATGCCACGTTTATATCTCAGGATCAACTGGTCACAATGGGGGTGCGCTTCAAGATCAAGGCCCATCCCGACTCGGTTCGGAAGCGAATCATCCGCTATCTTGAATACGGTCTGGTGCGGGTGATTCCGCCCGTTCCACCCTACCGTGGCGCGGTATATCAGATCACGCACGCCGGCTTGGAGGTGCTCGAATCCTTCGGCATTGGTCTCGGCTCGGTGTCGTCCGAGACGGCAAAACTTCCGTCCACGTTGCAGGCGAGGCACTTTTTGGACCTCAACGAGGTGCGCCTTGCTTTCTCGGCTGATAAGGTTCTCTCCCGCGCGAAGTGGCACTCCGATCCGGAGATTAAGGCGAGGAATACCAATCCCCACGTCACGCCATTGGCGAAGGACTATGACGCACTCCTGGAACTTGAAGATCGCGATGGCAAGGAATTTATGATTGGGATCGAGTACGAGCGGACGTACAAAGATGCCCGCCGATACGAGGAGATAGCCGCGACGATTGATACTGAAACAAAGCTTTGCTGCGTGCTCTACATCGCCGCATCCACTGATCTGGTTACGCGTATCGGCGACGCCATCCGGTGCCAGAAAACTCCGCTTTGCGTCACCGCTTCCGGCGTTCTAAAGCAGCAAACTCTGGATGCAAATGTCGGCTATCTCTCCGGAAACGGCTTCCGGGTGTGCACGCTCCGGCAGTATCTGACGCTACTGAAGCACCCGCTTTGACCAGCGAAGTTCGTGATCGACTCACGGCATCAGGCGAGGCTCTACGCGAGCTTCGCCTTTTTATTCGCGCATCTTTGCTCGCTTGCTCAGCATGGTTGGCTGCGTGTCTCGGCCGAAAGTGTCGTACACATCGGCAGGTAATGAAGTGCCTTTCTGCGCTTTGAGCGGGATTGCTCAAAAGTTATCGGAAGTTAACGGGAGTGATCGCTCTTGTACCGGTACTGGTCATGCCTTCAAGTTGGATTGATCGCAATTAGCGGGATTTTTCGGAAGTTATCGGAAGTCAACGAGATTTTCCGGGATTTTGGGCGCCTGCAAACCCCCGTCCCCCAGCGGTTTGCTGCCAACTACCCCCTGTGTTCGACTGATCCGAGGCCTTTTCCAGGCTCTTCGGGGCCTTCCGGGGCTTCGTAGGCCGTTTGGCGCCAGTTGGTGCTGGTGGCCTCTTTAGGTGCTCTATGAGCGTGGGCGGCCATGCTTCTGGTAGACCGTCGAGGTGAGCTTTTGCCTGTCGGCGGAGTCGTTTGTGCTGCTCTTTGTGCGCGGCTTTGGTGACCTGTTGCTCCTCTCTTCTGTCGCGCTGGCGCCGTCTTTGGTGCGGAGTCTGGTGCAGCTGTGGCGGCTGTCGTGGCGCGTTGCGTCCTCCCGTGGCGGCGGTCGTGTGCTACTGCTGGTGCCTTCTGGCTGCCGGTTTGTGTCGCAGGTGTTCGGCCATCCGGCGCATGTTCGCCTGCCTTTTGCGTGTGCCACCATGCATTCCGCCGTTTCGTGGACGCGTGCTGGCCCAGGGGTGAGTGTCTCGCTTCTCCGTCTTTGCTCCAGTTGCAGCCCGTCTGATCGAGGCTCATTTGTCATCGGCCAGGTGACAGTTCCGGCTTTCCTGCGTGTTGCCGCGGGCTTCAGCGACGGGTTGTTTGCGCACGCGGTTTGTCCATCGCGCTGCCAGCTGTGTGGTATCTCGTGGGCTGCCGGCTGGTGGACGGCGACCCAGTTTCCAACCTTTTTTCGACCAATTTAGCGCCCTGCTGGGGCCGCGATTCTCAATCTCATCTGAAGGGAGCTAACCTACGAACACCACAACCGAAGATCCTGCCGCCCAGGCGACTCATGTCCGCAGCGCCGGAGTTCGCAACTATCTTGACCGCCTCACCCTCGACGCTCACCTGACAACGCTGCTCGACTCCGCACGTCTCGAACGGGCGCGCGGCGTGCCCGCGGGAGCACCGGTCTATTCCTTATTGCATCGGCAGGCCACCGAGCAGGTACGCAATTACTGTGCCTGCCGGCGGCTGGAGCCGTCACTGGTTGAGGCGGAGATCCAGTACCTTGGAGAACTTCGCCGCCTCACAGTGCGTGCCGTTCCGGCAGCGAATGTGCTCCGTGGAGGTTGGCTGCTGACGCTTGGATTGGCTGCGTTGGCAATCTCGGTTGCTCTGAACAGCGACTGAGCATCGGCAACCAATGGGAAGTGAACGGCCAATGCGAGCGCATCTCGGGTGACGCCACGCCCAGCTAAACTCCTGCGATTGCGGTCCTGCAGTTGCCAACTTGCCGTCGAACCGCATCCGCCTCGCACACACCAAACTGACATTCTGACCCGCGCATGCTGGTGGCTTGGCCACGGATTTGGCCGGCCGCCGGCACGCACTCTCTCGGAGGCTTTCCTTGATCACCAAGTTCAAAGGGCAGTACGAATTCCTCGATCCGGCGTACTACTGCCTGGCAGAATACGACGGCGAGCTCTACAACTCAGCGGAGGCGGCATTTCTGGCCGCGCCGTTCGACTCCGCATATTTCCGTTCGATGTTCCGCAACCCTGTCCTGCCAATCTGGCGGGCACGCCAACTTGCAAAGAAGCTTCAGAGGCGCCATGACTGGACGCCGGCGCTCTCGATTGAGATCATGCGGCAGATCACGCTCGATAAATTCCGCCGCTCCCCGAATCTCCGCTCCCTGCTCCTGGCCACGCGCGACGAGCTTATCGTTGCGGAAAACAACTGGCACGAACAGTTCTGGGGCTGCTGCACCTGCTCAATTCGCCCGGGCAAATACGGGCGGAGAGCATCATGCTCGGTGCCGGGCTGCAACCACCTTGGGGAGGCACTGATGTCAGTGCGAGAGCAGCTTGGCGTGTTGGCACTCGCGGGGTAGCGACGCCGTCAGGTGGCGCGAGTCTGCGCGAAAGAGCCATGAAAGGGCCCGGGCGTACCGGCAAACTGTTTCTATCGGCGTTTGAGGATCAATCGACCCGCCCTGCAGAATCAGCGGAATAAGACTCAAGGGGGCTGGGTTTTATCGCGGTGCAAGAGTCTTCGCGCGCCATGGTGCGGTCGAGCTCGCACCCGTCCACGGACCCCAAAATGCGTCTAGAATGTTGCCTATGGACGAAGCAGAGGTGTTGGTCGGAGTGCAGAAGATTCTGCGATTTCGAAACTGCTCAGAATTGGCCGGTCTTTTGGATCGAGCCCAACTAGAACTCGAAATAAGTGATCAGTATGGCTCACGGCTCTTTTCGCAGCTGACGCAGGCGTGTATTCACGTTCCTCTACCCGAATATGAAAAGCTTCGGGCTTTGTCCGAGTCTGAACAGGAAGAGCTGCATCGTGCCCTCACTGAGATCTACCCACCGAGAGACCATTCAATTGAGATAGCCGGCTTCGAGTTCGTTGTTGACACAACCACTCCGACTAATGACACAGATGAACTGGTCAGCGAAATCGAGGCACAGAGAGCCCTGATGATATCAGTCTCTACCGGTGGTCCGAAGATTCAGAGCGTCAATCGCCAATATCAAGAGAGGCGAGCCAAAATTGAGACGATGCTGAATGCCAGGGGAGTGGTTGATCCCAATCCGTTCAGAGACCTGTGGATGTGGTACGGGAAATGGAGTAGTGGCGATCTTCCATCCTACCAATCGCGACGCGCGTTTATCGGCAACCTGTACGATCCGCTTATCCAACATCTGAGATCGGGTAACAAGTCCAAAGCGATATTCGAATCACCCACTGGATGGGGGAAGGTGGACAGAACAATCACTGAAATTCGCCTTCGTCTCGAGGCAGCGAGAGCAGAAGAACAGTTCCAGGCTGTTGGTTTACTTTGTCGAGAGGCTCTCATCAGTCTTGCCCAAACGGTCTTTGATCCAAACAAGCACCCAATCCTCGACGGCGTCGATGTAAGCAAGACGGATGGCAAGCGTATGCTCGAGGCATACTTGGCGGTGGAGCTGTCGGGCGGGGAAAATAAGATCGCGAGACAACATGCGAAGGCCGCACTTGATTTGGCCAACGAGACACAGCACAAGCGCACCGCTGGATTTAGACAGGCCGCATTGTGTGCCGAATCGACCGCCGCGGTGGTCAACCTGATCGCGATCATTTCTGGTCAGCGCGATCCAAGGTGAATATAGCCCAGAACCCTGTTGGAGAAGTTGGAAATGCCAATTTCAGACAAAACGAGAAAGATTCTTTGGGGACGCTCAGGCAACAGGTGCGCATTTTGCCGCCATGAACTAGAAGCTGTTTCATAACCTGAATCGGAATCGAGGCGGGTACTTGGAGAGGCGGTTGGCATTGGGCGATAAGGTGGCAGGAGGAATTTGGAATGCCACGAGGCGGCCCGATGTTGACGGACCGGCAGTGGGAAAAAATCAGTCCGCTGCTGCCCAAGTTGCGCCGAGGCAAGCGCGGCGGGCGTCCCTGGGCGGATAGTCGCAGAGTGTTGGAAGGCATTCTGTGGATTGCCCGGAGTGGGGCTCGCTGGCAGGATCTTCCGGCGGAGTATCCTTCCCCGGCAACGTGCTGGCGCCGATTACACGATTGGGAAGAACAGGATGTGTGGCTGAGGATTTGGCGGACATTTCTGGGCGAACTGAATCGTAAAGGGCTGTTGGACTGGAGCGAGGCGTTTATCGACGGCAGTTTTGCCTCTGCGAAAAAGGGGGCGCTGGCATCGGCAAAACCAAGCGGGGGAAGGGTACAAAGTGGATGGTGGTGGTCGATGGCGAGGGTGTTCCTTTGGGAAACCACTTGGGATCGGCCTCTCCGGCGGAAGTCAAACTCGCGGAAACCACGCTTGCCACGATCCGCGTCCCGAACCGTTGCCGGCGCGGCCACCCGCGTCAGAAGCCGCAAAGGCTGATTGGCGACCGAGCTTACGACAGCGATCCGCTGCGGACACGATTGAAGAAGCGAGGCATCGAGTTGATCGTGCCTCACCGGGTTGGCAGAGTTCGCAAAGTAACCCAGGACGGACGCGCTCTGCGCCGTTACCGCAAGCGCTGGAAGATCGAGCGAACCAACGCATGGCTGGGAAACTTCCGCCATCTGGTAGTTCGATACGACCGCAAGCTGAACATCTACCAGGCTTTCTTTCAGATCGCTTGCTTCATGATCGTCTTGCGCAGGTTATGAAACAGCTTCTAGTCATAGATGCGACGACTGCGGATGACGAGTCGGTCGTCGGGGAGGAGTGTCACCTTGTTTCCGGAAAAGGCCAAGGTCCAAGATACGACTCGTCATACCCTTCCGAGCGACTCGATGAGGCGGAGAACTTGGTACTTCTTTGCCGTATTCACCACAAGATGGTTGATGATCAGCATGAAACCTACACAGCCGATATCCTATCGAAGTTGAAAACTAACCACGAGAAATGGGTATCTTCGACGCTTGGTGGGGAGCCACAACTTGCGCCAGTGCGAGTCCGCCAGATTAAAGAGAATGTTCCGCCCTTCCTCGTGCGGTTGACTTCCGGCCGCGACATTATGGCTGTCATCGGCGGATCATACCAGTACTCGTTCGACCACGACGAACCCAGATCGGACGCGGAGGTTGAACTCTTCAGCCAGTTCCTCCAGGAAGTACAAGAGTGGGGAGAATCGTGGAACGAAATAGAGGCCGGAGAGAGGGTGAAAGCGACTTTTGGTTTGAGCGAGCGGCTTCGGGAGCTTGAAAATGTTGGATTCTGGGTGTTCGGGGCAAGGGAAACACGGCGTATAGAAGGCGGAGTGGGGGCTCCATCGCCGTGGCCAATTGGAATTCTCAGAGTGATTCATGCAGACAGTACAGAGATCACCTCTCTGAATCCCGCGACGAAGAATCACCTAACCGGGCGGCAGAATTGATTTCCGCAAGCCTCGGTTTTCTGAGGCTTGCTTTCTTAGAACTTCCCGAACCTCTGCCGGCCAGCGGAAGAGGTTCTCATCGATTCAGCCGAAATTTCGTGGTTTACGGCAACGGGAAGCATGCTCCAAAATGGAAAAGAGGGCGCTGCCCGCAGCGTCAGGTCGGAACCGTCGGCATATTGGGGTTTGCCCTCTTAAGGTCTCGGACTCTTGTCCTTGAGCCATATTATCATCAGGTGCCCATGCTCGCAACCGCCGCGTTTGACGAACACGTTTTTGCCCGTCTGTTGGATTTTTTCAGCGACCGGACAGCTTGGCAGAGAACCCTGTGGTCTTCCGGGACGGTCCTGAGTCTCAGGGAACTGCAGGAAGCCAGCGAGCAGGTTGCAGCCGGCGTCGTCGGGCAGGCTGCGTTGGCTCACTACGCCCACTGTATTGAGATGGCTGTTCTCCGTGACTTTGGTGTAGGGGATGAGAAGCGGCGGAAGCTCCTCGGCTCGCTGCTGCGGACCGATGATCGCAACCGGACTCTGGCGGCAAACGGACTTCAGTACAGGACCATCGAGCAGCTCGTTCCTGAGATTGCGTCTGGGTACCTTAAAAGGTGGTCCGACACGCTGACCGCCTCGCCGCAACCCGCAAAACCGGAACGAGCCGCGCGCTCGATTGCGGCGCACCTGATCGATTGTGGCTTCCACCCGCAGTTTCTCCACAAATGGTGGACGTACAAAGCCAAATACGAGACCGGGAGCAAGACGCTGGCAGATCTGTTGAATGAGGCCGATGTTCTCGCATCCGCTCCTGCCAGGCCCTACGAAGCTCTCTTGGTCTTCGAGCAGGCACCGCCGATTGATCCCAGCAAGCCTCAACCTGCGCAATGGCTCACCAGCAGGCAGGTTTCCGAGTGGTTGCGCGGCAATGGTTTTGTCGTCGCAGGCCTTCGTCAAAAGGGTGGCTTTCTCCTCTCGGGCTCCGCTCGGGACAGTCACAGCGTGGTCGAGATGGCCTCTGAGACGTCATCCCGATTCATCTCACGAGTCAATTTGGGAAGTGCTCACTACAACCGCCTCGTCGTGATCCAAGAGGTCTGGATCAAAGGAGAGGCCCGGTCCTTCCCGCTGCCCCATCGTCGGCGACGCGTCGAAGTGCACTCCCTGCAGCGCGAAAATCAGCTCTATGACCTTCGCGATTTCAGTGTTGTGGATGCCGCAATGGAACTCGTCGAGCCGCTGGATGAACAGCCGCCCAGCGCCGCCGTGGCGGGCGGATGGGCCGCCATCGAAGCGCTTCTAACGGGCCCAGGAGACAGGGACCAGCGCATTCTCGCGGGCGATCGGATGGCGGCCGTCGTTGCCTGCTCGTTTCCGCGAGCGGAGTTGACAACTCTGAGCTATGAACTGGAAAAACAAGGCGGGACAATCGGTGACGAGTTGAATGGGTGCGCGACCAATAAGGAGCGGTGTGAAGTGTTGGTACGGGAGATTGGTCGTGACACGGTTCTGAATTTTCCCCGCAGCTCCGACCAGGCCGCGTTAGATCGGCTGACGACGTTGCTCAACAATCCTGGCCGCGTTTTGAAGGACATTGAGGCTCGCATTACCGAGTCGTTTCGACGCCTCTATAGAAACCGGAACATCGTATTACACGGCGGCAAGACCGATGCCATAGGCCTACGGGCGTGCCTTCGCATCTCAGCTCCTCTGGTGGGAGCCGGGCTGGACCGGATCGCCCATGCAGCCTATACAGAGGGGTTGAGCCCTTTGGAGCTGGCTGCACGCGCGAGAATTCGACTGGACTCTCTAGATTCCGCCGCCGCTGTACGTCCAATCGATCTGCTCTCATAGGAAGGGGACAATGCTGCCGCTCCTCGTCCTTCCTTGACCTGAGAACGCGCCATTCAGCAGTGGTCGGACAGGATCGGTAACAAGATTAAGTCGGATTTTGAGCTGTGATAATGAGCACTGGCTAAAAGTCCGGATTGCTTTTGGGACGTTTGCGGGGACCAATGATCGCAGATTCCGCCGTCTCGGGAGGAGATGATAATCCTTGGCGAATTGACACATTGGGCGCTCGCCCGGTTGTGTGGAAAACTTCCCAGCCGTTCCATCGTAGCGAGTCGAAGTTGAAGTTACGCGTCGGAACACACAGGAGCGTTTGGAAATGGTTTTCAGGATCAAGTAGATGATGCGAATAGAAATCAAAAAATCCCTCGAACAGAATGCTGGGACATCCATCGAGAATCAGCAGCGTTGGAGTATACCTCCCCGCCGCACGAGCCGCGGCCGTCGCGAGTTCTATAAAAATCCTCTCGACCTCTCGTCCAGATAAACAGTGCAGAGGAAGGCCTGGAACGGTACCTTCAACATCAGCGTGAAGACATCTACGGCCGGTCTCTTCATCATCCTTGTAGTGCAGATTCTTCACCTTGGAGTGAGGATACATGTCAACTTCCTCGAACAGATTCTCGATGATCAGTGGCGGAAGTTGAAGGTTCCGCGACAAAACGATGTCGTCGCCTTCATCGTCTCCTAGCGTGATGTTCTTAAGCTGGAAAATCTTCAGAGGTATCGGGTTAAAAGGGACCGGCTGTCCATCTACTGCGCAGGCCAATGACTTGTTTGAGTTAACCTGCATTCGAATGCAGTGTGAGGAAGGGTTAAGGAACGTCAATTGAAGGTCTATTGGTTTAGAACCTTCGAGTTGCCATCGACGCAAGAAACCTGGGTCGAACACGCCTGCGATCCACTCAGCAAGCGCCGATTTACCAGTCATGTTTGAACCGAAAACGAAGTTGAGCTTGGCTAACCTAAGCTTTTGGTTCCGCTCGAACAACGGGTTATTGCCGATTGTTAGATCGAACAGCCATCCGACTGGAACATAGAGGCCCTGCCTCTCGCGGGCTATGCGCGCCTCCTGTAACGCCTTGTAAGCGAGGAGTTCTTCCGGCGGGTAGGAGATCCCGCGGTTATTGTCGACGATTGTGGCATGTTCAGAACACAGCCAGATGCAATTCTCCGGAGAAGAGAGCTCTTCCTCCGAAAGCCCCCCACGTCCTCGCGGCTGTTCATCTTCAGAACCTATGAGACTGCTTGCCGCTAGCGGCAAGCTACAGTTTCCAGCGTTGAGCCGTCCTCT
>Ga0326727_10020224_pt1 | contig 13247 bp, 12 predicted proteins | sample MB2enrmetagenome_FD_207643 | JGI IMG/M metagenome (GOLD analysis project Ga0326727, IMG submission 207643) | Lab enriched peat soil microbial communities from McLean, Ithaca, NY, United States - MB29MY | ecosystem: Environmental > Terrestrial > Soil > Wetlands > Peat | place: USA: New York...
CCGCGAAGCGGACGAAGCGCAGCGGAGCAGCCGCGAAGCGGCTTGACGGCGACGGGCCGATGCGGCCGCCCGCCGGAAAAGGGTGAATGTCGTAACGCTTGCGGGCGAAGGGAGAGTCACAGCCACGGATGGGCGGCGGCGGCCTTTTGCTCATGGGCGGCGATGGCGGGGGCCTTGACCATCGTCAGGCCGATGTCGTCGAGCCCTTCGAGCAGGCAGTGCTTGCGGAACGGATCGATCTCGAACGTCACCACGCCGCCGTCGGGGCCGCGGATCTCCTGGGCCGGCAAGTCGACCGTCAGCGTCGCGTTGGCGCCGCGGCGCGCGTCGTCCATCAGCTTGTCGAGGTCTTCGGGCTTCACCTTGATCGGCAGCACGCCGTTCTTGAAGCAGTTGTTGTAGAAGATGTCGGCGAAATCGGTCGAGACGATGCAGCGGATGCCGAAGTCGAGCAGCGCCCACGGCGCGTGCTCGCGCGACGAACCGCAGCCGAAATTGTCGCCAGCGACGAGAATCTTGGCGTGAGCGTAGGCGGGCTTGTTGAGCACGAAGTCGGGGTTCGGCGAACCGTCGTCGTTGTAGCGCATCTCCGCGAACAGGCCCTTGCCGAGGCCGGTGCGCTTGATCGTCTTCAGATATTGCTTGGGGATGATCATGTCGGTGTCGACATTGTCGATCTCGAGCGGCGCGGCGACGCCGGTCAGTGTGGCGAATTTGTCCATCGCGCGGATTCCGTCGGGCTGATAAACAGCTCCCGTCGCAGCCCTTAGCAAAAGCGCGCCGGCCGGGCAAACGGCTCATGCAGGCGCGTGGGAGCCCAAGCGCATGACCGAACCCGCCGCCGCGCCGGCGATCCTGACGATCGACGTCGCGGCGCTCGCCGACAATTGGCGGCTGCTCAAGCGCCGCGCCCAGCCGGGCGATTGCGCCGCCGTGGTCAAGGCGAACGGCTACGGGCTCGGGATCGAGACGGTCGCGCCGCCGCTCTACGCCGCCGGCTGCCGCGTCTTCTTCGTCGCCCATATCGGCGAGGGCAAGCGGCTGCGCGCTCTGCTGCCCCACGCCGACGCGCGCATTTACGTGCTCAACGGGCTGGAAGCGAAGGCCGACCCGCTCGCCGACTACGCCGCCTCGCGCCTCGCGCCGGCGATCGGCGGCGCGGCCGAGCTCGAACGCTGGGCCGCGTTCGCGCCGTCCCAGGCCGCGCCGCCGGCCGCGGCGCTGCACCTCGACACCGGCATGAACCGGCTCGGCTTCGAATCGCTCGACGCGCTGAAGGCGGCCGCCGCGGCGGCGGGCGACTGCGGCGCCGACCTGCTGATGAGCCATTTCGTCTCGGCGGAAATTCCCGACGATCCGCTCAATGCGCTGCAGATCGCGCGTTTCGCGGCGGCGCGCGCGGCGTTGCCGGCGCTGAAAGCCTCGCTCGCCAATTCCTCGGGGCTGTTCCTGCCCGGGCCGCCCGCCTACGACCTCGGGCGGCCGGGCTACGCGCTCTACGGCGGCAACCCGACGCCCGGACGGCCGAACCCGATGAAGCCGGTCGCCACTCTCGACGTCGCGATCCAGCAGACGCGGTGGATCGAGGCGGGCGAGACCTGCGGCTACAACGCGCAGTGGAGAGCGCGCCGGCGCACGCGCCTGGCGACGCTGCTGGCCGGCTACGCCGACGGCCTGCCGCGCGCCGCCGCCGCGGTCGCGGGCCGCCACGGGGCCGAAGTCGAGATCGCCGGCCGCCGCTGCCCGCTGGTCGGCCGGGTGTCGATGGACCTGATCATCGCCGACGTCACCGACCTGCCGGAAAGCGCGGCGCGGCAGGGCGAAACCGCGCGCCTGTTCGGCGGCGCCGTCAGCCTCGACGAATTCGCCGAGCGCTCGGGCACGATCGGCTACACGATCCTGACCGGCCTCAGCCGGCGCTACGCGCGGCGCGTCGTCGGCGCCTGAGCGAGCCGACTGGAAATCCGCGCCCGCACGGCCTAAGTGAGAGGAGTTGAGGCGCTTGCCGCCCGCCCGGACGACCCGATGAACCGACAGGACCCTTTCCCGCCCGCGGGAACCGAAGCGCAACTGCGTTTCCTCGACGGCGACTTCCGCATCCTGCGCCCCGGCTCGTTCGTGCGCTGCGCGGTGACCGGCCAGCCAATCCCGCTCGACGAACTGCGCTATTGGAGCGTCGACCTCCAGGAAGCCTATTCCAGCCCGGAAGCGGCGCTGGCGCGGCTCGAGCGCCGCGACTGACCGCGCCGCGCTTTCCGCGGCAGTAGAGTTCTGACACAGACGCGACGAATGCGCGCCCCCGTGCATCGGCGGTTGACACAGCCGACGCGCGGGAAATGATGGCGGCCGACTTCGGGCGCGGACATCCATGCAGGCGTGGGCGGGGTTCTACACGGCGACGGCCGCAGCTTCGGCTGCGCTGCTCGGCCTCTTGTTCGTCGTGGTGTCGATCAACGCGCCCGCCGCGCTCGGTCCCGAAGAAGCCGTGTCGCGGCGGCTGACCGAGCAGGCGTTCCAGAACTACCTCACCGTGATGATGGTGTCGCTGCTGGCGCTGTTCGCCGACATCCGCACCCCAGTTTTCGGCGGCGTGACCCTGCTCGCCACAGCGAGCTGGTCGGTCTGGGTGTTCATCCGCTTCGGCCAAGCGGTCTTCCATCGCGCCGAGCGGAGCTCATGGATCCTCGCCGTCCGCCGACATTTTTCGTCGCTGATCGGCTTTGCGATGCTGCTCGTCGCCGCCACGCGCATGGCGCTCGGAGTCGGCGACAACGCCAGTTGGCTGGCGGCCTCGATGCTCGTCCTGCTATTTTCGGCCACCGCCGTGTCGTGGGAGCTGCTGGCGCGGATCGCCAGGCGCAAGCCGGACTGACCGCCCGGACCGCCGAGCCGAGAAAATTGCCGCTTGCGCCCGGCCGAGGAATGGTTCATATATGAACAGTACGCCGCTCCGACGGGGGCGGGACACGCTTCTCCAAAACCTGGTGTTCGCTCATGCCCAGCTACAAGGCGCCGGTCGGCGACACGGTCTTCCTGCTGCGCGACGTGCTCGACTACGAGCGCTACGGCAACCTGCCGCGCTTCGGCGAGGCGCCGCTCGACGTCGTCGAAGCGGTGTTGAACGAAGGCGGCAAGTTCGCCGAAGAGGTGCTGCAGCCGCTCAACCGGGTCGGCGACCTCGAGGGTTGCGTGCGCGCCGACGACGGCTCGGTCAGGACGCCCAAGGGCTTCAAGCAAGCCTATAAGGCCTACGCCGAGGGCGGCTGGGTCGGGCTCGATGGCGACCCCGCCTACGGCGGCCAGGGACTGCCGCATTTCCTCGCCGTCGCGCTGAGCGAATACGTCATCGCCGCCAATCTCTCCTTCGCCATGTATCCGGGCCTGACCAACGGCGCTGCGGCGGCGCTGGCGACGCACGGCGGCGACGAACTGAAGCGGCGCTACCTGCCGAAAATGACGTCCGGCGAGTGGACGGCGACGATGAACCTGACCGAGCCGCATTGCGGCACGGATCTCGGACTGCTCAAGACCCGCGCGACCCGCCAGCCCGACGGCTCCTTCGCCATCACCGGCCAGAAGATCTTCATCTCCGCCGGCGAGCACGACCTCGCCGACAACATCATTCATCTCGTGCTGGCGCGGATCGACGGCGCCCCGGCCGGGACCAAGGGCGTCTCGCTGTTCGTCGCGCCGAAGTTCCTGGTCAACCAGGACGGCTCGCTCGGCGCGCGCAACGGGGTCGTCTGCGGCTCGCTCGAGCACAAGATGGGCATCCACGGCAACGCGACCTGCGTGCTCAATTACGACGGCGCCAAGGGTTGGCTGGTCGGCGAAGAGAACCGCGGCCTCAATGCGATGTTCGTGATGATGAACGCGGCGCGGCTCGGCGTCGCGGTGCAGGGCCTGAGCGTTTCCGAGGTCGCCTATCAGAACGCCGCCGCCTACGCCAAGGAGCGCCTGCAGGGCCGCTCGCTGACCGGCCCCAAGGCGCCCGACAAGCCGGCCGATCCGCTGCTCGTCCACCCCGACGTGCGGCGCATGCTGCTCGAGATCCGCGCCTTCAACGAGGCGGCGCGCGCGCTGACGCTGTGGGTCGCGCTCTCCCAGGACGAAGCGCTGTCTTCGCCCGACGCCGCAGCGCGCCGCGTCGCCGAAGATCGCGTCGGCCTGTTGACGCCGGTGATCAAGGGCGTCTTCACCGACCAGGGCTTCGCCAACGCGGTCAAGGCGCAGCAAGTGCTCGGCGGCCACGGCTACATCGCCGAATGGGGCATGGAGCAGTTCGTCCGCGACGCGCGCATCGCCATGATCTACGAAGGCGCGAACGGCGTGCAGGCGCTCGACCTCGTCGGCCGCAAGCTGCCCAAGGACGGCGGCCGCGCGATCACCGCCTTCTTCGGCGACGTGTCCGCTTTCCTCGCCGCCAACAAGGACGACGCGGCGCTCGCGCCCTATCTCGCGCCGGCCAAGGCCGCGCTCGGCCAGCTCCAGCAGGCGACGATGTGGCTGATGCAGAACGGGATGAAGAACCCCGACAACGCCGGCGCGGCGTCGACCGACTACATGCATCTGTTCGGCCTGACGGCGCTCGCCTTCATGTGGGCGCGCATCGCCAAGGCGGTGCTGGCGCGTCAGGCGGCGGGGACGAGCGACGCCGCGCTTGACTCCAAGCTGACGCTCGCCAAGTTCTTTGCCGCGCGCATGCTGCCGGAAGCGGGGGCCTGCCTCGCCCGGCTGTCGAGCGGCGCGGAGACGTTGATGGCGCTGCCGGCGGCGGCGTTCTGAATGCAAGACGCGCGAAAGCGCGGACGGGAGGACGGACGATGGCGGCCAAAGCTGCGGGGATCGGCTTGACCGGCGGGCGCCGGCGCCGCGCGGCGCGGCGCTGCCGGTCCGACGGCGTTCCCGGCCTGCCAAGCCGCCAATTCAGCCATTCCTGCATTCCGGCGAACCCTGGCGATCGCCGGCGCCCCGATTCCCGAGCCTGAACGGAGCGCCGCCCCCGCGCTCGAAGGAGAGACGAAATGGCCGACGCGTTCATCTACGACCACGTCCGCACCCCGCGCGGGCGCGGCAAGCCGGACGGCGCGCTGTACACCGCGACGACGCTGCATCTGGCGAAGACCGCGCTCGCGGCGATCAAAGACCGCAACGATCTCGAGCCCGGTCAGATCGACGACGTGGTGATGGGCTGCGTCGATCCGGTCGGCGAAGCGGGCGGCGACATCGCGCGCATGGGCGCGCTGGCGGCGGGCCTCGGCGACGGGGTGCCCGGCGTGCAGATCAACCGCTTCTGCGCCTCCGGCCTCGACTCGGTCAATTTCGCCGCGGCGCAGGTGATGGCGGGCCAGCACGAGCTGACGATCGGCGGCGGGGTCGAATCGATGAGCCGCGTCGGCATCGGCGCCTCGGGCGGCGCCTGGCCGGTCGACCCGGCGATCGCCATCCCCGCCTATTTCATGCCACAGGGCGTCTCGGCCGACCTCATCGCCACCAAATACGGCTTCTCGCGCGACGACGTCGACGCCTACGCGGTCGAGTCGCAGCGCCGCGCCGCCAAGGCGTGGTCGGAGGGCCGGTTCAAGCATTCGATCGCGCCGGTGCGCGACGTCAACGGCCTGCCGCTGCTCGACCGCGACGAGCACATGCGGCCAGAGACGAACATGCAGTCGCTCGCGGCGCTGAAGCCCTCGTTCGTGATGATGGGCGAGCAGGGCGGGTTCGACGCGGTGGCGATCCAGGCGCATCCCGAGGTCGAACGCATCAATCACGTCCACCACGCCGGCAATTCGTCGGGCATCGTCGACGGCGCGGCGGCGGTGCTGATCGGCTCGAAGGAGGCGGGCGAAAAACTCGGCAAGAAGCCGCGCGCGCGCCTGCGCGCCTTCGTCAACATCGGCTCCGAGCCGGCGATCATGCTGACCGGCCCGGTCGACGTGACCAAGAAGCTGCTCGCCCGCGCGCGCATGCAGATCTCCGACATCGATCTGTTCGAGGTCAACGAGGCGTTCGCCTCGGTGGTGCTACGCTATTTGCAGGCGTTCGAGCTCGATCCGGACAAGGTCAACGTCAACGGCGGCGCGATCGCGCTCGGCCATCCGCTCGGCGCGACCGGCGCGATGATCCTCGGCACCGCGCTCGACGAGCTCGAGCGGACCGGCAAGGGCGTCGCCCTCGTCACCCTTTGCATCGGCGGCGGGATGGGCACCGCCACCATCGTCGAACGCGTCTGATCGAACGGAGCCGAACGCCATGACCCCCACCAATTTCCGCTTCGAGGTCGACGCCGACGGCGTCGCGCTGATCGCCTGGGACATGCCCGGCCGGTCGATGAACGTGCTGACGCCGGAGGCGATCGAAGAGCTCGACGCGCTGGTCGACAAGGTCGCCGCCGACGCCGCGATCAAGGGCGCGGTCGTCACGTCGGGCAAGGAGACCTTCTCCGGCGGCGCCGATCTCACCATGCTGCAAGGCATGGCGCGCGAATACGCGCGCGTCGCCAAGGCGGAGGGCGAGGAGGCGGCGATGCGCGTCTTCTTCGACCGCTCGCGCCAGCTTTCGCTCGTCTACCGCAAGCTCGAAGCTAACGGCAAACCGTTCGCCGCGGCGATCAACGGCGTGTGCGTGGGCGGCGCCTTCGAGCTCGCGCTCGCCTGCCACTATCGCGTCGTCGCTGATTCCGACAAGGCGCGCGTCGGCCTGCCGGAGATCAAGGTCGGCCTGTTCCCGGGCGCCGGCGGAACCCAGCGCGTCGCGCGGCTGATGCCGACGCCCGACGCGCTGCAAATGCTGCTCAAGGGCGACCAGCTTCGCCCCACCGCGGCCAAGAAGATGGGCCTGGTCCACGACGTCGCGCCGCTCGCCGAAATCGTCGCCCGGGCGAAGGAATGGGTGAAGGCCAACCCCAACGCCAAGGCGGCGTGGGACGACCCGAAGTTCAAGCCGCCGTCGGGCAAGGTGTTCTCGCCGGCCGGGATGATGATCTGGCCGCCGGCCAACGCGATCTACCGCCGCGAGACCTACGACAATTATCCCGCCGCGCGGGCGATCCTCGCGAGCGTGTACGAGGGTCTGCAACTGCCGATCGACCTGGCGCTAGCGGTCGAGAGCCGCTACTTCGCCAAGATCCTGCGCTCGAAGGAAGCGGCGGCGATGATCCGCTCGCTGTTCATTTCCAAGGGCGAGCTCGACAAGGGCGCGCGCCGGCCGGCCGGCGCCGCGCCGACCGCCTTGCGCAGGATCGGCGTGCTCGGCGCCGGCTTCATGGGGGCGGGCGTCGCCTATGTCGCGGCGAGCGCCGGGCTGGACGTCATGCTGATCGACCGCGACCAGGAATCGGCCGACAAGGGCAAGGCGCATTCGGAGAAGCTGATCTCCAGCCAGATCGCCAAGGGCCGCGCCAAGAGCGCCGACCGCGACGCGCTGCTGGCGCGCATCCACCCCGGCGCCGACTACGCCGCGCTGAAGGGCTGCGACCTGGTGGTCGAAGCGGTGTTCGAGGATCGCGGGGTGAAAAGGCAAGCGACCGAGAAGGCGCAGGCGGTGGTCGGCGGCGACGTGATCTTCGCCTCCAACACCTCGACCCTGCCGATCGGCTCGCTCGCCGAGACGGCTCAGAAGCCCGAGAACTTCATCGGCGTCCATTTCTTCTCGCCGGTCGACAAGATGATGCTGGTCGAGGTCATCATGGGCGCGAAGACGGGCCCGCGCGCGCTCGCGACCGCGCTGGACTTCGTCCGCGCGATCAAGAAGACGCCGATCGTCGTCAACGACTGCCGCGGCTTCTTCGTCAACCGTTGCGTCGCCAACTACATGGTCGAGGCGCACAAGATGCTGATGGAGGGCGTCCCGCCGGCGATGATCGAGAACGCCGCGCGGATGGCCGGCATGCCGGTTGGGCCGCTGGCGCTCAACGACGAGGTCGGCGTCGACCTGTCGTGGAAGATCCTGCAGGCGGCGAAGAAGGACCTCGGCCCGCAGGCGGTCGATCCCGCGCAGGAGACGCTGATCGAGGCGCTGGTTGTCCGCGAGCAGCGCTTCGGCCGCAAGAACGGCAAGGGTTTCTACGACTACCCGGCGGCGGGCGCCAAGACGCTGTGGCCGGGCCTCGCCAAGATCGCCGGCAAGGCGCTCGATCCCGACGCGATCGACGTGCAAGAGCTGAAGGACCGCTTCCTCTTCACCGCGGCGCTGGAGGCGGCGCGCTGCGTCGAGGAGGGCATCGTCGTCGACCCGCGCGAGGCCGACGTCGGCTCGATCCTCGGCTTCGGCTTCGCGCCGTTCACCGGCGGCGTGCTGTCGCTGATCGATGGCGTCGGCGCCAAGGCGTTCGTCGCGCGCGCCGAGGCGCTGGCGGCCAAGCATGGGCCGCGCTTCGCGCCAAGCGACGGGCTGAAGGCGATGGCGGCGAACGGCGAAACCTTTTACGGCCGCGCCGCCGCCAAGGCCGCGGCGTAGGCCGGTCCCGCGGGCGAGTCCCTTCTCCCCGCTGGCGGGGAGAAGGTTAGGATGAGGAGCGGGCGGAAGAACTCAGCCGCAGCAGCCAATCTCCAGGCCCCTCACCCCCGCCCTCTCCCCGCAGGCGGGGCGAGGAGGTCGTGCCCTCAGTCCTTCGACGGGCGGTGATAGACGTCCTCGAGGCGGACGATGTCGTCTTCGCCGAGATAGGAGCCGGTCTGCACCTCGATCAATTCGAGCTCGATCTTGCCCGGGTTGGCGAGGCGATGAACGACGCCGATCGGCAGGAAGATCGACTCGTTCTCGTGCACCATCAGGTCCTCGGCGCCGCGCGTGACCTGGGCGGTGCCCTTGACCACCACCCAATGCTCGGCGCGGTGGAAGTGCTTCTGCAGCGACATTTGCCGGCTGGGCGAAACGACGATGCGCTTGACCTGATAGCGCGGACCGGAATCGATCAGCTGATAATAGCCCCACGGCCGATAGATGCGCTTGTGTTCGGTCGCCTCGCGCCGCCGGTCGACCTTGAGCGCGTCGACGAGGTCCTTGACCTTGTCGCCCTGGTCGCGCCTCAACACCAGCACCGCGTCCTGGGTCGACACCACCGTGACGTCGTCGACGCCGACGACCGCGGTCAGCAGGTCGTTGGAGCGAATGTGGACGTTCTTCGCCTCGAAGGCGAAGCCGTTGCCTTGGATGGAATTGCCGTTGTCGTCGTGCGGGGTCAGCTTGCGCACCGCGTCCCAATTGCCGACGTCCGACCAGCCGACGTCGGCCGGCACCACCGCGGCGCGCTTGGTGCGCTCCATCACCGCATAGTCGATCGACTTCTTCGGCGAACGCTCGAACGCCGCCTTGTCGAGAATGACGAAGCCGAGGTCGTTGCGCGCCGCGGCGAGCGCCGCCGCGGTCGCTTCGGCCATTTCCGGCTCGAACGCTTGCAGTTCCTCGAGCATCGCGTCGGCGCGGAAGAAGAAGTTGCCCGAATTCCACAGATAGCCGTCCGCGACGTATCGCTCGGCGGTGGCGAGGTCGGGCTTCTCGACGAAGGCGGCGACCCGACGCGCGGCGCCGATTCCCAACGGCTCGCCCGGACGGATGTAGCCGAAGCCGATCGCCGGCTCGGTCGGCGTCACGCCGAGCGTGACGATCGCCCCCGTCGCCGCGGCGGCCTCGGCGGCGGTGGAGCAGGCGGCGAGGAAGCCCTTGAGGTCGACGACGACATGATCGGCCGAGAAAACCGCGACGACGGTCTGCGGATCGCGCGCCGCGCCGATCTCGGCGGCGATCGCCACCGCCGCGCCGGAATCGCGGCGCGCCGGCTCGATGACGATCGTCGCCTTGGCGCCGATCTCCTCGAGCTGCTCGCGCGCCAGGAAGCGGTAGTCGCGGTTGGTGATCACCACCGGCTCGTCGAACATCGGGGCGGCGAGGCGCTTGATCGTCTGTTGGAAGGTCGAAGCGCTGCCGACCAGCGGGATGAACTGCTTCGGCATGGTTTCGCGCGATTCGGGCCACACCCGCGTGCCGGCGCCGCCGCACATGATGACCGGCAGAATCTTGTTCGCCATTTCGACCTCGACAATTCGCCGGCGCCCAAGCGCCGCGGCGCGCCTCTAGAGCGTATGGCTTCGACATCAAATCAGGCGCCGTCATTGCGAGCGACAGCGAAGCAATCCAGACTCGACCTCCGCCCCGAACCCCAAGTCTGGATTGCTTCGCTTTGCTCGCAATGACGGCTTGGAGGATTCGACCCGAACAGATGGTGTTCTAGCTCTCGCGCGTAAAGATAACATGAGCCGCGCCAGGGTGGGGACGCGCGTTCAACCGCGCGCCATCGTCTCCAGCAGCCGACGATGCGCCGCCGGGATCGGGGTCGGCCGGCCGGTCGAGCGCTCGATATAGACATGGGCGTATCGCCCTTCCGCGCTCGCCTCGGCCGCCCCCGCCTTGAACGCCGCCAGACGATAGCGCACCGACGAGCGGCCGAGACGTTCGACTGCGACGCCGATCTCGATCGGGTCGGGAAAAGACAAACTCGAGTGGAAACGGCAAGAGCTCTCGGCGACGACGCCGATGACCGGGCTCGACGCGGGGTCGAGCAGCCCCGCCTCGACCAGGATCGCGTTCACCGCCGCGTCGAAGAACGCGTAATAGGCGACGTTGTTGAGATGCCCGTAGGGATCGTTGTCGTTCCAGCGGGTGGTCAGCGGCACGAAGCGGGCGAAAGCGGCGCGGCCCGACGGCGCGGCGCGCGCTCGAGCCGCGGGTTCGCCCGCGCCGCTCAGCCGACGCTCCCGCGCGCCCCGACCCGACGGACCGCCAACGCCAACGCCGCGGCGAGCAGCGTCTTGACCACGGTCGCGGCGAAGAAAGGAACGACGCCGACCGCCCAGGCCTTGGCCGCGCCGAGCATCGGCGCCAGCCAGGCGAGGCCGGCGGCGAAAATGACCAGATGGCCGAGCGTCATCGCGGCGAGCGCGAGCGGCCAGCCGCGCGTCCAGCCGCGCTCGGCGAGCCAGCCGACCAGCGCCGCGGCGAGGAGGAAGCCGACGAGGTAGCCGCCGGTCGGCCCGATCAGATAGGCCGGCCCGGCCGCGGCGCCGGCGAAGACCGGCAGGCCGACCAGGCCTTCGCCGAGATAGAGCGCGACCGTCGCCGCGGCGAGGCGGGCGCCGAACACGGCGCCGAGCGTCAACACCGCCAACGTCTGCAGCGTCATCGGCACCGGATAGAATGGGACCTGAACCTTGGCCGATGCGACGAGGACGAGCGTCCCGAGAACCGCCAGCGCGGCGCCGCGAAGAAATCCGGCCGCCGGCTTCGCGGTCGGGACAGAAGTCGCGTTCGGACGGTCGGTCATGCAGGTCCTCTCCCTTCGCCGCCGGCGTCGTTTCCGGTCCGGCGGGATCGCGTTCGGCGTCGACCGCCGGTATAGACAAGCCCGCCGCGGCGAACAAGCCGCGCGCGTCCCCGCCGAGAGCGACCTTTGGCCGAGCCGCCGAACGACCTGCCGCCCCCGGGGGACGCCGAGCGGCCGCCGAGCGGCCTGACGCGCCTCGGCGATCGCGTGCGCCGGATCGTCGCGCCCAACCCGTCGCCGTTCACCTTCACCGGCGCCTGCGTCTACATCCTCGGCGAAGGCGAAGCCGCAGTCATCGACCCGGGGCCGGCCGACTCCGCCCATCTCGAGGACCTTGCCGAGCGCGGATTGGCGGCGAGCGGCGGGCTCGTCGCGCGCGAAGCGCGGTTTCGCCGCGTCTGAAGGCCTAGACAGAGTCGCATTCCGTTCGGCGCAACCGCGTGACCATCCCCTCTCCCCGCAGGCGCTATCGAATGCACACATCGCAATTCGAAATCGTCTTGGTCCGCCGTGCCCGATCCGTGCTCGGCGTCCACAGCCCGTCGAAAGACGGGCGTCCTTTCGGACGCCCTTTGGCCGCGCCCGCTTCGCGGGTTGCTCGTTTCACTCGCAAGCCTTGACCCCTGCGCGCGGCTCAGGCTCTCGGTTTCCATGGACTTTGGTGAACGGAGCCGGCCCGCCGGCCGGCTCGTCTCACCAAAGACCATGGAAACAAAACGCCGCATCGGCGCGGCGCAGTCACCGCGAAGCGGGCGAAGCGCAGCAAAGCAGCCGCGAAGCGGCTTGACGGCGACGGGCCGATGCGGCCGCCGGCCACGAGATGTGTGAATCCGATAGCCCGCAGGCGGGGAGAAGGGACAAGGGCGGCGCTGCTTCCGCCCGACTGCGGTTTGCTCTAGGGCTCTTGCAGCGCGTCCTGCACCGCGGCGGCGAAGCGGTCGAAGTGATGGGCGTTGGCGCCGAAATCCTGCCGGCCGACGCGTGACACCGAGCGCAGGTCGATGCGCGTCTGCGAGGCGAGCGGCCGCACCCGCACCGCAATGTCGTAGGCGAAGCCGAACACCGGCGAGCGGGCGATCGCCTCGATTTGCGCGACGCCGTCGACGCGCAGGTTCGGCGGATTGGAATCGACGACTTTCCAGCCGAGGTCCTGCGTCACCCGGAGCGCGAGCTGGTAGGCCTGGACCGGCTCGAGATCGACCAGGATCGGCTGCACCTTGGGATAAACCTCCCGCTGCAACGGCTCGGCGGCGGGGTCCCAGGCCGGCGGCGTCCGGCCGACGCGCGCTGCGCGCGCCTTGGCCGAAATCATGAACGCCGGCGGCGAATCGAAGTCGGTCGTCACGTCGGCGAGCATCGGCAGTTGCAGCGCGATCGCGGCCAGGTAGCCGGGGTAGGCGAGCAGCGCCAGCGACAGGAAGCAGCCGAGCGCGGCCCGGCCGGCGCCGCGTCGGCCGGTGCGCCAGATGACCACGCCGGCCGAGCCGGCGAGCAGCAGGGCGAGAAACGCGAGCGTCAGCGCGGCGGCGAAAACGGTGAGGGCGGCGCCCGCGTCGACGCCGGCGAAACGCGCCAGCCCGACCGCGACCCCGGCGGCGGCGAGCGCGAAGACCGCCGTCCTGAGACTCCAGACGGCGGCGCGCGACAACGGCTCTTCGACGATCAGACGGCGCATCGCTGCGCCGCCCGACGCTGGGGATCAGTTGCTCGGTTTGCTGGAAGCGGCGCCGCCGGCGAGCGAGCTGTGGGCGGTGACTTGGCCGCTGGCGGTCGTGAAGTCGGTGTTGTCATCGCCGACCTGAACCGTCGGCATGCAAAGCGGGTTGCACCAATACGACTCGCGCTCGCTGCCGCGTTGCACCACGAGGACCGCCTTGGCCGGCTCGACCTCGATGTTCTTCTCGTCGATTATATTGCCCTGAGCGTC
>Ga0326727_10020225_pt1 | contig 13245 bp, 10 predicted proteins | sample MB2enrmetagenome_FD_207643 | JGI IMG/M metagenome (GOLD analysis project Ga0326727, IMG submission 207643) | Lab enriched peat soil microbial communities from McLean, Ithaca, NY, United States - MB29MY | ecosystem: Environmental > Terrestrial > Soil > Wetlands > Peat | place: USA: New York...
ACTGTTAACCTTACACGGGACGCAATCGAATACTGCTACCGCTGCGATGTTTACCACAAGGTAATTTCGGCTTGGCGACCATCCAGGCATAAACCTATTCCTGGACACTGGGGCGTTTGCGGGGACCAATCCTCAAAATACAGCCGAACTCAGGCTGAATGAGTGCATTGGGCTGGAGCAATCTGTTCGTCGAACTCAAGGACGATGCCTTGCTGTTCCACGAATTCGAACAGGCGGTCGCGATGGTCACCAACCTCCCCGGAGACACGTGCGGGCTCGCGTAGATCGGCTCCTTCAGTCTGGGTAATGTCGAAGACAAAAACCCGGCGAAAGCCAAGGACAAAAGGTTTTGGCTTCTCGTTGGACTCCTTGCTCTGCTCGCTGGATTGAAGTTTGTGGCCGATGAGCGGAGCCAGAATCGGAATGCCCTTCTGACCCTTGATGACGAATCGGCCCAGCTCGTTCCAGGTGCGGATGCCGACGACGTGCGTCGCATCCGGCCGATAGCGCGTAATGGAAGAGATGTTTCTAAAGCTGTAGTTGTGGAGGCGACCGAAACTTTGCCTGGAAGGCTCGTAGTCGTTGCTTGGCTGAAATGTTCAATCACCTCTCTACCAAGTTGGGCTGACATTACGATCCCGTCTTAGCTGACCACCGGATTGTGACTCGATCCGCCCTCGCGCTACCGCGCCTTCATCCGCGCAGTCGTTGCTACGCCTGCCATCTGAGCGAGTTGCCTCTTTGCCTCATCATTCCCGAGCGCGGCGGCCTGCCGATATAACTTGGCGGCAGTCTCCAGACTTTTAGGAACACCTTGCCCTCTTTCATATAACCAACCGAGATCGAACATAGCGGATGGATTGCCAGCGTCTGCCGCCGCCTGGAACCAGCGGGCGGCGGCCTTATAGTCCTGCGCAACACCAGCACCGAGTGAGTACATACCCCCAAGATCCACCATTGCCTGCGGATTGCCGGTATCCGCGGCCTTTTGATACCAGCGTGCGGCCTCCGCATCGTCCCGATCCGCAATGACGCCGGATGAATAGATGTCTCCCAACTCGATCATTGAACTGCTGTCACCCGCACTTGCAGCCATGCGTAGCAAGTCAACAATGGCTCGGGGCGGGATGTCTGAAATCGTTCTACCGTCCGGCGGCGGAGGTGGTGGTGGAGGAGGTGTCTGCCACTTATAAAGCAGTGCTCCAAGCGCCAAAGCGACAAGAACCACACAGGCGCCAACGAGCCGCGCCACAAGAACTCGCTTCCGTCTCTTGCCTGTGCCGCTCGCGCGAGGCGCTCGCGCTTCATATAAAGCCGATTCGAGCGCATTCACAAACTCGCCGCATGAGGAGTAGCGGTCCTCAGAACGCTTGTTCAGGGCACGAAGAAATATGCCATCCACACGAGCAGGTAATTTTGAATTCTCAACATGTGCGGAGGGGCGGTCGCCATACACGATGGAATGCAAGACCGACGCAGGTGAATCGCCCTTGAAGGGTCTGCTTCCTGTAAGCATCTCAAAGGCGATTACCGCCAACGAAAACTGGTCCGACCTGCCGTCAATCGGCCCCACTTCAATCTGCTCGGGAGACATATAGCTCGGCGTTCCCACTCCCAATCCTGTGCGCGATTGCTCCTGCGCGGCGACAATCTTTGCGATGCCGAAATCGACAACCTTTACAATTCTTCCATCCTGAAGGAGAATGTTGGCTGGCTTCACGTCGCGATGCACCACGCGATGTTCGTGCGCGTAATCCAGCGCCGATGCGATCTGGTGCAAGATGTCCAGGCATTGCGCGCGCGTCAACGGAACGCCGGAGTCGAGCACCGTCTGTAAAGACGGGCCCCAGATACGCTCCATGGCAATGTAGGTCTGTCCCTCGTACTCGCCCAGGTCGAAAATGGTGACAATGCCAGGGTGCGACAGCAAACCGGCCATATGAGCTTCTCGAAACAGACGCTCTCGGAGGAAAGCTCCGTCCTTTTCGCCAGCCAGGGACTGCAACTGAATGACCTTGATCGCAATTTGCCGGTGAATGGCGGGATCGTGCGCGCCATACACGATGCCCATTGCTCCGCGGCCGATCGTCTCAGTGATCCGGTAGCGGCCGAACTTTTTCTCAGACTGTTGGTCCTCTTGCAGAAAACTTTGAGCATCGCCATGGGCGCGAAGCAGGCGCTCTACATGCCGTAAAGTCTCGGCGTCTTCAGCGCACTCCACCTGAAGAAACTGCACCCGGTCGGCTTCCGGCCGGTTCAGTGCTTCATCAAAAAGCAGGCGAACACGCTGATACTGTTCCGGTGTCATGGCGGCAGACCAATCTCAAAATCGGCAGAATCCTCCAACGCACATGCTCTTCTGCTGTGCCGCGTTGCTCATCCCGCGCTGCCGCGCATGCGGCTGTACAACCAGGAGCGGGCGAACTCCCAATCACGGCGCACCGTGATCACAGCAACCTCCAGTATTTCCGCAACCTCTTCCTCCTTATGGCCTCCGAAATATCGGAGAACGACAACCTGCGCCGCGCGTGGATCGAGTTGTTGGAGATCGTTGAGGGCTTCGTCCAAGGAGAGCACATCCACGCTCTGCTCTGCAGAGCCCAGTTGCACGTCATCGAGGCAAACCCGCACCGCATCGCCGCCGCGTTTCCCAGCGCGCTCCGACCGCGCATGATCGACAAGAATGCGCCGCATCTGTTCGCTGGCAAGGGCGAGAAAGTGTCCGCGATTGGAGATCGGTAGGGGGCCGGCTCCCATGAGCCTCAGATAAGCCTCGTTAATCAACGCCGTCGCTTGAAGAGAATGTCCAGGTCGCTCATGGGCCAGGCGATTGGCGGCAATGCGATGCAGCTCGCCGTAGACCAACTTCACCGCTTGCTCCGCGGCGTCGCGGTCTCCCCTCTGCATGAGGTTCAGCAGGGCCGTCAACCGCGATGGGTCGACTTCAGGCTGCTTTTTCGTATCTATTTCCATGTGTGTGCCAGTATAGCGCCGAATCTGAGGCGGTTGAGTTCTATATAACCGGTGTTTATTCAATGAGTTGCGAAATGCTTCTGAACTCTTCTGGACCTGACGTGCTAAAACTCGGACGATTCCCCACAGGATGAATGAGCGTTTTTCCGGGCCATATTCGCCATTTCAAGTAGGAGGCGAATATGATTCACGAGCTTCGGAATCGGCAAGTCTGCTTCGGATGCGGCATCGCTAAGTTGCGCGTGAGTTCGGCGCGGATCTCATGGGCAGCCTCGGTATTCGGACTGTTCCTGACGATGCTGCTCGCACGGTTGGGAGCGGCACAAACTCCGGAAATCGCTTCCGTCCAGTTTTCGGGCAGCGATGGGAACTACTCTGTCCTGATCACTGGAAGTGGGTTTGGGCATTCGACGGTCTCCCTGCCATATACAGGGGATGTCCAAAACTTCCGGATTGGCGATTCTGCCCAGATAGGGCATGGAGAGTGGGGTCACTCGGGCGATAGAAATCTCCTGACCTACAAGTCATGGACAGACTCTAGCATCGTTGTCTCAGGACTCGGGGCTTCGCCTGGCGATGCACTCGTATTGGCGTTGTGGAATGAGGATTCTGGCGAGGGCGCGACTTGGGGCGGAAACATACCGACCAGGATCTCGGCGCCGGTGGTGATTCATAGCGTGGAGGCGGAGTATAGCGAGGAGGCGCAGCGAGCGAGGTATCAGGGCATGTGTCTCATCTCACTTATTGTCGATACGCAGGGGATTCCGCAAAACATCCGCGTAATGCGGCCGCTGGGCATGGGATTGGACGAGAAGGCAGTCGAGGCGATCCGGCAGTACAAATTCAAACCGGCCATGAGGGACGGCAAGACGCCCGTACCGGTGACGATCGCGATTGAGGTGGATTTCAAGCTGTATTGAGCCGAAGGGATTTTACGGCAATCCAGTGCAGTCCCCCGGACACCAACCCCCTCGCTGTTCAGCAGCGTTGCGGTCTCTCTGCTGCATCCGGTTCAGGAGAACGGTAAGCCAAGCGGGGTCGTTGCTTGGCCGTGCTCCTCTCTCCAATTCCATGTAAGTGCCAGTATGCTGCCGAAACTGCGGAGACCCATATCTATATAAGGCTAGTTGATTCACCAACTTACTAATTTTGTGAATTGATTCCCTCGTCGGTGCTAGACTGCGGGCGACCTCCCTAATGAAATAAATGAGCACTTTCCCGGGCGGTATTCGCTATTGCATGTAGAGGGCGAATATGAATCAGAGGCTTCAGCATCGGCAAATCTGCTTCGGATGCAGCGCTTCCATTTGGTGCCTGGCTCTCTTAGCTCTTCTGTCGTTCAATTCGGGTAAACCGATCATGGCATTGTCCCTGCCCACACAAAATGCCGGGGGACATGCCAGCGGTGCCAGTCAAGTTTCCCTTGGCCAAACCAGCATTGAAGTCATTGCGATCCTGGGACAACCCAATCAGGTCGTCGATCTGGGCGCAAGAGTCATATATGTGTACAAGGGCCGGAAGATCGTGTTTACCGACGGTAGAGTGACCGACCTCGGCATTGGCGGGCCAATCAGCCAGCCGCCGCAGAAGTCTGCCGATTCTCTGAAGGACGCCTTTTCACAGGACACAGTGCTCAATGGCCAGTTGTGGAGCACGGACACTGAATTGCTCAGGTCAGTTGCAAGGACCGCCAGTTCTCCAAGCTCAGCATGGATCGAGCCAAGGCTCAGTTTCACCTCTTCCGGTATGCGGATGTCCGGCATCACCGGCACCTACCAGTTCACCGGAATTCAATCCAACCAGAGCTTCAGGGCCCCGTTCACTCTAAGTGCCACAGCTGAAGGCACGATTTCAAATGGTAATCCCTTTGTGCTTTTCCTGGTAAGCGGCGACCTACATCAGCTTTTTTCCATCAGAGGCACTCTCAATGCCAGCACCGGCTACCAGGGCGTGTGGGAGAATGTGACGATCGATGGCCATACGAAGTCGGACTTCAAAATATACGAGACTCCCACCACCGGCATCTGGTACAACATTGCTCTTACAATCGACGGCAATGGGAACGGATCCGTTACCTTTTCGACTGCGACGGGAAAGCAACTAGCTTCCAGCAAAATCGCCGGTCTCGGCGCAGGTCCCTTCTACGTCATTCTGGCGCAGCGCGAGGGCGCGCCATATTCGGTTGGTCCAAACGAGGCGATATGGAGCCAGGTCCAACTGAGCCGGCCAACCGGTTCCATTGCGTCAGTTGCACCTCGAGAGCAACAATCCGGGGAAGAAACCGCTACAGAAACAGGACCAAGTTGCCTCGGATCTGGCGATCCGAGAGTTCGGAATGAGATTCACGGCACAATCCAAGTCCTCGGCGGGTCGGGGGCATTCGCCGACATATCTTCCAGCAAGAAACTCCTCACGGTTCACCCTGGAAGCCAGCTAGTTGGTTCGGTGCATCTGCATGTTGTCAACGGGGGCAAATACGACGCAGTGGCCCCTCTGATTGCCACGGTTTCATGGGGCGACCCCAGCCATGCATTCTGGACGGTTGCGTCGTGGGTACGGACAGGAGAGCAGGATCTGGATGCCCAGGTCCGGATTACCGTGCCTAGCACTCCGGGAACATATCACATTTTGTTTGCCATGCAGCTTGAAATGAACGGCTCCAACGTGGCTTCCGGCACTAGCTGGGCGCTTCATCACGATACGTGGAGAGACGGCAACGAAATAGCCCTGTTCAGTCTCGCGCAAGTCTTACAGGCACAGCACGAAGGCTGCACTACGGACCGCTGGCTCACAACCAGAGGTTACGAACTCATTGCAGTCCCGGCCGATGCTATCACGCTCCAGGTCCTTTGACGCGGCGGAATATTGAGGGCTCTTTCGAATTGTGTTCGACCGCAGTAAGGAATTGGATTGGGTTATGCATGCGGGGTGAAACAACAGGAGGGGAACCATGTCGGGGTTATCGCACAGAACATGGACTATCGGGAGCACTAAGCTCGAAGTCGTATCTGCATTGAGCAATCTTACGACCATGGCTTCGGGAATCGTCTCCCTGTGCCTGACGGTTGCGGCTGTTGGGATTCTGTGGACCGGAACGGCAACATTGGCGCACGGTCAGAACGGAGATGCCAGGGCAGTGCTGCTGCGATCACTCAATCAGACCTTTGCGGCAACCACTGTATCGGCAGATAGAAACGAAATCGTTACCGCCGGCGCGGTGCTGATCTTGCAGAAGGACGGCATGATGATGTACTCGGTCGCCGCGCCATTGCCGCCTGCAAATACCTATAAGAGCGGAAGAATCTCGCAGGGCTGGCGCGGTTTCGGGAAGGATATTGGCATCTCGATGCTGACTCCAGGCGGAGCAACAGCCTCCAGCTATCCACAGCGCAAGCTTCCGGCCGGGGAAAAGATATGGGTCAATCAGATCGCGGTTGAAAAGGACGGCATCAGCTTTGTCCTTTATAGCGATCCGTATAACAACATCCGCTATTACGGCGAGTTAAAGATTCCGTTTGCCAAAGGATCGATCCCCGCACCCGATGAGGCACTCAGGACGATCGCGGAAGTGCTGACCATGCAGCCGCCTGACAACTCGGCGAGCAGCGGGAGCCAGCAGCAAGCTCCGGCCGCACCGGCTTTACCGGTACAAGCTCCTCCGGATCAGCCGTTGCCTGCAATCGCGCCTCCGCCTCCGCCGGCTGATGCAGCTCCGCCTCCTCCGCCGACAATCTCGCTGGGAGACACGAAGGACCAGGTGGTAGCCGCTCTTGGCCAGCCGCAGAAGGTCGTGCAGCTTGGGACTAAGGAAATCGACTACTACCCGGACATGAAGGTGACTTTCATTAAGGGTAAGGTCACGGATGTTCAGTAGCCATCAGCACGTTGATAAGGATGGAAGAATCCACAGCCATCGAGAACGACGCCAACAAGAAGGAAAGGATGGAATTGTATGAATTGCACACACATCTGGAAAAGCTTTGGTTTGCTGTTGCTAGGAACCACCTTGCTTCTGAGCGGCTCGTTCTGCCCGGCGGCACAAACCAAGAAGACAACTACAACCACCGCGCCGACAAAGCCAGCTCCGGCGCCAGCGGCCAAACCAGCGGCTGCACCTGAAAGGCCAGCTGGAAACGCCGGTTCGAGCGCGCCTCGCACCGGTCCGACGACCAGCGGTCCGCGCCCCGGCCCGACGGCAAACGGCCCCACCACGGCACACCCAGGCCCGACGGCAAATGGTACGACTGCAACACACACGGGGCCGACGGCCAATGGACCCGGTACGTCAAGAAAGCCTCAACTTAGCCCGGCAAGACCAACTGCCTTCAACCAGCCAAGACCAACCGGCGTCAATGGCAGACCGGCGCCAACCAGTAGCCATGTGCAGCAACTGCATAACGGCAGCGCGATCCAGCGCCGTGGAGATGGCCGGATCAGCGATGTGCACAACACCGCACGCGGCATGGACATCCATCATGGTTTGAATGGCAGAAGCCACGTCAGCGTGATGCGCCACGATGGCAGCCGCATCGTAGCGGAACGCGGACGCCCCGGATTCATCGAGCGCCCATTCGGCCGTACCTATTTGGGACATAGCTTCGCGCGGCGCACGTTTTACTATCATGGCCGCGCCTACGATCGTTTCTACCGCGACTACAGGTTTCATGATGTTGCGTTCCAGGTGTACGCACCGTTCCACTACTACGGCGTTGGCTTTTATGGATGGGCTTATAACCCGTGGTATCGCCCCGTGGTCTATGCCTGGGGCTGGGGACCTAGTCCCTGGTATGGCTACTATGGCTATTACTTCACGCCCTATCCGACTTACGCGGGTGCCCCGATGTGGCTCACCGATTACATGATCTCGTCCGATCTGCAGGCTGATTATCAGGCCAACCAGGATGCGGGAACTATGGCCGCCGCGCCGCCCTCGAATGGTTCTCCGGCCCTCTCGCCCGAGGTCAAGCAGATGATCTCCAATGAAGTCGCCAGCCAGATCGCGCTGGAAAATGCCGAGGCGCAGCAGAGCGCGCAGGGGCAGGATCCCGATCCGGCTTCGAGCAGCATCGCGCGTATGCTAACCGACGGCCACTCCCACGTATTTGTGGCGGGCAGTGATTTGGACGTGGTGGACGCAACCGGCAACGAATGTGCCCTCAGTCCGGGAGACGCGCTGGAGTTCACCCCGCCGGCTTCTACAGACACAGCGGTCAACCTCGTGGTGCTGGCCAGCAAGGGAGGATTGGAGTGCCCGAAATCGGATTCCGTGACCGTCGCGTTGAATGACCTGCAGGAGATGCAGAATCACATGCGCGAGACCATCGATCAGGGCCTGCAGGAACTCCAGGCGAAGCAGGGCCAGGGCGGCTTGCCTCAAGCTCCGCCATCGGCACAAGTGGCTCCGGTGAATGCCGGTTTCACGACGATAGCGCCACCCCCTGAACCGGCAGACGGCGCGCAGCAGATCAATCAGCAGCAAGGGCAGGCCGATGCCGCGGAGCAAGAGGTGACCGCGCAAGCGCAGGGCCAGCAGCAGTAGGCGCCGATACGCGTCGGTCTGACGTCCGCGCCGCCCACCGCACCCGTCACGATTTGACTGGGCCAAAACATCGGCCAGGTGACGGGCGCGGGGGCCAGCGCATGGTGAAGGAGAAGGTATGCCAAATCGCAAAACAATTGCGTCCGCGTTGATCTTTGCTGGCAGTGCGTTGTGTTTCTTTCTTCCGTTTGTCACCGTCTCCTGTGGCGGGATGAAGGTTGCTACATTCACGGGGCAGCAGCTCGCGACCGGCGTTCATTTGACACAAGCGCAGCCCTTCGGTCCGGTAAAAACAGAGAACTACAACGGCGATCCTTACGCTGGGCTAGCTTTTCTATGCGCGATCGCTGGTGTGGGGTTAAGCCTGGTGGGCAGAAGGCTTGCAGTCGGTGCAGCCGCAAGCGGTGGCGCGGGTGCGGTCGTATTGTTCCTAATGAAGTCCAGATTGGACGAGCAACTGCAAACCCAGAGCATGGGCATTGCGCAAGTTTCCTATGAGCCAGGATTCATGCTTGCGGCATCGCTGCTCATCGCCGGCGCCGCATGGAATTTGTACCTTTTCTTCCAGAGCAGGCAGCAGGCGCCCGCGGCTGCGCCCGTGGACAACAGCCCGCAACGTGAAACTGGATCGATCCCGGTGCGAAACGAACCGGCCGCCGCTGTTACCCGATTGGAATCCGATACCAGTGTTCCTGCATTGCAGGTTAGCCCAAACCAAGCGCAGCCACAGGCAGCGGCTATTGCGGATAAGGCAATCGCCCCGTACTGCACTCAGTGCGGATCTCCAATTTCGCCGGGGAAGCGATTTTGCAAAGAGTGCGGCAGAGAAGTCACTCAACGACAGGCTGTGCCTCAAAGCGCAAATGCGCCGGCACTGGAAACCCCATTGCCTTTGCCTGCCGCCGCAGTGACGAATGAAACAACTGCGCCGGCAGCTGCAGCCGCTCTCAACGCAAGGGAAACAGTCGCGCGTTTTCGAGCGCCCGATCCAGCAGCCACGCCAACACCAAATCAAGCTCCGGCGGCTTATGCAGCGGAATCAGTGGGAGAGCCCGCTGGCTTGCAAACAGAACAAGCCGTTCTTAAGCCGCACGGAAAGAGGACAGGGAGAATTGGATGGCTGATCGGAGCGACGGCAGTTGTGCTGGCGATCTCAGGCGTTTCCATCTGGACCTTCGAGTGGCATAAAGGAATCAACTTAGCGTCGCTCTTCAGTTCGACCCATTCTACGCAATCAGTTGCACAGCAACCGGTCACGAGTGCGGAAAACCGCACGGGAAGTATTGAAAAGCCGAGCCCGGCGGTGCAGCTTAACACCCAGACAGCACAGGCTCCGGCGTCCGCCACGCCCCAGGATCAGGTGAAGAAAGCCAGTCCCAGCCCTCAGAAGCTCGCACACGGCGGCAACGCAAATGTTACCCAGCTGGACAACGAACGCCTGGGCAATCCGCCAAACGACACTGGTTCGGTCATTCCTCCGCCAGTGCCGCCGCAGCGCACAAGCGGAGCCCTGCACTACTCGGGGCCTCCCGTGCAATATGGCGAGACGGTCACTTTCGCGAATCTGCCGGGCGGCAGGCTTCGGTTCAGCTTCGACCATACGGCATGGCAGCCGCTGATTTCGCGGCAGCCGGATGGAACCCAGACGCTTACATTGCGTTCGATCAAACAGGGTGTGCAGGCGCAATGCGACGTTGGCTGGGAGATCGTTCAGTGATGCTGCAACAGATTGACAACTGTTGCGGCTGCTTGGGGCCGGTGCTGAGTGAGGAAGATCTCTCCAGCGCGGTGCCCGCTTGAAAGCAACCTTGATTTCGAATCGGAGGGTCTCAAAATGTTTTGCGAGTCATGTGGAAAGCAACTGAATGAGTCGTCGGCGTTTTGTAGAAATTGCGGGGAGCCTGCCAAGGCCAAGGCCGCTCCGGAAGCAGCGCAACAAGGAACCGCAGCCGGCGCAGGAAAAGCGGATGTCACTGGAGATCTGACCAAGGAACTCAAAGCCCGCTCCAGGGATGTATGGGAAGGGGTGAAGCAGCTTGCCATCAGCCCGGTGGGCGGCCTGTCCTCATCTTTTCAATCGTTTGGCGAACAGCGGGCGTTATGGGCGGCGGTCGGTTTTACGATCCTGTATCTCCTGTTTCTGACCATTGCGTTTTATCGGGTCGCCAGCTCCATCGAAGCTCTCGCGGGTTTTGCTTCATTTCTGCCCGTGCTGCCCGGAGGCATGGCCGCTGCTCCCGTAGAGGAGATAAGCTTCGGTTCGGTAGTCCGGCTTCTTCTCTGCTGCTTGGTAACAGTGTTTACCCTCGCCATCGCTGCCATGTTGGCGCGTCTCGTGTTCCGCGGCAAAGGAACTTTCCTGGGCGATTATTACATCGCGTCTGCCTCTCTATTGCCGATCTCGATTGCGCTGCTTCTTGCCACAGTGGCGGGAATCGCGAACATCGAGGTCATGCCGATCCTGCTGGTCTTTGCCCTCGTTTACAACATTCTGATGCTCTATTCGGGCTGTTCGCGTATCTCCGGCATTCCGGAATCAGGCGCTGCACCCGCAGTCCCCATTATGTTGATTGTCACGCTCTATCTAACCAAGGTCGCTATTGGGGCGATCCTTTTCTAGAAGGGAGACGGCGATGCCGACTTGTGTTTGTGGTGTGGAGAATGAATCCGGCTCGCGCTTCTGCGAGGCCTGTGGCAAGCCGCTGGCCGCGCTCCCGGCAGCCACACAAGGTGTTCCGAAAACCGGCGCACAATCCGCAGCTAAACGGCAATTGGTATCCGGAAGAACCTTCCCGATTCTCCTTCTTGGTGTGGCGATCGTGGCGGGTCTGTTCTGGTGGCTCAATCGCTCGCGAGCGCCCTATCGTCTGGCGGATCCGGGGCTGTATCCCTTCATTGCCGCCGACAGCACGGGCGCCGACAGGATGGGATTTATCGACGCGCAGGGCAATGTCGTGATTCAACCGCAGTGGGATGCGACCGATCCCGACAGCATCTACGATCAACTCTTGTTCTGCAATGAGGGGCTCTGCAAAGTTCGCAAAGACGGGAAATTTGGGTTCATCGACTATACCGGGCGGCAAGTCATTCCAGGACAATTCGATAATGCCCGGCAGTTCGTGAATGGTCTAGCAGCGGTTTCCATGGGCGATCAATGGGGTTACGTCGATAAAACCGGCCGCTACGTCATCAACCCCCGGTTTAGCGAGGCGGGCAATTTCCTCAGCGATGTTGCTGTAGTCCAATCGGATGGAAAATGGGGGCTCATCGATAAGTCAGGAAAGTTTGCGATCCGGCCTATCTTCGACGCTATCGGCAAGGACGGTTTCGTCGATGGCCTTGCGGTCGCGAAACTTGGAGACAAAATCGGATATATCGATTCCCATGGAGAATTCGTCATTGCTCCGCAGTTCGATGAAGCCGATAGTTTCTCGGAAGGCCGGGCTCCCGTGCGCTTGGGGTCAAAGTGGGGATACATCAACACCAGTGGCAAGATCGTAATCAACCCGCAGTTTGATCGTGCCAGCAGATTTATCGGCGGCAAAGCATTTGTCACTATTTCCGGACGCCAGGGAACGATCAATGAGAATGGCCAGTATGTGATCAATCCCGGGCAATATACGCTCAATCCGGTGGCCGGCGCGGCCGGATTGCTGGAAGTTAAGACCAGCGACGGAATTGGTCTTATGTCCAGAGATGGTAGCGGAATCATGCAGCCTTCCAAGGCCATCTCACGGATACTAATTTCCTTTGGCAAAGTGTACTACGTAATCATCTTTGACAAAGCAGTTCCCATTACTTCGTCGGGCAAAATTCTGGCTGGGTGGTACAAAGGCGATTCCATCTCCTCCCTTGAGCAGGATATTGAAAATGAGAAGAGTGCGGTGGATTCACTGCGCACCCTGACGAACGCGGAGGCAAATTACTCAACTGCTCATCCAACAACCGGGTTTGCTTCCACCCTCGACGTTCTGGGGCCTGCAACAGATCCAGCGGACCAGGTTCACGCAGGATTGATCGATGCTGCCTTGGCTACGGGAACCAAGGACGGCTATCAGTTCACGGCCAAGATTCCCGATGGGGCCTCCACCGGGGGCGTGAATTCCAACTACACGATCACGGCGAGTCCTCTTTCAGGTCACGCGGGACGCATCTTCTGTACAGACTCGTCGCGGGTAATCCGCTATGCAACGGCAGGCCAGGAGTGCACAGTAACCTCTCCGGCGTACTGACGAGGAGATTCGCGAGAATTATCAAGAAAGGGGCCAAACGCGATGAACTTGCACACGAGTACTCAAAATATCTTTGGCACGCTGTGGATGGTATTGATAGCTGCGGTAGCCTGCATATTGGCTACCGCCTGGACAACGCAAGCTGCAGCACAAGCAAGCCCCCTGCCGTCGTCCTCGACTCCCGTCCCGGCCATCGTCAGCCCCTCGCCCGCTTCGGACGTGGTTTGCGCAGCGGCACAGGCACCGGTTTTGATGGCACATGGTCAAACAAATCCAAATATTCAGCAACTCCAAGAGGAGGAACAACGGCGAGAGGAGGCATGGAGCACAATTGGATATACTTCTCCATTCAACTTGCCGGGCGCTACTAAGCCTAGAACCCATCTCATAAACATTTGAGTTGCGGAATTGGGCGAAACTGGAGGTGCTCTGGGCGGCTCCGCGAACTGGAATGGCAGGCCGCTGGGAACTGACAGACGAACAGTGGGAATTGGTGGAACC
>Ga0326727_10020226_pt1 | contig 13245 bp, 14 predicted proteins | sample MB2enrmetagenome_FD_207643 | JGI IMG/M metagenome (GOLD analysis project Ga0326727, IMG submission 207643) | Lab enriched peat soil microbial communities from McLean, Ithaca, NY, United States - MB29MY | ecosystem: Environmental > Terrestrial > Soil > Wetlands > Peat | place: USA: New York...
CCTCTCGCGTCGCGCTCAAATCCAGCTCAAAATAATTTAGTCATGCCTCCAACCGCGGAAGTTGGGCTAGAGGTTCGGTGTTCTTGCATAGAGATTGAGGAAATCTTTGTGAGCGGCTTGCTAGTTTTAGCGGACGTCAGTATGCTGTCAATTAGAGGATAGCTTTACGTCAGTTTAGGCATACGTTAAGCGCACCTGTCCTTTTTCCCACACGCCTACCCGTGAGGCGGGCTCCATGACATGTCAATTAACTCAGATTCGGGCGTAACGCCGATGAGGTTTGAGTCTGTTCGTCAGCTTGATGTCCCAAAAGGCCGGGATGGAAAGCACAAGCTGATTGTGACGCAACTGTTGAGCGACATCGATCAATTGGGCGCGGGCACGGCGCTGAAGGTCCCACTCTCCGCGTTGCCGGACACCAAGGAGAACATCCGCTCCGCCCTGAACCGTGCAACCCACGCCAGGGGGATGGAAGTTGCCACCTCGAGTGACGCCGACTTCCTTTATGTCTGGAAGGTTGAGGCCGAGTCCTGAATCGACGAGGCTGAGCAATTCCCCTCCCTTCCGTTCCATCTCTAGAATGACCGTAGAAACATGACCACCGTGCGCATCGACAAATGGCTGTGGGCGGCGCGCTTTTTCAAGACGCGTGCGCAGGCATCGAAGGCTTGCGACCTGGGCCGCATTCACTCGAACGGCCTCCAAGCCAAGCCGGCGCGCGATGTGCGCGTGGGCGACATGCTGCTGATCAAGAACGCGGGCGGCGAATTCAACGTTGAAGTGCTGCTGCTGAGTGAGATGCGCGGCCCCGCTGCGGTGGCGCAGACGCTTTATCGGGAGACCGAAGCCAGCAAAGAGGCTCGGCTAAAGGCTGCCGCGGAGCGCAAGGCCATGCAGGAATTCGCGCCGCTGCCGGTGCATAGGCCGTCGAAGCGCGACCGCCGGCGGATCATTCAGTTCAGAGGAGAACGATAGAGCTGGTTTACTGTCGTGGTTTCCCCGGTCTCAAACGCGAGACCGGGGGCACCCGCGAGTCGGAGTCATGGATGCGGAGCCGCCCCGGCCTCTGCGTCGACCCAATAACCGCCTCGGGCAGTAACGCGAAGCTTGGGATAGCCATTGAGCCGGAGTTCGATGGAATGATAGCCCGGATGCGGCGACTGCGGACGATAGCTCAGCACATAGCGATTGGGCACGTGGTTTGAAATCGCCGCCAGGTCGCGCTCCAGGTTTGCAGGGTCGGCGAGTTTGAAGTATTCGCCACCGGTAAGGCGGGCGACGGTCTCAGGGATATTGCGCTTCAGGCCGTCGGTGGCGGCGATGGCTGCCATCTTGGCCAGCGCCAGCGGAGGAACAAGCTGGGTGAGGCAGTCGTAGGCCTGCACAGCTTTGTTCCGGGTGGCGTCGGGATCAGGATCGGGGTCCTTGCCCATGCATCCATGAGGCGGGTTGGGGCGGTGATTCTGACCACCGCTGCCAACGGGCAGTTCGAGGGCCCCGTAGTGCACTGCCTCGGCCTTTCCCGTCGAGAAACCAATGCTGTAGATGACGGTGTTGGTGTCGGTGACCGCCCGCAGCGCGGCTTCGAGTCCAAGTTGACTGCCGCGATCGAGGGTCTCGCTGATCATCAGAATGGCGCGACGATATCTTTGCGGCTGCTGGCGCAGCAGGTCGACGGAGAATCCGAGAGCGTCGAGAATGGCGGCGCCGTTGTCCCCGAGACTGATGTCGTGGATGGCGCCGGGCGATGCGCAATTCACCTGGTGATGCTGACGCGTGCAACCGGGCTCGAGAGTCCTGAGAGCGCCTGCCGCCTCGTCGATATCCGAGGTGAAATCCTGGAGCAAGGTAGGATGGCTGTCGAAAGTGACCACGGCGACTCGGTGAGGAACATTCCCAACAATGGATGCGAGCATGGGAGCCAGCGGAGGAGCGATCAAGCTGTACTTGTTGAACTCCCGCGCGCCCGCTCCGCCAACCTCAATGACAACAACCAGCGCCAGCGGCTCGCTGCCGGCGTTTTCCTCCAACGTGAGCTTCTGTTCCACGCCATCGTCAGTAAGCTTGAAGTCGTCGGCCTTCAGTGTAAATACGAGTTTTCCATCGGCGCTTCGCACCAGTGCCGGGACAATAACCAGATCGGATTCCGTGCGTAGTGATGGCGTCTGCGGCGCGGATGCGAGCGGCTGTTGCGCAAGGGCAACGGCCGGGAGCAACAGCGCAAGCGCGGCAATGAACTTCATCGGCAAGGTCCCTTGTGGGCGATTGTAAGCGGTCCAGGGAGTGGGTCAGTTCAATGGGTCTTCCCACAGGGGCTAAAGCCCAAGATCATTCTGACGGATCTAATTTGTCGGGGTTAAAACCCCGACATACCAGCCCATACCCTTCAGCCTCACCCACCGCTGCGGTTCACTCCTGCTGTCGAAGCCCCGCCAACTTTAGTAGACTCAACGGAAGCATGAATGTTACTAGTCCCACTAATCGCCACATCGGCATTCCCCGGTTTCTTCCAGCTTGGCGTCTCGCCATGCTTGGCTCGGCACTTGCCGCTTCAGTCGCCGTCTCGCAGCCTGCATTTGCGCAAGGCACGCACTTGTGGACCCAGTCGAAGCTCGAGGATTTTGAGAAGGGCACGCCGCAAGGTGTTGCTCTCACCAGCGATGGGCATCTGCGCGAGGGGCCGGCGCTGAGCGAGGTGCTCACCACGCCGTCGACCTTTGTGTGGTCCGTGACCGCGGACAAAAATGGCACGGCCTATCTGGGAACCGCCTCGCCTGCAACTGTGCTGCGCGTGGGCGCTGACGGCAAGCCGTTCACGCTCTTCGAAACCAAGGACCTGAGCGTGCAGGTGGTGCGGCTGGCTTCAGATGGCGCGCTTTATGCGGCGACTCTGCCCAGCGGGAAAGTCTACCGGCTCAAGACCGACGCAACGGTCAAGCAGAACGATACGAACACCCCTGTGGTTTTTGACGCGGCCGCATTCGACGGAACCAACGCGGAACAGGACAAGGCAAAGGTCGTCGACCCGACGGATGCAAAAACATCCGAAGCCAAGCCGGAAGACGGAAAGACAGATGCGAAATCCCACTACATCTGGGATATGACCTTCGATTCAGCGGGCCGGCTTTATATTGCGGCGGGCGGGCCGGGCGCGGTTTATCGTGTAGACCCTGGCCAAAAAGATAAAAAGCCGGAGGCCTTTTTCAAGAGCGACGAAGCGCATATCCGCTGCCTGGCATGGGACGCGAAAGGAAACCTGATCGCCGGGTCGGATGGCTCGGGGCTGGTGTATCAGATCAACCCGCAGGGCAAGGGCTACGTGCTGTTCGAGGCTGCCAAACGCGAGATCACGGCGGTTGCGGTCGCCGCCAATGGAACCATCTACGCAGCCAGCGTGGGCGACAAGAGCCATAATCCGCTGCCTCCGCTGCCGGTGCAGGGGCAAGGGCTTGGCTCCATCAGCATCACCGTGGTTCAGCCGGGATCGCTGGCCGCGGCCAACAGCAGCAGTTCATTGCCCGAGGGCAGCGAGATTTACGCGCTCACCACCGTCACAGGGGACTCGGCTCAGGCGCCGCGTAAATTGTGGTCGGGGAAAGACGAGGTTGTCTACGCGCTGGCCGTGCGACCGGACGGCTTGCTGGCGTTGACGGGCAATCGAGGACGCGTCTTCAGGATCGCCGACGACGGCAGCTTTGCCGACGTGGCCCACTTGCAGGCGCAGCAGGGATTGAGCATGGCCGAGACAGCGAACGGCTTACTGATCGGCGCCGGCAATACCGGCAAGCTGTTGCGCTTTGGCGCGGCGGCAAGCCAGCACGAATATGCCAGCGACGTACTCGATGCAGGAGCTTTGGCGCGCTATGGGCGCGTCGAGGTCGAGCCGGGGTCCGCTGGGTATGAGCTATGGACGCGCACCGGCAACGTGGAACAGCCGGTGAGAGGTTGGAGCGACTGGCAACCTGTGAAGGATGGCTCGGTTGTCTCTCCGCCAGGACGATTCTTCGAGTGGAAGGCCGTATTGCAAGCCAGTGCAACGCTGGGCAGCGTGGGCGTGAACTACCTGCCGGTGAACTCGGCTCCGGTGGTGGACGATTTGATGGTGGTTCCGGGAGCGCGGGTGAATGCTCTAGCCCTGGCGCAGAATCAGCCAGGCGCAATCAGCATCTCGTTCCCATCGTCGAGCCAGGGCGTGACCATGGCCTACGACGGCAACGCGAACGCGCCGTTGCAGGCCATGAAGGACCGCAGCGAGATCACCGTGCGCTGGGCCGCGCATGACGACGACGGCGACGATCTGATCTATAGCATCTACCTGCGCGGAGACGGCGAGAAAGTTTGGCGGCTGCTCAAGGATCAGATCACCGACAAGTTCTATAGCTTCGACGCAACGCTGATTCCCGACGGCGGATACCAGATCAAGGTAGTGGCGTCCGACTCGCCCTCGCATACGCCCGCGGACGCGCTGACCGGCGCCAAGGAGAGCGAGCGCTTCGAGGTGGATACGACGCCGCCGGTGGTGAAGGGGTTGACGGTAAGCGTGGAAGCGTCGCCGCACGTGACCTTCGACGCCGAGGATGCCTTCTCGCCCATTGCGCACGCTGAGTATTCGCTGGACGCGGGACCGTGGCAGTTCGTCGAGCCGGTGGGCGGGCTCTCCGACTCGCGCCGCGAGCACTACGATGTGCGGCTGCCCGCGAAGGATTTGGAGGGCAAGCCCGGCGAGCATCTGATCACCGTCCGCGTCTACGACCGGCACGATAATGTGGGCGTAGCGAAAGCAGTGTTCACGGTTTCGGCGAAGAAGTAGTCCCCCGCGAGCAAGGCGAAACTGAATGCGATTTGAACTTTTTCTGGCGGCGCGCTACCTGAAGGCCAAGCGGCGGCAGGCCGTGGTAGGCGTGGTAACCGCCATCTCCATTGCGGGAGTGGCTGCGGGCGTGGCCGCGCTGGTGATTGCGCTGGCCATCACCAACGGCATGCGCCGCGACCTGCAGGACCGGCTGCTGGGCAACAGCGCGCATGTGGATCTGATGCGCGTCGAGGCGGACGGCATCCGCGACTGGAGGCCGCTGCTCGAGAGGCTGCGCGGAGTGCCGCATGTAGTTGCCGCGGCGCCGGGCATCTACGGACAGGTATTGGTATCACGCGGGCCGCGCGCCGGCTTTGCGCTGATCAAGGGCGTTGTTCCCACAGAGGAACGCACGGTTAGCGGGCTGCTCGACACAATTACAGCGGGGTCGGCAAAGGATCTCGATCCAGCGCCTGCGAGCGCCGATGCGGACCAGAATCAAATCAACACTCCTTACCCGGCGCTGGTGCTGGGAGGAGATATCGCGGACACCATCGGCGTCCAGGTGGGCGACACTGTGCTGGTCACCAGTCCCCAAGGCGAACTGACGCCGCTGGGCGGGCTGATGCCCAAGTACCAGCGCTTTCGCGTGGCCGGCATCTTTCACTCCGGCTTTTATCAGTACGATTCAGCCATGGCCTTCATGCGCTTGGTTGACGCGCAGGCGCTGTTCAGCGAGCCGGACGTGCTGTCGGTGATCAGCTTCAAGGTGGACGATCTGGATCACGCTCCAGAGATTGGGCGGGCCATCGAGCAGGCCGCCGGCAAAGGATTCATGACCACCAACTGGATGGAGACCAATCGCGAGCTCTTCCGCGCGCTCAAGGAGGAGCAGGTGGTCACGTTTATTGTGATTGCGCTGATCGTCATGGTGGCCGCGCTGAACATCCTGATCGCGCTGACCATGATGGTGATGGAGAAGACGCGCGACATCGCGGTGATGATGAGCTTTGGCGTCGAGCCTGCGCAGGTGCGGCGAATCTTCCTGCTGCAAGGGTTCCTGATCAGCGTGATTGGAACTGCCATAGGACTGGCGCTGGGTTATTTCGCCTCTTGGGCAGGCGGACATTACCACTTCATTCATCTCTCGGCAGAGGTCTACTCGATCGACACCCTGCCCTTCGCGCCGCGCCCGCTGGATGGGGTGATTGTGGCAGCGGTTTCGATCGGGATTTCGCTGCTGGCTACGCTGTACCCGTCGTCTTCAGCAGCGCGGGTGCGGCCAGCGGAGGCGCTGCGGTATGAGTGAGGGCTAGCTCGACCTGAATTGACAATGTGGCACATTTTGTGCCACATTTGATTCATGCCTAGTGTGAATCTTCGTCAACTCCGTGACACACGTCAACTGCTGACTTGGCTTGAGGCCGGCGAGGTAGTCGAGCTGCGCAAGCGCAATCGAATCGTGGGACGAATTGTGCCCGAGTCGCCACGGACCAAGCCTGCCGATTGGCCAGATTTCGCTGCCCGCCGCCTCAAGGAGAACTTCGGCGACCGCATGATCCCCGCCGTGGAGATCTTGATTGAGGAGAGGAATAGCCGCTATTGACGATTTACGTGGATTCGAGCTTTCTGGTCTCAAGCTGCATACAGGATGCTCATTCCGCGGAAGCCCTTCGCCGGATGAGGCTGCTTCCCTCCGTTTGGATCACACCGCTCGATCGAGCCGAACTGGCACACGCGATCAGCCAATATGTCTTTCGAGGGAATCTGTCACCTCCTGAAGCTCAGCGTGCATGGAGTGATTTCCAGCAGGATTGCATTGAAGGAATCTGGACTCTCGTCGGTTTTCCAGAAGGAATTTGGGCGACCTCGATCAGCATTGCGCACAAGCACGGACCGATACTAGGCGTCCGCACTCTCGACTCGCTTCATGTGGCGTGCGCGTTAGAGTTGGGGGCAGAGAAGTTCTGGACCTTCGACGACAGGCAGGCGCGGCTGGCCGAGGCTGTGGGGCTGGATACGAATCCCTAACGCTCACAAGGAAATCAACTCACTGCGGCGTAATGATCCCGCCCAGCGCGTGACGGCGGGGCAGCACGATGCCGCGATGGTCAACTTCAGGCGGCGGGCTTGCGGGCTGGCCGACTTCAGGCAGGCTTCCACGCTCACTTAACGCACCACCACATGCGGGGCACCAGTCAGCGGGGGTCTCAACGGCAAGCACGGCATGGCAGTGACTGCAGATCCGCTCCATATCTGAACGATATCCCATCCATCCCTACGATTGAATGTTTCCTGTGCAGTTTCACCCATGGCGCACAAGCGCCGTCTGCCACACCGCAGGTGGCCCGGTACACTGAAGGTATGCACCTACCGGTTCGGCTTGTGGCGATCGATATGGATGGGACGCTGCTGCCGACCTTTGCGCAGGAGATCGGCCCTCGGACCGCGCTTGCTCTCAGAGCGGCCCGGGACGCGGGAATCACCGTTGCAATTGCCACGGGACGGCGCACGGCGTACACCGCTCCGCTGCTTGAGGGGCTGGGCCTCCGAGCGGATACGCCGTTGCTTACGTCTAATGGTGCAGTGACTCGCACCCTCAGCGGAGAGCGGATCGATAGCGCGCAAATGGATGCGCGGGTGGCACGGGGAATTTGCGGACTGCTGAGGCCGTTTGGAGTGGTGGTTTTTACGTTTGACAAGCTGGGGCGCGGCGAACTGGTTCTCGAAGAGCTGGACAAGGCGCAGGGACGCATCTCGCTTTGGGTCGAGGCCAACCGCAATGCCATCGAGGTGGTGAATCCGCTGGAGTTGGCGCTAAGCGACGGCGAGAACCCGATTCAAGGCATGGTGACGGGCAGCCTGGACCAGATGGAAAAGGCCGAGCGGGCGCTGAAGGCCAGTGAGTGGAGCAGCAGTTGCGAGTGCGTTCGGACGGAGTATCCGGCGCGGGATTTGTCGATTCTGGATCTGTTGCCGCCTGGGGTTTCAAAGGGCTGGGCGCTCCAACGGCTGGCATCGCGCCTGGGCGTGGATCGCAAGGAGACCATGGCCATTGGCGATAATTGGAACGACGTGGATATGCTGGAGTGGGCTGGGCAAGGCGTGATCATGGGCAATGCGGCGCCTGAACTGCGGGCCCTGGCGAGGACGCGGGGGTGGACGCAGGCTCCGCCGAACGATGAGGATGGAGTGGCAGTGGTGCTGGAAGCAGTGGTCGCGAAGATTGCTGCTGCCGGGGTCTGATTGAGAAACTATGATTGGAAAATGCCGTTGAGAGTACTTGCGAGACGAACGATTGCCGTGACGATTCTGGCGACGCTTGCCCCGCTCGCGCGTGCGGGCGAGCGCGTGACCTTGCGCAACGGCTTTGAGATGCAGTGCGATCACCACGCGCAGGTCGAGGGGCGCGTGCGGCTCTACCTGAGCGCGGCCGGGGACAACTACATCGAATTCGCGCCCGAAAAGATCGCGGAAGTGGAGAAGGTTTCCGACCTGCCCTCGTTGAACGCCAGCCCGGGTGAATCTGCTTCAATCATGCCAACTCCCGGGCCGAACACCAAAGCAGCAGGACCAGCAAGCGGAACGACCGCCAAGCTCAGCCAGGCGGATCTGGGCGAGATGCTGGCTAAGGCGGGCCAGGAGCACAACCTGGATGTTGACCTGCTGGCCAGCCTGGTAAAAGCCGAGAGCGGCGGCAATGCGCAGGCGGTGAGCCACGCGGGCGCGCAGGGACTGATGCAGCTAATGCCCGCGACCGCCGTCACGCTGGGAGTGAAAGACAGCTTCAAGCCGGAGGAAAACGTGCGCGGCGGGTCCACCTATCTCGATTCCCTGCTCACCCGTTACCACGACAATCTGGCCCTGGCGCTGGCTGCTTACAATGCCGGTCCGCTGGCGGTGGACAAGTATCACGGAATTCCTCCTTACCGCGAGACGCAGGCCTACGTGGTACGGGTGATTCATGAGTTCAATCGCCGCGTGCTGGCGCGCGAGGCACAAGCCAAGCAAGCGGAATCGGCAAGCGCGGAGATCAAGACAAGCCATTAGGGCCGGGTGTGAATCGCGGAGGAATCGGACAGTGGGTAAGTTTGAAAGAGACCTTCCCTCAGGGGCTAAAGCCCGCGTACATTTTGCCTGATTTATGTACGGTCTGAAGCCCGTACCCTTCAAAGTCGCCTGCTACCAGAGTCCGGCGCCGAATTCATCCCGTTTGACCGGAATTTAGCCGTGATTTCCAAGACCAGCCATTTAAACTTAGCCGGTAGGCATCGGTTCGGATGGAGAACGTTTGAGCAAAAAACAACTGATCCTGGGTTTGGTGGTCATGGCGGCGCTGGTGGCGCTGTTTATTTATGCACAGCACCGATACCCCTTCCACTGGCAGACCTTCGTAGATCAACTCAAGCTGGCCGACTGGCTCAAGATCGGCATTGCCGTCGGCTGCATTTATTTTGGCTACGTGTTTAGAGCGGTGCGCTGGGCTTTGCTGATGCGGCACAACAAAAGAGTGCCGCTGTTCTCGCTGCTGGGGACGCAGGTGATCGGCTTCACGGCGGTGGCGCTGATCGGCAGGGTCGCCGACCCGGTGCGCCCCTATCTCGTGACCAAGAGAACGGGGCTGCCTTTGAGCACGCAGATTGCCGTGTACATTGTCGAGCGGCTCTTCGACTTCGGGTCGATGGCGCTGATCATCTCTTCGGTCATTCTGCTGGCGCCGGCGGGGTCGCTGCCGCATCCCGAGCAACTGAGGAAAGGCGGTTACGGCGGACTGGCGATCACGCTAGGGGCCGGGCTTTTTCTGGTTGCCGTGCGCCTGGCTGGCGGCGTCGTCGCCTCCTTTTTCGAAGAAACGTTTGGACTGGTCTCAAAGAAACTTGGCGAGGCCGTGGGACACAAGGTTCGCGCCTTCCGCGCCGGGCTGGACACCATGCGCTCGTTCTCCGACTTCGCCATGGCCTCGACGCTTTCATTGACCATGTGGATGCTGATCACGCTGGCCTATCTGGAAACGATGAATGCCTTCACGGCGAGTCCGCCTCTGGCTGCGATGGATCTTCCCAAGTGCATCCTGATGCTGGCGGTCAGCGGCGGGGCCAGCGCGTTCCAGCTCCCCATTCTGGGCTGGTTTTCGCAGATTGGATTCGTGGCCGCGGCGCTGGCGAGCTTCTTTGGCGCAACTCCCGAGGCATCCACGGCGTGCGCCGCTACGCTGTTGCTGGTCACATTTCTGAGCATCGTGCCGGTGGGACTGGTCTGGGCGCGGTTCGAGCACGTGAGCCTGCGCAAGATTACCCAAGAAAGCGGGCACGCGGGCGAGGCGCTGGTGGCGGATGAGCCCGCCATTGAGGGGACGCCATGAAGAAGATTCCTTTCGCACACTCGATCCATCCCGGCGACATACTCAAGACTGAGTTCATGGAGCCGCTTGGACTTTCCAGCTACCGGCTGGCCAAGGAACTGCATGTCTCCGCGCCAAGAATCAACGACCTGGTGCGGGGCAAGCGGTCCATAACGGCGGACACGGCCATGCGCCTGGGTGCGTACTTTGGTACTTCGCCGCAGCTTTGGCTTGGATTGCAGATGGACCACGATCTTTGGGTTGCCGCCAAGAACAAATCCCTGGCCAAAGTTAAGCCGAGGGCGCAGGCGGCATAGCGTTTTCAGCCGCCGGCAGCGCAGCCTTGTTGAATCGGATCTTTTCCGGCCCGACGGCGCCGCCGGTCATCAACATGCTCATGGCCTGTTCCATGTTCATGTCGGTCTCGGTGACCCGGTCGATGGGAAGGATCTGCAGAAAAGCCGAGGTCGGGTTGATGGCGTTGGGCAGCAGCACCGCGGCCAGCAGTTCGCCGGTGGTTTCGTCGCTCAGCGTGCGGGTAAGAAATCCGATGCTCTTCTGACCGGGGATGGGGAAATCGACGAGCACCACGCGCTGGCTCGACTCATTTTTGGCCATCATGCTGTCCAGAAGCTGGCGCACTGAAGTGTAGACCTTGGCGACAAAGGGCAGCCGGTCGAGCACCGATTCAAAGAGCGAGAATGCCTGGCGGCCCACCACCAGCGAGGTCACGCGGCCGACCACGTAGAGAACGATCAGGGTGAGCACGACAGCCAACACGTACTGCAACCACGGCTGCGCGAGCCATTCGCCCGGCAAGATGGCGGCCAGCAGTTGAACGAACGGCAAACCCGCCTTGGCCAGGATTCCCAGAAGGAAGCTGAAGATCAGGTAGGTGACGAACAGCGGTCCGATGGTGATGATGCCGGCCAAGGTGTTGCGTTGCAGGCTGCGCAGCGAACGGGCAAGAACTGGTTTCACGCTTTTCTCCTGAGTTCGAAGATCCTGGCTTCGAGGATACGCGACAGCTCCCGGCGCAGGCGGTTTTTGAACCTGGTTCACTCGCCATGCTGAAATCTCATATGATGCGTAAATGCCTTATATAGTAGAGGCAGAAGGCAGGCATGAACGATCTAGAGGATTTTGGATTCAGGGGGCCTAACGAGCAGGGCAGGCGTGCTGGAGTTCCAGCCAACCTGCAACCGCGCGCCGTCGGGTCCCCGCTGCCAATTGGAGGTGGCAACGCGGCTCCGCCCGGGGGGCCGGGCGATTCACAGCTTCTGGGCGCCGCACCGCCGCCGCCGCCAGGGCGCGCCTTGGCCAATCCAACCCCGTCTGCCTCTCTTGGAGAGGTTCCGCCCGGCTTGCAATGGCTGGCCAATGCCCTGCTCTCGGCGTTGCCGTTCGTGCAAAGGATCTTGCCTCTGCTGGATGGAAATATGGGAACGGCCGTCTCCAATGCTCTGACCCAGCACCCGCAACCGCATCCGCCGCCGCCGCCGGTGAGTTTGGAGCCCCTTGAGGACAGCCTGGCCGAGTTGCAAACTCAGCATCGCGATCTGCGCAATCAAATTGTCGAGCAAAACACGTCGCTGAAACGGGTCGAAGACCAGTTGGAGATGGTCCGCGAGGCTACCGACCGCAATACGTTGGAGCAGCAGGAACTCCTTGAGGATCTGAAATCGATCGGCGCCAAGGTTACAACCTTCGCATTCTTTGCCCTGGCGCTGCTGGCTGTTTCGATTCTGATTAACGTCATCCTTTATCTCCACATCCGGCGGGTTCTGCCGTGAATTTCCGCGGGTGCAACGTCCATTTCCTTTTGATTGCACGGTATTCCCCACGCTTTTTAGCTTCGCCGCAGGTGTGGGCGTTGTCCCAAAACGGGACGGTTTTCCACAATGGTATTAATTTTGGTTCCATCAATAAGAACTTCTACAGCATAAAAGCGAACTGAATCGATTTTGCTTCCTTTTGCCGACTTCGTGATTTGAGTCATTGCCAGTCGTCTTTTCAAGGGGCTAGTATTCGGCATAGTTCACCCGGGTCTGCGCGATTTGGCCCGGTCGCTCGCCAACTATGCAGTTGATCCCAATTCCACTAAGATTCACCAACGAGCGGCGCTTACCGGCGCACGCAATCGGAGTGTTACGTCATGGCATGGTATGCCTACTGCATCGGTGAAAAACAAGCTTTCCCAGAACTTGCCCGTCATCGCAAACCTGTTCCGATGGAGTCTGTCCTCGGAGTGAGCGGTAACCAGGTGTTTCTTTACCCCGCCAGCGACCTGGCCGTGATTGTGAGCGAACACAACCCCGCTGAGACCCTGAACCAGCGATCCGGTGTGGACCACGCGCGTGTTATCGCCGACTGCTTCCAGCATTCGACGGTGCTGCCCTTCCGCTTCGGAACCGTTTTCAACGACGACGAAACGCTGCGCAAGTCGATTCGCTCTAACCAGCGGCAGTTCCTCGGCAACATCGACAAGCTGCGCGGCAAGACCGAGATGCACCTGAAGATCTTCGTGGACGACTGTTGCGGCAAGGAGCTGGACAAGCATCAGCCGGCCGAGGGTGTGGGACGCGAGTATCTGAGCAATCTGCGCGAGAATGCGGCCCGCACGCGAGAGCGGCAAACGCGGGCACGGGCGGTGAGCTTCCAGATGCACCGGCTGTTTATGCCGTTGGATGAGGAAGTGAGCTGCCGGCTGACGGAAAGCGGCAAGATGGTGCTGGACATCGCCCATCTGATCGACCGCAAGTGTGTGGAGCGCTATCAGAATAAGTTTTCGACCACCAGCGCCATGATGCGGGAGTGCCAGATGCAGGTTTCTGGCCCCTGGCCACCCTACCATTTCGTCCATCGCCTGACCCGCCCAGCGCACGCGCAAGCGGCAGCGGCAGTTCCTTTGCCTACGGCAGTGCCGGCCGGCGCAACGGCCATCGGCATTCCCGAAGCGGTTCCGGCGCTGGCATAGGACAAGCAGATCGGGTAGGAGGCGGGATCGCTCCCGCCGTCCTCCCACACCACAGGACGTGCCGTTCGGCATCCGGCGGTTCATGAAGCGGATGTAAGACGTTGCTGAGCTTCCAGCAACGAAACCAACCCCATA
>Ga0326727_10020227_pt1 | contig 13245 bp, 13 predicted proteins | sample MB2enrmetagenome_FD_207643 | JGI IMG/M metagenome (GOLD analysis project Ga0326727, IMG submission 207643) | Lab enriched peat soil microbial communities from McLean, Ithaca, NY, United States - MB29MY | ecosystem: Environmental > Terrestrial > Soil > Wetlands > Peat | place: USA: New York...
AACTTGCAGGCCTCGAGGCGCGCCCTGTCGGCGTCGGCTTCTGCCACGGAGAGCAGGCCGGCCCGAATCGCGACCACGTAGAGTCCCGGCGTCGTCAGTATCCAGCCTGGTCCCAACCTCGCCGACGCCTCTCTGCGGAAGGCCCTCTTTTCGTCGGATGCGACGGCCCATCCCCTATGGATGGCGAGCGCCAGCGACGCCGCTTCGCCCGCGCCCATCAGGTGCCGGAGTTCGGCAAACAGCGCGATGCTATCGGGGCTGGACAGTTCCTCGATTCGAAGAATGCCGCCAGCCACCGTACCGTCCACCTGCTGTCTCTGGTCCGGCAGCACGATCTCGGCGAGCACATCCGGCGTCACCACGAACGTGAAGCCGGGCAGCCTCCCAAGGAAATCGAGACGCTCGACGTGCGTCAGGTTGATGAGGATGTTCGCATCTGTGATGACGGTCTGCGTAGGTTGAGTCCTTTGGCCTCATTCGCCTGGGATGAGAACGTCCGCCGAGTCTCCATCGGCAAGCCCCGCGCGCTCCAATAACTGATCGACCTCTTCTTCGCACATGGAAAGCAGGGCGGCGAGTTCCACCAGCTTCGCGCGCGTGATCAGGTCTCGGCGGTAAGCCTCCAACGCGAGGCTTAGGACTCGATGCCGGAATCCATTCCTGTCTTCGGCGTCGTCATTGTCCGGCAGGGCGAGCATGGCGGCCAGCTCGCGGCCGCGGCCGCCTTCCTCAGCAACTTTCAGGTCATCGAACTCCGTCTGCGTGATCAGCTTCAGGTTTCGGAGCCGGAACATAGCAGCCAGCCGGCTGACACCGAAATGATGCGCCACGTGGACCACATCGTAGATCTGGATGTCCTGGCTGCCGGGTTCTGCGCGGCCCTCCGCCTGAACGGAGCCGGCCTCGTCGAACACCTGCGCGCTCGCGCGGCTGGGCCGGCCCTTGCCCTGCGCCGCGATGAATTGGCGCACGCCCTCGCTGGGCATCAGAAACCCGGCTGCGAAGGCGTTGGCGCGAACCTCGATCAGTTCATCGCGATCTTCCGTGCGGCTCACCGTGCCAAGCAGACGCCGATCGAAGAGAGTGTGGGCGTACTCGTGGGCGAATGAGAATCGACGGCGGACTGGGGCGTGGCGCCGGTTCGCCACCACAAAAAGCCCCGCATTTCGATTGCTGATCGTCAGGCCGGAGACATCGTCGGGCAGGTCCACAACGCCGGTTCGCACTCCTTGCGTTTCGAAAAGTTCCCCAAGACGCGGGGCAGGCGCCCATCCCAGGCCCATCCGGCGTCGCTCCTGATCCGCCGCCCGCTCCCCTTGCTGAATGGCTTCCCATCGCGAGCGCGACGCGGGGACCTGATAGCTGACGGAACCGGAGAGCTCGCGGTCGACCCCGAGCAGGTTCTCGATGTTGGTGATCTCCCGACCCAAAGCGATGCAGGCTCGCAGGCTGTCGGCGACGTCCTGCTGATTGGCGATCTCGGGTTCGGCCCGGAAGAGCGCGGCAAGCGCATCTTCCTCCTCAAACGTGTCGGCGACGAATTCGCGAATGTCGCGGCCAAGGAAGTACGCGAGTTTGTCCAACTCAAGGCTGGTTACCGCGCGATTGCCCAACTCCATCTGGGCCACCGTGGGGCGCGACACGCCAAGATGTCGGGCGACGTCGTCCTGCGTCAGGCCGCAGGACTCCCGTGCGACTCGCAGCCTCCTGCCAAGCTCTTGGGCGGTGATGGGCACAGTTCCTCCAGCGCATGTGGCGCTAGTTCAAGGTTAGCATTTCTAACGCATATTGTAAATATGTGGATTCTCGTGATACGATCAGCTTTGGCCGTTCGGGTCCAGCCCGAAAAGGGCCAAGCAGGGATGATGCATCATGAAGCTGGAATACAACCCTCGCAATGTTCTTCGCGCCGTTCCGGTCGAATTGCTTCGGGAGTACTTCGATCGCGGCAGGCTCTTACGCTCCTTTGACTGGGAGGCGCTCGACGGCGACATTGAACCGCTCTACGCCGCCTGGATGGCGTTACCGGCAGCGGACCACCAGGTCGTATCGGTTGATTTCCACCGCATGACCAGTCTCTGCTCGAAGCAGGGCATCCAGACGCTCCTCGATGCGGGCCGCGCCGCCGGCATCGATTTGATTCCGGTCGTGTCCAACGGCAAGAGCAATGTGGAAAAGGTGTTCCGGGTGCTGCTGGATCGCCCCGACGTGTTCCGGGTCGCGAGCCAGTTCATGTGGGCGGACAACCTCAAGCGGTACTGGCACCGGCGCCGCGACTTGCCACAGGTGGTGCCGGAGCTCGGCGAAGAAGCCCAGGCCGATCTCAAACGAGCGATCTCCGCATACTACGTGAAGAACCAGGACCGCGGGGAGTACTGTCACATCGAGGTCTACCCGCGCGGCGACGCACAGTACTTCATGGTGTATCTCGCCGACTATCCGGCGGCCGTGGTCTGTTTCGAGAACTCCGACCAGCTCAAGCGGAGCTTGCAGCAGCAGGCCTTCGACGTCGTTTTTATCTTCGATCCCGCGCAGGGTCGGTTGGATCTTTATGCCGAGGGCGGTTGCGAGGTTCGCAAGGAACTCGGCCAGATGTTCGCGCGGTGCATCCTCCGGCAGGAGGTCAGCCTGGACACCATCACCGGCCCGGCATTCGACCTGGACCTGCTGAAGGACCCGAACTTCCGCTTCAAGATCGATCCCTCAGATGGCATCTCATCGCTGCGCGTGAAGTCCATCCGGCTTTCCGTCTGCGACCGGGAGCCCGGCGTGATCACGTTCGGGACGGCGCCGCGCTCGAAGGATGACAATCTGTACGCCTTCATTAAGCGGGGTCTGAACACGAAGGATCTGCCGCTGGAAGATCTGCACGTCGAGCATGTGACGATCCAGGCCAAGTTCGCGCGCGGCAATCCGCGGCCCGCGAGCGTGACGTTCAGCCTCGCCTGCAACTCCTGCAATTTGAAGGACACGCCCGAGCACGACAAGATTCGGGAGTGTCTGAAACGCTCGGAAATCCTGTGTGAATAAACCGCTCCAACTGATCCTCAGGCGAGCCGATGTCCGTGACCACGTCATCACTTTCGACGAAACGCGCGCGTGGCCGGCGGCCGAGCGGGATTCCATCTTCCGTCTCGGGATACTGCGGGCGATTGAGGATGCGGACGTCGTCACTTGCACCGCATGTGGCGATCCGCACCTGGCGGAAATCGTAAACGACGGCGCCGAACCTCGGCTCTGGTGCCCGGCAGTCGGCCTGATGGCGATTGACCGCGAGCGGCTCCGTCGATGGGAGATTGACTTCGCCCACCTCGCCGCGATGCTTGCCACCTCGCTCGAGCTGGGTGGCACTCTGCAAGCGGTAGTGCCCACCAGGATCTGGCTGCTCGGCAAACGGCGCGTTGGCGAGCGCCTGGCTGAGTTCTTCTTGGCGCACGGCACAACATGGCGTGATAGCGGTGAGGTCCTCCAGTCCGCTGCACGATTACAGGCTTCCCCAGCCCCGATCATCCTCTGTCCGAACCGCCTGCCCGACGCGACCGGGTGGCACCAGGCCGGCCGCAGTCTGTTCTCCCTCGCGGACTTCTTACGGTTGGAGGATTCGCGGCTGGTAATCGATCCAAACGACTTCGAGGACTTCCATCGCCAGATCGCGCAGCGCACGGAGAAGCCGCCGGAGCCGACGCCGGTGGCGGAAAGGCCGGCGCTCCTCAAGAGCTACTGCAAGAAAAACAGGTGCCTCGTGAAGGATGTTTACTACTGGGCCAGTGTCGTCCGCGAGGACCTGAACAAGTGGAAACTCGGGCGCCTTCACCTGATTCCCAACACTTCCGAGAAGGCCATCAGAATCGAGAAGCTCCTCCAGCGCAACCAAAAATCTCGCGTCTAATCCGCCGCCCACATTTTCGCCCACATCGCCCACATTGATCGCCCACATACCCTCAGCCCCATCATTGGCGTGTGGAAACGGTTCGAAGCACCGAGAGCACGCGCGAAATGGGCGAGCAACTAATCGAGTCCCTACTGGATGAACGAGACGTCGCACGATGGATTCGCGTCTCAGTGGCCACGCTACGTTACTGGCGGTCAGAGAGCAAGGGACCTCGCTATCGCAAGGTCGGCCAACTCGTCCGCTACGCACCCTCAGATGTCAGTGATTGGCTGAACACCCGACCTTCGGGCGGCGAGGGCTTCAGCGCGGAGGTGTCCCGTGCCTGAGTCCGCCCTCACCTTCGCCGACGTCGACGCCGGGCGCATCACCCTTCGGACTCCCTTCTCGAACCTGCTTCTGTGCAAGCGGGTACCAAACGCCGCGTGGGACGGCGGTCGGCGGGTCTGGACCTACCCGGCAACGCCGCAACACGCGCGTTTGATTCAGTCTACGATTCCGCGGCTGTCCCCAACCGAAAAGTTCACCGCACTTTTGGCAGGGCAGGTGAAGCCCGCGGCGGCGGCCGTGCCCGCCCCGAAACCGGCAACACCGCCCGCCGTTGTCCTACCGGCTGGCCTGAAGACCAAGCCCTGGCGGCATCAGATTGCAGCCTTCCAGTTCACCATGGAACGTCTGGCGCGCGGGGCCGGTGCCGCGCTTCTGGCACTGGAGATGGGCGTCGGGAAAACGCTGGTCGCTCTGATGGTGCTCGCCGCGGTGGCTGCCCGGCGCGTGCTCATCTGTTGTCCACTGCGTGTCGTCCCGGTCTGGGAGCAGCAGATCGAGCGCCATCTCGACCTACCCCTGATCGTAGTCTCGCTGGACGACAACGTCGGCAGCGTCGCCAGCAAGAAGAAGCTGGCAGAAGACAAGCTGAGGCTCGCGGAGGCCACTGGCCGCCCGCTCGTCATCATCATCAACTACGACTCCGTGTGGCGAAGTCCGTTCGCCGACTGGGCCGAGAGCCAGCAATGGGACCTGATCATTGCGGATGAGTCGCATCGCCTGAAGGCGCCAGGCGGCAAAGCTAGCCTAGCTTTCAAACGACTGCGCCAGCACGCGCGCGGCCGCCTGGCGCTCACCGGCACGCCTATGCCGCACAGCCCACTCGACGTCTACGCGCAGTTCCGATTTCTCAGTCAAACGATCTTTGGCCCGTCCTTCGCAGCCTTCCGGCAGAAATACGCCATCATGGGGGGATTCCAGCGCAAGCAGGTGACCGGCTTCCAGTGCCTCGATGAACTCGAGGCGCTGATGCGGACGATCACCTACCGTGTGTCGAAAGACGTTCTGGACCTGCCGCCACAAACCCATGTGACGTACCACTGCGAACTCTCGTCGGAGGCGCAGCGCATCTACCGCGACCTCGAAGATGACTTTGTCGCCGAAGTTCGGGATGGCAGGATCACCGTCAGCAACGCCATGGTGAAACTGCTCCGCTTGCAGCAGGTGGCTGGCGGCTGGGTGAAAACCGACGACGGTCAGTACCACCGCGTGGATTCCGCCAAGGAGAAACTCCTCGCCGACACGCTGGAGGACATCGGCTCTGGTGAGCCGGTGGTTGTGTTCTGCCGATTCCACGCCGACCTCGATGCGGTCCATGAGGCCGCGAAGTCAGCGGGCTTCCCCAGCCTCGAGCTTTCCGGCCGGCGCGATGAGTTGAGGCGGTGGCAGGATGGCGAAGCCCAGGTGCTCGCCGCGCAAATCAGCGCCGGCGGCGTGGGCGTCGATCTCACGCGCGCCCGCTACTCGATCTATTACTCGCTCAGCTTTTCGCTGGGCGAATACGACCAAGCATTGAGCCGGGTTCACCGTCCCGGCCAGACCCGCCCGGTGGAGCACATCCACCTGGTGGCGCGAAACACGGTGGACACCAAGATCATGCGCGCACTCGATAGGCGCGCGGAAGTGGTCGAGGCCATCTTGGCTGAGATCAAAGCTCAATCGGAGAAAGGACGCTCGCAATGAACATGGAGCAGTTGAAGGAGTTCGTGTGCCTGGAGACGCGCAAACGCGAACTGGACTCGGAACTCAAAGCAATCGCGGCACGAATCGACGATCTCGAACAGGCCCTCGTGCCCCAGTTCTTGACCGATGGTGTCGCCTCGATGAAGGTCGATGGGCGGACGGTGTACATCGCCCAGGACATCCAGGCCGGTCCGCTCAACGACCGCGCCGAGGTGATCGGAGCGCTGAAGCAGTCCGAACTCGGCCAGTACATTTCGGAGAACTACAACTCTCAATCGCTCCGCGCGTTCGTGCGCGAGGTGGCTGAGGAAGTCCGGCTGCGGTGCCAGCAACAGAACCGGCTGTTCACCGAAGAGGAAGTCCGCGTGGCATTGCCGTCGCCGCTGTGTGACGCCCTCAAGATTTCGTTCGTTCATTCCCTGCGCAGCAGGAAAGCCTAACAAGGAGAGCAACTATGTCTACCGATCTCATTCAAATCCAGACGCCCAGCGCGCTCGCCGCGCTCGAAGGAAATCTGGACGCCATTAACGAGGCCATCGCCACCAACATCAGTGGCGGCGCCAGCCCCCGCTGGATCGTCCAGACGCTCGAGGGTGAGGACACGCTCGCCCGCATCGACGGCGTGATCGTGTTCGCTCGCGACACGCGTGTCTATTACAAGACCGCCTTCGGGAAGGGCAGCGGGAAGCAACCGCCCGACTGCACTTCGGCCGACGGCATCACGGGCAAGGGCAAGCCGGGCGGCGACTGCTCCCGGTGCCCGCTGGCGGAGTATGGTAGCGCGGATGAAGGCGCCGGCCAGGCCTGCAAGCAGGTGAAGCAGATTTTCGTTCTCCGTGGCGACCTGCTCCTGCCCGAAGTCGTTTCGTTGCCGCCGACGAGCCTGAAGGGCGCCCGGCAGTTCTTCCTCAAGCTCACGACCCAGGGCATTCCGTACTATCAGGCGCTCATCGGCCTCGAGTTGGAAAAGGCGCAGAACGCTGCCGGTATCCAGTACGGCAAGGCCGCCCTGAAGTTCGTCCGCCGGCTGACGCCGGAGGAAGCGGCCCGCGCCCAACAGTACAACGAACTCTGCCGCACCCTTGCTGTCCGCGTTCCGATGGGACTCGATCCCGAAACGCGGGACCAGGCAGGCGACCAGGGGCCATTCTGATCGAAGGTGCGCGCCATGAACAACTACGCGGTGTTGGCGCTCAGCGCGGCAGTCTTCATCTTGCTGCTGTGGCTCACTCGACGGCCGGCGCAAAGCAAGAGCCGGCCCGTGACCCTAGTTCTCGCCCGGCTGTTGCGCCGGGCGGGGAGGTGGTTGTGGGCCCAGGGCGAGGCTATCGAAGTCGGCTTCTTCCACGGTCAGCAAGTGCGCGATCGCATCAGCCTCGACCTCGACCGAACTGAATCCGGAGGTACGCACTGAGACGACCGGCCTCACCTCGGGAATCCACCATTGTCGCCGCCATCATGCAGGCGCTCAAATCCGTGCCCGAGCTGGTGGTCCGCAAGCGTTGGGGCAGCGAAATGGCGGCCGCCGGCGACCCCGATCTGACGGGGTGTTACTGTGGCCGCCATTTCGAACTCGAGGTGAAGGCGCCCGGCGGCCGGCTGACCCGAATCCAGGAAGTGCGGCTCGAAGAGTGGCGCGAGGCCGGCGCACTCGTAGGGGTGGTTCACAGTACTGAGGAAGCACTCTCCGTGCTGGGGATCTCGGCCTCATCGAGGCCCGGATGAGCACGCGCCCATACAGTCTGGAGGCCTGGCGCAATTTCCAGGGGCGTGGTGGCCGGAGAGCGGAAACATCATTACCACCAACGCTTGCCGATATCCCCGCCGACGCCGAGATGGACGAGGGGATCGTGCTTGGCTGCTGGAACGGGGAACGGTTCGTCTCCTGGGAGAAGTGGCGTGCGACCTCGCCCATCGAGAGAGATGCACCGGCTGAGCCGGCATGCCTCATCTCGCGTGACGCCCCATGCGTGACGGCCACCTGCGGCAGTACCCGGGTCTGGCTGGTGCGGGACGGCGACCGCTGGCTGATGTTCGCCGGCACGCGTTCGTCGCGCAGGAGAGATTTCGCTTCGCCCTTTCTCAACCACGCACAAAGGACCGCTGAAGCCTGGTACGACTTGGCGGAAAAGGGCTGGCACGTGGGAGTGCAGGGATGAATCCGCAATCATTTCTCGATCTTCTTTGGAGCAACAAGCCCAAGAGTCTCTACATCCTCATCTGGACGCTTCAGGACAAACGCTCGCACTGGTGCCGCGATGTGGGCCAGGCCGCCACCCTGGTCCAGGCTCTTGGTGCGATGGACATCTATGTTGGTGTCGGGCTTTCCCCGGAGGACTTCGGCCCCCATCAGCGCTGCCCTGCCGACAAGATCGGTGGGGTTTCCGCGCTGTGGGCGGACTTGGATCTTCTCTCCGATGCACATGCCAAGAAGGCACTGCCAGCGACGCTCAATGATGCTCTTACGGTCATCCCACCGCAATTGCCCCCCACCGTAACCGTGGCGACCGGCAACGGCGGGCATGCCTGGTGGGTGCTGAAGGAACCGCTGATCTTCGAAAACGATGATGACCGTGTGCGGGCGGCAGCCGCCGTCTACCGTTGGCAGACTTTGCTTCGGTTCAACGCCGCAAACCGCGGTTGGGCCTTCGACCGGCTGGCGGATCTCCCACGCGTTATGCGGATTCCCGGCACCTACAATTTCAAGGACCCGCAGTCACCGAAGCCGGTCACGGTTCACCAGACGACTGATCGACGGTACAACCTGTCTGATTTTGAAGACTTCCTCGACGGGCTTGGCATCCCAGGACCGGAGTCGCAGGATCGGGTCGCGCGCGGCTTCACGGAGACCGTCCCAGACAGCGGCCTGATCGTCAATCTGAATGCCCAGATCCCCGACGAGCTGATTCGACAGTGGGCCGAAGCCGACATGCGCTTCCGGAACACCTGGTTCCGGCAACGGCACGACCTGAAGGACCAGTCGCAGAGCGGGTACGACCTCGCGCTTGCGGACTTCGGCTTCGACGCTGGTCTGGCGCCGCAGCAGATCGTCGATCTCATCATCCACCATCGGCGGATGCACAACCAGAAGCAGCGCACACGCGGCGACTACTTCCAGCGGACTCTGTCCCGTGCGACCAGCCGCGCTGGAACCGCGCAGATGGACTTCCCAAGCCCGCAACCCGCGGCCGAGGACGCACCGGCAGGCGCCCCTCAATCCGCAGGCGAGGCGCCGGCTGAGCAGAAACCGGGTGAACCCAACGAGCCAGTCGATCCCCTGGCAGCCAAGGCCGCGCTTTGCGAATCCATCTCCGCCAGCCTCGGCATCAGGATTTTGCGCCTCGTCAAGATCACCGGTAAGGAACCGACTTACCAGGTCGAATTGGAGCACGGTCGTATTGAGCTTCCAAACGTCTCCGGGCTGATCGAACAGAGATCCCTGCGTGTTGCGATCGCAAGCGCGGTCAACAAGATCATCCCGAAGATCAAGCCCCGGGTCTGGGAGCACCTGGCTCAGGCCATGCTCGATGCACTGATCGAGTGCGAAGGCGGCGTGGAAGCCGAGTTCGAGGGGGCGATGCGTGTCAATCTCGGGCACTACCTGACCGAGACAGCGTTCATCCCGAGCATCGAGGGGCAGCCGTCACACGCGATCCGGCGGCCGATGGTCATGGGCGAGCAGATCGCCGTGAACTCCGTCGATTTGCAGCTCTACCTGAACAAAACTTTCGGGCTGAACCTGTCAGTGAAAGCCATCGCATCGATGCTTTCCGCGATCGGCGCGCAGAGCATCCGGGTCCGAGGCGCGAAAATCCGCGAGCAAGGGCGCTGGTTGCTTCCTGTCGATCAGTTCGAACCCGCCGACTTTACTGCGCAAGAGACTGCGCGCCAGGAGGAATCCCATGTCAAATCCGAATGAACAGGCCTGCGGGACGCTCGAAGAGATCGGGCAACGCGATCATTCCATCACGTCGGAGTACCGGATCTTCGGCCCTCCGGGAACAGGCAAGACCACCAACCTGACCCGCCAGATTCGGCGGGCGGTGGAACGCTTCGGTCCGGACTCGGTCCTGATTACCAGCTTCTCGCGCGCGGCGGCCGCCGAGCTGGCCGGGCGCGACCTGCCCGTCGAGCCGGATCGCGTGGGCACCCTCCACTCGCACTGCTACCACGCTCTGGGTGGACCGCAAATCGCTGAGGCGAATGTCGACGACTGGAACAAGGACAACCCGCACCTGCGGATCACTCCGGTAAAGAAGCAGGGCAAGCTCGAGGGCGAGGAGACGCTCGAAGATGATGGCGAGACTGAAAAAGAAGGCGACCAGTGGCTTCAGGAACTGAGCCGGTACCGTGGCCAGATGCTACCGCCTGGCGCTTGGCCCCCGGCCCTGCGGCAATTCGCCGCGCGGTGGCAGGCTTACAAAGAAGCGAATGGGCTTCTCGACTTCTGCGACCTGATCGACCGCTGCCTGCTGGATGTCCGCGTCGCCCCAAAGCTGCCGTCAGTCATCTTTGCCGACGAGGCGCAGGATCTCAATCGGATGCAGTTGACGCTGATCCGCCGTTGGGGCCAGCACACCGACTACTTCATCGTGGCCGGCGACGACGACCAGACCATCTACTCGTTCACCGGAGCATCGCCCGGCGCAATCCTGGGCCCGGAGATCCCGGAGGATCACAAGATCATCCTCAAGCAAAGCTACCGCGTGCCGCGTGCTGTCCACGCCGCCGCCAACAGATTGATCCACCAGGTGACCAGGCGGCAGGAGAAAGAGTACCTGCCGCGAGCGGCTGATGGCGCCTGCTCGGAGGTCTCCGGCACCTGGGAGACACCCGAGTACGGTGTGCTCCGGATGGCGATCGAGCACCTCGAGCGCGGCCGCAGTGTCATGTTCCTGGCGGCCTGTTCCTACATGCTGCGGCCCGTAATCCAGGTGCTGCGGAAGAACGCGATTGCGTTCCATAACCCGTACCGCCGCAGCAACGGTTTCTGGAGCCCACTTCGTGTTGGCCGGCGCGGTTCCACCGTGAAGCGAGTTCTGGCGTTGCTGGTGGCGCACCCCGCGTTCGGCGAAGGACATCGGGAATGGACCGCCGGCGAATTTGCGCTTTGGACCGAGTGGCTGACTGCCAAGGGAGTCCTGAAGCACGGTGCGAAATCGCGACTCAGCGACACGGATGCGTCGCGGCCCGTGACGATGGCGGACCTGGACGCTGTCTTCGAGACCGCCGCGCTCGAGTCGCTGCTGACTTGTTTTGACGGCGACCACCGCGCTCTCCTCTCCTGGTGGCGTGATCGCGTGAATGGAGCGATGCAGAACCGCATCCAGTTCCCGGCGGACATCGCGGCCGTGCGGGGACCGCAGGCTCTGCTCGAAAAGCCCCAGGTCACCGTGGGCACAATCCATTCGGTCAAGGGCGGCGAAGCCGATGTCGTCATTCTTTTCCCGGACCTGAGCCAGGCCGGCGATGCCGCCTACCAGCGTCACGGTCCTCCGCGGGACGCCGTAATCCGCGTGTTTTATGTGGGCATGACCCGAGCTCGCGAGGCGCTATACATGGCCGAACGAGCCAGCACCATGGCGGCGCACCTAGTCGCGTAATCCGTTGAAGAGATTGGACTTGCTTGCTATGCACGACGAAGGTACCCTTCAGGCCCTGACGGGAGGTTTGAAGGTCAAAGTGCGCGTGCAACACCCCAAGATTCTGGAGGCGAAGTTCCGCGAAGGCTGGATGTGGTTCTTCCGCTACTATGCCGACGAAGTGCAGGCGGATGGCTCCGTCAAGACGATCCGCAAGAAGCATGCGGTGGGCTTGAGTCGCGGCGACGACAAGATCACAAAGAAGGAGGCGGAGGTTGAGCGAGACAAGTTCCTCGCCAAGCTAAACGCGCCAACCGTGGAAGCCGCCGTCGAGCAGGTCGCCGCCACCGGCGTGGTGCTGTTGGGCGAGGTTGCCCGGATGTACAAAGAGGGCTATCTAAGCCGCGAGAAGCAACTTGCCACGCCGACTCGCGAGAAGCAGACCTATTACCTGGATCAGTTGATCATTCCCAAGTGGGGTGCGTTCCGTTTGAACCAGATCCGCCCGCAGGCCGTGGAAGACTGGCTTCACGGCACGTTTGACGCGTGGTGGACGATGTACTCGGTACGCGCGATCTTGAGCCGGCTGTACTACTACGCCGAAGGATATGGCTTGTGGGAAGAAGGCCGGCGCAGCCCAGCCAGTCGGGCGAAGCTCGGAAAGAAGCGCTACAAGTACGAGCGCCGCATCCTTTCCTTTGAAGAGACTGCTCGGGTGCTTGCTCGGCTGGACGATACTACGTGTCTGGTCATCGAAACCTGTATCGCGACCGGCGCGCGGATCTCAGAAGTACTCGGCCTTCAATGGCGGCATGTCAACCTGGACGCGGCAACCATCAAGATCGAGCAACGCGTCTGGCACCAGGAAGTCGGTCGCCCAAAGACTGAGGAGAGCCGCCGCGTCCTTGGCATCGGCGATCTGGCCCAGCCGCTTCGTGCGAGGGCGCTGAAGATCGGCGCCAAGCCTGACATGTGGGTCTTTCCGCAGAAATGCTGCGCGGAGAAGCCCATGTGGGATTCGACTGTGCGCGAACTGCTTCACGAGGCGGCCAAAGCCGAGGGCTGTGATTTTCTTGGCCTCGGGCCGCATTCCTTCCGCCGCGCCAACATCACATGGCGGCAGGAAGTCGGCGGAAGCGCGATCGAAGCTTCGAGGATCGCCGGACACACCAACCTCGAAACCACGAGCCAGTACACGTTCGTCGCGGCCGAGCGTCAGAACGAACTGACGCGACGCATCCAGCAGAAACTGGCCGATGCCGGGAAGAAGCCAGATCAACAGAATGCTACGTCGGAGATTCCGCCGCCAGCAGCACCGCCAGCGCCGGAGGTGCCGCCGAGCCTCGCAGACACGGTGCCCGTAACGGCTGTGGTCCAGTAACTCGATTGTTTCAAACGCGTCTTGGCCCTAGAATAGAACAAGGCCAGAACGTTTGAGTGTCGTTCTGTTTTGGCGCAGTAGTGTGGGACCCAAGGCGCGATGGCCGTCCGCGAGATGCCCATGAAGCAAGGATACGATCAGATCGGCATCTGGTCCGAGGTGAAGCTCGATATCGTCCGCGAGTACGCAGTGGCGTATTCAATGATCCTCTCGAAGCAGCGGCTCAAGCACATCTACGTGGACGCCTTCGCTGGTCCGGGTGTGCATCTGTCGCGTAACACCGGGGATTGGGTGGCGGGCAGCCCGCTGAATGCGCTCGCTGTTCAACCGCCGTTCAAGGAGTTCCACTTCATTGACGCCGACGGCAATCGCGCTGCGCAGCT
>Ga0326727_10020230_pt1 | contig 13243 bp, 10 predicted proteins | sample MB2enrmetagenome_FD_207643 | JGI IMG/M metagenome (GOLD analysis project Ga0326727, IMG submission 207643) | Lab enriched peat soil microbial communities from McLean, Ithaca, NY, United States - MB29MY | ecosystem: Environmental > Terrestrial > Soil > Wetlands > Peat | place: USA: New York...
ATTCATCCAGAGTTGGAGGTAGTAACCATGTCTGTTGCCTGTTTAAAGAACGTAACGGCATTTTGATCTCCTTATTTGCTGTTACACTCATTTTATCTCAGTTACACGCAACCATAAATACTTTTTTGGTATTTTTGAGACAGGCTCTCACGGTTGGGGTATTTAGTAAGGAATGATAAACGGCGCTGATGTTGAAGGTGAGATTAAGGCAATGGGCTATGTATTTTCTTTTTAAAATATGTTATGATGGCCGCAAGAGTAAATTTTAATTTTTTGCCCTATGCATGAATAGTAATAAGATTACCTCTTTTTGGAGGAAATTGCATGACTACAGAAGATGCACAAGATAATGGCGAAGAAAAAGAATGGTTAAGTCGATGGCAAAGGGAATTTAAAGAGGCACTTAAATACAAAATGGCAATAATATTATGCGGGAATATTCGGGACAAATATTTATGCCAATCATCTTTCACTCCGGACCAGTTTGAACTACTGGACTTAAAAAACTGTCTACTGAGATTATTGGATAGAAGTTTTAATACCATACAATTTTACGATCCAATCCGAAGAATAACGAATGTAAAGGTTTCCAAAAATATATCGGAAAAGACAGTACCAATTGGAAAAGACGCGGAAGTTAAAACCGCACTTGTCGGAATCAGAGAAAGGCTGGATTCTTGGAAAAATTTGTGTATTGTGTTTCAATATGCCGACAAAGCGACCGCTTCTGCCCTTTCCTCGTGGCCCGATAGGGAACTCATGCTTTATCTCGAAAAAATTGTCGAAAATATAATTCCAGGCAACAAATTGATATTAATTTATCTCTCGCAGACGCAAATTCCCATGGAGATCTTCCAAAACCAACCAAAGAGCAAAATAATAGAAATACCGCCTCCTGGCAGGGATGATCTAAGAACCATGTTCAAATATAACTATGGGGAAAAGTCGGATGAAGAAATTCAGAGGGCCGTAAATGCTACTGACGGCTTAAAATTGTTTGAAATTGAGCAAATCCTAGAAAATATCGGAAAGGAGTTTAAAATTGATAGGATCGAGGAACAGGTGAGGTTGTACAAATTTGGTAAGGAAAAAAATCCTTGGGATGAAGTGAGAGTTGAAAATCCGGAAGATGCCTTTAATTATTTTACAGAAAAAGAAGGCATAGCAGGCCAGGACGATGCTATAGAAGAAGTTATAAATGTTCTTATTCGGGCCAAATCCGATATTATCAGGAAAACAGGGGGAAATCCCCGTAGTCCTCGCGGTGTACTTTTTTTTGCGGGTCCCACCGGCGTAGGCAAAACGGAAACTGCGAAAAAGTTAGCATCCTTTCTCTTCGGGTCAGAGGATGCATTTTTAAGATTCGATATGAGTGAATTCAACCAAGAACATACTGTAACAGGCCTTTATGGTGCGCCTCCCAGCTATATTGGTTTTGAACAAGGGGGTAGGCTCACTAATGCTGTAAAGGCCAAGCCATTTTCGGTGATTTTATTTGATGAGATTGAAAAAGCACACCCGAAAATTTTCGATATTTTTCTTCAAATACTCAGCGACGGACGACTGACTGATTCAAAAGGCGAGGTGGCATTTTTCTCGGAATCTATTATTATTTTCACATCTAACCTCGGTACGCGTTCAACCAATATAAAAGGTGAAAGGATTTTGGAAAAACAAGAGGTGACCGAGAAAAAAAATAATAAAGATTATCAAGGCATAAAAGAGCATTTTCTTAATTCGGTGAAATCGTTCTTTACCGACGAAATGTCCCGTCCCGAGCTTCTTGGTCGAATTGGTGAAGAAAACATTGTCGTCTTCAATTTCATTGACGACCCGGACACAATTAAAAAAATGTTTAAACATCATTTAATTAATAAAGTACAGAAGAGTTTTGATAACTCTTACAAAAATGGTACTCCAAAATTGAATTTGTTAATGGATGTAGATGAAATAGCCAGATATTTGCAGGAAAAGAACCAGCAGAAAATAGGCGAGCTCGGAGGAAGGGTAGTTGAAACTACGGTCAATAGAATGATTCGGGACCAATTAGCTTTAAGAGTGATTGAAGCTAGTTCCCAAAAACGGAATACTGCTGTGATTAAAGTACAAGTGAAGAATGATAAACTTGAAATTAAACTCAGTTGAACCCATGCTGAATGTAAGCTCAATTTTACCGGGCAGTAATGTAAATGGACCCGGGCGGCGGTTTGTTATTTGGGTTCAAGGATGCAGTCTCAGATGTCCCCAATGCATAAATGAAAAAATGCAATCAAGTCGACTGAATCTCATAATCCCGATTTCCGAACTATATAAGTTAATTATTTCGACTCCAAATATTGAAGGCGTAACTTACTCGGGCGGGGAACCATTTGAACAGGCAGAAAGCCTTTTTGCCCTAAGCCTAATGCTGAGAAATGAATCATTTACCATCATGTCTTATTCCGGTTACACATATCAAGAACTCATCGAAAAGGATAACAAATCTGTTAGCGGATTACTGTCAACGCTTGATATTCTAGTCGATGGCAGATTTGAAGAAATCAATAAAGCACCACTTCTATGGAGAGGAAGTCGAAATCAAAAAATATATTTTTTAACTGAAAAATATCGAAAATTTGAAAAATATAAAGATTGTCTCGGAGTGAATGTCGAGATAACAATTGGCAACAATGATTTAACGTTCACTGGTAACCTTGACTCGAATTTAATTCCCAAATTAAAACAGAAACTTGAAGAAAACTTTGGCGTTATTCTTAAATAAAACAATTGTGCATATTTAAAACAATACGAAGGCATTGTAGGGACGACATTGAAACTGTACGTTAAAGATAATAAATTGGAATCAAGTCGTTTGGAATTAAGGCGCGCTGGTGTATTTTTGTGTTTTGATGCCTCTCAACCTAATGTTGATGATATATACAACTATTTTGATTCAAAACGCCAGCACTTTAAAATACCCTTTATTTGTGGAATATTAGGCTTTGAAGAACAGATTAATGCTCTTCCCGGAAGGAATAACATCTCAAAATTGATTGTATCACGAAAAATAATTCAGAGAGGCAGATTTCTTACACCAATCGTGGAAAACCTATTCTGTAAAATCAGCGACAAAGATTCAGATCTGGTTCTAATACATTCCGGCAGTATTTGTGATTTGGCAGACTGGCAAGACGAAATAAAGGCTAAATTTGTTAAAGTCTATCAATACGACACAGAAAATTTAGAGCCACTATTTGAAGATTTACAAAAACAATGGGATCACGAATTATTCAATTTTGCAATAAATGATATTAGCCTGTGTCTAGAAGATGGTCTAATTTATGATTATTATCCTGACGATTTCGAAGTTAAAATTGATAAGGCTAAATGTATCTTTACTAGATTATATAATGAAAATTATGCAAATGTTGATTTTAAGGTTTATGGTTTTAACCCGAAAGTAAAAATACTTTTAGATATAACACTAAACGAATCGCCTCATAAAACATCTGAAATAGTAGACATTTGCAGCATACAACCTCAGGATAATGAACTCAGCAAAGTGCTAATTGAATCCTCAGCGAAAGAATTTTCAGAATTGGTGTCAGCTTATAAGGCCCAAAAAATCTCTCCCTGTCCATTTTGCGGGGAAGCCCATGATTTTTCTGTCGCCTTTTTTTGTGATAAAAAAAGAAAACATCGATTTGACTTCGCTAGACACATTGTGTTTAGTGAAATTGAGTCCGAGATAAACAATGACTCCCAATACGTGATTTTCCATCAAAAAAACAACCTTATCTATTTTCAGGTAAACAAACGGAGGTTGTCTCCGATAACCCCTAATAGATTTATTATTGTGGCTCAAAAACTTCCCCCAATTCAAGTTAATATCTCAAGCAAAATCGAGTTTTGTGAAATGGCACAAATATATGCAGGATTGTTTTATGATCAGTATGACACTTATGTCTTGGTATTAAGGTAGTAAATGTTATGAAATTGGTCCAACGAAGGAAAAATATAAATCCTCAAAGGGAATTTATAATCGATAGTTCAGGCGCTCCTGCCGTAAAATTCAACGATAATAAATATATTGGTGTACTTCCAATAACCAGATACCAATTTGAAAGATTTATCTGGAAAACTGCTCCCGATTGGTGTCACTATAAAAGGCCATTAAACGCCTCTATTCCTTTTTCTCCCCTTAATTTAAGATTAGAACACATTACTTATTTATTTATGACCGGGTTAAACGCTGAGGAAGCAAACCTTTATGCCGAATATTTCGGAACTAGAATACCATCCCTCAAAGAATGGGATTGTGCCTACGAAACTCTTTTTGTCAAAAATGATCTCATTTTCGAAGCATTACGTTTCATGAAAATGCAGAATGAAGTCAAGGAAGACAACCGAGTGTTGAAATTGCTTGAAGGCATACATCGATTAGGCCTAGTGAGGAGTGAATTGAATACAAAAATCAGTGAGATGGTGTTTGAGTTTACCGAAAAGCCTTTCGGCGAAATTTACCTAAAAATTAGTGATAGGGAATCTGGCCAAGTCTTGGGACCTAATGCTCAAAAGATCAAATGCGAAAAGTCCGGGTTTTCAGTGGTGCTTAAAGAATAGAGACAAACCATAAAACCCTTTGGATGATAAAGTATTTGATTAGGAGGTGATCACTTGAAATACACTTGTCCATTCTGCATGGGGTTGCATGACGAACGTATGATGCGTTGCACCATAAACAATGTCACAAACAACGTGCCGAAGGCATTTGTCGAGGATGTGATCAGAGGCGTCCCCGTGATACCAATTTTTACTATCGGCTCATCAAGTCATGGTAAAACCTGTTATCTAAGCAGTATTTTTTGGAACTTATATCACGGGAATATTCACAAGGTATGGCCTGGTTTCACGTTTGATGGACTAAACAGAGGTACATTAGAGAATATTCGTAAGAATTACGTAGATTTATTGCAATCCAATAAACTGCCCGCAAAAAACCCCGTGAAATTTCCAGAACCCATTATAGTGAGATTTCCAGGAATGCCAAATAGATACCACGGATTGAGAAATGTGTTTTTTTACAACCCAATAACACAACGAGATGTTATTTTTGTGTTTTACGATGTTTCCGGCGATGTTTTTCTTCAAGAAGAGGATATATTACGTTATCTACCGATTCTTAATCGAACTAATTCTTTGATATTTTTGATCAGCTTGCCATTGCTTGATTTGCAAGTAAATGAAACACATGAAAAAAATTCTGTAGTAACAGAAATGCATAGTTTGCTACAGGTTGTTACTTTAGCTTTGGAATCTAACCGTGTTCAAATGAAAAGAAAAAAACTCATTTTGAGTTTCATCTGGGCAGACGAAATGTGGGGCCATGAAAATAAATATGGACCACTTGCAGAAAAAATAACACGTGGTTTGCCAACAATCTCCGAAATGCCAGACTATTTCCGGGATTTAACATCACAATCCAAAGATATAGAGCGATATCTTTCCGAAAAATACGGCATTTTCTATAACCTTTGCAAGCAGTTCGGTGCCCTAAGTTGCGTTTCTGTGTCAGCGCTTGGACAAAAACCAAATTCTGATGGAACTATTAACAACATAACCCCTTACCATATTATGGATCCCATATTGCTGGCAATGAAATATGAGAAGTACCTATGAAACTGGAACAGCATATTTATACAAGCTACAACAGGAGAGAGTTTACGACTATCGCTAAAACCGAAGGTCTAAGCCAGGAAGATATTTTAAAATTAAAAAATTATTCTTTTTATCTTTTGCCTGCGACACTCATTTATAGGGAAGACAAAATTGCACCAGTAAAATACGTCTATTATTCATTAGACCAGGATAGGCTGGTTGTTGGCAGGGCAGTATATGGAGAAAAAGATATCATCGGCAGACCAGGGAACTACCTTTTTCATAATTTTATTATCATGAAGAATGATATGGCAAAAATACAAATGAACCCGTTGCTATTAATAAAGTATCTTGAAGTCCATAAGTTGTTTCGTGAAGGAGACACTGGAGAACCTGTTAACAAGATTCATTTGGATGAAAAGGGATTTCCGGAGCCTAATTTTATTAACCTTCGCATGGATCCTAGCCTTGTTGTGAGTTTAGTTTATTTTTGTTTTAACCATTGTACTATGGAAAATCCTCTGTTAATTGTCGGTTCCGAAAAAGAGCAAATGGATTTACTAGGATGGCTATACACTATCCTTCCATTTAATCTTAGGGAAGAGATTTCGTTCGATACCTACTATTACGGCGCAAATCTTGATTTTAAAATTATTGGTATCCCTAATAAGTCTGAGTACCAAAAAAGCAGTTCGTATGCTTTAAAAGTTGACGCGGCAACATTGCAGTTTGTACGCAATTTTGAAATCAAAGAAGCCAATAAATCCTTTTTATTCATCGATAAAATGGTATCCGAGGACAGAATCCGCGAGATAAATTTATTGTATTCTTTAGAATTTTCCATCCGTAAAGGCGATTACTCAAATTTCACAACGACATTTGACACCCTTCAAAGCGACATTAAGGATCGACTCTACTCATCAAATAAAATTATTATCTTGAACCATATTAAGTTAACTGAAGACACTGAGATGATATCTCGCCTTTATTATAAATTATCCGTCGAGGATCTATCACAATTTTCGGGGTCTCCAATACTTGTTAACTTTATTGTTAAGAGATGGGATGAGAATCAAATCAATTCATTTGTCAACTGGTTATACTTACAACCGGTTAAACAAACGTTTTATCCTTATATATTTGCTGATATTAGTGTTGTTCGAACGTTTCTAAAACGCTTGAATGAGACTAATAAAGATATATTAGTGTTGTTCGAAATTCTTAATACATACAACAGAAACTATAGATTTGGATTTGATGAAATCCTATTTGACCAATTACAGCGTTTTATGCATGCTATTAAGATGGATAAACGTCTCTCAGTTGCTTTTATTCAGGTCCTGGAGAGCCTAGCCAATCCACAGACTGAATCGTTAACCATGACCAAAATGTTTTTAAAGTATGAACTGGGAGAAAACAAAGAATTGCTTAAAGAAATTATTAAACGAGATTTTAAATTGCTTCCGGTGAAATATCAGAATATTGCCTTCGACTTTTTGTTGAACAGGATTATTCTGACCAGCAGTCTAAGTGATCTTAAGTTACAAATTCCAATACTTTTACAAAAATCCCCTGAAATAAAAACATCTCTAGTAAAACTTATTGACATGACGGCACGACAACATTTACGCGAAGATAGAAAAATAATAATTAAAAAGATAATTTTAGATCTAGCAAATGCCTTGCCTCAGGATGAATCTATTCAAAAGATCAAAAGCGAGGTTGAAATGTTTTTACCCGAAAAACGGTCTTTTTTGAAAAAATTTATGGCGAAGCAATCGTAATAACAAAAAAGGAGAGTTATATGAGCGGAAAGAAACGAACGCAGGCAGAATTAAACCACATCGCTGAAGCACTCGTACAAGCTAAATTTGAAAAAGAAGCATCGGAAAAGAGAACATACCATCTTTTCCAGCAAATAGAAAAACTTTTAAACACAATAAAAGATACAAGTATATCTGATAGTCTTATTAATAGTCGGCTCACTTTATATGAAGCACAACTGAAGGTTGAGTCTTCCAAGTTGAGCGAAAGACAGACCGAATTGAAGACAATCAAAGTCCCTGACTCAATTGGAAACCAGGCTAATTCTTTCGTGGATTCCATAAGGCAAAAAATCAATGACATTAATAATGAATGTGAAGATTTGAGTAAATTATTAAAAACAATAAACTTCGATATTATTAATATCTGTGAGGCTGATCAAACCTTATCTGGTATCCTTTTCGCCATGCAAAACTACGAAAATGGCATGAACTCTAATGCAGAACTTCTGAAAACATGGTTTGTAAATGATTTCCAAAAGATAAAAACGCTTTATGAATCTAACAAGGAAAAGGTAAGGGTTTATAAAATATCTATAAATAATCAACAAACAACCGGTGAAACTGTGAGAAACTTTAAAGATATAGAAGTTTACCAGAGGAAGGTTAGTGATGAACTCTACCGTTTAATAGCCGAAGCTAATAAAAAAGAGGAACTACAGCAGAAACGGTTATACATAATTGCCAGTGTGAGGCAGGTTTGTGCAGATTTAGGGTTCAAAGAAATATCAAACCCAAGTTACGAGCAGCTTGGTAATTGTAATAGTACTATCTTTCAAACTTTTGACCTCAGAGACCAGACAACAATAACCTTTAAGTTCCATCTTGATAATCATATTGAATCGGACTCAGGCATTAGTATTGATGGCTGTGCAGCCCAGTTTAGAACAATTTCGGATTTGCTACTCTCCGGATATGGGGCTCAAACAAAATTCGAAAGAATAAATCCAGATGAGATACCAAAAGACGAATATGATTCTGAAAAATCAATACCACAAACCCAAGCAAAGACCATGGAGAAATAATAATTGAGCATAATGTTCATGGACAGGCATTATCCGAAAATACCGATATTGTCAGTCGACCGCAAGAGAATAATAATAAGTTCAAAGTTCAAGCTAGAATATTTATCTCCCCAATAACTATCAGATTTAAAAAAGGACTCAATAATGATGTATCCGAGATAAATTAGTAATGATCTAAAACCAGTACTTTTATGATTCAAATAAGTTACTATTATAATTCGAAAGTATAAAAACAATGAAACAAATTAATTCGACTCGCCAACGTCTAGCACAACAGTGGGATCATTTCATGGCTAGTGTAGCTGGGGTTGCCCTATCCTGGCCATTTATCACCTTAGCATTTGTTATAACTGTATGGACGATTCTGACGCTGCATAATATACTCTTTATCATTGCGTTTATTGCCCTGTTTACACTATTTTTAATAAGCACACAGAAAAGCAATTTCAATGACCGAATTTATCTTGCCATCATCGTTATTCTAGTCTGGGGAGGGGTTACGGCATCCTTATACCTTATCCTGCACACGATTTCCGGCAATTTCTTGCTTGATATTGTCATTGCGGCAGTTGTCGGTTTTCCTTTGAGCTATTATATCGGTGGTTCTTTCTTGACAAGAACAGAATTAATGATGCAAAGGGTAGTTAGACCAAACATCTTAAAATTCGCTGGGCTTTTCTTTGTGCTTTTTATGTTACCGTTTGGTCTCGTGAGTTTAGGGGTTGAGTTACCTCGATCAGGAATCTCCATTAAGAACGACATAAATATATTAGGAAATCAAATTCAAGCTCCATTTCAATCGAACACAAAAACTCCGACTACGCCTGCTCAAAAGACAATAGCTTCTTTAACTTCGACTTCTGCAGTGATATCAACGATCACAACGACTCTGTCTACAAATACCCCCACCCAAAGTCCTGTTACTGAGACGGCTAGCCCAACAACCAACATAAGCCAAAACACTACACCAATAACTACCGCATCGTTTACTATAACTGGTGTGGTTGCATCGGATAATTTTGAATCTGATGCTTTAAATGGAGGCCAAGGATGGGCCTCGGGTTGGAATTTCAATAATGCGACGCTTTCTAAGGCTGCGCCGCATTCCGGAGATTATGACCTGCAAATAATTGGTGGTAATGCTCAAAGGCAGATCACGCTCAGTCAATCCCAAGCTGGGATTCAGTTCTGGGCCAAATTGAGTGGCATGAACGCAAACGATACAGCTTCAGTGCAATGGGGAAATACAACAGTTTATACGTGGACCAGCACCAGTAGCAATGACGCCTGGCAACTTCTTGATCTTGACATCTCTGCTCTTCTACCAAATGCAGGCTCCTCGACTGTTTGGCTCAATTTCCAAATAAGCGGAAGTGGATCCCTTAGTGTTGATGACCTACAAATTGTCACTGAGCCACCTGCGACACCTCTGCCTACGGGTGTACTAGCATGGGATAATTTTGAATCCGGCAATGGTATTGGAGGCCAGGGGTGGGCCTCGATTTGGAACCTAAATAACGCAGTGCTTTCACAGTATAAACCCAATGATGGAGATTACGACCTACAAATAAAAGGGGGCAATGCTCAAAGACAGATTACAATAAGTCAATCCCGAGCGGATCTTCAATTCTGGGCTAAAGTAAACGGCATGAACACGAATGATACCGCTTTCGTACAATGGGGAAATACAACAATTCATACCTGGACTAGCACGAATAGCGATAGCATTTGGCATCTATACAACGTAGACCTATCGGCTCTTCTCCCAAATACAGGCTCCTCTACTGTCTGGCTCAATTTCCAGATAAATGGCAGTGGTTCCCTTTATATTGATGACCTACAAATTATCAATGAACCACCTGCAACACCTCTGCCTACGGGTGTACTGGCATGGGATAATTTTGAATCTGGCAATGGTATTGGAGGCCAGGGGTGGGCCTCGATTTGGAACCTCAATAACGCAGTGCCTTCCCAGTATGAACCCCATAGCGGAGATTACGACTTGCAAATAACGGGTGGTAATGCTCAAAGGCAGATCACGCTCAGTCAATCCCAAGCTGGGATTCAGTTCTGGGCCAAATTGAGCGGCATGAACACGAATGATACAGCTTCAGTGCAATGGGGAAACACGACGATAACGACATGGACCAATACCAATAGCAATGGCATTTGGCAGTACTATAATATAAACCTTTCTTCTTTTTTACCAAAGACTGGTTCCACCACGACTGTTTGGGTCAATTTCCAAATAAGCGGAAGTGGGTCCCTTGATATTGATGACCTTCAGGTTGTCACCGGGAATCAGTGAGAATTACCAAGATAACGACATTCGCAATAAAAAAGGTGAATTGTATCGAGAGGGAACTAGCTAGAAATTAGTTGGAGAAAAGAACGTTACAGGATTCGAGCTCAAAATCTGTTACGTTTATTAATTTCGGTTAATACTAGGTAGCACTAATGATGCTATTCGGTATAATGTTTAAGAATAGAAGTTAACCTTAATAATTGTATTTTTTAAATCAACATTAATACATTTACGCATAGAATAGATTGAAGTGAAAGGAAAGTTCTAGCTCTTCGGTAAAGTATTTTGAAAAGTCGTGGGACTTCACCCTAGAAGAAAAATCTCGTATAAAAATGATGGAGCATCATCTGTTTTTTTGATTAAATAAAGATGCAACATTGTTGAAGTTTTTATAATGAGTGGAGGCTCTATTTTGGGAAGCATTTTTAATGACGAGGCCAAGATAAAAGCATATAGGGACGGTTTGCTTAGCGCTGGGATTAGCGAAGATAAAATATCAGCGTTAGAAAGTCAGAATCGATCTAGAATATTAGGAATGAACGAGACAGATGCTCGTCGAGCCGGACTTGACGATGGTGATCGTGAAAAAATAAAAGAACTTCTTCGTAAGGGCAACGAAGAACGTGAACAGGAAGAAAGAGAAAAGAGAGAACAGGAAGAAAGAGAAAAGAGAGAACAGGAAGAAAGAGAAAGGAGAGAACAGGAAGAAAAAGAAAAGAGAGAACGGGAAGAAAGAGAAAGGAGAGAACAGGAAGAAAGAGAAAAGAGAGAACAGGAAGAAAGAGAAAGGAGAGAACGGGAAGAAAGAGAAAAGAGAGAACAGGAAGAAAGAGAAAGGAGAGAACGGGAAGAAAGAGAAAGGAGAGAACGGGAAGAAAGAGAAAGGAGAGAACGGGAAGAAAGAGAAAGGAGAGAACGGGAAGAAAGAGAAAGGAGAGAACGGGAAGAAAGAGAAAGGCAAGAGATGTTAAGCAAGAATCGAGAAACTGATCATGGGCACGGCCGCTAAGGAGGTTAAAACATGAAATTACAGGCTTTAGATTTAAGCATGATCGAACCGGACGAAGGTTCTTTTGGGATTGGACCGTATGAAATCAAGGGCACTAATAGCGTTTTTAAGTTCAATTTGAATAGCCTATCAACCCACCTCCTCTTTCTTGGTAGCACAGGCACCGGAAAAACAAACGGGATTTTGCAATTCGTTAACATAATCAAAAACTCCATTATGGGGCAGGATGATGTTATGGTAATTTTTGATACTAAAGGAGATTATCATTCCGAGTTTTATTGTAAAGAACGCGGTGATGTCATCATATCAAATGATATAAACGTGGAGAATGAGGAGGAAATTTGGAATATCTTTGATGAGGTCACAATTGATGATGCGAAATGTTGGGATCAAAATGCCTATGAAATTACCCGTGTTATGTATGATGAGAAAATTAGCAAAGCGAAAGATCCCTTTTTTCCGCAAGCCGCTAGTGATGTGACACGTGGTGCAGTGATGGCTTTATTGAGGAACTCGATTAGCATAAATAAAAGTGCATCAAATAATGATTTAGTTCAAATTCTTGGAAGAAGTGATTCCACAGAGTTAAACTCACTTTTGCAAAGTTATGATGATCTAAGAGGAATATCCCAATATATTTCACTTCCATCCAGCAGTCAGACTCAAGGAGTAATGTCAGAGATACGAAGTATAACTAATGATATTTTTAGTGGCGGGTTTTCAAAAATTGGGAAATTTTCCGTACGAAATTTTATTAGGCAAAGGGGAGGAAGAACACTTTTTATTGAATATGACCTAAACTGGGGACGACTACTTACACCAATTTACAGATTACTGATCGATCTGGCGATAAAAGAGAGTTTAGGGCGCTCTTCTCATCTCCGAGGGAATGTTTTCTTCGTCACAGACGAATTTTCTCTTTTGCCCAATCTGTACCATGTAGATGATGGAATTAATTTTGGTAGGCAGCAAGGAACTAAATTTATTGTCGGCACACAAAATATTAGTCAGGTGTTGGAAGCTTATGGAGAAGGGCGAGGTAAAAGTATTTTATCTAATTTCGGAATATTATTTGCATTTAGATTAAATGATCAAGATTCTCGAAATCTCGTGGCAGGTCGATATGGGAAATACAGAGTCAGGATTACCCTACCATCTCTAGTGCCTAGCGAGCCACTTTCTAACCATGTAGTTGAATCCGATGTCCTGGAGCCCTTAGCTCTAAGCCTTCTTCCTAACGGATGTTGTATCATATGCTCTTCCGGGATAAAACCTAAGCTTTTTCAATTTGCATTAAACAAAAAAAGAACTGGCATCTTAGGAAATATTGAGACATGAAAAACTGAGGTGGTCCCCAAAAACTGGACAGGTTGTTAAGATAGAGTTCTGCTCCTAAAATAAAGAGAATAAAGAGGAGCAGGAAATTGAAACAGAACCGCAGAAA
>Ga0326727_10020232_pt1 | contig 13243 bp, 8 predicted proteins | sample MB2enrmetagenome_FD_207643 | JGI IMG/M metagenome (GOLD analysis project Ga0326727, IMG submission 207643) | Lab enriched peat soil microbial communities from McLean, Ithaca, NY, United States - MB29MY | ecosystem: Environmental > Terrestrial > Soil > Wetlands > Peat | place: USA: New York...
CAATGGTGCCACAAGAATGACCAATGTCCAAGCGCGAATGACCAAATCAATGACGAAGCACCAATGAATTACTGTTTGCGAACGAAGGGTCTGCCCGTCCAGCGATTGGTCGGACTTTGGGGAGGGTCCGGCAGGCCCGCAGCGGCCCTCGCGGCCTGCGCTTCCGCCATGTTTTCGTCAATGGAGGGCAGGTTGAGGAAATCAATGGTGTCAAGAATGCCGGCCTTTTCATCGGCATCCCCGGTTCGCGCCGCAATCTCGCGCAGGCGTGGAATGATGGAACGATCATCGAGTTCCCTCGCTCTTTGCAATGCGGCTCGGTGGATTTCCCGGCCCGGCTTCTCCAAGTCGGCAAGAATGCCATCCACGGAATCAGGATCGAGGATTTGCGGCGCATCGCCCTTGCGCAAAGGCCCGGAAACCTTCACCGGCGGCGGGGCTGGACTCGTGGCCGCCGCGCCCACCCGCACATCGGCCGGCGGATGGGCAGGCTCTGCCTCCGCGATTGGCGCGGGAGTGGCCGGAGAACGCAAAGCGTCGGCCACCCAGACCGTCAGACCCGCCAACGCGCCGGCTGTCAACAGCGCGGACAGGAGCACCTTGGGTCTCATGGCGCGGCGCGGAACAGCATGATCTGGCTCAGGAGCCTTGTCCGGAGCCGCCGCCTGACACTGATCCTGTGAATACCGCCGTGTCTGTATTTCCATCGCTGCCAACCACAGTTCCGAATCCATTCACGCTCCCTGAAAATGAGATCGTTTCATTTGGCGTGACGCCATTGTTAACCTGAGCGGCAGTCGGGGCTGGCTGGGACTGTGTTGACTTGATGAGGCCGTCAACAGTGAAGGCGTTTCCGTTTCCATCATCAAACGTGATCACCACATAAGTCGTGTAAGTTTCGCTTTGCTGACCTGTGTCTGAGTTGGCGCTGCCGGAATAAACCTGGGTGCCGGAGGTATCGATGGAGAAAATGGAAGAGGCGTCTTGAAAATCGCCCGTTGCCTTGTTCGTCGCCCCGATAGCATTGGCGATGGGGTCATAGATTAAAGTGTATCCCTTTACCGTCGTCATGCCCAAATTGGCGGCAGTCATCAGATTAAGAATGCTTGCGGAGGTGAACTTAACCGACTTGGTGGTGCTCTTCGTGATGTTTTGGTCGGCGCCGCTCGTCACATCCGGCAACTGATAAGTCGCTGTCAGTGAAACAGTTAATGCTTTCGGTTGAGCCTGGATTCGGGCAGGGGCCAGTGTGAGCAGTCCCAGAGCCAATAAGGTGGCAATCATGCTGGTTTGTATCGATTTCATAGGGTTCCTTTTTTCAATTTTTACATTGATTATCCAGACCTGCTTTTAATCGGTCTGTACCACAATTTATGGGTGATTTTGGGCTGATTCCGGGTTTTTGCAAGCTCTTTCTTTTTGACGGGTTTTCGGATGCCGCCAGCACGCTGGTTCCGTACAAAAGATTCGTCATTTGCCCGCAAATCACGAGGCGGTCCGCTAATTGTTGGAGGGCGCGGACCCGTCGGCCGATTATTGGTTTTGGGTGATCGAACCGCCATCGTCCTCGCCAAGGCGGGGAAGTTGAAGGAATTCTATCGCTTTCTTGATATCGACCTTCTCTTGAGGGTCGGTGGCATACGCCATTTCGTTCTGTAAAACGGGAATGGCATCCTGGCTGCCAAATTGAATGGTGGCGGAAAGCGCAGCCTGGCGAATATCCGGCTCGGGATTCTCCAGTTCGGAAAGAATAGTCTTAAGCGAGGCCGGGTCGTTGTTCATCCCCAACTCAGTCAATTCCGTTTTGCGTTGAAGGACATAATCATCGTGGCCAAGGCCGGATGGATTCGGATTGGATGAATGGGCCTGCAATCCTTCTTGTGCATGGGCTTGAACGCGCTTGAGAATTGGCGGAAGGCCTGCTGGAGCCGCGCTGTCGTCAGTGGCGACCGGCTGCTCAACCGCCGGCGGCGGGCTGTCGGGCTTGAAATGGAAGTAAAGCGCCGGGAGCAACACGGCGAGAGCCAAAACCGAGGCGGACAGAACAACTTTAGCTCTCATAAGTTCAATTTGCCGGGTTTCCCGCGCATGTTCAGAAAAAGATCGGTCCTGACAGGGAAAAGGCGGGACAGTGGGTGACCACTGTCCCGCCAAGAACCGATTTGCAGAATGATTACTGTGCTACACTCTTGGGGGAGCCGAGGCTAATTGTGCCTTCAACCACGACAGGAATCGCGTTGGTTAGAAAACCACTGACTATATTGGTATCAGCCATATTAGTGCCGTAATATTCGGTGGCTGGAACACCAATGGAATTGGTGCCTGCACCGTTCGTCTCGAAAGACCCGCCAATATACCCATGGCCACTGACAGACGCAGTGAAGGCTTCCTCCGGCACTTCATTTGTGCCCTTTGTCTTGCTTTTCAGCAGGATGTCATTGTTAAACGTCCCTTTAGCGAAACCGTACACAGTAAAATCCAAGTTGTTCCCGACAGCCGTGCCCGCGGTTGTGTTAAAAACTCTAAGCGAAAAGGACTTGGTGGAATCCGTGGTTCCCGAGATATAGGTGGCATTTGTTGTGCCCAAATCCGTCCCAGTTGCGGTGATGATTACGCCGTCGCCGTCAGGGTCGCTCACGTAGCTGCTGACATCAGCAAAGACGGGGTCCTTCGCGGTTCCACCCTGAACTTCGACATTCGACTTGTTGGTAATGTAGCCAATGGTTGTGTGGGGAACGTTTGTGTAGGTCGTAGTCAGGAGATTTGTTCCAGAAGCATTGGTCTCCGTCGTAATCACAGTCCAGACTCCAACATTCGTCGGGAATGTTACCACGTTGGTTGAAACCCCGGCTGCATTCGTATAGGTGAACGCATTGGTTGGAACCGAGGTTGCACCGTCGTCAGTCCAAGTGGTGACGCTAAGGAGATTTGTGCCGCCGTTTGTGCCGACCTCGTTATTGGTGATCGTCGCTGATCCACTGGCACCAATTGTCACAACAGTAGTTCCGAAAGTGAGATCTTGTGCGTTCGTTGTGTTGAGAGCTGCCGTGTTGCTTGCCACAACAGTCACGGTATTTGACACAATATTGGTCGCGGTGAAAGTCGTATCAATCACCAACGCGGGACTTTTGCCCCAATCAAACCCGACCAAAGACGGGATGTTTGCCTGGGCGTTGCTCAAGGCAGCAATAACGCTCTTGGTCGTCACAGTGACGGGCTTCTCCCCCGTCTGGCTCGTGCTGCTCTTATACGGCGCATTCGAGTACACAGTCAGGCTGATTGTGATGTCTTGAATCACATTGGTGAATGTGTTGGTGTCCGCGGCTGCGGCCGCAGGGGCTCTGGTGGCAGTCACCGTTGCACCGGTGACCAGTATCGCCATGGCGAATGTTTTCAATGTTTTATTCATACAATTTGTTTATCAGTTAATCGTTTTTACAGTTTCGGTTCTCCTCCGCGCCTGCCTCTGCCATCTTCACTATTGGAAAATGACACAGACGGCGCGAAATCTTCACATATTTTGCACGTCTCCCTGCGATAACGCAGGACTCATCGGCGTCCTTTATCGTTCAAAAGATCAATTATGTCAAGCATCCAAGCCCACTTTTTTGCGAAAAATACGCCAAAAGGGGCCTAAAACATCTGTAACCATCTTATTGTGAGCCACTTGTGTAAATCATCATTTTTCAAAATAAATCGCAAATAATCAACCAAATCGGCGATTTCGGCATCAAATTCACAGGCACACCGCCTGAAAATGGCCGCAACCCACCAAAACCAACCGGCTTCAGCCGGACGCGCCATTTATCCCCGCTGGCGACGAAAATGCGCTTTTGGCGGAGAATGTCAACACATTATTTAATTTTTTTTCAAGGCACCAGTTTGATGGCTTGGGCGTTGTTGGTTTTTGTCAGATAATAACCGCCGCCATAATTGCCGCCGCCATTGGTTGGATTGAGCAAAATCGCGCCGTAGCCGGTGACTTTGGATGCGCCGCTGCCGATGGTCACTTTCAAGAGGCCGGTTTTGGGGGTGATGGAACCGCTCACGGAAGTCCCGGCCACTTTGCCCCCGGCGGTGGTCGTAACGGCGAAGCTCTCCCCGTTGGTGGCGTTAATGGTGTCAAGAAGCGAGAGATTTGTCAGATTTGTCAGGGCGCTGTTCTCCGGAAGATTGGTCCAGAGCGAAAGCAGGATTTGGTTGGTGAGAAGAACATTGGTGAACCCCTTCTGGTATAGTCCAGTCGAGCGGGCGGGATGAATCCACGTCAGGCCGGAGACGCCAACGGCGTCCGTGTTGGTCAGGTCCAGATTGACCCAGCCCAGGAGCAGGCCTTTGCCGCTGTAGAGATTGGCGTAGATGGGAACGAGGCCGGTTTGGGAAACGGGCACTGTTTGGCTAAAGGCGGCGCCATCGGCCAATGCCCCGGTGATTTTGGCTGTGGCCGCGGCTGGGTTCCCGGCTGTGCCCGCGTAATTGGTGATCAAGGCATAGCCGTCGCCGCCGGGCGAAGTATTGGGCGGCTCGTTGTTGGTGTCGGGCGGGATGAGCATGGTGTACTGCGCCGAAGGCAGCGCATTGGTGGCGCGGTCGGCCTGGAGCGAGGCAGTCCAGGTGCCATTATTTGTATTTGTGTTGAAGACCGAGCCGGAGATGGACGGGGGATTGGTGGACAAAGTCATGACGAGCCACACCGGGTTGCGGGCGGGCGGGAGTTTATTGGTGGCCTTGCCGAAGCCGTCAAACGCGCCAGCGACGGAGTAGGAGGCGCCTTGGAACAACAATTTGCCGCTGTAATCGCCATTGGTGCGGACGACCAGGCCGCTGAGCATTCCGGCGGTGTCCTCAGTCACGGCGGCAACGGAATTGCTGACCATGAAAAGGCCGTTGTAGGCGCCATGCGCGGCAATGTAGATGTTGGTCTCGAAGTCGGCCGTGAGGGTAAGGTCGGATTCCATAACGAAGGTGATGGAATCCTTGTTGGTGGAAGTGGAACTGGAGGGCGTGGCCTTGGTCCAGCCTCCGAAGAGGCAATCGGCCGCCGGTTTGGCGGTAATCTGGTATTCCTGGCCGATGTTCAAGGCGTTGGTCGTTGGTTTCTCGCCAGCCACGAACGCTTTGATCGGCAAGAATGCGCCGGCGCCGGTGCCAGTAATAATCAAGTCAAGCGGCGCGCTTTCCACGTTAAAGAAGCGGCGCGTCACTATCGCGGAAGATTTGCCCGAGAGGTCTTCGGCGTGGACGGCGATGATGTTGGTGCCAGGGAGGATGCCGTTGGTGATGGTCCAAAGCATCGAATTGGTGGTCAAGCCCGTGGTGAGGGCAGCCTGGCCGCTGATCACATTGGTGCCTTGATTGAGGTTGGTGAGAGTGTAGAAAACGTTCCAGATTCCGTTCGGGCCGGTCGCCTTTCCTGTGACAAGGTTGGTGGTCCGCCCTCCGGAGGCAGGGAAAGAGATGGTGACGCTTGGCCGGGAAGCGGTACCTGTCCCTTCGGTGGTCAATTCGGCTGGGGCGCTGGTGACCGAGCCGTAGAGGTTGGTGACGATCACGACATACGTGCCGGCGCTGGTTGCCGTGAAAGAACTGTTGGTGGCGCCGGGGATGTTTGCGTCGTCGAGCTGCCATTGATAACTCAACGGCGGCGTGCCATCCGCCACCACGGTAAAGGTCGCCGAGGAGCCGAGCTGGCTGACGGGGTTCGTAACGATGGACGGGGAGAACCAAACGTCGAGAGTGGCGATGGAACTGGTGGCGGAGCCGTACGCATTGGAGACAATGACCCAATAAGACCCTGCATCACTGGCCGAGATATCCGTCAGGGCAAGCAAATAACTGTCAGCACCGGAGATGTTTCCGGCATTGAAGAGGGCGTTTGAATTGAAGAACCAGCGATAGTTCAAGGGAGATGAGCCTGAAGCCGCCACCGAGAAAGTGACGTTGGAACCGGCCCGGACGGCCTGGCTGGCCGGCTGGATGGCAATGGCGGGGGCGGTGCCAGCGAGGCTCAACTTGTAAATGGTTCCGCTGCCATTATCCCCGTCGTCGGTGGTCGTGCCGTACAAACTGCCATCAACCCCCAGCGTCAAGAGCGAAGGGAGAGAGAAAGGCTGGCCATAGTAGCGGAAATTGTTGATGGAAGATTGGAGGTTGCCGCCGTAGCTCCCGGAAGACCTGGTCAACCAAACGAGGTTGGTTGCGGCGCCGTTCGTTGCATTGAAAATAAAGACTGCGCCCCGTTGATTGGCTCCACCAGCGGAAGCAACGCCGTAAAAAACGCCGCCAGGGCCGGGAACCAGCGAACCAATGGGATAATAGCCATCGAGAAAATTTTCATCGAATGAGAGCAAATTCGTGAAGGAGCCGGCGTTGGCGGGCGAGAAGCGGAATAGAGTGCCGTCGCCGCTCCCATAGCCGCCAAAAAAGTAGCCGTTTTGGAAGATAGAGTCATCATTGGCGCCGCCGTATTGGGTGGTGCCGTAGAAGTTGCCATCAGCGCCCTGAACCAAGGTGTTGGGCGTGGCGCCATCCGAAGGGTCGCCGTTAACGTTCGTCTGTGTGCCAAAGGTGTGGAGGAGGCTGAATTGCCCCGACGGCGTAATCTGAAAGATTGTGCCATAGCCAGAAATGATGTTTGTCTGAAGGTTTGTTGTCCCTGGAGTGGTGGTGACATTTGTTCCAACGATCCCTCCCGAGGAGGCGATGCCATAGAAATTACCATCGCTGCCTTGCACCAGCGGGGCCGACGGATTTTCACCGGTGGGAAAGGCGGAGTAGTAGTACTCAGCAACACCGGGAATCACGGTGAACGCATGGAGGAGTGTGAACGCGCCATTGGTGGAAATGGCGAAAACCGTGCCTTCACCCGGGCCATAAACGCCATCGGGGTTGTCACCGCCGCCGTGTTCGGTTGTGCCGTAGAACCGCCCATCGGAGCCTTCCACCAGCGCGGCGACGGGAGTGTTGGCCCCCAAGTCACCGTCGGTGTCAAAGTTGTATAAAGTAGTCAGTTGGCCGTTTGTGGTCATCTTGAAGACAGTGCCGCCAATGGAGGAATTAGTGACGATGGAGATGTTGGTGGAAGAGTCGCCGCCGTTGTTATAGACCACGGTGTTTGTAAAATAGGAAAGGCCGCCAGACTGGGTGGTCCCGTAAAGGTTTCCATCGCTCCCCAGAACCAAAGCGTTGGGGTAGGCGCCATCGAGCTGAACATAATTGGTGTAGTAATTGGTTCCAACCAGGCCATTGGGGGAACTGGTGACGTTGGTCTGTTCAACCGAGCCAAATACATATAAGGTGCTGAATTGGCCATTCGTCGTCACTTTGAAGACGGAGCCGAAGCCGAAGCCATTATCTTGATCCAAATCAACGAACGGCCCGCCAAAAGCCATTGTGCCATAAAGAGTGCCATCGGGGCCTTGCACAACGCCCGTTTGACCGGAAAAATTGGTGAAGTTGTAAAGGACCGACAGCGAAGTGCCCGGCAGATCCAGGACGCTCTCAGCGTGTTTGAGAAAGCCCTTCCCAACCTGCTTTTCAGTCAGTCCGGTAACGATGCCGCCAAAAGTCGTGTCCGGAAAGGTGTCCCACACGAAATCATCGCCTTGAAATTCAGGCAAATAAGAGCGGGGATTGAAGTTGCCGTTGAAAAAAGCCTGCATTGAAACGAGGTTACCGGGGCTGTTCTTAAAGACAACCACCGGACTGTTTAGCGAGGCGAGAAGATTGCTCAAGGTCTGGCGAAATTGCAGTTCTTTTGCCAGTTCGTTGGTGCTCAGATTGAAGAGGAAGGTATCACCTGGAGAGCGGTTGCGAATAAATTGCGAGGCGGCAAAGTACTCATTGATGGCATTGGTGAAAGCGCCTTGCGCCGCCGGAAGATCATTGGCCGAGGTGGTCGTCAAGAGGTTCGGGAAATTGGTCAGAAACGCCTCGACGGAGCCATCCTTGCCAAGGTAGTTGGAGGCGGTGGTTAATTGGACGTCAAGGTTCCACGAGTAGGTCGTGTAAATGAACAATTCGGCGGCGGCGCACGTCGCCCGCAACAGTTGCACGTCGCCCCAGTCCACGGCGACCGCGCCCATGTGGGTTTCGCTGGCCGTTAAATCGACGGTGAAATTGGTCGCGGTGATCCGGGCCAGATTGCTCTGGGCGGCAATGATGGCGGGCAGAACATTGGTGCGGAGTTGGGCGGTGAATTCATCGGCATTGACGCCGATCGGGACCGCGTTCGTCAACCGGGCCTGCCAGTCAAAAAAGTCGCGCCCGATGTCGCTGAGGCCGATGTGATCGAGGAAATTGCTTCCCGCCGGTTCTTGCGGCAGGCTCAACAACCCGGTCGCCGCATAGAAGAAATCATAGGCGCCATTGGTCGGGGAAAAGGTCAGCGCGTTGGAAAAGCTGAGGTTGGCCAGGACAAAGTCGGCTATGGCCATGTAATTGGTGCCAGCCTCAAAATAATCCGGCGCGTTGGTGTTGGCAAGAACGGTCAAGACTGCGTTGGAACTGGCCCCGACACCGTAGGAATTGGAAACCACTACCGAATAAGTGCCGGCATCGTTCGAGGACACGGGGTCCACCGTCAAAATTCCAAGGTTCACGCCGGAAAAATCGCCGCTCGTGGCAAGAGGACCGCGGTTGTTGCTCCACTGATAGCTCAATGGCGTGCCGCCGAGGGCAACGACAGTGAACGTGGCGGAAAGGCCGGCCAGCGTCGGCGGCGGGTTGGACGGTTGAATGGTGATCAGCGGCAACGGCGATGGAAGACCGCTGCCGCTCAGACGGAAAACGCCTCCATCTCCGCCAACGGCGCCGCTGGAGGTTGTTCCATACAAACTGCCATCGCTGCCCTGCACCAAGGCAGTGGAAGGAGAACCGCCATCATAGCTGCCGGTGAAGGAATACAAATTGGTAAAGCTGCCGTTGGTCATGATCTGGAAAACGTTGCCGTTGTAGTTGTTGGTGCCGCCGTATTGGGTGGTGCCGTAGAAATTGCCATCCGTGCCGGCCAGCAAACTGCCCGGGCTGTAGCCGTCAATGTCGCCGGTGAAGGGGTACAAAGTGGTCAACGAGCCATTCGGAGTCACTTGGAACACCGTGCCATAGCCGTTGGTGCCGCCTTGAGTTGTCGATCCATAAAAATTGCCGTCGCCGCCCTGCACCAGTGAAGTGGAAGGATTCGCGCCATCATTGCCGCCGGTGAAGGAATATAAACTGGTGAAGGCGCCATTGGGCGTGATCTCGAACACGGTGCCGTTGCCGTTGAGGCCGCCATAGGCGCCGCCGCCGGAGGTCGTTCCATAAAAATTGCCATCGAGGCCCAGGACCAAGCCGTTGGGGGTGGCGCCATCGAGCGGAATATAATTGGTGGAGTAAGAAATAGTGGATCCACAGGGGGTCACATTGGTGTAACTGGTGACGTTGAAGAACTGTTCAACCGAGCCAAATGAATATAACGTGCGGAATTGGCCATTGGTCGTGATCTTGAACACGTTGCCATAGCCATTGACGCCGCCGTATTGAGTTGTCCCATAAAAACCGCCGCCGCCGCCCTGCACCAGCGCCACCTGGGGATTCGCGCCATCATTGCCGCCGGTGAAGGAATACAAACTGGTCAGCGTGCCGTTGGGTGTGATTTTGAAAATAGCGCCCCAGCCGTTGTCACCGCCGTTTTGAGCGGTCCCATAAAAATTGCCATCGCTGCCTTGCACCAGCGCGGCGAGGGGATTCGCTCCATCAATCCCATTGGTGAAGGAATACAAACTGGTGAGGGCGCCGTTGGGTGTGATTTTGAACACGCTTCCGTTGAGGCCGTTGACACCGTTGGTTCCGCCGTTGTAAGCGGTTCCATAAAAATTGCCATCGCTGCCATGTATCATGGCATTTGCATATTGGCCATCATTCACGCCCGGGAACGCATATAACGCGGTGAACGCCCCGTCGGTGGCGATTTTGAAGACGGTGCCGTTGCCTCCGGAACCGATACCCGCGCCACCGCCTGATGCCGTCCCATAGAAAATGCCGTCGCTGGTCTGCGCCAAAGCGGCTTGAGGATTCGCTCCGTCATTGCCACCGGTGAAGGAATACAAACTGGTCAGCACGCCATTGGTCGTGACCTTGAACACGTTGCCATAGCCATTGGTGCCGCCGTAAGCTGTCGTTCCATAAAAACCGCCGTTCATGCCATGCACCAGCGCGGCTTGGGGGTTCGCCCCATCAAAACCACCGGTGAAGGAATACAAATTGGTAAAGGTGCCATCGGCCTTGATTTTGAACACGGTTCCAGAGTTATTGGAGCCGCCTTTATAAGTGGTTCCGTAAAGACCTCCGTTGGTGCCCTGCACCAGCGCGGCTTGGGGATTCGCTCCATCAAAACCACCGGTGAAGGAATACACATTGGTAAAGGCGCCGTTGGTCATGATCTCGAAAACATTGCCGTAATTGCCGGGGCCGCCGGTTTGAGTGGTTCCATAGAGATTGCCATCGAGACCCAGGATCAAGCCGTTGGGGGTGGCGCCATCGAGCGGAATCTGATTGGTGGAGTAAGAAATATTAGTTATTCCACAGGGGTACACATTGGTTTTACTGGTGACGTCAGGCTGTTGAACCGAGCCAAATTCATATAAGTTGGTGAATTGGCCGTTAGTCGTGATCTGGAAAACAGTGCCGTCGTTATTGTTGTTGCCGCCGGTTTGAGTGGTCCCATAAAAACTCCCGTCGCTGCCCGGCACCAGAGCGGCACAGGGCTGCGATCCATCGCTGCCACTGAACGAATACAAAGTGGTCAGGGAGCCATCGGGCGTTATCTTGAACACGGTGCCGTAGTTGCCATTGGCGCCGCCGTTTTGAGTGGTCCCATAGAAATTGCCATCGTTGCCCAGCACCAATCCAGCTTGAGGATTTGCGCCGTCAGCGCCCCCGGTGAACTCGTACAAAACAGTGGCGACGCCGTTGGTCGTCACCTCAAAGACGGCGCCGTAGCCGCCGCCGTTGGTGCCGCCGCTGGAGGTTGTTCCATAAAAATTTCCATTGCTGCCCTGAACCAGCCCAGCCAGGGGGATGGAGCCGTTCGGAAAGACCGAGAACGAATGAAGGTTGGTAAACGTCAATTGCGCTTCCGCAAGAACCGGCAGCAGCAAAAGACAGGTGATGGCGGCCGCGGTCGCGGCGGCATGTTGCAACGTGGGGAGTGCTCGTATTGTTTTCATTTGGATGAATTTAGGGCGGTGATGGGTGGACGAGTGCGGTCATTGAAAGTCAAGGCAGACGCAAGAAAAGTGTTGGTGGCTCGCGGCACGGTATCGAGGATCACCCGGCCGCCGTGCGGCCCGGCCATTTCCAAGGTGGCTCGCGGCGCCTGGACTTCGCCGGCGCCGGAGACGAAACGGACGCCGTTGAGCAGTTCCCAGTCATCCCCGGCCACGGACCGCGCCAGACCGGCTTCCAGACGGTTGGTCGGAGAGAAAAGGAATTTGACCCGGCGCATTTCAATCCGCTGGCCGGCCCTGGTTCCCAGCCAGTGCCGCACGCAGGCCAGGCTGGCCAACGGATCGGCCGCGTCCTGCGCCTCAAAGGTAACGCCGTCCAGAACGCCGATGGGAAGCAAGCCAATGCGGAAGAATCCCTTGTGCTGGTAGTCTATGAACGCCCGGTCCACGCGCACGACGGCGGAGAGTTTGAAGGAGCCGATGGTGTAGAGAGGAACTACGGCGCGCTGCACGGACACGCCTTGTTGCAGGAGGTCGGAAACACTCTGAGCGCCCGCCTTCATCAGAAACAAACAGAGAAGGCATGCAAATGTTTTGGCAGCCGTATTCTTCATTTCATCCCAGCGAACGAATTCCCACAGCTAATTCATCAAAAAAACCGCATTACCAAATGTAATGATTGGCGAATCACAACAGAATTGCCGTGATTTGTCAACGGCAGTTTTTGGGAAGCGCCGGGTGAAAAGTTGACTTGGAGGCGCCAAAATGAGGCGCGGAAACGGGCTTGCTTTAAGGCAGGCTCCGACACATGGTCTTGCGCATGGGTGTACCCAATGTTCCAGCGACGGTGACTCCGGAGCAACTCGGGGAGCTTAACCAGAAGCTCTCGCACATGCGCCATGAGGTCAACAACCAGTTGGCCCTGGCGGTCGCGGCCCTCGAGCTGATGCGCTTCCGGCCTGAATTGCGCGACAAGATGCTCGATACCATCGCGCAACAATCGCCCAAAATCACGGCCGAGATCGCCAAATTCTCCGCTGAATTTGAGCAGATGTTCGGCATTACCCGCGATTGACCGGCTGGCCCCGCTTTATTTCGTAACTTTTGACCGGGCCGGGGCGTCTGTGTTGTCATACCGGCAGGCCATGGCGGCCCGCCCAAAACGCAAACAAACATTATGAAAAAATTAATCACATATCTCGCAGCGGGGCTGCTGATCGCCGGCGCGCAATCGCTCATGGCCCAGTCCGCCACAAACTCGGTCAATCCCCCCGTCACTAAAACGCCCGGAGAGCACAAGGGCCTGGCCATACTGAAACTTGTGGGCCTGACTCCAGCCGACGTCAAGGGCCTCACCCGCGAAGAGAAGCAGGCCAAGATCAAGACAGCGGCCACCAACGTCGAGGCGGAATTGCAAGCGAAGAAGGCCAACGGCACTCTGACTGCCGAGGGACAAATCAGGCTGGATCGCATTGAAAAGTATTTGGCGCACGCCGGCCATAAAAAGGCCGGGACGCCGCCGGATAATTAAACAAGACTGTTCTGCTTTGTTTTCAAAGGGCTTTTGTTGGAAACTCGAAGCAATGGAACCGACTGATGCGGAACTGATCGCCGCGGTCCTGGACGGCGACACCGCCAGTTTTGAGCCGCTGATCCGGAAGTATCAGCCGCGCGTCTTCGCCACGGCCCGCCGTTATGCGCGGCGGGAGAGCGAGGTGGAGGACATTGTCCAGGAAGTTTTCATCAAAGCCTTCCAGAAACTGAAGGGCTTTCGCGGCGAAGCGCCCTTTGAACATTGGTTGATGCGCCTGGCCGTGCGAACGTGCTATGATTTCCTGCGCGGCCATCAACGCAACCGGGAAACGGCCTTTTCCGAATTGACCGAGCCGGAGGCCGATTGGCTGGAGCAGTTTGTCGTCCAGCCCGACATGGCGGGGGAGAACGCCGACGCGGCGCGGCAGTTGGTGGACAAGATTTTATCGCGGCTCCCGCCCGCGGCGCGAATGGTGATTACGCTGTTGGAAATTGAAGGGCGG
>Ga0326727_10020233_pt1 | contig 13243 bp, 11 predicted proteins | sample MB2enrmetagenome_FD_207643 | JGI IMG/M metagenome (GOLD analysis project Ga0326727, IMG submission 207643) | Lab enriched peat soil microbial communities from McLean, Ithaca, NY, United States - MB29MY | ecosystem: Environmental > Terrestrial > Soil > Wetlands > Peat | place: USA: New York...
CTTGCGGAAATCTGGTAGGTGAGCGGAAGGTAATCAGTGCCGGAGACGGTGGCGGCGCTGAGAATGATGGGAGTATCGACGGAGGGATAGCCGTCCCACTTGGGAGTGGTGAAACCGGTCGAGCCGTCGGAGTAATAAACCTTGAAGCTGGCGGCGGCGGCGGTAAAGGCAGCGGGATCCATCGAGGGAGCGTTGCCGAGGAAAATGGCGCTGACGAGGTTGGAGCAACCGTAGAAGGCATCGGTGCCGATGCTCGTGACGCTGCTGGGGATGGTCACGCTGGTGAGGAGAGCGCAGTCGTAGAAGGCAAATTGAGCGATGGTGGTGACGGTGCTGGGAATGGTGTAGCTGCCGGAGAGACCGCCGGGATATTGGATGAGGGTGTCCTGTGCCTCGTCAAAGAGGACGCCGCTGACGCTGCTAAAGGCGGCATTCGAGCTGGAGACGGCGATGGAAGTGAGCTTGTTGCAGACGCCGAGGCCTTCGTTGCCGATGGTGGCAAGGGTACTCGGAATGGAGATGGTGGTTACGTTCGAGCAACCGTCGAAGACGTAATTGCCGAGGGTGGTAACGCCGCTGGGGATGGTGACGGAGGTGAGGCCGGAGCAGCCGTAAAATGCGTCGTCAGCGATGGTGGTGACGCTGCTGGAAATGACGATGCTGGTGATGGCGGTGCCACTTTCAAAAGCAAAGGTGCCGATGCCGTCGACGGGAAGGCTGTTGATGGTATCCGGAATGGTCACGGCGCCGCCGGTGCCGCTATAGGCGACGATGGTCACGGAGCTGCCGCTGGCATCGACCGAGTAAGTGAAAGGGCCGGAGGTTAGTTGTGCATGCGCGGAGACGGAAAGGAGCAGGAATGAGAGGACGAGCCAGGCGAGACGCGAAGAAAGGAGCGGCTGGCAGTTGGTAAATAAAGCTGTGTTACGCAGCCCGGGTTTACTGGATTTCTGGGATCTGGAAGCGCTTGCGGAAGAGGTGAATGATCCGTTGGAGAACATCCGCAGAGCTTGGAGGAGCGATGCACGCGGTCAAGATTTATGTCCCCTCAGGTTTTGTTTTCTATACACTTATCTTGGCCTGGTGCGGAGCAATAGTTTGATGGGGGCGTATTCGTCGGGGAGTAACTTATGGATTGTTACGATCAGAAGACGAAGGGGACATTTAGCTGCTTAAAGGCGGCTTTTTGTTCGGAGAGATAACGGTCGCCGAGTTGGTCGAAGCCGCCTTTGGCGCGAAAGTCTTTTAGGAAGGCGTTTACTTTATCTCGCAGGGCAGTATTCCCCTGGCGGATGCCGATGGCCCAGTACTCGGCCTGGAAGGGCTGGAGGATGGGACGGGTGGTGTCGGAGTTGCGTTTCCAGTTCGAGTAAGTGGACATTTGATCGTAGATGAAGGCGGCGGCTTTGCCCTGGGTGACTTCGAGGACGCAAGCGGTTTCCTTGTCGAGGACGAGGACCTGCGCGGAGCGGATATTGTCGCGGGCGTAGGCCTGGCCGGTGGTGCCTTGCTTGACGACGAGGGTGAGGCCGGGGCGGTCGAGGTCGGCGATGCCGCGGATGGGGGAATCTTTTTTTACGAGGAGGCAGAGGCCGGTGCGGAGATAGGGGTCGGAAAAGTCGATGGAATTCGCGCGCTCGGGGGTCTCGGTCATGGAGGAAATGACGAGGTCGATCTTGCCGGTCTTGAGGGCGGGGATGAGGCCGCTGAAGGGGATGTTCTGGATGGTGACGGGCTCGTGGAGGTAATCGGCGAGGGCGTGGGCGAGATCGACGCTGACGCCGGAGGGATTGCCGGCGGGGTCCTGCATTTCGAATGGGGGATAGGCGAGCTCCATGCCGACGCGGAGCGTGGGAGCGGGCGAGGCGCCGGAGGGCGGGCGTGAGCACGAGGAGCAGAGCCAGAGCGCGCTGGCGAGGAAGAGGCGAATTTTTGGAGAAAACATTTTCTTTCGAATTAAAGCGGGCGAGTTCAGTCTGATAATGAAACGAGAGCCCCATGAAAATCCCTAAAACATTTCTCCTTCTTGCAGCAGCAGTTGCGGCGTTTGGCGCGCTGACTCCATCGCACGGGCGAGCGGAGGTGACGGTGAGCTTTTTCTACGACACCCTGGACCCGTACGGCGAATGGGTGCAGACGCCGGATTACGGGTATTGCTGGCACCCGACGGGGGTGGACGACAATTGGGCGCCGTACACGGACGGATACTGGGCTTACACGGACGATGGGTGGACGTGGGTGTCGTACGAGGATTACGGCGGAGTGGTCTATCACTATGGCCGGTGGGCACGGATCCCCGGCGAAGGCTGGGTGTGGGTGCCGGGCAATACGTGGGCGCCGGCATGGGTGTCGTGGCGGACTGGGGATGATTACGTGGGCTGGGCGCCGCTGCCGCCGGAAGCGGAGTGGCGCGGTGGCATCGGGTTTGGCGGTTGGGTGGATGGGCGGTTCGATATCGGGCCGGGATGCTATTCGTTCGTGCGGGTGGGAGATTTCGGGGCGCCGGCGCTGGGCGCGGTGATCCTGGAGCGGGGTCGGAATGGGACGATCATCAATAACACGACGAACATCACGAATATCACTTACAATAACTCGAACGTGTATACGGGCGGCCCGAGTTACCGGACCATGTCGGCGCACAGCACGCGGCCGATTCCGACGCTGAAGCTGGTGCGGCAGTCCGATGTGCGGGCGGCGGGAGGCAAGGCGCTCTCGCGGCAGCAGGGGAATCAATTGATGGTGCTGGCGCCGAAAATCACGGCGTCTGCTCCGGGTTCCGAACCGACGCCATCAAAGGTGGCGAAGACGCTGACGGGAGTCAAAGCCGACCATGGCTGGGGCGTGGTAAAGGACGCGGGCGAGCGGGAGAAATTGCAGGCCAAGATCAAGGGAGAATCGAGCGAGACGACGCCGGCAAAGCCGGTGAATCCAGAGGATGTGAGCCTGGTGGACGAGAAGATCAAGAGCAATCCGAACCCGACGAAGCTGCCGGCGACGACGGGGCTGACGTCGACGAAGCCAAAGGGGAAGAAGACCAAGACGCCGAGCACGGAAGACCTGATGAACGCGCCTGCGACGGAGGAGCAGGGGACGGCGGCGGCATCGGAAACGCCGAAGCCGGGCAAGAAGAGCAAGAAGTCGAAGACGCCGGGCAACTACGTCTCGACGGGTGGGGAAGAGGGAAACAGCGAAGCGACGCCGAAGCCGAAAAAGTCAAAGAGCAAGAAGTCGAGAACGCCGAGCGAGTATGACAGTTCGAACTCGGGTTATGGGTCGTCCGATGGGGAGCCGACGCCTTCGAAGCATTCCAAGCATAGTAGCAGCAGCAACTCGAACCTGGAGCCGTTCATGGGCAACGGGGGTGGGAGCGGCGATTCTTCTTCCGAGCCGAAGAGCAGCAAGAAGTCGAGCGACTCGTACGAGAGCCAGAAGAATTACGAGAGCCGGTCGTCGGACTCGGAGTACGGGGCGAGCGCGTACCGGACGCCCAAGAGCGGGAAATCGAGCAAGAGCAAGAGCAAGTCCACGCCCGGGCAATAGGTAACGTCGACGACGGTTCCCAGGAACGGAAGAACCAGAAAACAACCAGGGCGGCGAATCGGCCGGCCCTGGGGCCGGGAGGTGCATTGGCGAAAGGGTGTTCGCTGGTTGTGCATGGGCTTAGCGGAATGCGAGTTCCTGAGACTGCTGGAGGGCGGCGGCCAGCTTGCGGAGCATGGTGAGCAGGGGCGTCATGTCCTTGCTCTTGTCGTAAAATACGTCAGCGCCGGCGGCGTATGAGATGGCGCGGGTGCAGGCGTCGGTGTCGAATGTGTAGACGATGCCGATGGGGCGCGGAACGGTGGTGCGGAAGGTTCGGAGGATTTCCACGGCGGTGCCGGATGCGAGGTGAAAGTCCATGATGACGATGTCGGGATTGTGCGCGGCGATGGAGGCGATGGCGGATTTCGAGTCGGAGCATTCGTCGATGACGTGGATTTCCGGGACATCGGCGAGGATCCGTTTGATCCCTGCCCGCACAATGGCCGAGGGATCGGCGAGCACCATTTGAAGAGCATCACTGGAGGAGTACATGCTGCTACGATAGGCCGGCGGGGCGTTCCGGCCTAGATGGACAAAGGCCCGGAATGGCCTCAGCCGCGGGAGTATGGGCGGTGTCGGTCCGCGTCCTACAGATCGAAGACGGAAGCGAGCTTCTGGAGGAAGCCCTGGGCGTATTCCTGGCGTTTCTCGACCATGGCGTGGCGCTCGGTGGCGGAGGCGAAGATGCCTTCGTTATCGAGGCGGCGCTGGGCGAGGAGCTCGCTGAGGGTCTTGAGGAGTTCGGAGTTTTCCTGGAGGATCTGGGCGAGATGGGTCTTGGCGATCTCGAGGACTTCGCAATCGGTGGAGGCGATGATGGTGGCGCTGCGTTTCTCGCCGGTGAGGAGGGACATTTCGCCGAAGTAATCGCCGGGATGAAGGCCGGCGACGCGGGTGGGCTCGGCGGTATTGTCACCGTGGTGGACGTAAACGGCGGCCTCGCCGGTGAGGAGGATGAACATCGAGGAGCCTTCGGCGCCCTGTTCGACGATGCGCTCGCCGCTGCCGAAGAGGGAAAAGGAGGCGGCGGTGGTGATGCGCGTGATCTGGTCGGGGGTGAGGCACTTGAAGAAGGCCTTGTTGCGGATGGCGGCGCGAGTTTCGTCCGGCAGTTGAAAGGCGGGCGCGGGGCGGTGGCGCTCGATCTGGACGGTGCGTATGGGGAATGGGATGGAGATGCCGGCGCGCTGAAGGGCGTACCAGACGCCGGTGCGGTGGGCGTGGCTGATCTCGTTGTACGCGGCGTGATTTTGAATCCAGTACTTCACCTCGTAGGTGACGGCGGAGTCGGCGAAATCGACAAGGAAAGCCTTGGGGGGTGGGTGGGAGAGGACGCCCTCGGAGCCGGCGGCGGCCTCGAGGAGGACGCGTTTGACCTTGTTGGGAGGGGCGCCATAGGCGATGCCGATGCGCATCCGCATGGCGTGGAGGTGGCTGGGGTAGGAGAGATTGACGATGGTGCTGCGAACGATGGCAGTGTTCGGGACATCGAGGTAATGATCGTCGTTGGTGCGGAGGCGGGTGGAGCGCCAGTTGACCTCGATGACCTCGGCGTGTTGCGTCTCGATGATGAGCCAGTCGCCGGCCTTGAAGGGTTTGCCTACCTGGAGGGCGACGCCGGAGATGACGTTGCCGAGGAGGTCCTGCATGGCCCAGCCGATGATGCCGACGACGACGGTGGAGGAGAGGAGAACGCCGGAGGGCTGGATGTTGTAGATGTGCGAAGCGACGAGGAGGAGGGCGACGCAGAAAAAGAGCGCGGAGAAGATTTCGCGAAGGAACTTTGGGACCTCGATGCGTTTTTTCTCGCCGAAGTAGAATTCCCAGAGAAAGCGCTTGAGAAGGGAGAGGAGGAAAATGACACCGAGGAGGAAGGAGACGGCGCTGAGGTCGTTGCGGAGATCGTACGGCGGAAGGAACTCGTCCCAGCCGAGGAGCTTCATCGGGACGTAAACGCCGAGGGTGGCGCCGAAAAGCTTGTACATGATCCCGAGGCGGACGCCGGCGCGGCGCTTGAGGGTGCGGCCGATGGCGACGGTAACGAGATAGATCGCGGTGGCGGCGGCGACGAATACCGCAACCTGTTTGGCCGGAGAAAGATCGGTCAGCATCTGGGGCGGGAGTGTATCGGTCGAAACGGCCGGGATCAACGCTGTTCCGGATTGACCAGCCGATGCCGCCCGATTATTGTCTTTTCTGTATGAGCGTGGCGGAAATCGTCAAGGAAGTGCCCAATCTTTCTCTCAACGAGATGAAGGAGGTTGCACGCGCTTTGCGGGAGGCCATGGAGGACGTCGAAGACTTGGCGGATGTGCAGGCTGTTCTGGACAATCCCGGCAAGCCCATACCAATGTCTGAAATCAGGAAAAAGTACGAACTGATTCCCTAAGCGGCATCCTCTCCCATGCACTTCTTGCAATAATCGGATGTGCAAAAGTTCTGCACCCAGCCCGTTCCAATCAACGGTTTGTATTGCCCGGAATCCTTGCAAACTTCCTCGATGAAAATTCGGTAGGCGTCGCGTGCGGAACAATGCTCGCACACATGGAATGCGACGCCCGCGAGGGCGAGCTTCATTAAAGCCAGCTTAAGAGCCTGCTCCGCCTGCTCCTCGGTCGAAACGTCAGCCGCCGAGGGGAGGTCCAGGTCAACGAGGAAATCTTGCAAGGGAGTTTGCTCCCCCTTTTCGAGCATCTCATCCATCAGCTCGGTTTCTTCCCTCATTTTGATCGTTTCATCCGATTCGCCGCGAGCCTCCCGATCCAGCCGCCGCGCCTGGCGCTCCAATTCGGAGTCAAGCTCGCTGGGTATCAACCCGTAGTTTTCTTCGTCATCCTCGCCTGGAGAAATGGAGGATTCATCGGGCACCACGAGGTCCTGGTCCGGCGCAGAAGGGTCTTCGGGTATCGTTTCGATTTCAGGGTCGTCATGCTCCGTTTCGGCAGCGCGCATTTCCTCTGCGATGCTCTCCTTCTCGGCCTGATCGCGGGCGGCGATCTCCGCCTCGGTTGGAAAATGAATTTTCGAAAACGGCAATTCGATCACCACCCGGCCATTCTGGCTGTACCATTCCAGATAAAGGCAGAGTTCCCACCGCGTAGGAGGCGGTTCTCCAAGCGCGCATCGCCGTTCGAATTCCTCAAAGGAACATTCAAAGGTCTTCACTTTTCGACCCATGGTCATCTCGCCGGTGACGCCAATCTGATAGGGCTTGAGCGCGGCGGCCAGACGGCGGTCCTCATCGGACGGTTCGTGGTCATTCCCGGGTACTTCGAATTCGATCTTCCGTCCCTGGAGATCCGGACACGGGCCGCCGGTAAGTTCGAAGGCAATAGTCATTTCGCCGCCGCGCAGCAGCAACCGCCCATGAGTGGAAAAGCGATGCGAGTTCATGAAAAACCCGGCGATAACATGGTCGTCCAATCGAAATGCCATATGCTTTTTCTAGGTGAATACTCGGTTCCTTTTCTTCTGTCTTGAAAATTAGGCGGCGCGTCGAATTCCGGGATCGCCAATCTCCGATTGGCTCTCCCAGGAGGGGCATTTTCATGCCGCGTGGAGCCCCGCTTTGCGGGGAATGGAAATCTGATCTGTATCAAGAAGTGCTGGCACGGCTGGGAGCCTCGTTGCGAATCGCTCTCAGATTCTCCAGGAGAAACTTGCCTGTTCGATCCAATTCAGAGCTTGCGGGACGAATCCAAAATAAATCTCTCGCCGCCGTTTTCTTCCCCGGCAAGGGTCGTGCCGTCTTTCGTATGGGTCTCGCTGCTGCCACGGGAATGAATCTACCGCAGCCCATCCTGTGAGAAAAGAATCTACTGGAAATGATGTCGGGCGACTCGATTCTTGTCTGTAATCTGCCATTTCGACGCGTGTTGATACGTTCACCGAAGCCTGGATATTTATGGCTGATTCGATTTGGCGAGAGCGGGACGCTGGATGAAGAGGATGCCGGCGCGGCGGCGGGCGAAGGAACCGCCGGGGAGATTGATTTTTGACTTAAGAGCGCCGGGGGGAAGGAGGGCGCGGATGGACTCGACGAGGGCGAAGGAGATTTGCGGGGTTTGGTGACGGCGGAGCCAGTCGTGGATGGCGTGTCGCTGCAAGGGGATGGGGAGGGCGCGGAGTGCGGGGACGGGGAGTTGGACGCCATCGAGCGAGAGGGATTGGTCGAGCCACTCCTGCTGGGCGCCGATGATCTCCGCGGCGCGCCAGAGGCTGTGGCGGATGTCGCGGCCGAACTCCTTTGCGAGCATGGGAATGATGCGGGCGCGGAGCCGGTTGCGGGTGTGGTGGAGGGAGGCGTTCGAGGCGTCGTCACGGTAACGGATTTTTTCGCGTGCGGCGTAGGCCTCGATATCGGAACGCCAGAGTGCGAGCCATGGGCGGAGGATCTCGAGCTTTACGCCATCGACCTCGCGCACGGAGCGGGGACGCATGGCGCCGAGGCCGGAGCCGCCACCGCGGAGGAGATTAAAGAGGAAGGTCTCGGCCTGGTCATCGGCGTGATGAGCGAGGAGAAGGGTGCGGCAGCGGGTCTCGCGGGCGGCCCGGGCGAAGAAGGAGTAGCGGGCGAGGCGGGCGGCGGTCTCGATGGAGAGCTTGCGCTCACGGGCGACGGCGGAGACATCGGCGCGCGCGGTGACGAAGGGGAGACGGAGGCGGCGGGCGAGGGCTTTTACAAAAGCAGCGTCGGCTGTGGAGGCGGCGCCGCGAAGGCCGTGATCGAGGTGGAGGACGGTGATCTTGCGGAAGCCGTGCTGGACGAGGGCGTGGAGCAGGGCGGTGGAATCGATCCCGCCGGAGACGCCGACGAGGAGGCGACGGGTGCGCGGGATGCCCGGGAGCGGCGGCGCGTCCGCGAGCGCGTCAGGGAGTGGAGATTTTTTCGGCACCGAAATGGCCGCGGAGGGCTTCGGGGATGGCGACGCTGCCGTCCGGCTGCTGATAAGTCTCCAGAAGAGCGACGTAAATGCGGGGAAGGGCGGTGCCGGAGCCATTGAGGGTGTGGCAGAAGCGGTTTTTGCCGTCGGCGTCCTTGAAACGGAGGTTGAGGCGGCGGGCCTGGAAGTCTTCGAAGTTGGTGCAGCTGGAAACTTCGAGATAGCCGTTCTGGCCGGGAGCCCAGACCTCGATATCGTAGGTCTTTGCGCCGCCGAAACCGAGGTCGCCGGTGCAAAGCTCGATGACGCGGTAATGGAGGCCGAGGAGCTGAAGGACTTTCTCGGCATTGGCGGTGAGGGATTCGAGTTCGGCGAAGGAAGACTCGGGGGTGGTGAGTTTGACGAGCTCGACCTTGTCGAATTGATGGACGCGGATAAGGCCGCGGGTGCCTAGGCCGGCAGAACCTGCCTCGCGGCGGAAGCAGGGGGTGTAGGCGACAAATTTTTTCGGGAGATCGGCGAGGGAAAGGATTTCCTCGCGATGGAAATTGGTGACGGGGACCTCCGCGGTGGGAGCAAGGTACATTTCGTCGCGTTCGCAGCGGTAGAGCTGCTCCTCGAACTTTGGCAGCTGGCCGGTGCCGATGAGGGCCTCCTTGCGAATGATGAAGGGAGGGCTGAGTTCCGTGTAGCCATGCTCGCGGGTGTGGAGGTCGAGCATGAAATTGACGAGGGCGCGCTCGAGGCGGGCGCCCTGGCCGGTGTAACAGGCGAATGCGCTGCCGCTCATGCGGGCGGCGCGCTCGAGATCGAAGAGGCCGAGTGCGGCGCCGAGATCGATGTGGGTGCGGGGGGCGGTGAGGGAGGGTTTATCGCCCCAGGTGCGGATGACGGGATTTGCCTCGGCATCGACGCCGATGGGTGCGGCGGGGTGCGGCAGATTCGGCATCTGGAGGAGGAGATCGCGCTGGCGGGCGTCGGCGTCGGTGGTCTCCTGATTGAGGTGGGCGATGTCGTCGCCCATGGCGCGCACCTGGCTTTCCAAATGCGAAGTGTCTTCGCCCTTCCCGCGATGCATCCCTATTTCCTTCGAGATCCGTTTGCGGTCGGCGTTGAGCTTCTGGAGCTGGGTCTCGAGGGAACGGCGGAGGGCATCGACTTCCAGGATGGCGTCCACGAGGGACGCGGAGTCGCCGCCGCGCAGGGTGAGGCGCTCTTTTACGTAGTCCGGCTTTTCACGAATCAGACGGATATCGAGCATCGGGGGAGGCTAAGGGAAGGGCGGATTAAATGGGAAGGGATTTTCCGAAGGGGTGGTGCGGGGCGATTTTGGGCTGTGCAAGGCGGCAGGGAGCAAGCATACCCTCGGTAAATCCGTGAGCCCATGGCGTTTCCTATGACGAAAAAGCGCGTATTGATATTCTCAGCGAGCGCAGGAACCGGCCACGTGAAGGCGGCGGAGGCGCTGGCAAAGACCTTTGCGCAGGATCCGCGCGTGGAGACGGTGGAGCACAAGGACGCGCTGATTTATACGAACAAGCTGTTCCGGGATTTTTATTCGAAACTGTATGTGCAATTGATCCGGTCCGCGCCGCAGGTGCTGGGGTGGGTGTACAAACAGAGCGACGAACCGTGGAAGACCGACCAACTGCGGCTGCGGCTGGACCGGCTGAGCGCGATGCCGCTGGTGAAATTCATCCGGAAATTCCGGCCTGACATCACAGTCTGCACCCACTTCATGCCGGTGGGAATCATCTCGCATCTTATCTCTCGCGGACTGCTGGATGCGCATCTGTCGATCGTGGTGACGGACCTGGACATGCACGCGATGTGGCTGTCGCGGGTGTTTCACCGGTACTTTGTGGCGATCGAGGAGACGAAGATCCACCTGGACGTGCTGGGGCTGCCGGCGGAGCGGGTGACGGTATCCGGGATACCGGTGGATCCGTCGTTCACGCTGCCGGTGGACCGGGCGGAAGTCCGGTACCAAAACCACCTGGACCCGGAGAAGACGACGCTGCTGGTATCTGCGGGGGCGCTGGGGGTGACGCCGGCGGAATTCGTGGTAGCGCGGCTGCTGCAACTTCGGCACGACGTGCAGGGGGTGGTGATCTGCGGGCGCAACGACGAATTGCGGCACCGGCTGAAGGAGATGCTGGGGGCGCAGACAGCGCGGTTCAAGGTGATCGGGTACACGGACCGGATGCACGAGTACATGAAGATATCCGACCTATTCATCGGGAAGCCTGGAGGAATGACGACGGCGGAGGCGCTGGCATGCTCGCTGCCGATGATCATCGTGGACCCGATCCCTGGGCAGGAGGAACGGAACAGCGACCATCTGCTGGAGAAAGGATGCGCGCTGAAGTCGAACGAGCTGACGACGCTGGCGTGGAAGATAGACCAACTGCTGGACGAGCCGGGGCGGCTGGAGACGATGAAGCGGAATGCCGGGGAACTGGGGCGGCCGGAGGCGGCCCGGACGATCGTGGAGACGCTGATCAATGACCGGCTGGGACCGATGCGACTGGACGAGGATCAACGGGAGGCAATCGCGCAGGCTGCGACGGGCGAAGTCCCTTAAAAGAAGCATAATGTTTCGCGAGTCGCCAGGTTTGCCCCGGGACTTTCTCTGGGGAGTCTCCACTTCCGCCTACCAGAGCGAGGGTGGCTATAACGGACCGGGTGAGCCGCGCACCAACTGGGCGCGCGCGGAGGAAAAAGGGCGGGTGGCGCGGAGCGGGAAGGCGTCGGAGTTCTGGACGCGGTACGAGGAGGATTTTAGGCGAGTGCGGGAATTGGGGCTGAACTCCTTCCGGCTTGGGATCGAGTGGAGCCGGGTGCAGCCGTGCTACACGGACGGGAAGGCGGCGGTCCCGCCCCCGTACGACATGGAGGCGCTGGAACATTACGCGCGGATGCTGGTGGCGTGCCGGGAACAGGAGCTGGAGCCGGTGCTGACGCTGCACCATTTCACGCATCCGGCATGGCTGGGGACGGACCCGTGGCTGGACGCCAGGACGCCGGAGTTATTCGAGGAGTATGTGGCGACCAGTATCGACTATCTCAATGGCGCCTTGCTCGCGGCGGGCCATGAGCCGGTGCGGATGATCATTACGATCAACGAGCCGAACATGCTGGTGTTTAACAGTTACCTGGGGATGCAGTTTCCCTGCAAGGGACAGGCGGGGTTTCAATCGATCAATGCGGCGGTCAATTGCCTGATGTGCGCGCATGTGCGGGTCTATAACCGGTTGCACGACCTATATACGACGCGGGGTTGGGGGGATGTGGCGGTTACATTCAATAACTACTGCAGCGACCTGTATTGGCTGGATAAGTTCTTTCTCGATCTCATGGCCGCGGCGGAGCGGGGGATACCAAGATCGGGCGTGGAGGATTATATCTGCGGATGCCGGAAACGGTTCGACGAGGCGTTTCACGCGGCGGAGATTCCGCTGCGGCGGGACCTGCCGTCGATGGCTGGAGCGCTGATAAAGAAGATGAGCAATGCGCTGGGCGGGGAATGGTTCAGCGCGGCGCGATTTGCGCCGGCGCTGGACGCGGTGTACGGGTCGCCGCGGAGCAGGCTGCTGGATTTGATAGGACTGGATTATTACGACCCGTTTGCGGCGCATATTTTCCGGCTGCCGGTGTGGTGGGACCACGAGAGCCGGAGCAGGTCGTTCCATGACTGGATCATGAATTCCGTGACGGCGAAGTGGTGGGACTGGAGCGTGCTGCCGAGCGGGTTGCGGTTTTTCTGCAAGATGTATGCGGACGATTTCAACCGGCCGATCCTGATCGCGGAGAACGGGATGGCGCTGCGGCGGCGATCCAACAATGAGCACTTTGCGCGACGGGACAAGCTGACGCGGAGCGAATTCATCCGCGCGCACGTGCACGAGGTGGAGCGGTTGGTGGGCGAGGGGTTGCCAATCGTCGGGTATCTGCACTGGTCGCTGTTTGACAACTACGAGTGGGGATCTTTTACGCCGCGGTTTGGGTTATACGCGCTGGATTACCAGAAAGGGGCGGAGCGGATGGCGGTGGATTTGCTCGGGGATTGTCCTTCACAGACCTATGCGGGGCTGGTAAGGGAAGCTCGGAATCGCGAAGCAGCAATTACCTAGCCAGGACCCCCATGAAATTAAAAAGAAGCATTCGCGCGGCAGGGTTTTTCGCCGCGGCAGCTCTGCTGTTGTTATCCGTTGCGGAGGCCAGTAGCGCGGGAATTCAATTATCGGAAAGCGCGGTGAAGGGGAGATTCGGTGAGGCGTTCGACACCACCGGGAAGCGCGCGGACTGGACGGCGGCCCACGCGGAGAAAGCGTTGCCGGCGTACAAGGCGCTGCCGTTGACGGTCGAGCTGTGGTGCAAGATCTATGACAACGCGCAATTCAATATCCTGATCGCGGAGGAGCCGAAGGAATCGGCGACGCATTGGTCGCTCTACGGGGCGATGGAACGCGGAGTGCTGGGGGCGTTTGTGCCGGGATACACGCCGAGCGACATCCGCGGGACGACGAACCTCGCGGATGGGAAATGGCATTATGTGGCGATGGTGCTGGAGGAGAAGAGCGTGACGTTGTTTGTCGATGGGAAGCAGGAGACAAAGCAGGCGATCGTGCGGAAGCCGGGAAGGAGCGTGGTCCCTGGATCGCTGCTGGTGGGGGAGACGATCATGGGTGGCGGGAAGATCAATTGCGACGGCGCGATTGACGAAGTGCGGATATCGAATTGCGTGCGGAAGATCGACGGAGTGCCGGCGGCGCCGT
>Ga0326727_10020236_pt1 | contig 13241 bp, 7 predicted proteins | sample MB2enrmetagenome_FD_207643 | JGI IMG/M metagenome (GOLD analysis project Ga0326727, IMG submission 207643) | Lab enriched peat soil microbial communities from McLean, Ithaca, NY, United States - MB29MY | ecosystem: Environmental > Terrestrial > Soil > Wetlands > Peat | place: USA: New York...
AGAAATGGTGATGGTGTTGAGAATCTTGTAGGCGTAGTCCTGGGTCGAATGCCGGCCGTGCACGCACAGGTCGCTGAGCGCTTCCAAACCCCAGCGTGAAATCGCCAGGGTCGAAAACCAGCGGATGGGCGCCCCCATGCCCTCCACCGGGGCCGGAGTATATTTATGGAAAATCTTCATGGTCTTCTCTGACGGCTCCAGGGCGCCCGCCACCTGATGGGCGAAGCGGCCTTGTTGCGCTTCGGCCGTCGCTGTTTGGTCGGCCGGCGCGGGGTTCGCGGCGCCCCCGGAGGAATTCATGAGCTGCTGTGCCTTGGCTTTCGCTTCCGGTTGCGCAAACAGCTTTCCTTCAAAGAGTTGTTCCACCGTGATGGGAATAATCGTCTGGATGGGGCGCACTGGCAGGAACAGGCCGCAGAGCAGGAGCTCCGGAATCAGGACCAGGGGAAACAGCGTCAAGGCTTTTTCCGGCGTCGCGACCAAGCTCGATATCAGCAATCCGATCAGCGAGCCGTTCACCGCCACCAGGAACATAATCAGGATGGCCGCGCCGGCTTCCGGCAGGCTCAGAGAAAGCGCGTGGTTGACGAATAAGCAGATGAGCACGACCGAGAAACACTGCACGAACGCCACGAAGGACAAGACGGCGAGTTTGGAGATGATGTACGAGGGGATCTTCAGCCCGGTCTGCCGTTCCCGCCGGTAAATGGTCTGCTCATCCACAATCTCCCGAACGGCATTCGAGCAGCCGAACCAGAGCGACGAAAACATCGCCATAAAGATGGTCTGCACCTGGTTGGGTCCGCTCGCCATCAAGGCCACGAGCAAAGCCACCAGCGGTGCCTGGCCGAAGAGCAGAAGGGTTTGCGCCCGGTCGCTGAATTTCAGTTCCCAAGTGCGTTGCAGCAGGGTCGCGAACTGGCGCAGGCTGAATCTTTTTTCCTGGTGCTGCACCTGACCCTGCGCGCCGCTCGCCATGGTCTGCTCCGCCGGAATGTTTCTCTGCGGCTCCACCACCAGGCTTTGGTACAAAGGAGCGCTCTGAAATCTCTTCTTCAACTCCAGCGCATAGGGAATGGTGTTGTTATCCGTCAGGTCGTCATAAACGTCAGGAGGAGTCTCCGCCTTGAAATACTCCAGGAATTTCGTTCCCGGACCGTAGTAGGCCAGCCGCCCCTGCACGAGGACGACAACCTTATCGAGCACACCGAACGACCCGAGCAAGTGGGTGGTGATGACGATCGTTGAGCCCTGGTTGGCGAGCTGCCGGAAGAGCATCATCATCAGCGTCTCCGTCCGGGGGTCCAGACCTGCCGTGGGCTCATCCAGAAAGAGCACTCCGGGTTTAGGGAGAAGCTCGATTCCCAAACTTACGCGCTTGCGCTGGCCGCCGCTCAGGGTCGCCACAGGGTTGTCCCAGCGCTGCTGGTCGAGTTTCAAAGTTTCCAGCATTTCTTCCACGCGGCGGTTGATTTCGTCCTCGGAAATATCATCGGACAAGCGCAGTTTCGCCGCGTAGTAAAGACAGCGGCGCACCGACAATTGCCGGTGCATGATGTCTTCCTGGGGGACAAACCCAATGGTGGATTTCATCGCGTCCAGGTTCTGATACAAATCCTCGCCGTTATAGAGCACCTTGCCGGAGGTGGGTTTCACAAACCCGTTCAGCGCGTTCATCAAGGTGGTTTTCCCCGCGCCGCTCGGGCCCAGCAAGCCGATCAGTTCTTTCGGCTTGACCACCAGCGAGAGATCATCCAACAGCAGTTTGGGCTGGCCCGTGCTGCGGTCCGTCACCTGGAAATTCAGGTGCACGGAATCCAGCCGCACCACCCGGCGGTCAGGAACATGGGTCAGGGTTCCGCCATGAAAATGGAGCTCCGAGGGACCGATGACCACGCGATCCAGCTCCTGAAGTTCGTGGCGCTTCACCCGAATGCCGTTCACGAAGGTTCCGTTGACCGAACCCAGATCGACAATCAGACTCTTGCCGTTTTGTTTGATGATCTCGGCATGTTTTTTCGAGACGATGGGATGGGCGATAACCACATCGCAGCTCGGGTCACGCCCGATGACCAAGTGGTCTTTGGCCAGGTCGATGTTCTCCATCTTAAGCTGCGGCTCCAGGCCGGAGCGAAAGATCAGAGATTTGCCGCTATAGCGGCCGAAAGTAATGTAATCACCGTCATGCAGTTCGGCGGACTTGACGCGGATCCCGTTGACGAAGGTACCGTTGGCGGATTGGTCGGTCAGCTCGACTCCGTCCCCTTTGATCGAAAACTGCGCGTGCACTGCGGACACGGAGGCGTGTTCCAACACCATCTTGCAGCGCGCCGGGTCGCGGCCGACCACCAGGCCCTCATCCGGTATGTCCTCGCTCTTTACCGCGAATTTGTCGACGATCAGCTCGACGTGGGGGCGGGCCATGATATCCGTGAGTTTGAGGGCCACGGTCCCGCCCCCGGATCGATCCGCCTGCTGCGCGGCAGCAATCTCCGCCTGGCTGACGAGGGAGGTGTGGATCTCCCCCGCGCCGGTGTCTGTCTTCCGTACCGCCACCACGGCAGGCGTTGGGACGAACGATTCCAAGCGAAAGAGATGCTTGCCGCCCGCACCGAAGGAAACCTCATCGTTGGGCTTTAGCACCGCTTGCTGAACCCGCACTTGGTTGACAAACGACCCGTTGGCGGAATCACGGTCGCGAAGCACTACTTGACCGGCTTCGTTCAACCCCACCCAGGCTTGTTGGCGGGAGATTTGGTCATCCGCAAGGACGATTTGGCATTTGGTCTGATCTCGGCCGACAACAAGACCTTTGGAGGTAATACTAAATGTGCGCCCGGAAAGGAGCCCGGAAATGGCGACTAATCGGAAAGCGGGGGGAGCGGAGGGAGGAGGGGCAACCGCCACCGTGGCGACGGATTCCTCGCCGCGGCGGGGGCCCGTGGGCGTGACCACGGTGGGACCAGCCGCCTGCTCCGCACTCAGAGGGCGGCCGCAAACCCTGCAAAACCGATACCCTGCCTCATTCACTTCGCCGCATGTTGGGCATTTCATGGCACAGTCCTCAGTTTTCAGTTCTCGGTTTTCAGTAACCCGCGTCCTGAACGGCAAGTCAGTAAGGCCAACTGACAACTGACATCTGACGACTGACGGCTTCCTATGGTTGCGGTTTAAACTCTTCTTCGTTGAATTCTTTGCAATCGACGGCGGCCCCGGCGTCCAAAGCAGGTAGTCCTGGCCCGGAAAACTCCGCGAGGATCACCGTGATGTTGTCCGTCCCACCGTTGGCGTTGGCCTTTTCGATGAGGGCTTTGCAATTGTCGGAGAGCCCATCCCCACGACTGGCGTTCTCCAGCAAATCAGCCTCGGGTACCATGTTGTACAAACCGTCACTGCACATCAGGATTCTGTCTCCCTGATTCACCCGGATATAAGTGACCTTTACGTCCAGCGTCTCGCTGCTTCCTACCGCCTGGGTCAGAATGCTTTTTCGGCTGTCCTTTTCCGGATCAACCGGCATCTCGGCGCCGATGTCCTTCAGGTAATTCAGGAACGTCTGGTCGTGTGTCAACTGGGTAATCTGTTTATTGCGGATTAAATAGCAGCGTGAGTCTCCCACTTGTGCCACAAAGAGGTGCTGGCCGAAAAGGGCTGACGCCGTCGTGGTGGTTCCCATACCGTGGTAGGCAGGATTGGCCAATGCCTTCTGAAAAATAATCTGGTTGGCGTACTCGATGGCCTCACGCAAAAGGATCACAAAGTTGGCTTCGCTGACCGTCCCCAGCGATTTCAGGTTGTCATACAAGCGCTTGGGAACAGTGACGGCAGCGAGTTGGCTGGCCACCTCGCCGCTGGCTTCGCCGCCCATCCCATCCGCCACCATAAACAATGAGCCGAACGGACCTATATCGTGCTCGCGGAGCGAGGGGGATACGCCGACTTCTCCCGTCGTAAGATTGCAGACGACGAAGTTATCTTCGTTGTTCTTGCGGACGCGACCCATATCTGACATCCCGAACAAGGTCACGTGAATGGCCTTCGCATCACTACCCGTTGTCTCGGCCACGGCCCTCACCTTCCCCCGGTTGCCGTCACGCTCAACCGTAACCTCAGTGAAACCGCTCTTTGCAAGTATGCTTACAACTTGAGAATCAGTCCGAATTCAACCCCACGGGGACTTCACTTTCGCCCCGGTACCATTCCCCGTATTTAGACAGCCACGAACAATCTAGTTTCGCCAGGAGGCAACTCTGGTGGAATGAAATGTCTGTTCCTTCTTACCACAGCCGCCGCCTGGTATCAAGCCAGACTATCCGGGACACGGGATTCGGGACACGGCACACGGGATTCACCCACGACAACTCTGAGCGCCCCGCCGAAGGCACGAACCCCGGGGGCGAGTCCCGAGTCCCGAATCCGGTGTCCTGTGTCCCTAATCCCTAACCTCGCGTCCCGAGTCCAGGCCCGTGCGAAGTTCATGGACGATCTGCGCGGCCACGCTGCGCGCGCGATCCAGATCCAGCGGCGGCAGGGAGATCGCCGCCACTTTGGGATGACCCCCGCCCCCATAACGCTCGCAGATGCTCGCCAGGTTGGCAGCCTTGGGGGCGCTGCTCCACGGATTGCTGCCGACGGCGATCTTGATCCGCTCCTTCGACGAGCTTATTCCCACGCAATAGACCGCGGCGGGAAAAAGATAATACGGAATGAATTTGTTGAAACCCTCCACGTGCTGGTCCGCCACGTCAAAGAAAACCACGCCATCCCGCAGTTCGGCGCGCCCGCGAAGCAGTTCGATGGACTTCAAATGTTGGGCGTAAAGATGTTCAAAGGCACTCTGGATGTGCGGCAGGGCGACGATTTCCTTCAGCGGCCGGGAGAGAAGCTCCGGAATCAGGCGCACGCAGAAGTCTGGTTCGCTGGTCCCTTCGATGACCAGGGTCAACTGGGTGGCGGGTTCGCGCATTTCCACCGCCGTGCGGATGTCCGGATACTGCGCGCCGTCAATCAAGTCCGCCCAGTGGACCAAGTCCTCCAGGTCGGGAGCCTTGAATCCAAAGCGCAGGCTGGCGATTTCTGCGATGAATTTGGTGCAGGAGCGGAAGTCCGGCCCGTAGAATTTCTTGCCGCTATGGTCGTGCCGGAAATGCTCGGCATCCGCTTCCGTAAGAAAGGCGCTTTGGTGATGATCAAACCACCACGTCAGGCGGTCGGAGCTGGAATACTTGAAATCAACGATCACGTTCTCGTCCGCGTCGAACAGTCCCGCATCAAACAACTGTCCCGCGCGGTGCATCATGCCGCGGTAGCGAAACTCCGCCTTGGCGTCGACGCACTGCCGGTAGAAGCGCGTAAACACGGCCGCCGAGCACGCCCCGTCGAAACACCGATCGTGAAAGCAAACTAGAACCGCCATAGGTCTTGGGGGTGAGGTGGCCGCTCTCCCTAAGCCCGGCCTCACCAACGCAAGCGAAACCACCTAACTTGCGCCCGCTGCCTGTAATTGTCAAGAGGAAATGCGGAGGCGAGATGTTGTAGGGCCGAACGGCGTTCGGCCCTTGGGCGAGCGCCGCTCGCCCCGACAAAAACACGGGGCGGCACCAGCGCGCCGCCCCTCGCCTTTGAGAGAGGTTGCTTCGTTGCGGGAACTTATAGGCCCGCTTGCTTTGCCGCCAAGGCGCCGATGATCGGAGCTTTGAAAAGCTCGTTCTGATATGCCTTGTACATCATGAAAATCGCAAAGCCCAGGAACGCCAGATTGATCAGCAAGCTGACCAAAAACATGATCCCCGCCAGCAGACCCATCGTCACGAGTCCCAGAATTATCGAGAGGATCGCCCACACGATGCTGAATCCGATCCACACCACGCTGTAGAAAATCGACTGGAAGGCGTGGAACCGAACGAACCTGTCGTTCTTGTAAGGGTCCAGCACCAGGAAAATGATCCCCGTGATGAATCCCAGAATGTAAGCCAGACACCCAGCCACATTCGAGGTCATTCCGGTACTCGCTGTCGAGGGTGCCGCAGCCGGGGCAGCACCACCCGCTGGCGCGCCACACGAACCGCAAAACGTGGTTCCCTCGACCATTTGCGCCCCGCACTTCGCACAGAATGCCATGTCCTTATCTCCTTTCGCGGAATCCCTGGGATCGCAGAGTCGTTCCTCGCCCCCCGATCAGGTACGCATGCTCCAAACCCGGTTTCCGCTTTCTATTGACGAAGCTATTGACTATCGACAGGCAGGCTATTGGTACCATAAAGCCTTTGACGAAACAAGCGCGAAATGCGCTTGGCCGTGGGGAATGGCGCCCAGAGCCGATGGCAAGCCATCTGCCGAATTGCACGGTGCTTCCCCGTCTCTCCCCCCCCAACGCCCCTTGCTTCGGCTATACTGCCGGTTCCCGATGACCGCCACGCCTCTGGCATTTCTCGTCTCCAGTTCGTCACGCGAGCGCCGCGCCCTGGCCGCGAGCACCTTGGGCTGGATGCTCGACGGTATGGACGTCACGCTCTACGCCATGGTCCTGCGCGAACTCCTGCGCGAACTGCAACTCACCACCGCGCAAGCCGGCCTGCTTGCCTCGGTCACACTCATCGCCTCTGCCGGAGGCGGCATTCTGTTCGGCCTCCTTGCCGACCGCTTCGGCCGCCGCGGGGCGCTGATTGTGAGCATCCTCGTTTATTCCGCCTTCACCGCAGCCTGCGGATTCTCCCAAGGTTTGTGGGAACTGGCCGCGCTACGCCTGGGCGTGGGCCTGGGGATGGGCGGGGAGTGGGCCACGGGCGCGGCGCTGGTATCCGAGACCTGGCCCGATCAGCATCGGGGCAAAGCGCTGGGAATCATGCAGTCGGGCTTCGCCATCGGCTATGCCCTGGCGGCCGTAATCGCTGCGCTCATCATCCCGCGCTGGGGATGGCGGCCCGTATTCTTCGCCGGCATCTTCCCCGCGCTCCTCACGCTTTGGATCGGCCGCCGCGTCGAAGAGTCTCCTCTCTGGTTGGCACAGAGGAACGGACACGGGATTCGGGGCGCGGGTTCCGGGATCGGAAATCCGGAATCTGGAACTCAGGATGCAGCGCAAGGGGTTCAAGATGCCGAATGCGGGATTCCGGGCGCAGGGTCCGAGTCCCGTGTCCCGTATCCTCTGCCCCGCTCCTTTCGCAGCTATGCCAGGGTCATCCTGGTAACCCTGTTAATGAACAGCGCCGCGCTCTTTGGCTGGTGGGGACTGTTTACCTGGATTCCCTCCTACCTCGCGTTGCCGATCGCGCGCGGCGGCCGAGGCCTTTCCCTCGCCGCTTCTTCCACCTGGATTATCGCCATGCAGGCGGGCATGTGGTTCGGCTATGTGACGTTCGGGTTCATCAGCGACGCCGTGGGCCGCAAACGGACTTACGTCTTTTACCTTTTCGCCGCCGCGCTGCTGGTGCCGCTCTATGCGCGGGCGCAGCCGCTGGCCCTGCTGGTGGTGGGCCCGCTGCTCGCTTTCTTCGGTACCGGCCACTTCACCGGCTTCGGAATCATTACCGCAGAACTCTTTCCCACCTCCTTCCGCGCCTCGGCTATGGGCCTGACGTACAATTTCGGACGCGCCCTCAGCGCCGCCGCGCCCTGGGCCATCGGCATAATCGCTGCGCGCGGGGGCCTTGCCTCAGCCTTTGGGATCAGCGGCCTGGCATTCCTTCTGGCCGGAGTTCTTGCCCTCGCCCTCCCTGAAACCCGCGGCCGCAGCCTGACTTAAGATCAAGATTGCCTTGCGAGCCTGCATTGCGGGCGAAGCCCGCCTTGGAGTGCGGTAGCAGCAGCTACCGCCTTTCTTGTTCTGGCTCTCGCTCCATTCTCGTATGAACCACAGGGGGAAGGCGGTAGCTGCTGCTACCGCACTCCAAGGCGCTTCGCGCATATGGGGGCCGCCCTTCTGGCTGCCCTCGGGTAGCCGCAGGGATTGCCCCTACTTCGCCAGTTCCACGGTGTGCTCACCCGCGGGAAGTTCAAAACTCGCGCGCCCCTGCTGCCCGTGCACTTTCCCCGCTGGCTTGCCGTCGATTCTAAGGTTCAATTCTCCGCCCTCGAACTCGTGCGTGACGGCAACCACCGGGCGTTCGGCTTTCAAGCTGAAGGTTAGCTGTGACGCCGACGTCTGGTAATTCCTCACCACCACGCCGGCGTTAGCCTCAAAGCGTTCCCGCCCATCGCGCGCGAGGGTTGTCTGGTTGGGCCCCAGGGTGATGTCGTAAGTGTGATTCTCCCAAACCGCGCGGCGGAAATCTCCTTGCGCCGGTGGGTCGAGAGCGCCGAACCGCAAGCCTTCCCAGGGATTCACATCGATGTACTGCTCCAGCGGCACCAGGCACAGCAACGCTCCCCAGGTATAGTGCGTGTCGCCGCCGGCCGAGCCGCCCCAGGCGTAGTACTGCTCGTTGTCGTGTTGGTTGATCCGCCAATCTTCCATGAAAAGGTCGTAGCTCTTCTGCGCGTATTCCAGCGCCACCCGGTCGAAACGGTAACGATTAACCCCCTCGTAGAGCATGTAGTTGGTCGGTCCCCAAATGTCCCCGCGCCAGTAAAACTGGTCGGGGAAGGCCGGATCGTTGCGGGCAATCGTCGGCGCCACGTATTTGCCCCAGAATTCCTTGGGATTGAGCAGATGTTCTTTGATCATGCGCTCCGCCTGCTCGGGCGTGGCGATGCCGGCAAACAGGGGATAGAAATTCGTGGTGGAGAGGCGGGGGGAAAAGTGCCCATCCCAGAAGCGGTTCTGGTAGATTCCGTCCTTCTCATTCCAGAGTTCTTCCCGCACAAGCTGCTTCATGTGTTCATACTCGGCGGCGAATTTCCGGCTGTCCTCATCCTTGCCCAGGATGGCAGCGATCTTCGCCAAGCACTCGGCGTCCAGAGTGTAGAGTGAATTCAAGCCGACATCGGCGAGATTCATCGTGTAGGTGTGGGGATCGTAGATGGCGTCGTCGTACATGGGACTGTCGTCCATGCCACTTTCCCACTTGGCGGCCTGAAGGTTCCCCCGCCCGCCGAGGGAGGGCGTCGAGCCCCGGTCGCTGCCCCACTCGAGCAGGCCATCGCGATTGCCATCGCGCCAGGGTTGCCCGTCCCCGCGATCGGCGAGCCACCACTCGTGCCACTTCTTCAGGCGCGGATAGGCCCATTCCAGCAAGTCGCGATCCTGGCGCCGTTGGTAAACCTTCCAAACCACGTACGAACCCACGGGCGGCTGCGAGCGGTCGGGACTGATGCTTTCCCCCGACGCCACATTGGGCACGACGCCCGTCTCTGTCTGCGACGACAAGATGGCGCGAATGCCCGCGCTGGTTTGCGCCTCATCCTCCAGGCTGGTCAGGAGCGCGCCGAAAAAGCAGTCCCACTCGCCCACCGCCCAGCCGCCCCAGCCATGCGCCCATTGGCGGCTGATGCTGGGGAAAATAAGGTCATATTGGGAGGCGTAAAGAGTATTCCAGAACATGGAATTGCCGATGGCCTCGGGCGCGCCTGCAAACAATCCGCCCACGGTGGGGCGGAGCGCCGGGTAAGCTTCGGCTTTTTCCTTGAGAATGGCATCGATCTTCTGCGGCGCCAGCAACGCACTCGCCTGATTCAGCAACGATTCCTTTTCCCAACCGATGACGGCGACAAAATGCGCGGGCGTGGAATCGGCAAACTCCAGCCCGGCCGCTCCCTGAAGGGAATCGTTGGGGACGGGCGCCACGAGCCGTCCCGGACCGGCCATTCCCGCCCGCAAGTCAGCCAGTGAGGGATAAGCGCCGCTGCCCATCAGCGGCCGGTCCGTCACCACCACCAGGCGGGCCACATGGTTGAAGACGTTGTCAAAGAACTTCTCACCGAGAATGGCGCGTCGCGTTTCATCCACCGCGTAAGTGCCGGATGTCCCTCCGGCGGAGTTGGGGAAATAGGTCTCGAGCACCAGTTGCAGGCCTTGCGTCGAGGTGAGGCGGCCCACCACCGTGGTGGCATCGATGCGCGACCATTCCAGCGTCACCGGAGCTTCCTGCGCGGGATGCCGCCAGCTCACGCGACAGTAAGAAGCATCCGGAGCATGCGGACCCACTTCGCTCACCGCGCCGAAGATCTTCTCCCCGTCCAGGAAATTGCCCCGGCGCGAGCCCACCCGCAAACCGAAGGAGATTTGCTGCCCATACGCCTTGGCCATAAAAACCACGCCGTTCCAGGCGTCCGGATCGAGAGACTCAATCACCACGCGATCAAAACGCGGCTCGCCTTGCGCCCGCTCGCGCTCCTGGGCAAACAAGCCGGGCGTGAAGAAGGTACTCGTTAGTAATGCTAAGCTAAGATATATTTTTATATTAATCGCTTTGGTAGATTGGATACATTCCATACGCACCCCTTGGAAATCGATTTTGAGGGTCCGTAGAATACCGCAGTCTCATTCACGGCGAAACTTCCTTGTTTCGCCCTCGACTGAGGAAGCGTAGCGCGGACATCCGGGGTTGAGGTCCGCGGCTCTTCGTGCGAAAAATCTCCAATTTCAGCGACGCGGGATGATTTCGGAATCGGAGGCGGGAATCTAACGAAAAGAACCAAATCTCAATGACAGTAGCTGCCCTCGGATTGTTATGGCATGAACGTAGGGGCGGTTCGCGAACCGCCCCTACAGCGAGTTGTGGGCTGTCGGCTGTGCCCTGTCATCGATCACCTGTCACCAGCGGTTCACTTTCTTCCATACACCGGGCCGTAATTCGCGCAGGCGCGGTAATCGGCGCCCTCCGGGTCGTGGGTGCCGAAGTGGGTCCAGGCGCTGGGCCGGAAGATTCTTTCTTCGCCCACGTTATGCATGCACACGGGAATGCGCAGCATGGAGGCAAGGCTAATCAGCTTATCGCCCACGTGCCCGTAGCAGATGGCCCCGTGGTTGGCGCCCCAATTGTTCATGACAGAATAGACGTCGCGGAAGGGTCCCCTGCCGGTCAGCAATGGCGCAAACCAAGTGGTTGGCCAAGTGGGATTGGTCCGTTCATCCAGAACTTTGTTCACTTCCGGCGGCAGAGCCACGGTGTAGCCTTCCGCGAGTTGCAATACTGGCCCCTGGCCCATGATCCAGTTGAGGCGCGCCATAGTCACCGGAAATTCGGAGCAGGTGAGGAATTGCGAGGAATAGCCGCCGCCGCGGAAGTATTCCAGCGATGCCGGAGCCCACTGCGTCGCGTCCAAGCAGCGCCCCACATCCTCCGGGGTAATTTCCCAGAAGGGCTTCATGGCGGGTTTGCCGTCCTTGGTCATCTGTCCCGTGGCGTCCAGCGTCGCCGCGCCGGAGTTGATCAAATGGAGAATGCCTCCGCTGGCCTTTCCGGTCAGCTTGTGACCGGACACGCGCTTCACCGCCGCCGGGCTCCAGTAGGTGCGCACATCGGCGAAAATCTGCGCGGTGTCGGTGAGCAGGTGCCCAAAGAGCATGGTGGCCCCGTTGAGGGAATCGTTTTCCGTGGCGAAAACAAAAGGCTCGCGGATGCCGTTCCAGTCAAAAGACGAGTTCAGGATGGCTTCCATAAAGTCGCCGTTGGGGAAATGATCGGTCCACTGGCGCTGTCCCTGAAAGCCCGCCACGATGGCGTTGTGGCCCAAGGCCTCTTCGCCGTAACCCAGTTCCGCCAAACGCGGATTGCCCACCAACAGGTCGCGCGCGATGATGGCCATCTTCACGCACGTCACCCAGTCGGCATCCTTCTGCGCGCGGGACTTCTGAAGAGCGGGCGGATTCCAGTCCTTACCCTCGGGACAATGGGCCTTCACCCAAGCGCGCGCGCGCGCGAGCTCCTCCGGGTCGTAAATCTTCTCGTCGATGCGCCGGACGAACTCTGACATGTCCACGTACTCATTGCGCATGCCCAGGTAGTTCTGGAAGAAATCAGCATTCACCATGGAGCCGGCGATGCCCATCGAGACGGAGCCCAAAGACAGATAGGACTTGCCCCGCATCTCCGCCACCGCCAGTGCCGCGTTGCCGAATTGCAGCAACTTCTCCTGCACGTCATCAGGAATCGAGGTGTCGGTGGAATCCTGCACGTCCTGCCCGTAAATGCCGAAGGCCGGCAACCCTTTCTGGTTGTGCCCGGCCAGCACGGCAGCCAGATAAACCGCGCCCGGGCGCTCGGTGCCGTTGAAACCCCACACCGCCTTGGGAATCAGCGGGTCCATGTCCATCGTTTCTGACCCATAGCACCAACAAGGCGACACCGTCAGCGACACGCCCACCCCCGCGTGCGCAAACTTGTCGGCGCAATCGGCCGCCTCGGCCACGCCCCCAATGCAGGTGTCCGCCACCACGCATTCCACCGGCAGACCGTTGGCATGACGCAGGTTCTTCTCCAGAAAAGCTGCGGCGGCTTTCGCCATGCCCATCGTTTGCCCCTCGAGCGATTCGCGCACCCCCTTGCGGCGTCCGTCAATCGCCGGGCGAATCCCGATCTTCGGCAATGCCCCCCGCAACCGCTTCTGCGGGCCCATCATCTTCAGGTCGTTAATCTCAGCCATGATAATTTACCCCCTCCATTGGGAGCACAATTGTACCGCAAAGACGGGCATTTGCATCCAGGGTCATTGTTCTATTTTGGATGCGCAGTTCGAGTAACGGACGTATTGACCGGAGTAGGAAAAGCTGGTGTAGCGCGCCGGTCAATCAAGCCTTGCGCCTGCTCCTGCAGCTTGCCCGGAAGAACGTTTCTTTAGACAGTCAGCCTGCCAAGGCGGTGCAACCGATGAGCCGCGCCCCGCGCCGTGCCAAAAAGCCCAAGCCCGTTCGCGCCACCCGCGGCCGAGCGCCCCTACTGCCTACTCTTGAGACCCCGGACTTCGGACTGCGTTTCTCGCCACTCGTCACTTGCGATTCGGAATCCGCAATACGGCTTTTGGCCTTCCCCTTTCCCGTGCCCCGTGTCCCGTAGCCCGTCTCCCGCGTTTCTCTTCACTCACCACTCGCCACTAACCACTGGCCACTTGCCACTGTTCTTCCGTGCGCAATTCGAAATGCCGCGGACCCCACACCGCAGAGGCCCGCGCTGCGCGTACATAATGGAAAGCTCAGAACCAGCGATAGGCATCCTTGCGGTGTCCAACAAATTCGATTTTGATGATGTTGGATTCGCTGAAAAGCGCGTAAACAACCCGCCAGTCACCTGCAACTTTGAAGCGGTAGCGGTCGGAGGTTCCCTTTAACTTCTTGCATCCCGGCGGGAAGGGGTTTTCGGCGA
>Ga0326727_10020237_pt1 | contig 13240 bp, 13 predicted proteins | sample MB2enrmetagenome_FD_207643 | JGI IMG/M metagenome (GOLD analysis project Ga0326727, IMG submission 207643) | Lab enriched peat soil microbial communities from McLean, Ithaca, NY, United States - MB29MY | ecosystem: Environmental > Terrestrial > Soil > Wetlands > Peat | place: USA: New York...
TTCCGTGTACGCCACCACCCACGAGGCCCTGGCCAGGCTGCGGGATTTGGCCGAAAGCCATGATGAAGTAATGACCCTGCACGCCGGGGAATCCGCGGCCGAAACCGCCATGTGCCTGGAACGCTTCGCCAGGCGCCCGGTGGCCGTTCTCGCGGACCTGGGGCTTTTGCGCCCGAACCTGCTGGTGGCCCACGCCGTGGACTTGACCGTCCAGGAGATCGAACTGCTGGCCGTGGCCGGGGTCAAGGTGGCCCACAACCCCCGCTCCAACATGAAGCTGGCCTCGGGCACGGCCCGCATATCGGCCATGCGCCGGGCCGGGATAACCGTGGGCCTGGGCACGGACGGCGCGGCCAGCAACAATTCCCTGAACCTGTTCGCGGAAATGTCCGCCGCGGCCCTGCTGGCCAAGGTGCACACCCAGGACCCCACCACCCTGCCCGCCCAGGAGGTCCTGGACATGGCCACGGTTTCCGGCGCGGCCTGCGTGGGCTGGGAGGATCTGGGCAGCCTGAGTCCGGGCCGGGCCGCGGACCTCATCGCCCTGGACATGACCAGGCCCAACCTTCAGCCCCGCCACAATCCCGTGTCGCACCTGGTGTACGCGGCCAGCGGCCATGAGGTGCGCCTGAGCATGGTGGCCGGCCGGGTGGTGTACAGGGATGGACAATTCACGGATCTGGATTATCCTGCACTGCTGCGGGAATTGGCCGGAGTGGTTCGCTGGGCCCGGCAAAACACTTGACAGGGCCGAAATATTGGGCCACATGCCAGCGATTTCAACAAGCGAAACCATTCGCGGAGGAATAGAATATGTCCGGTCAAGTATATGTGGTCAACGGCGTGGAATGCCATCCCATCGTGGACAAGTGCGAAGGCTGCGATCGCGCCAAGGAGCATGAGGGGGTGCGCTACTGCTCCACCTATCCCCTGCCCGAGCGCAAATGGGCCCAGAAGGTCTGCAACTTCGCCACGCACGTCAAGGCCGAAAAGGACACCGGCGGCAAGGTCAAGATCAACCCCTTGAAGGCCTCCAAGCGCGCCGCCAGGGGCCGTTAACCCAACCATCCGGGCGGGGACGCCGGTCCCCGCCCTTTTCCCATCCCCGCCGGAGTTCTCATGCTGGGCAAGATACTTAAACACATCGGCCGGCAACAGAAAAGCGTGGTCGAGTTGCAGCGCGATCTGGTGGCCATACCGGCCATCGGCCCGGACAACGGCGGCACCGGCGAGCGGGCCAAGGCCGACTTCGTGCTCAAGTACCTGGCTGGACTGGGCATATCCGATGTTCGCGTCTACGAGGCCCCGGACCCCAGGGTGCCGGCCGGACACCGGCCGAGCATCGCGGCCGTGATCCCGGGCCAGGACGCCTCGCGCACCTTCTGGGTCATCTCGCACCTGGACGTGGTGCCGGCCGGGGACCTGGCCCTGTGGCAGTCCGATCCCTTCTCCCTGGTGGTGAACGGAGACACCCTCGTCGGCCGAGGCGTAGAGGACAACCACCAGGGGCTGGTAAGCTCCATCTTGGTGGCCAAGGCCCTCAAGGAGCTTAGCCTCGCCCCGCCCGTGAATTACGGGCTGCTGCTGGTGGCCGACGAGGAAAACGGCAGCAAGTACGGCCTGGAATATCTCCTCCGCCAGCACCCGGAGATTTTCGGGAAAAACGACCTGTACCTCATCCCGGACTTCGGCATCCCCTCCAGCGAGATGGTGGAGGTGGCGGAAAAGAGCATGCTCTGGCTCAAGATCACCATCACGGGCAAGCAGTGCCACGCCTCCTCCCCCGAGGAAGGGGTGAACTCCCTGGTGGGGGCCGCGGCCTTCATCCTGGACCTGACCCGGCTGCACGAGCGCTTCCCCACGGCAAACCCGCTTTTCAAGCCGGCCCACTCCACCTTCGAGCCCACCAAGAAAGAGGCCAACGTGGAGAACGTGAACACCATCCCCGGCCGGGACGTGTTCTACCTGGATTGCCGGGTGCTGCCGGAATACGATTTGGACAAGGTCCTGGAGGCCATCTACGAAATGGGCCGGGAAATTTGCCAGACCTACGGGGTCACGGCCACCTACGAGACCATCCAGAAGGAACAGGCCGCCCCGGCCACGCCGGTGGACGCCCCGGTGGTCACCAGGCTCATCGAAGCCGTCCGAACTGTTTACGGCAACGATCCCAAGCCCATGGGCGTGGGCGGCGGCACCGTGGCCGCCTACCTGCGGCGGGCCGGATATCCGGCCGCGGTCTGGGCCACCTGGACCCCCAACGCCCATCAGCCCAACGAGCGCTCCTCCATCAAGCACAATATCGGCGACGCCCAGGTGGTGGCCTCCGCGCTGTTTGGCGGCCGCTAGCCCCTGGTTGCCATGCCCAAGCCAGCCCTGCCGGACAAGTTCGACCTGGTGGTGGTGGGCGCGGGCCACGCCGGCTGCGAGGCGGCCATGGCCGCGGCCAGGCTGGGCCTGGCCACCCTGCTCCTGACCATCAACGCGGACCGCATCGGCCATTTGTCCTGCAATCCGGCCATAGGCGGCCTGGCCAAAAGCCACATGGTCAAGGAAATCGACGCCCTGGGCGGCATGATGGGCCTGTGGGCGGACCAGTCGGCCATCCAGTTCCGCCAGTTGAATACCAGCAGGGGGCCGGCGGTCAGGGCCACTCGGGCTCAGATCGATCGCCAGGCCTATCTGCGCGTGGTCCAGGCCGACATATTCGACCAGGACAATCTCTGGGTCCGCCAGGACACGGCCCAAGCCGTGCTGGCCGAAAACGGCCGGGCCAGCGGGGTTCTCACCGGCCTGGGCGAAATCCACCCGGCCAAGGCGGTGCTTATCACCACCGGCACCTTTTTAAACGGCCTGATCCACGTGGGCCTGGACCATTTTTCTGGGGGGCGCCTGGGCGACCCGGCCGCCACCCACCTGGCGGACAGCCTGCGCTCGCACGGGCTTGAGCTGGGGCGCTTGAAAACCGGTACCACCCCCAGGCTGCTCAAGGACTCCGTGGACTTTTCCCGGATGACCGTGCAGCCCGGCGACGATCCGCCCACGCCCTTCAGTTTCCGCTCCCAGGGAGCGGTCCTGCCCCAGACACCCTGCTGGCTGACCTACACCAACCAGGCCACCCACGAAGCCATCCGGGCCGGATTCGACCGCTCTCCCCTGTTCACCGGGGTCATCAAGGGCACCGGGGCCAGGTATTGCCCATCCATAGAGGACAAGGTGGCCAGGTTCCCGGACAAGCCCCGCCATCAGATATTCGTGGAACCCGAAGGGCTGGACAGCCCCGAGGTTTATCCCAACGGCATTCCCACCAGCCTGCCCCTGGTGGTGCAAAAGGCCATGCTGGCCACCATAGTGGGCCTGGAAGAGGCTCAAATCTTGCGGCCCGGCTACGCCATCGAGTACGACTTCGCCAATCCCACCCAGCTTTTGTCCACCCTGGAGACAAAGGTTCTGCCGGGCCTGTACCTGGCCGGCCAGATAAACGGCACCTCCGGTTACGAGGAGGCCGCGGCCCAGGGCTTGTGGGCCGGCCTGAACATATTTTGCCGGCTGAGCGGCCGGCCGCCCTTTCTGCTGCGGCGCGATCAGGCCTACATGGCCGTGCTGGTGGACGACCTGGTGACCAAGGGCACCACCGAGCCCTACCGCATGTTCACCTCCCGGGCCGAGCACCGGCTTTTGTTGCGCGAGGGCAACGCTGACGAGCGACTGACGCCCATCGGCCGGGACCTGGGCCTGGTCCAGGAAGGCCAATGGCAAGCCCACCAGGATAAGATGCGCCGCCTTACCGCGGTTCTGGAAATGTTTCAGACCACCATGGTCCGGCCGGACGCCCCCACCCGGGATAAGCTCAAAGCCATGGGCGCGGCCGTGCCGGGCAAGTCCGTGGCCCTGGCCGCCATCCTGCGCCAGCCGGACATGTGCATACAGGACTTGGCTCCGCTTTGCCCGGGCCTATCCGTATACTCCGGGGAGGTGCTGGCGGAAGCGGAAACCAGGCTGAAATACCAGGGCTACCTAATGCGCCAGCAGGAATCGGCCGATAGGTTGGAACGAATGGAAGTCCTGGAACTTCCAAGGCAAATCGATTATGGTCAAGTGGCGGGGCTTTCCAAGGAGGTGGTGGAGAAGCTCTCGGCCCTGCGCCCCCGCAATCTGGGGCAGGCCTCCAGGATTTCCGGGGTCACCCCGGCTTCCCTGGCCTGTCTGGAGATCCACCTCAAGAAACTTGGCCGGTGCTGACCCGGCCGGGAGCACCTCATGATCTGGCAGACAGCCACGGCTAGCGAAATATTCTTTCTTGCCGAGGACATATTCAGCAAAATATTCCAGAGTGAGGTGGAGCACAAGGTTTCCCCGGAATCCGTGGTCATTGTCGTGGGATTCTTTCTCATTCTCGTAATCATGGTCACCATGACCTTCCTGTTCTCCAAAAAGCCCAAGAAGCTCACCCCGGACACTCCCATAAACTGGATAACGGACAAGGCTCACGTGAAGAGGCTCATGGACTCGGCCGTGGTCCAGCGCAGCAAGATTCGGGTTAGCTTCTACCGGGAGGAGAACGGGGCCAGATCCACGAGCGCGGCCCTGGTTTCCGCGAACGGGCAGGAGTTGGCCCTGGAGTTCGCCTCCCTCAAGAACGCCAATCTGGCCTGGGTGGGCCGGGACCTGGACTGTGGCTTCAACATGCGCGACCCGGACAACCCCAAGCTTTTCACCAACTACACCTTCGTGGCCACCATAGTGAACACCCTGCTCGTCCCCGGGGACATTCTGCACGTGACCCTGGCCTACCCCGAGCGCATGGAAATCACCCAGTACCGTTCCTCCCTGCGGGTCGAGCCCCCGGAAAAATACGTGCGGGCCGTCAGCCTGTGGGACGTGAACAAGGTGAAACAGACCGCTGGCCGGGCCCAGCACCCGGAAAGCTGGGGCAAGCCCATGTTGGCCAGCGAACCAAAGGGCCGTCAGGAACTGGTCCTGGAAAACATTTCCGGTGGGGGCCTGCGCCTGAAGATCATGCCCGAAGCCTTGTCCGCGCATGACGAAAAGCTGGCCGTCAGCCAGCAGTTCTATTGCCGGCTGACCTTGATGGACATACAGATGGAAACCGACACCACGTATTATGTGGTATGCAACCTGCTGAAATGCTTTGATGACTGCTTGTCTAAAACCAATCTTTCCTTGGGCATGTCTTTCACGTATGAGGGCATGCCTGAGGAGCCGCCCCTGACTGGATTGCGCTGGAAAGCGGTGACCAGGGAGTGGGGAGTGAGGGACTTGGACGATTGGGCCTTTGAAATGCACTTGGAACTGTACCGTAGCAGGGGTGAATGATAATTGGAGCCCGCGCGGCAAAAGCCGCCGAGCTGGCCTGAATCTGGAGGAACAAGTTGGAAGAAGGATCAGAGGGCAGGCTTTGGACCCTGGTGAACAAATTTTTCCGGGGCCGCAGCGACCTGCCCCTTGATGAGTTGATTCTCGCCGCCCGCGAAGACGGCGAAATCAAATCCGAAGACGCCACCGTGCTCTTGAAGGTCCTGGGCCTGGGCAAGAAACAGGTGGCGGACATCATGGTCCCCCGCACGGACATCGTGTGCGCCGAGGTCGGGGACGACCTGAGGGATCTCTGCGGGCTCATAATCGAACACGGCCACTCCCGCATCCCCATATACCGCCAGAACCGCGACCATATCATCGGCGTGATCCACGCCAAGGACCTGCTCAAATATCTGCTGGACCCCGGGGCCACGCCCCCGCCCCTGGAAACCATCATCCGAAATCCCCTGTTCATCCCGGAATCCAAGAACTTAAAGGACATGCTCACGGAATTCCAGGCCAAGCGCATCCATATAGCCATAGCCCTGGACGAATACGGCGGCACCTCCGGCCTGGTGACTCTCGAGGATGTTCTGGAAGAAATCGTGGGCGAGATCGAGGACGAGCACGACCCAACCAAACCCCCGGAATTCAAGGAATTAGGGGACGGAAAAATACGCATTTCCGGGCGCTACCCCCTGGAAGACCTGCGCGAAAAGCTGGACATGGACATGAGCTCCGAACAGGTGGAAACCCTGGGCGGATTTTTAAGCGAACTGGCCGGCCGGGTGCCCAGGCAGGGCGAATCCTTCGAGCGAGAGGGCTGGAGCTTCACGGTGATCGAGGCCAACCGGCGCCAGGTGCGCTGGGTGCTGGCCCAGCCGCTGGCCAAGGCTGAAAGTGCCGAAACTTCCCATAGCTAGCTTGATCGCGGCATCGGTTCCCGGGGGGGCGAGACTAGCCCTGCCGGGAATGCCTTTGCTGGGCCTGGCCTTCATGGGCGCGGCCGGGATATTCTTTTCCCTGGCCAATCCCCTGGTCAGGTTTCCGGCTCTCATTTTGCTTTTTCCCTTCTGCCTGGCCCGACTGGCCTTGGACACGGAAAAACCCCGCCTGGCCCTGAAGTTGGGCTATTTTTGCGGGGTTTTGGCCGCTTCGGTCAGCCTGTACTGGATAGCCTTGCCCGTGCACGATTACGGCGACCTGCCCTGGGCCCTGGCCGTGCCCTGCCCCGTGGCCATGGGCCTTTACCTGGGCCTTTATCCGGCCATCTGGTGCTGGCTCCTGGCCATGACCAGGAAATCCATGTCCCCTGTGGCCTGGGGGGCTTTCGCGGGCCTGACCTGGGTGGTCCTGGAGTTCGTGCGGGGCTGGCTGTTCACCGGCTTCCCCTGGCAGACCCTGGCCGTGGCCCTGGTCCCCTGGCCTTGGGCCATACAAAGCCTGGGGCTTATCGGGGCTTACGGATTGTCCGGGGTCCTGGCTGCCTGCGGAGCCTGGCTGGCCCTGCCCAAAGCCGGCCCCAAGGCGGTGGCGTTGGGCCTGCTGGCCTGCCTGGCCGCATACGGCTTCTGGGCCGTGAACCGGGCCGTTCCCGATGCCGACGAATTCACCGCGGGCCTGGTCCAGGGCGACGTGGACCAGTCCGTCAAATGGGACAAGTCCTATCAGGCCGAAACCGTGAACGGCTATCTGGAACTCAGCCAACGGACCTTGGCGGACAAGCCCGACATCATCTTCTGGCCGGAGACGGCCATGCCCCTTAATCTGGAAAAGCCCAGCGACCTGGTGTCCAGGATCATGGCCTTTGTCGGCCGCAACGACGTGCCCCTGGTGACCGGCGGGCCGGGGTTGGTCTGGGATCAGGGCCGCGAACTCGTATACAACCGGGCTTTTCTGCTCACCCCGGGGATGCTCACCCCGGCCTACGACAAGGAACATCTGGTGCCTTTCGGGGAATACGCCCCCTTTGGCCAGGATGTGCCCATCCTGGAAGGCCTGCTGCAAGGCGTGGGAGCCTTCACCCCGGGGACCATGGTGTCTCCGGTGCGCACGGGCCGGCTTGCCATGGGCATGCTCATTTGTTACGAATCAATCTTTCCGGAGTTGGCTCAGAAACGGGTTCAGGCCGGGGCCAACGTTCTGATAAATCTTAGCAACGACGCCTGGTTCGGCCGATCCGCCGCTCCCAGGCAGCACCTGGAGCTGGCCGCGCTCCGGGCCGTGGAGCAGGGACGCTATCTGGTGCGCTGCACCAACACCGGCATATCCGCGGTTATCGACCCCAAGGGGCGGGTAACGAACCAGACCCCCTTGTTCCAGGAAGCCGCCCTGACCGTGAGCCACGTGGGCTTGATCGCAAAGACCACTGTCTATCACGCCCTGCACCCCTGGCTGGAGGGCCTGTGCGCCCTGGGGGCGGCCGCGATCTTCTTTCTGACCTGGCGAAAAAACAAAGGTATCCGTAAAGCTGAATAATCATGGCTATTTTACAGTTTCCCGAACTAAAGACCCAAAGCAAGGACCTCCTGGACAAATTCGAATCCCTATGGGGGCGGCTTTGACCTGGATGGCAAAAGAACTCGCCTGGGCGAGATAGAAGCCCATCTGGCCAAGCCGGATGTCTGGCAGCAGCCCGAACTGCTAACCCCGTTTCTGCGCGAAAAGCGCGAGCTCGAGGGACTGATCAGCCGTTTCGATATTTTGCGCCAGGCCAAGCAAGACCTTGATGAATGGTTGATTTTAGCCCAGGATGATCCCAGCCAGGAAGTGCTCCAGGCCCTGTCCGATCAGTCGGAAACCCTTTCCGGCCAGTTGCAGGGCGCGGAACTGGCCACCCTGCTGGCCGGTCCTGAGGACAGTTCCGGGGCCATACTGGAAATCCACCCCGGGGCTGGGGGCACGGAAGCCCAGGACTGGGCGGAAATGCTCCTGCGCATGTACCGCCGCTGGTGCGAACGCCACAATTTCGCCGTGGAAGTGCTGGATTTCCTTCCAGGAGACGAAGCCGGGGTGAAAAACGTCACCTTGCAGATAACAGGCCAGTATGCCTACGGTTTTCTCAAGACCGAAAAAGGCATCCACCGCCTGATCCGCATCTCGCCCTTTGACTCCTCGGGGCGCAGGCATACCTCTTTCGCCTCGGTGGACGTATACCCGGACGCCGGGGCGGACATACAGATAGACATCAAGGAAGAGGACGTGCGGGTGGACGTTTTCAGGGCCAGCGGCCCGGGCGGCCAGCACGTGAACAAGACCAGCTCGGCCATCCGTTTGACCCACATGCCCTCGGGCATCGTGGTGCAGTGCCAAAACGAGAAGTCCCAGCACCGCAACAAGGAGTCGGCCTACAAGGTTCTCAAGGCCAGGCTCTACGATCTGGAACTCGGCAAGCAGCAGGCCCTGAAGCAGGCCGAATACAACTCCAAGGACGCTATCGGCTTTGGCAGCCAGATCCGCACATATACTCTCCAGCCCTACCGCCTGGTGAAGGACCACCGCACCGGCCTGGACGTTGGCGACGTTGACGGCGTGTTGGATGGCAAACTAGACACCCTTATCAGAGACTGCCTGCTGCACTTCCATGCCAGAAAATAACCACGACGATCCAGAATACCTGGTCCAGAGCCGCCAGGAAATCATCGAGGAGATCGCCCGCCTGCACCAGACTCTTTGCGCCGCGGGGCAATCCGATCACCGCGAGGGCCACGACGGGCTGATGATAATCGGGCTGTGTCACGGGCTAAGCCTGGAGGAATGGGAGAACTTGAAGCGCGAAGGCGGTTTCGTACACTGGCTGGCCCTGCCCACCATAGAGACTCCCCTGCCCAACTTGACCAGGATTCAACTGGCCATGGAGAAGCTGGCCGATGAAACCCGCCGCGACCCCCTGACCGGTCTGGCCAACCGCCGGGCCTTCGAGGCCACCATGCGCCTGGAACTGGACCGGTCCTACCGCAGCGCCACGGACCTGTCCCTGGCCATCATCGACATAGACAATTTCAAATCCATCAACGACACCCACGGCCACGTTTGCGGGGACAAGGTGCTGGTGGATTTGGCTCACACCATCCATAAGAGCACCCGCAGCTACGACCTGGCCGCGCGCCTGGGCGGCGAGGAATTCGCCCTGATCCTGCCCAGCACCGGCCTGCTTCAGACGGAACGCTTCATGCTGCGCCTGCTGGCGGAAATCCGCCAGCGCCGGGTCGTCTGCGCTGAGAGCGAAAGTCCCGTGGGCATCACGGTTTCCGCCGGCCTGGTGTGCACCAAGGGCAAGATTCCCTTGAGCGTGGAGCGTTTAGTGGAGCTGGCGGACAAGGCCCTCTACGAGGCCAAGAGAACCGGCAAGGATCGCGTGGTCAAGGCGCCGATTCCCGACATCGAGGGAGCCACCGAGCATACCCTGGTCAAAGTCCATGAAAAACAGTTTTTGTTCACGGGGCCAAACAAATGAGCGACAGCGCCAATCCCAGGTCCACCCTGAGCCTTTGCATCCTGTCCGGAAAAGGCGGGGTGGGCAAGACAAACCTGGCCCTCAACCTGGCTTATGCCTTGTACCGGGCCAATCAGCGCATGCTCATCATGGACTTCGACGTGGGCCTGGCCAACATCGACGTGCTCATGGGCCTTTCCCCGGAAAAAAACCTTCAGGACCTGCTCAAGCCAGGGGTCATGCCCAGTGACGTGGTGGTAGCCATCGAGCCCCAGGGCTTTGATTTCCTGCCCGCGGCCAGCGGCGTGCCCGAGCTTCTGGAACTGGACGAGGACATGCGCTTCCAGATGTTCCAGAAGCTAAACTCCGTGCTGGGCGGATACGATTACATCTTCTTCGACCTGGGCGCGGGCATAGGCCGCACCGTGCTGTCCCTGGCTTCCATGACCAGCACCCGCCTTTTGATAGTCACCCCTGAGCCCACATCCCTCACGGACGGTTACGCGGTCATCAAGGTGCTCAAGAACCAATACGGCATCAAGGATTTCATGCTGGTGGTCAATCAGGCCAGCAGCAACAAAGAGGCCCAGACCACTTTCGAACGCCTGCACGGGGCCTGCGAGCGCTTCCTGGGCCTGGACATAGCCTATCTGGGCGCGGTGCACGTGGATTCCCACGTGCCCGAGGCGGTGCGGCGCCAGGTGCCGCTCATAAAATACGCCCCGCAGTGCCAAGCTTCCCACGACATCTTGAGCCTGGCCATCAAGATCGGCCGCTACCGGGCCGGAAATACCGCCAAGCTGCAAACCTCGCCGATATTAACGAATATTTCATCCGCATACCTTGACGGCGCCCTCCATATACGTAATTAGCTCAATTTAATGCGTTCTCCATGTTGATGAAGCAGGGCGGACGCGGTAACGTTTTCTAATTGCCAACGGAGGAACCCAAATGAACAAAAGCGAGCTCATCAAAAACCTGGCCGAAGCCCGCAATATCCACGTGGATGAGGCTTCGGACGTGGTCAACTCTTTCATTGATTCCATCAAGACCGCCCTGGTGACCGGCGATCGGGTGGAAATCCGGGGATTCGGCAGCTTCAAGGTCAAGGACTACAAGGGCTACACCGGCCGCAATCCCAAGTCCGGCGATGTGGTCAGCGTGGCCCCCAAACGCCTGCCTTTTTTCCGTCCAGGCAAGGAACTCAAGGAATATCTCAATAAGTAGTAGGGTTGTGACATGAGTTTTTTCTGGAGGGTCTTGCTGGCCCTAGGGGCTCTTTTGGCCCTTTGCACCGCGGCCGTGGCCGGGCCCGTGGCCACCTTGGTCTTTTCCGGCAATGATTGGGGATACATCCGGCCCTGTCCCACTTGAGGCAACCACACCATTGGTGGGCTGGCCCGGCGGGCCGGCATGTTCGACAAGATACGCCAAGATCAGGATGCCAAGTCCAGGACCGTGTTCATAGCCGGGGCCTATGAATTCCTGGCCGACGACGGTGAGGACGCGCCTGATCCCAAGGCTTGGCCGGCCTTGGCCAAGGGCTTCGCCAGTCTGGATTATTCAGCCGGGGCCCTGTCCCCGGAAGAGGCCAAGGCCCTGCAGGACCAGGGGCTCAAAATGCCCCCGGCCTGGGTGGCCCTGGACAACAAGAAGGTGCAGAGCACCATTTTGACCGTGGCTGGCGGCAAAATTGGGGTTTTGTTCTTCCCGGTCCTGGCCAAGCCCGGGGCCTCCGTGGACGAGGGACTGGTCCATCTGATAGAGCAGGAGGCCCAGAAGCTGAAACCCCAGGTTAATCTGGTGGTTGGCGTGAGTCCATGGGGTGTTCAGAACGAATCGGACTTCCTGGACAAGGTCAAGCCGGGTCTGGACGTGCTGCTGGGCAGCGGGCCCGGGGTGGGCTTTTCGGCCAAGCCTTCGCCCAACGGCAAGGTCCTGTGGATGCACACCTACACCAAGGGCAAGGCCATATACACTGTGGACCTGCCGGCCTGGCCCACGGACAAGGATTTTAAGTGGGCCCTGGACGGCAACTACTCCACCAAGGCGGTTTTGCTCGATGACTCTTTTCAGACGGACCCGGGAATGGTGGATATTTTCCAGGGCATCCCGGATCCCAACGACAAGCATAAGTAAGGGCCAATGAGACCGGCCCGATCCGGCAAAATGACCCGAGGAGAGCCCATGTTATTCACCGGCGCCCTTACCGCCCTAGTCACCCCTTTCCGGAACGGAAAGGTGGACGAGGAGGCCTACCGGGCCTTCATCGAATGGCAGATCGAGCAAGGCATCGACGGCTTGGTGCCCTGCGGCACCACCGGCGAGTCAGCCACCATGTCCCACGCGGAGCATGTGCAGGTCATAAAGATCTGCGTGGACCAGGTTAAGGGCCGGGTGCCGGTGCTGGCCGGGGCCGGGTCCAACAACACCGCCGAGGCCGTGGAACTCACCAGGCACGCCAAGGACGCCAAGGCCGACGGGGCACTGCTCATCACCCCCTACTACAACAAGCCCACCCAGGCCGGGCTGATCGCGCACTTCGCGGCCATCGCCAAGGAAGTGTCCATGCCCTTCGTGGTGTACAACGTGCCCGGCCGGACCTCCGTGAACCTGCTGCCGGCCACCATGGCGGCCATATACCAGCAGTGCCAGGATGTGGTGGGCATCAAGGAAGCCACGGGCAACCTGTGCCAGGTTTCCGAGGTCATCGAGCTTTGCGGTCCGCAGTTCATAGTGCTCTCGGGCGACGACTTCACTGTGCTGCCCACCCTGGCCATCGGCGGCCACGGGGTGATCTCCGTGGTCTCCAACGTCGCCCCGGGGCTGGTGCGCAAGATGTGCAAGGCCTTCCGCAAGGGCGATCTGGCCAAGGCCCGCAAGCTGCACTACCGCCTGGCCCCGCTGTGCCGGGCCATGTTCATGGAGACCAACCCCATACCGGCCAAGACAGCCCTGGGCCTGATGGGCAGGTTCTCCCCGGAGCTTCGCCTGCCTCTCATAAACATGACCCCGGGAAACGAAGCCAAGCTGGCCGAAGTCCTGAAGGCCTCGGGCCTTTTGTAATCCTTTGACGGCCGGCCAGGTCCGCGACCCGGCCGGCTTCTTGGTCATGCAAGCCGCGGCTTACGGGATTGCCTATGCCACTGAAACGCATCGTCCTGGCCTTGACCGGCGCCTCGGGCATGCCCTACGCCATCACCCTGGGCCGTGAATTGGCCAGGCTTCCGGACATCGAACTGCACCTGATCATATCCGATGCGGCCAAGCAGGTCATGGCCGTGGAATCCCACATGCAGCCCGAAGACCTCATGGCCCTGGCCAAGGAGAGCTATGCCCCCACGGACATAGACTCCGGACCGGCCAGCGGGTCCTGGCGGCACGGGGGCATGGTGGTCTGCCCGTGTTCCATGGCCTCCTTGGCGGCCATAGCCCACGGCCAGGCCTCAAACCTTATCCACCGGGCCGCGGACGTGACCTTGAAGG
>Ga0326727_10020238_pt1 | contig 13240 bp, 9 predicted proteins | sample MB2enrmetagenome_FD_207643 | JGI IMG/M metagenome (GOLD analysis project Ga0326727, IMG submission 207643) | Lab enriched peat soil microbial communities from McLean, Ithaca, NY, United States - MB29MY | ecosystem: Environmental > Terrestrial > Soil > Wetlands > Peat | place: USA: New York...
ACCTGGATGGTATTGGTAAGGATGACGTCATCGATGGACTTGTCGGGATAATCCGCCAACCCTTCGTCCAGATCCCCGTGGTGAACGTTGAATAAACCCTTGGCCACACAAGACTGGATGCAAGCCTCGGATAGTTCGATTCCCTCGGCCCGAACGTTTTTCTTGATCTTCAAGGCCAGCAGCAAATCACCCTCGCCACATCCGAGATCCAGGACGCGCGAACCCTCCGCGATGAGGTCCATAATCACCCGGTGCTCCGGCAGCAGCCGCACCACCGTGCCGGCGTCATCGAGCCGAATTTCTTCGCCCAAACTGCCCATGTGCTAGGAAGCCCCCTTCCCGTGGGTCAGGAAATTCGTGATGAGGGACGTCAGTTGTCCCGACTCCAACAGAAAAGCGTCGTGCCCGTAATCCGTCTGAATTTCCGTGTAAATGGCCTCCGCGCCGACGCGCCGGCAGGCGCTGACGATCTCCTTCGACTGGTACGAAGGAAACAGCCAATCCGATGAAAAGGAAATCACCAGAAACTTCGCCTTCACGTTCGCAAAAGCCTGTTCGAGGTTCCCGTACGGTTGGGCGAGGTCGAAGTAATCCATGGCTTTCGAAATATAGAGATAGGAATTCGCGTCGAAGCGGTCCACGAAGTGGTCGCCCTTGTAACGCAAATAGCTTTCCACCTGGAAATCCGTGCGGAAATCGTACCCGTACTCGGTTTTGTCCTGAAGCTTGCGGCCGAATTTCTGGTGCATGGACTTCTCGGAAAGGTAGGTGATGTGCCCGATCATCCGCGCGATGGCCAAGCCGCGCCGGGGGATGGACTTGCCGTAATAGTCGCCTTCCCTCCAATGAGGATCCGACTGGATGGCCTGGCGGCCCACTTCGTTAAAAGCAATCCCCTGCGATGAAAGCTTGCTGGTGGTGGCGATGGGGATGGCCAGCCGGAGCCGCTCCGGGTAGCTGACCACCCACTGGAGCACTTGCATCCCGCCCATCGAGCCGCCCACGGCGCAGAGCAACTGGTCTATTCCCAGGTGGTCAATTAGCACTCGCTGGGCATTTACCATATCATGAACGGTTACCAGGGGGAAGTTCAGGGCATAGGGCCTCCCTGTCTGGGGGTTGGTCGAGCCGGGTCCCGTCGAGCCTTTGCAGCCCCCGATGACGTTGGAGCAAATCACAAAGTATTTTCGCGTGTCGAAGGCTTTGCCCGGGCCAATCATAATATCCCACCAGCCGGGCTGGCGTTCGTGGGGATGATTGAAACCGGCGGCGTGGGCGTCTCCGGAGAGAGCATGAAGAATGAGGATGGCGTTGTCTTTGGCCGGGCTCAACTCCCCATAGGTCTCGTAAGCCAGCGTGATGGGCCCGAAACTTCGTCCGCACTCGAGGAGCATCTCCTGGGGCGGCTCGGCAAAGGTGATGGACTGAGTCTTAACGATTCCTACCGAACATTTGTCGTCCATAGTTAGTTGTCCGTGGTCAGTTGTCCGTTGTCCATGGCCCGTTGTCCGCCCTGGGCAAAAGGACGGACGGCGGACCACTGACAACCGACAGCCCTACCTTTGCGAAGCCGCGAGCGCCTGGTCGATGTCGGCAAGGATATCCTCAATGCTTTCCAACCCGATCGAGAGCCGAATGAAATCTTGGGTCACTCCGGTGGCCTCCTGCTCCTGGGGACTCAACTGCTGATGAGTCGTGCTGGCCGGGTGGATGACGAGTGATTTTGCGTCTCCGATATTGGCCAAGTGCGAGAGCAGGCCGAGAGCGTTGATGAACTTGATTCCCGCCTGCAATCCGCCTTTGATGCCAAAACCGAGAATTGCCCCGAACCCGCGCGGCATGTACTTCTTGGCCAGCGTGTGGGTGGGGTGGCTGGAGAGGCCGGGATAGTTCACCCAATTGACCGCCGGGTGCGATTCCAGGAATTGGGCCACCTTCAGGGCGTTGTCACAGTGCCGCTGAACTCGTAAGGAGAGAGTCTCAACTCCTTGCAGAATCAGGAAAGCGTTGAAAGGGCTCAGAGCCGGACCGAGGTCGCGGAGGAGTTGGACGCGCACCTTGATGATGTAAGCGAGCGGCCCAAACGTCTCCACAAACTTGAGATGGTGATAACTCGGGTCGGGCTCGACGAGCTCGGGAAATTTCCCGTTCGCCCAGTTGAACTTCCCCGAATCCACGATAATGCCCCCGATGGAGTTTCCATGACCTCCGAGAAATTTCGTCATGGAGTGAACGACGATGTCCGCGCCCCACTCAAACGGGCGGCACAGATAGGGGGTGGCCACGGTATTGTCAATCATAAGGGGTACGCCTGCATCATGGGCGACCTTGGCTACGGCCTCGATGTCGAGCATGTCATTCTTGGGATTTCCCAGCGTCTCTGCGTATACCAGGCGCGTCTTGGAGGTGATGGCGCGTTTGAAATTCTCGGGGTCATTCGGATCGACGAATGCGGTCTTAATCCCGAGTTTGGGCAGCGTGTAGTGGAAAAGGTTATAGGTGCCGCCATAGAGGCTGGCGGAAGAGACGATTTGATCGCCGGAGCTGGCGATATTCAGAATCGCCAGAGTCTGCGCCGCCTGGCCGGAGGCGGCGACGAGGGCCGCCGCTCCCCCCTCCAGGGCGGCAACGCGCTGCTCCAGCACGTCCCAGGTGGGATTCATAATGCGCGAATAGATATTGCCAAATTCCTTCAGCGCAAATAGATTGGCAGCGTGCGTGGTGTCCTTGAAGACAAAGGACGTGGTTTGATAGATGGGAACGGCGCGCGCGCCGGTGGTAGGGTCAGGCTTCTGGCCGCCGTGCAATGCAAGGGAATCAAAACCGAGTTTTCTTTCCAATGTTGCCTCCTCAAAGAAGTGATTAGCTTCCAGCCATCAGTGCTCAGCCGTCAGCTTAGTGTCCTGCGTCAGAAGTTAGTTGATAAAACCTTCGCCTTGTGGCGGACCGTTCCGCAGCCCCATCCGGGGCGGAAGAACGTAGCCCACGGCTTACGCCATGGGCTACGATCTTGCGCCCCGATGCATCGGGGCTGACTTCATCAACAAGCATATGACTCAGGACGCGAATGAGTCTGGCTGAGACCCCATAGCTGATAGCCGACAGCTAAACAGTGGCCGCTGCGTTCAAAAACTGTTCCTCAAAATCATCCAGCTTGGGACGGATCAAAGCGTTCTCCGCAATCCGCCCCTGGAGCGCGCCGATCGTTTTCAGTCCATTGCCGGTGATGGCCAGAACAATGGATTCCTCAGGATTCAAGCGGCCCTGGCGAATGAGTTTGCGTGCCACCGCGACGGTCACGCCGCCGGCCGTTTCGGTAAAGATACCTTCCGTTTCCCCCAGCAGCCGGATGCCGTCCACAATCTCCTCATCGCTCACATCCTCGCCCGCGCCGCCACTCGCAAGGATCGCCTTGACCGCGTAAATGCCGTCGGCCGGGTTGCCGATGGCAAGCGATTTGGCGATTGTGTGGGGTTTCTGCGGATCAATTTCCGTGGTTCCACGCTTGGCGGCGCTGGTGATGGGCGAGCAACCCGTCGCCTGGGCGCCGTAGAAGCGCGTCGTAATCGGTTCGACCCAAGCAAGCTTTCGCAATTCCTCAAAGGCCTTGGAAACTTTGGTGATCAGCGACCCGCCGGCCATGGGAATCACAATGTTCTGCGGCAGGCGCCAGCCGAGCTGCTCGGCGATTTCGTATCCGACGGTCTTTGATCCCTCGGAGTAATAGGAGCGCAGGTTCACGTTAACGATGCCCCAGGAGTGCTTTTGCGCCACCTCCGAGCAAAGGCGGTTCACCTGGTCATAATTGCCCTGCACGCGCACCAGCGTGGCGCCGTACACCTGCGTGGCAATGATTTTCTCCGGTTCGAGTTCGGCGGGAACAAAGATGAAGGCCTTAAAGCCGCCGGCCGCCGCCTGCGCGGCCACAGCGTTGGCAAGATTCCCCGTGGACGAGCAACCGACCGTGTCGAATCCAAACTCGTGCGCCTTGGAGAGCGCCACCGCCACCACGCGGTCCTTAAAGGAGAGCGTGGGGTGGTTAACGGAATCGTTTTTCACATAAAGCTCGCGAACCCCCAGCGCCGCCCCCAGGCGGGGCGCTGCCGCCAGCGGCGTGAATCCTGTCTGATGCCCTATGTAAGGGTCGCGTGCGAGCGGCAGCAATTCCCGATAGCGCCACATGGTGGGAGGACGCGAGGCAAGGTCTTCGCGCCGCAAGTCAGCCCAGAGGTTTCCGTAGTCGTACACCACTTCCAGTGGGGCCCAACATTCTTCACAAGCGGCGATGGGTTCGAGCGGGTAGGTGCGCTCACAGTCCCGGCATTTCAGATGAATCGCGTAACTCACAAGTCCTCCCGTTTTCATCTGAGCGGCCGGGCTACTATTTGGGGGAATAACAAGAAGTTCGGGAAGAGGCAGAAACTAAAAAACCCCTTCCGAAGTAAGAAGAGGCTTTTCAAAACCTAGCGGCCCCCTCTCATCTCCCCCGCACCGGGTAGGAATTGGCACCTGACCCCCGACTAAGTCGGGGCGGTTGTCGTGGCGTCATCGGGCCCGTCCCTCGGCCACTCTAGATGAGATCCAGGGTTACTGAATCAGATATTCAATTGTCGAATGCCATCGTAAAAGAACGCGCTGCGCGTGTCAATGGTTTTTAGACACGCCTTAAACAATTTCTCACAAACTGAAAAGCACTTGACCGGCGGCAATCTCATTTCGCGACCGCCCCCCGAAGCATCCTATCGGATTTGTAATCCTCAAAGGAGCGCGACACGACGAATTCCTGGATCGCTCGCGCGGCGTCCAACATGTCCCACAAGTATGCGGCGTCATTCGCTTCAGGCGGCATACAGCGTCTCTCGGCTCTTGAGGATTTCGTGCCGACGGAAGGGGTTTCGCAGGGATTGGCTTGAGAGGAGGTCCACATCACGGCCGAATATCTCACGAAGCTCAGCAATCATATCCACCCAATCGTAAAGACTCCATTGGGCATCCTTAGCGAAGCTGACCAACACGTCCACATCGCTGTCGGGGCGGAAGTCATCCCGGAGGACCGAGCCGAAGACCGATAATTCAGCGATTCTCCACCGTCGACAGAAATCGCGGACGCGCTCTTTCGGAATCGGAATGTTGACTTGGCCCATATCCACACACACCGTGCTGATATCCGAGGGTAGCACTAACGCGTCAAAATGAAAACCGGCTTGCGGATGGGTAGTGACTCATTTTGAGGTGGCACGGGCGTCCTTCGTGAGCGGTCACGGCCAAGATGGCCGTGCCACCTCAAAATGCGTCTCTACCCGCGAATGCCTTAATGTTGGGCAGAAATGCGAGGAACACTTTGTAGGGAATAGGGGTGAGCGCGCAAGGAATCGCTCGTGGGAATGGCGCTGGGGGTCGCCAGGGTCTTACTTCGCCTTTCCCTCTGGCAGGTTACGCGGCGGAGGTTGCACGATGGCCAGGGGCACGCGCGCGAAGGCCACTCGTTCGATCGCTGGGTCTAGAACGTTTACTTGCAGGGTATAACGTCCTCGGGGAAATTTTTCCAGGGGAATCTGCGCAAAGTAGGAAGCCTTTTGTTCGGACGACTTCTCCAGCTTTCCCGGGAAGGGTCCGGCTTCCGCAAATTTCCTTCCCCGGCGGAAGAAGACGAGGCCCACGGAGGGAGGGGTGGTGGGCCCGACGGCCGCCACATTTTTCCCGGCATAGGATTCCAGATAGACCGTGAGCATCTGGTTGGTGCGGAACACGCGCGTCACACTGGGCAGAACCGAGCGGTTCCCGACTTGCAGCGGCGAATTCTTGTCGCGATTCACCCGCGCTCGATCCAATTCCTCGGAGGACTTCACTTCATTGGACAGCACGATGGAGCTCAAACCCAGACCCGTATCGGAAACGTCCAGCACCACCAGCGGCGCTTCGAAGGTTCCGATTTTGCCGCTTTCGTTCTCGCGCACCACAGCCTTGAGATTATACTTTCCGGCGGGCAAAGTGATTTCACCCTCATAGAACAGGTTGCTGCTGATGACCTCTTCATAGGTATCGTTGGTCATGTGCACGGGCAGGGTATCGCGCAGTCCTCCGGCAACATGGTTCTTGTCGTCTGTAAGCTTCCAGGCAAAATCGAATTCGGTGTCATGCTTCCCGGATTTTTTCAGGAAAGCCACTTGCGAGCCGGGAATTTTAGCAGCCAGAACGACGGTGAATTTCTTATCCGGACGGCGGAAGTACGCCGTCTCCACCACAAAGGGCAGGTCTACAAAAGGCACATCCAAATCCATCACCTGCTGGAGCTGGACTTCCTTTTCCGCGCGCGTGAACTGCCGGAAATTCTTGGGAGCAAAGTACCCGGGGCGCGCCTGGACCTTCAAGCCCGGCCTGGCCACCTCCACGCGAATGTGCCGGAATCGGCCATCCGAGTGCGTGTTGGTGGGTGAATATCCGATCAGGTAATAACTGGAATTCTCTCTCTGAACTTCTTCGAAGGCGGGAGAGAAATCGTTCAGATCGTAAAAGGTTCTTCCTCCCGTGTCGGTAGAGAGGGCGGCCAGGGTTTCGCGGCTGCCCTGCAAGGAGGAAACCTGCGAGGCGACAGCAGAGCCGGAATAAAGAGCCGTGGCGGAGGGGCTGGAAGAACTGGCATCGCCGCCGGGAGGCAGGGCGGCAAGCCCGCGTGCGTCCATGGTGTAGAGCGAAACATCGGCTTGATTCGCCGCGTCGGTGGCCGCCCGTAATGTCGCCTGGTTTTCCTGGCCGGTGCGCGTGATGCCACTGGAAAAGTGAATCACGCTCTTCCGTCCCGGCACGTTGCGAAGCATAGTGGCCAGCGATTCGATAGCGGCCAGCTTCTCGTCGGTGTTGAAGATGTTGAATTCGGTTTCATCCGGCGTGAAGGCGTCGGAGACGTCTTGAGTGACGATTTCCATGCCATTGGCGTCGGTCCCGCCCGCTTCCCCGATCGCCCCGGCCGCGGCCAAGGCGGAGGATTCCTCCCCTACCAGGATCGTATGGAGAACCTTCTTGAGGGAGTCGCGGCTGTTGGTGAAATCCTGCACCACCCGCAAGTTGGACGAGTAGGTGACCACCGCAATCAGGTCAGCAGGTGTCATGCGGTTCGTCACAAAATCGTTGGAAGCCTTCAGTGCGCGCATCAGCTCGTCGGGTTGCATCGAGCTCAAGTCAAAGAAAAAGACCAGCAGGCGATGATCCTGGAGCACCTGCTCGGCATTGACCTCCGGCGGGAGCTTGGCGAGATCAATGACCTGTGCCTGTTCACTGCCGCCGGTGACTTGCGCTAACTTCTCTATGTCTTCCAGGCTGAAAGCGGAGATGGTTTGCTGAACGCCATCTTCCGTGACGCGAAAATCCGATTGCTTCAAATCGGTTACGGGTTTGCCGGTTTTGTCATAGACGCGCACATCCACCAACACCAGGTTGGTCTGGGCGCGCAGGATGAAGGCTTGTTGCGGGCTCTTGGAAACCGGGGTGGAGGGCTTCACCTGAGCAAGAAAGGCAGTGGGCAGGTAGGCAGATAGGCAGATGGCAAAGGCGATCCTCTCGCCCATCTGCCCACCTGCCCATCTGCCCACCTGCCGCATTCTTTCCTCCGCTAGAAATTCATCCGCAAACTGAGGGTTACAGCGCGCATCCCCGCAACACCGGTCACCCAGCCGAAATTCTCCGAGCTGATGGTTGTGGCTACGCTGCTGTAATTCGGGTGATTGAATATGTTGGTAGTGTCAATGCTGAATCGCGCGCGCAAGTTCTTTTCCCGTGAGAACGTAAAAAAGCGTCCGAGCGACATGTTGAAGTTCACCATGCCCGGGCCGGTGATGGTGTCCCGACCCGCGGTGCCGAGTTGGCCGGAGGGAGGAAGCGCAAATGCTGCCGTGTTGAACCATCCTTCCGTGCCGCGCTCCGAGCGCGGCAGGCTGACCGGGAGGCCCGTGGCATCGGCACGCTCAGAGGCGAACACGCCCGAACCGTTGTTATTCGACTGGTTCCCGGCCACCTGCGCCGTCGAAGGTGAGCCGGATCGAATGGTAGTGACACCGCTGATCTGCCAGTTGCCGATGACGTGCGCCACCGGCCCGCCGCGGTTGAGGAAGTGGCGCTCCTCCCCGAAGGGAAATTCATAGGTATGATTGATAATCAACTTATTGCGAGCGTCAAAGGTCGAAAGGGCGCGTTCCGCTTCCAAATCATAGCTATTCTGCGGCAGGTTACGCCCGCTGCCCCCCACGCTGGCAGCGTCGTCAATCGATTTCCCCCACGTGTAGTTGCCGCTCATGGAAAAACCACCGTGGAACTGCCGCCGCAAGGTGACCTGGAGCCCATGATAGATTGATGCCGCGCCGGAAGTTTCATAGAGAAACTGTTGGACGTTGGGGATGGAGGATTGCTGGGAACCGGAAGCACTGGAGTTCAAACTGTCGGGCGCGAGCAGCAAATCGAGTTTGGTCCCCTTGGTGCCCACGTAACCAACCGAAAGGATGACGTTGCGAAACAGTTCATCTTCCAGGCTGAAGTTCCAGGTCTGCGCATAAGGCCGGCGGAAGTTACTGTCGGCCGCATAGGTGTTGTGAATGGTGTTGGCGGACAAGGCAGGGAAGCCGTCCTCCAGTGTCAACACTTGCTCCGGGTTGGTGGTCAGCGTGGAGGCCGTGGCGAAAGGCGGTTGGTCCACCATATTGGTCACCATACGCGAATAAATGCTGCCGTCGTAAAAGATGCCGTATCCCGCGCGCATGACAAGATGATGCTGAATCCAGGGCCGGTAAGCAGTTCCCACGCGCGGTGAAAAGTTATGCGCGTCGCTGTGAATGAGCGACGAGGGCTGTGAGCCCGGGTTGAGGCCTGTAACCACCGCCGGCGACGTAAACCCGGGTCCGAATGACAAGTCCGATAGGTGTCCGTATTTTTCCAATTGGGGCAGGAAATATTCGTACCGGAGGCCGTAGTTAATCGTTAGGTGCGCGTTCGTGCGCCAGTCATCATTAATGAAGCTCGTGGTAACCCAGTTGCGGAGATAATTGCTGGCAACGCCGAAACGGACGGAAGTGGTCTGCGGCAGGCCGAGGAGAAAATCCGCAAAGTCATAGCCGGTGCCGGCCACGGGATATCCGTTGCTGAAATTGCTGGTGTTGTAACCGGTGAAGCTGAAGGTGCCGCGGGCATTGGGGTCGGTCTCCGTATTCACCTGCACGCGGCGCAATTCTCCTCCCAGGTGGAGATTATGTTTTCCATGGCTCCAGATGAGAGTCTCGCTGCCGCGTACCGTCTGGGGGCGGGCGAGCGAGGGGAGCGTGTCGCTGATGCCTCCGAAATTGGTAAACCCAATCGAGGGGACTCCCCAATCGAAGGGGTTGGTGGATACCCCCGTAATCCCTAAATCTGCGGCAATATCGTCCTGATACGCGAAGGCATTCAGCGTAGAAGAGCGCTGGCGATTGAAATTCAATGTCAAGGTGTTGACGAGGTGAGAATTAAACGTGTGGGATTCGCCCACGCTCAGATTCTGGCCGCGGCTGGTCGTGTGTGATGATAATTCCGGGACATTCCCCACGGATCGGCTGCTCGACCGATTGAAATAGTACATGACGTTCAGGCTGTTCTTGGAATTGATTTGCTGTCCGATGCGGCCCATCACGCGGTCATTGGAACTGGGCAAAGGCACCTGCAAATGAAAGTTCTGCACCTCGCCGGGCAGGTTGGGCAGGGGAATATATTGCAGCAACCCCGTGGCGGCGGAATCGAGCCGCAGTGTCGGAATCGCGTTTCCCGCAAATGCCGTGCGCGCCCCGGTGGCGCTTGAAAAGGCGTCGTAAATGGTCGGAACCGTACCCGCGTAAGGTCCAGAGGCAATGACCGTGTCGGCAAAATTCCCCAGCCGCTCTGCCTCGGTGGGGACGGTGGCAAAGCTGTCCTGACCGGACCTTCCGCGCTGCAAATTGTAGCTCGCAAACCAACTCGTTTTGTTGCCGCCGCGGTAAACATGAGGAATCACCAGCGGACCGCCCAGGGAGAATCCGAAGGTTTCGCGATAGGAGGGAATCTGCGGCGACTCCGCGACATTTAGAGGATAGGGATGAGCATCGAAGCCCGAGTTGGTGTACTGCTCTGTAAAATTGCCGCGAATGCGGTTTACCGCGGCGCGATTACGGGACCAGCCGCGGGCTCCACCACCCCCGCCGCCCCCGCCTCCACCGAATCCTCCGCCACCCCCGCCTTCACCGAACCCACCGCCACCGCCGGGTCCACCTCCGCCGCCAAACGGACTCCCGCCACCCCCGCCGCCCGGTCCGAATCCACCGCCGGGACCTCCACCAAAGCCGCCCCCTCTGCCGCCGCGCCCACCTCGCCCTCCAAATCCTCCTTCGCCGGGGGTGGGCACATCGCCCATGCCCCCTCCCAGCAGGAATGAGTTATTGGCGCTCGTTGAGTTGTCGGCCTCCTCAGGTGGCGCCTCCGCGGAAGCGGGAACTTCCGCGCCATTGCCCTCGGCAATGCGCAGTGATGCACCTACTCCGCCGGAGCCTGTGCCCTCGCCCGCGGAGTTTCCAAGGTCACCGAGGCTGGGGACCCTATTGCGGTCTCCGGCCGGCAAGGCCGCTCGATTGCCTGCGGGGCGCGCCGCCTGCGCCTGCTGCGGAGCGTTGCCCTCCGGCAACGCGACCACCAACGCTACATTGACTTTCAGAGTCCCTCCGGAAGCTACGGGCACCGGCTCGCGAGAATCAGCCCGGAACCCCAGTAGCGAAACATCCAGGCGATAGTTTCCAGGGATCAGTCCAGTGAAGGTATAATTGCCCTCTTCGTCGGTCCAGGTTTCTTTGCGTTCGCCGGATTGCGGATTAGAGAGCTGCACGGTTGCGCCGGGAACAGAAACTCCCCCGGGGCCGCGCACGTGCCCTGTCACCGTTCCCGTTGTCGTCGTGGTGGTCGTTTGGCCAAACAGAAGGGTTGAGCCCAGCAGTCCCAAGGCGACAAGCGCGCACAAGGACTTAGCGCCTCTTGTAAAATTTGTAAACACCACGCGTGTGTAACCCCGCTGGATATTAGAGCTTACAAGGATTGAGTACGTTTATCAACAACGCAAGGTTACAGGTAACCGCACAAGCCGTTGGGTCGTCAAAAACTCCCGGAGGGATCTATGTCTAAAAAGTTCTTACTAAGCATTCCGGTGCTCCTGGCATTAAGTCTTGCCGGTTCTCTGGCAGCGCAACAAAATTCCCCATCCCCGGGACAAGAACCGGGTCGGCGCGGGATGGGTGGCCCGCCGCCGGTGATGGGCACCATCTCGTCGGTGGGAGTTGATCGCTTCGAGATCAAGACGCCTGATGGAACCACCCAGACCGTGTTGGTGAATGATCAAACCCATTTCCGCCAGCGGCAGGAGGGGCAACAGCAGCCGCAGGAACTGCAGTTGGAAGATCTGAAAGTCGGCGACCATGTCATGGTGCGGGGCACTCCCAACGCTGACAAGCAAGTGGTGGCGATGGGGGTCAATCGCATTACGGCAGAACAGTTCCAGAGGTTCCAAAGTGGTGGCGGGCCGGGCGGTGGTCCGGGCGGCCCTGGCGGAGGCATGGGCCCTGGCGGCGGGCCAGGTGGTGGTCAAGGAGGTCCCGGCGGAGGTGGCGGCTGGGGCCAAGGGGGTGGCGGCGGTATGGGCCCCGGCGGCGGCGGGCCGAATGCGGGCAATCGTGCGGGCGGCGAAATCCTTTCCATTGACGGGAACCAAATCAAGGTGCGTGGCCGCCAAGGCGAAAGAATCATCGTGGTCAATGACAAGACCACGTTCGCCAAAGAGGGTCAGACCATCACCCTGAAAGATCTCAAAGTCGGCGATCGCATCTTTGCCATGGGTAAAGAGGCCAATGGCCAGTTCTTGGCAACGGAGGTCCGGTCAGGCCGCCCCGGCGGTGGCGGTGGGCGCGGCGGTGGGCAGGGTCCCCCGCAGAACTGACCGATCGCAAGAGAACTGAGCAGTTCGCGATGAGCCTGTCAGGTCGCTTCGCAGGCATCTTTTATTGTCCTGCCTCGACTCAGCCCGCCGGCAAAAGCGCAACTTCTGCCTTTGGGCGGGGTTAAACTACTGAGGCAGGAAGTAGCCAGGACAAGAGCAAATAATGCGACTGAGCTACCGGTTTGTCTGGAAGGGTGCCCGATGGCACGAGGGTGACGAGGAGGAAATGGGAATGCGGAAAATCTGGACAATGGGTTTAGCAGTTTGCGTGATGACCATGGCGACACTCGCACTCGCGGGAGTTTGGGCACAACAGGAGCCCCCCGTCCCCTCCAACACCCCTGATGAGGGCGCCCCCCCCAATGGCAAGCCCGGGCATGGAGGCAACGCCGAAAACCGCCTGGAGAATTTGAGCAAGCAACTTAACCTGACCGATGCACAAAAAGAGAAAATAGGTCCCCTCCTGAAACATGAAGTAGAACGAATCAGAGAAGTGCGAAGCAATACCAGTCTGACACAAGGTGAGGCGCGGCGAAGAATCGCCATGATACGCAGAAACACTAATCAGCGCATTGCCGAATTCCTTACGCCGGAACAGAAAAAACAATGGCAGGACATGCGCCAGGAACGCCACGGCGGTGGTGGCCCCGAAGGTGGACAAGCTCGCCCCGGTGGTCAGGGTAGTCCGAACACTCCGGCAACCCCGCAGAATCCCCCCAACCCGAACTAGGTAATCGGGTGATTTAGTGATTTGTGGTCGGGTGATTTTGGATTTTCGATTTGCGAATTCAGCCTGCCTTTACGGCTTCGGACTCTGCTTGTTTCTCGTCACTTATCACTCGCCACTTGTTACTGCTTTAATCATGGGGCCATTGGGTAATTCTCGATTTGGGATTTTCGATTTTCACTTTGAGCTTTTTGATTTGCGCCTTTCGAAGCCAGTAATTTGATTCCTCTTCTCACCTTTCTAATCATGTCAGAAACGCGTTTCAAAGTAGAGGGCTGATGGGCCCGTGGCAGGCCCCGGCAGGGACCTGACCAAAACGGCTTAAGCGAAGACATACGGGCACCGCCCCCCGAACCCCGTTGTTTGCCCGCCTGCCAGCGAAAAATCTGTCGTGGCAATTCCCTGTGGCAGCAAAAAATGCTTATAGCCGATGTCTGGCTATTTTCTGCGCGCGGTCAAATTATTTATTGAGCAGTGACCCATCTAAAATAAGAAAATAAAAAGTGAAGGAATACGTTGACATTCTGATTAAATACGCGTTTTAT
>Ga0326727_10020241_pt1 | contig 13239 bp, 13 predicted proteins | sample MB2enrmetagenome_FD_207643 | JGI IMG/M metagenome (GOLD analysis project Ga0326727, IMG submission 207643) | Lab enriched peat soil microbial communities from McLean, Ithaca, NY, United States - MB29MY | ecosystem: Environmental > Terrestrial > Soil > Wetlands > Peat | place: USA: New York...
CATCCGTCCCTTTGCCCCGTGCCCGCATTGGTGGTTTCGCAGCATTGCCAGCGCCACCTCCTTTATGCCGCTATCGACCTGAAAATACAAGCAAATCCGTCCTCAGGTATTTATCGGACAGGTGCTAGTGTCGAGCGCGGCCGGAGGAAGGCGAGCCAAAAAAGATAAACAAGGAACGCCGTGATCCCAAGCCTTACTATTACGTGCTCTATAAAATCTCTCAAATCGGGCGGGTCATGCATGTCGCGGGTGATCATCGATCTCGTTCCCCCTTCCTTCTCCAGGCGTAACGCCGCCCCAACTATGGCAGTTTACCCAGTGAGTGTAAACAGAGTGTTGCGAATCCGCAGCCGCGCCATTCGTCTATAGATCGCCGCTTCCCTCGACCCGCCTGGATGCCAAATCGTTGCCGGATTAGCTGGTGCCATAATCGCCTGCCGGCGTAGGTGTAAAGATCATGCCCACCACCATCACCACGGCGGCTGGAACGGCAATAAACCAGTAGCGCGCCAAGAGGTGTCCATGCCAAAGATACAGAAGAACGGCGCCGGCCACGAAGGCCGAAGCAATCGCAAAGAACGTGATCCACATGCTTTGGTTCTCAACGTCCATGAACTTGAACTGCTTGCCGTTCGCCCTGCGCTTGCCGTCCTTCTTCGCGCGCTTCCTGCTGTTCCTCGCTGTTATGATCAGTCCGCCTACATACGCCAGCGCGACGGCTGGAAAGAATACGAACCAGTAACGTACCATCAGCTCCGATTTCCAAAGCATCAAGAAGAAGATTCCCGCGCACACCAGCGTAAGCCCTGCGCGCCCGAAGAAATCTCTCCGAATATCGCTTCCATTCTCGTCCATTTATAACTCCGCATCGACCAGGAACAGTCTATCCGAAGATTGAGCGTTGCAGCCGGCGATGGCTTTCTTACGACGGCGATCCCGGCGCCGCGGGGCTAGGAGCCGTACTGGGCGCGGCAGCGGGAGCGCTGGCCGTGCTTTCGCTTGCTGTGGAGGGCTCTTTGGTCTCCGGCGCACCGCCCTTTCCAGATTCGGACCCAGCCTCGGACCCGCCCCCAGATCCGATTTCCGGCCCGGATTCGGAGGCGGGCGCAGAGCTCTTGACCGCGTAGTCGTTCACATACCAGCCGGCGCCTTTGAAGTGTAGGCGCGGCGCAGTCAGCGGGCGCTCCAGCACGCCCTGGCACACGGGGCACACCAACTCCTGCTCGGAGCTGAAGTTCTGAATCTTCTCAAAGCGATGGCCGCACTGGGTGCAGCGATACGCATACAACGGCAAGATCGTTCACCTCTCTGAAGAGAGATCATCCACTGTCCCTATTGTATGCGCAGGGCGGCAAATGCCTGGAACACGGCGCTATCCCACCCATTTCGGTCGCCGCGGCGACCTGCGAAAAGGATGGGGCGCCTTGAGATTGCGTGCTTCCCGCGCCAATCTCAGTGCACGGCGATAAGAACGGATGCCGAGTGGTTCTCCCATTCCAGCGTGAGCTTGCCGGTGGTGCCGCCGAGGTCGGTGAGCGTGTATTTGAGGTTCTCAACCAGGACCAGGGGCTTGGTCATCTTCATCTTCACCTTGCCAAGATCCTGCGCGGGGTTGTATTTGAGGCCCCACTCGCCGGTCGCCTTGTTGACGATCAGAACCCAATTGTCGGGGTCGGAGATGTCGACGAAGAGCGTATAATCGCCCTTTGGTACGGCCAGGCCGCCGATGGTGAGATCGGCGTCAGTATGCAGCGTGGTGGCGGCATTGGCGCCCGCGCGCCACACCGGGTAGGTAGGATCGTGGCTGATGAGGCCGTCCTTGGTAAAGATGTGGCCTTCGCGGCCCCTGACCCTGGGCGAGCTATAGGCGATGCTGATGGCCTTGCCGGCGATGGTGGCCGACTCGGTGGCCGGCGGGCTCTTCGGCGGCCCTTGCTGGGCAAACATGACGGTGGCGGCGACGAGAAGGCCCGTGCAGACTAAAAGACGTTTCATGGTGGTTTTCTCCTCCGGGTAGAGCGCTGGTTGTGGATTGACTGCCTCGACGGGAAGATTGTCGCACCGCCAGCCCCGGTTGGGAAAGTGGAGCGGAATTCCTACTTGGGACGATGAGGCTTCACTTAATCTCCAGGGGCTCGTATCCAGGCCAGTGAACGAGTGCGTGGATCGGTACTCCGCGCAGAGGGGGCCACGAGCCAGAGCGCCGGACGGTGCGATATACTCCGGTACGCAGCAGAAAAATGGAGGTTTCACTATGCGTTCGAATGCAATTCTGAAGTTGGCGGCGGCCGGAGCGCTGGCCGTAACCACGATGGCAGCGCCGGGGTCGATGATGGCGCAGGGAAGCGACACGGTGCTGAAGCCGACGGACATGGAAAAGCTGCTGCCGGCCAAGGTCTACTACCGCGGGCAATCGGCCACCACGCAGATCAGGAACTCCGGGGGCGTGAAGTTTGCCGATGGGTTCTTTGTGCTGGCCGCACTGGTGGATACCAGCGGCTACGCGACCGACGTGCAGTCTAAGTACCAGGCCTACTTCATCACTGAGGTTCCCATCAAGCTGGGAGGCGAGAAGCTGGCGGCCGGCATCTATGGCGTGGGGTTCGTCGGCGACAAGTTTGTGGTGACCGATGTGGGCGCGCATGATGTGCTCACGGTGAACTCGGGCGAGGATCCCGGACTCAAGCGGCCAACACCGCTGCAGGTGATTGCCGATCCGGCCGGCGGCGGCTTCCGGCTTTACGCGGGACGCCGGTATGTGAGCTTCAACCGCTAGTTTTACGGTAGTCAATGGGTGGAATTCCGGGTCTCGTCCGCCGCGGCGGACGAGACCTGAGCCGCCCGGGCTCTAGCACATTGTGTCTGGGATACGAGGCCAGGGAGCGCGCACGTGCCCTTGCCGCCCTCGACCTGCCCCTGGACCTGCGATGATAAAAGCGAACGCCCGGAAGGCATCCTCGGCTCTGGGCAGCATAGCCCAGGTGAACCTCGTAATGCAGCGTGTCGCGCTGATCTATAACCCGGTTTCAGGACAGTACTCGGCTCGGCGGGCGGCGGCCGTTCAGGATGCGCTGGCTGTACTGCGAGCGGCGGGAGTCTCGGCCGACATTTTTATGAGCACCACGCCGGGAGGCGCCACGGCCCATGTAGAACAGGCTGTTCGCCAGGGCTGCGACACCGTTCTTGCCTGCGGCGGCGATGGCACCGTCCATGCCATCCTGCAGAGTCTGGTGGGGACGCCGGTGGCGCTGGGCGTGATTCCGCTGGGCACCGCCAATGCCCTGGCCGCCGATCTGGGCCTGATTGCAACCCCGGCGAGTGTGGCGGAAACGCTGCTGCGCGCAGTGCCGGTGCGGATCCCGGTGGGTCGAATCCACTTCCAGGACAGCGCCGGAAACCCCGTCTCGCGCTACTTCATCGTCGCCGCCGGAATCGGCGCGGACGCCCAGCTCATGTACCGGATGGATGCGCGTCTGAAGCGGCGCTTTGGCTACGCCCTGTATATGGTGGAGGCCTTTCGCGTCTGGGCGACCCATTCCTTTCCGCTCTTTGAGGCGACATTCACCACCAACGGAAGCGAGGCGCCGCGAGTGGTGGAGGCCTCCCAGTTGCTGGCGGTGCGGGTGCGCTCGCTGGGAGGGGTTCTGCGCGAACTGGCCCCTGGCGCCACGTTGCGCGACGGCAGCCTGCAACTGTTGGCGTTCAAGACGCGAAGCCGCCTCCGCTTCCTGCGTTTTCTCCTGGCCGTCCTCTTCAGGCGGCACACATTTTCCGGCGAGATTGAACTGCTGGAAGTCTCCTCCGTGGAGTGTCGCGCCCGCAAGGGTTCCACTGCCCGCCTCTTCGTCGAGGCGGATGGCGAAGTCCTGGGTTCTCTGCCGGTTCGCATCGAAGTCGTACCCCAGGCGCTGACCCTTCTGATTCCTCCCAACGCTCAGCCGTGACGGCGCGCCCGGCTGGCCGGCCGGATGGATCGCCGGACGCCGGAAGAACACCCCTACTCGTGGGCGCCGTGCTGGCGCAGCAGGTCCGCCCACTTGCGGTTGTCCATCGAGAGCGCATACGTCAACGGCCTGTGCCCACCCTGGTCCACGGCGTTGACGTCGGCGCCCTTGTCGATCAGCAACGGGATCATGCTCGTCCACTGCAGGTGCAGCGCGATGTCCAGGATCGTATCGCCATAGGCATCGGCGGCATTCACGTTCGCGCCATGGTCCAAAAGAAACTCCACATCGTCCTTCTGGTCGCGCATGACCGCCCAGAACAACGGCGTGGCGCCGCTGGAAGCCTGGGCATTGACATCGGCGCCGTGGGCCACGAGCAACTCCACCATCTTCTTATGAAAGACAGAGAACATGGCCAGGTCGAGGGGCGTATAGCCGTTTCTCATGTCCCGCTGATCCAAGCCATGGACGCTCAGCAACACCACCGGATCCTGATGGTTATTGGAGTAAAGCACAGTGTTCAGTTCGTCGGGCGTAAACGGTGCGTAATTGTTCTTGACATTCACATCGGCGCCGGCGTCGATGAGCGCTTGCGCGACGGCCAGTTGGCCGTGAAGCGCAGCCAAGTGCAGCGGTGTATCGCCCTGCTTGTCTTTGTCGGAAACCAGCTTGGGATCGCTTTGCAGCAAGGCCTGCACCTTTTTGAGGTTGCCACTCCGCGCCGCGTCATGAATCGGGCCGCAGAAGGCTAGGCCGCTCCAGGCAAGCGCAAGGAGCACGATGGTGGCGGGACGAAAAACCCTGGAAGAGAAGAATTGGCAAAAGAATGGGTAGAGCTTCATGGTTCCTCCAAAACAACCTAATCAGTTTATCCAATCCTGGCGGAGGGAACAAACCGGAATCTGCGCTCAACTCCTTGGCGGAGTCCGCGCAGGCTTGGAGAAGCTGACGACAAAGCTCTCCTCACTTCTTCAGCGGCTTGCGGGCGAAGTAGTAGAGCGAGAACGCCAGCGCGGCGAAGGCCAGGACGGAGACCCAATCGTGGTCGAGGAACGTATGCGGGAAGTTGAGCAGGTCGCGGTTATCGAAGTAGGTGGCTTCGATGGCCTTGAGGGTTACGCCGAGGAGGCCGACGATGCCGCCGGCGGCGATCAGGCCGGAGGCTAATAGGGAGCCGGGTGAGATGTCGCCTTCCGAGTCCGCCGTGTCGCCGGCCTTTTTGACGGCCTGATCGACCAGCCAGCGGATGACTCCGCCGCAGAAGATGGGCAGGGTGGTACCGATAGGCAGGTAGGCACCAACGGCAAAAGTCAGGGAGCGGACGCCGAGCAGCTCGACGGCGATTACCAGAGAGACGCCCAGCAGCACCAGACCCCACGGGAGCTTGCGGCTGAGGATGCCGTTGATGACGGTGGCCATGAGTTTGGCTTGCGGCGCCGGGGCATTGGCGCTACCGATTCCCTGAATCCAATGAACCTCAATGCGGCCGGTCGCCGCCGAGTAGAGATACTTGCCATCCTGCAACTCGGACGATCCGATGGCGTTGAGCACCTTGTACTCGGAGCTCCGGTGGAGGGTTGTGGTATTGTCGGCTGCGACAACGCGAATCTGGCTGGGGAGGCCCCTGGCATCCGATTGGATGGCGACGCCGGGATGGGAGGCGTTGATCTCCCAGGGTTGCGCGGCTGCGTGGAACTCCTGCAGGCCGGTGTTCATCAGGTTGAGGGTGAAACCGATGACGACGGTGGAGACAACCACGCCGATCATGAGGGCGATCTGCTGCATGCGTGGCGTGGCGCCAATGATGTAGCCCGTCTTGAGATCCTGCGAGGTATCGCCGGAGTTGGATGCGGCGATGCAGACAACTCCACCGATGGTGATAGCCAGGGCTCCGAAGGCGGGGCTGGTCCAGCCATTCACCAGAAAGACCGCGGAGGTGGCCATCAGCGTGGCAATGGTCATCCCCGAGACCGGGCTGGCCGAGGAACCGACCAGGCCCACGATGCGCGAGCTGACGGTGACAAAGAGAAATCCAAAGACAACCACCAGCAACGACGCGGCCAGGTTAGCGGCCCAGCCCACGAAGGCGCCGGGCACCGGCTTGAACTCAAGAAAGACAAACATGCAGGCAACGATGAGAAGCGAGCCGACGATCACAACTCCCATGGACAGGTCGTCTTCCGTGCGGATTGGTTTGGCCTGCGCGGCTGCGGCGCCGGGGCGCATGGTCTTGATACCGGCGGTAAGAGCGCTGACGATGGTGGGGAGCGTCTTGAACAAGGTGATCAGTCCCGCGGCAGCCACCGCGCCCGCGCCCATGGGCTTGATGTAGGTGGCCCAAAGGTCGCTGGGAGTCATCTGCGCGATGGGAACCTGCCCGGGATAGACGGAATGGCCGAGATCCTTGCCGAAGAAGTAAATCAGCGGCATCACCACCAACCACGAAACGACGCCCCCGGCAAAGATGACACCGGCGACACGGGGACCGATGATGTAGCCCACCCCCAGGTATTCCGAGGTGGCGTCGGCATAGACGGATGCGCCCTTGAGCACGTGCTGGGGGCCGAAGTCGGGCTGGTACTCCGGAGCATGAGGCCAGGCCTTGAAGAGGTTGCTGTTCTGGAAGAGCGTGTAAAGGCTACCCAGACCGAGGCCGAGAAAAACGCGGCTGGCAAACGAACCACCGCGCTCGCCGGCGATCAGCACGTCGGCGCAGGCCGTGCCCTCGGGGTAAGGCAGGGCGCCGTGCTCCTGCACGATGAGCTGGCGGCGCAGGGGAATCATGAATAGCACGCCCAGCCAGCCGCCGATAAGGGCGAGCATGAAGATGCGCGAGTACTCCAGATCGAAACCCAGAAAGACCAGCGCGGGCAGGGTGAAGATGACTCCCGAGGCGATGGACTGGCCGGCGTTGCCGGTGGTCTGGACAATGTTGTTTTCAAGGATGGTAGCTCGGCCGAAGGCACGCAGAATGCTGATGGAAAGCACGGCGATGGGGATGGAAGCGGCAACCGTGAGCCCGGCGCGCAGGCCCACATAGACCGTGACGGCGCCAAAGACGATGCCGAAGAATCCACCCAGCAAAAGGGCGCGGAAGGTGAGCTCGGGGCGACTCTCGCCGGGCGAAACAAAGGGCTGAAAGACGGGGGGCTGAGAGTCTGACAAGGATAGCCTCCGGCTAAGCGCAACCAATCCTGCGCGAAATTCCCTGAAGGGGGAGTGTAGCAGCGCGGGCGGCTGGGAGGACAGCCCGAGTTTGCGGCTCAGGCTGTCTTGACCCAAATCTGTCCGTAGTTGGAGGACACCTGCAAAACGACCGTTGCGCCGTCTGTGGCGGGTTGAACTTCAAGCGGGGTTGGGCGCAGACTATCGTCCAGCATCTCGCGCCATGTGCCCGCAACCGGAAATGGGGCGTTGACGGCGGCGGCGGCATCGGAGAAGTTCACGAGCACCAGCGCCCACGACTCCGGATTGGCGGCGTCGGCCGCGGCGTGGCGGGAATAAATCAGCGCCTGCGTGCCCAGAAGCGATTGCTGGAAATAATAGTAAGATGCCCGGCTGCGCAGCGCGCGGACGGTGCGGCGCAAATTGCCCAGGCGGCGGTAGAGACTTATCAGCTCGATACCGAACTGATCGTAGAAGTAATCCCAGTGGGTAACTCGCTCCAGGTGAACCCTGTCCAGGCCGTTGTCGGGGAGTGCGTAGTTATCGGCGAACTCCTGGCCCTGCCATAGCATGGGAATGCCTTGCAGCGTGTAGAGGGCGATGGCATGGGGCTGCAGCTTGTAGAAGCGGCTGCGGTCGCCTTCGGGGATGGGATCGCCGGGGTCGCTGCCGGGACTGGCAAAGACGATCAGCTGGCTGTGATCGTGCGACTCGATGTACTGGAAGGGCGCAACCGGCATCTGGATGGCGTTGCCGGCGGCATCGACGGCGGCGGTGGTGGAGGGAAATCCCATGAAGCCGGGGTCCAGCTGGTGGGCATAACTGTCCTGGGGAGCGGCGCCCCCGGCCACGGATTCGGCAAGATACAGCAGGCCGTTCTGCCACGCGCTGTTGGTATAACTCTGGGCGAGCACGGTCTGCGCCTTGTCCAGGGCTTCGGCGCATTGCACGATGCGGCTGTATCCGCCGGTGCCCTGAAAACGGGGGATAGAGAGAGAGTCAAGATAAGTCTGCTGAACCAATGTGCGATAACCCGCATCCATGGGCGGAACATAAAGGTCTGTAACTTCGTCGTAGCGGAAACCGTCGGCGTGATACTCGTCGAGCCAATGCCGGTTGGCGTTGAGAAAGTAGTCCAGCGTAAACGGAACGGTAAAGTCGGGCTTGGGGCCAAAGCCGTAGATGTTCCATCCGTCCATCATGGGATTGGGCGGGTTCGGCGCTCCCTCCGCGCCGGCCAGGCTGCTATAGATGGAGTAATACGCAAACATGGGATCGACGTGTTCGTAGACCACATCGAGAATGACGGCAATCCCCCGCGCGTGAGCTGCGTCTACCAGGCGCTTCAGTCCGGCGGATCCGCCGAAGCGCGCGCTGGGCGCGAAGTAATGCAATGGGCCGTAGCCCCAGTCGAAGTCCAGCTGCATGCTTGTTACAGGCATAAGTTCGATGCAGTTGACGCCCAGGCTTTCCAGGTAAGTTAGCCGGTCCGCGACTCCGTCGAAGGTATCGTTGAACTCCTCGACCTGCAACTCGTAGACCACGAGATCGTCCAGCTCCGGCGTCTTGTAGTCATCGTCCGTCCAGGCGAATGGAACCGGCGCGGGGTCCAGCGTGAAGGCCGGCATCCGTCCGATCTCGGTCTCGCGCGCAAATGGATCGACGATCCACGGCGAGATGCACTGCCGCGTTCCGCCGGGAGGGATCCACCAAAGTTCATAGCGGTAGAGGTACACTCCCGCCTGTCCCAGGTGCGAACCGGCGGCGGGATTGAGCACCACGGTGGCCGTCCAAAGGTCGAGTGCGCTGCCCTGCTGCCACTCAAGTGGAAAGCTGGCGGCTGGAACTGTGGGGTCGAACTGGTCAGCGATGTGAATCACGCGCGCCACGACCTCGAAGTTGTCACTCGAATGAATGCCGGGAAGGTAGATTCCGAAGCGCACACTGAACAGTCCGCGCGGAGCAAGTTCAGGAAACGCTCCAACGTCATTTAGATCGATCATGGGCCGCTCCTCGATAATTGTGGATTGGGGAATCAACCCGCGTACAAACCTGGGTTGCTTGAGATTATGCACTGAAAGCCGGTGGAGCGATAAGGAATTCTTGTGGATTCAGTTTGGCGATCAGCGGACTTTGCCGATATTGCTCTCAAACCCCTCGAGCAACCGCCTTGACCGGCCGGAAGAGCCAGGTGAGCAGCAGCGAGACGAGCAGGCCGCCGACTGTGAACTTGAGCCAGACGGGGGCTTGCGAGGGGGAGAAGAATCCCTCCAGGCAGCCGGCAATGACCAGCATTGGAATGATGCCGGAGACCAGGCGGGTGGCCTCGATGCCGCCGCGGGCCACCGAGTCGCGCCAGCGCATGGCGCCGGGGAAGAGCATGGCGTGGCCCAGGCGGAATCCCGCTGCGCCGGCGATGACGATCGAAGGCAGCTCCAGCGATCCGTGGGGAGCCACAAAGCTCCACAGCGGCAGCGACATGCCATATTGATGGCAAGCCGCGCCGACCACCCCCAGCATCAGGCCGTTGAGGGAGAGATAGAAGAAGGTTCCCAGCCCGAAGACCATGCCGCTGGCGAAGACGATAAAGCTCACCGAGAGGTTGTTGGTCATGATGGCGCTGGTGGCCAGGGGCGCGATGGTCACCACGGATTCGGTCCACATCCGGTGCCGCTCCATGGTCTCGATCATCTTCGCGCTCACAAACAGCCGCATGAACTCCGGATGGACGCTGGTGATGACCGCGCCCAGCAATCCCCAGGCCACGGAGACGGCCAGCGAAGCCAGCACGAAACCGATCTGCTGCTGGAAGATGGCTGGATATTCGTCCCTCAGAAAGCGAACGAGCGTGAAAAGATTCGTCTTGCGGCCGGAATAGATGATATGGTGAGCGCGAGCCAATAGTTGATTCACATGCTGCGCGTAAATGCGGGCGGTCGAGTCTTGCCGCAGCACGGATAGGTCTGCCGCCACCTGCCGGTAGAGCAGGGCCATCTCCTGCAACTCCGCGCGGGTGAGCTGGCCCAGACCGCTGGCGTCGGATTGGGACAACAGGGACGCCAGCCGGTCCCAGTAAGGGCGCCGCTTGAGAATCCACTGGTTTGATAGGATTTGCTCCATGGACCCGACTTCTGACCAGCTTAACATCGACACCCCGGAGCTGGTGGACATTGAGATGCCCCTGGCCGGCATCGGCAGCCGCTTTATCGCGCTGCTGGTGGATTATCTGATCTGGGGCGCGGGGCTGCTGGTGTTTATCCTGTTGTTTTCGCTCTTCATGCCCGGCCTCAAGGCATCCTCCAAGCTCTCGGCGCAGTGGGCCACGGCGATCGGCATCTTCATTGTCTTCCTGCTTCAGTGGGGCTATTTCACGCTCTTTGAGGCATTCTGGAACGGACGCACTCCGGGCAAGCGGGTGGCCAGGATTCGCGTCATTCAGCGCTCGGGTAGGGCCATCGGCCTGTTCGAGTCCATGGCCCGCAATCTGGTCCGCTATGTCGACCAGATCCCCTTCTTTTATGCGGTGGGCGTCATCGCCATGTTCGTTACCCGGCAGCATCAGCGGCTAGGCGACCTGGCGGCCGGCACGCTGGTGGTGAGGGATCGCGAACAGGAGACTCCGCTGTGGGGCGATTCGGGCTCGCGCACGTTCACCGCGCAGGCATTTGTCCCCCGTGCTCCGATCCCCGAGCCCCACACCGCCTTCACGCTGCCGGCCACGGGGATCGCCAAGCTGTCGGCGGCCGACCTGGAGGTATTGGAGGGCTTCTTCGCCCGGCGGCTGGATATGAGCCTTGCAACCCGTCAGGCCCTGGCCCTGCGCATTGCTTCCGCCATCCAGGCCAAGTCCGGGCTGGAACAGCCTGCGGGAGCCAGCACGGAGACCTTTTTGGAGGCCACGGCGCGGCAGTTGCGGGACATTGCGCGCATGATGTAGGGGATCAGGGCGTTATCGGAGCCGGCGCATGGCCGCGGGAATGGGAGCACCCACGCTTCGAATAGAATGGACAACGTTGAGGAGTGAGACCCCGAATGCGACTGCGAATCCGGCGAACACTGACGCTGGCCCTGGCTGCGGTTCAATGCCTGGGGCAGGCTCCCGCCTCGTCCGGCCCATAACGGCAAGCGGGAGCCGCAGCCAACCCACAGCGGCAAACGGCGCTGGCGCTTGAGCAGCAGGGCAGGAACGCCGAGGCCGAGGCCGCATGGCGCCTGTACCTGAAAGCTTATCCGTCGAGCCCTGAGGCTTACGCCCACCTCGGCCTGCTCGAAGCGCGCCAGGAGCACTACAAGGAGGCAGTGCCGCTCTATCGCAAGGCGCTGGCGCTGGGCCCATAGGTTCCGGGCGTGCAACTCAACCTGGGCCTTGCGCTCTTCAAGGGCGGCGATTTGAAGGAGTCCATTCCGGTCTTTGCGGCACTACTCAAGACGGAGCCCGCAAACTCGCCCCAGGCCCGGCAACTGACCATCCTGCTGGGCATGGCTCACTATGGACTGGGCGAGTACGCCGAGGCGGTTCCGTTTCTGAAGGCCGCCGCTCAAGCCGATGCGCAGAATCTGCAACTGCGGCTGACCCTGGCGCACAGTTGCCTGTGGACCAAGCAGTACCAGTGCGTGCTGGATGTGTATCACGAGATTCTGCTTCTGAATGCGGAGTCCGCCGAGGCCGATATGCTGGCCGGCGAGGTGCTGGATGAAACCAAGGACAGCGCCGGCGCGATCCAGCAGTTCCGCGCCGCGGCGAAGGCCGATCCCAAGCGCCCGACGTCCACTTCGGCCTGGGCTACCTCCTGTGGACCCAAAACCAGTACGACGACGCTGCCAGCGAGTTTCAGGCCGAGCTCAACAACAACCCGAATCACATCCAGGTCATGATCTATCTGGGCGACACCGAGATGCAGTTGAACCACCCGTAGGACGCGCAGGCGCTGCTCGAGAACTCTCTGCGCATCGATGCTGGAAAGGAGCTGGCGCATCTCGATTTGGGCATTCTGTATAACCAGGCGGGCCGCCGCGACGACGCCGAGCGGGAACTGAAGATCGCCGAAAAGCTGAACCCCAACGACGAGAATGTGCACTGGCGCCTGGGGCGGCTTTACCAGGCAGCGGGGAGGAAAAACGAGGCCAAGGCCGAGTTCGATACCACCCGCGCCCTGCAAAAAGCCGTTGAAGATACGCCCGCCAAGAAGCTCGAAAAAGCCCAAGAGAAGGCCAAGACGGAGGGGCAGGCGCCAGGCGCGCCGGCTGCCAGGTAATCGCCGGCGCGAAAGCTATAGCTAGGCTTCAGCCGCGGAATGACGACCCGGCGCGTAACCCGGTCCCAACGCTTCAGGGCAGATTCGTCTTGCCGGTCGCGGGAGGGTTGGACGAAACCACGCCCGCGCCTTCGCGCACATAATAGAAACGGTCCGCGATCAGGTTAGTCAGTGTTTCCACCTTCCCATCCGGCCACATAACTTCCGCCTTATCCACGCGCTGATGCTCGCCCAGCCCGAAGTGGATGCGAAGGTCATGTTGCGAGAGGTAACTGCCGCCGCTGAGTACTTCGCCTAACTGCACCAGGTCGCCCGCGGTAGCCAGCACGCGCGCATTCAAAGCCAAGCGATTGCTCCTGACGCCTTCCAATTGAAAGCTAATCCAGTGGTTTTGCGGTCCGCCCACGAAACGCAGAATCATCGGCTGACCGTGCAGATTCTCAATGACCGCCTCAAGCTTCCCATCGTTGAAGAGGTCCCCGATCGCCATTCCGCGGCTCACCTGCGGAATCTGGATCGCGGTTCCGGCCAGCTTGCTGATGTCCTTGAGGGTCCCGTTGCGCTGATTCATGAGCAATAACTTCGGCTCGCGATACCTGAAACTCGAAGGGCTCTGATCACCTGCGGATAGACATGCCCGTTGACGAGGAAGAGGTCCTGCAAGCCATCGTTCGAAAAATCGACAAAGGCATCGCCTCAGCCCACATTTCCCTTTGTAGGTTTTGAAATCCCCGAGGAGACCGAGACATCCCTAGCAGGCTGCTGAAAAACGGTGATTCGTACAGTTGATTGTCTCTTGGGGTCCTGTTTTCAAGTGTTTTCACCGCCGGAGAGGGAGGCTTTCGGTGTCCTGCGGGCCGATTTTGCGGCCCGCA
>Ga0326727_10020243_pt1 | contig 13238 bp, 6 predicted proteins | sample MB2enrmetagenome_FD_207643 | JGI IMG/M metagenome (GOLD analysis project Ga0326727, IMG submission 207643) | Lab enriched peat soil microbial communities from McLean, Ithaca, NY, United States - MB29MY | ecosystem: Environmental > Terrestrial > Soil > Wetlands > Peat | place: USA: New York...
GCGCCCTGTTCCGGCAGGTGATAGAGAGCATGATGCTCGCCGAGAAAGCCCCTCACGTCGCCTCGGTCCGAGACCTCCGTCTCGGAAAGGCGGTCTACCGGAGCGGCGCGGTGATGTTCCAGCGGCCGCCCAAGCGCGAGCCGCCCGAATAGAGCGCGGAAAGGTCAGGCGGTCGGGGAGCGTTCGGCCGCGTCGGCCTCGCGAAGGCGAGCCGCGAGTCCTTGGAAGATTGTGAGCTCGGCGTCGGCCGCGCGGGAGAAGATGAACCCCTCTGCCCCGGGTGTGGCGTCCAGTACCTGGCGGGCAGTCGTGGGGTCCAGTTCGGGAAGGGCGTGGCGTGGAAGCAGATGACCGAACGCCCAGTGACGTTTCAGGGCGAGGTCGGTAAAGTGTGGTGCGTAGTGGCCACCGCCGACACCGACCGCGACCCGGTCCCGGGGGTCCTCTTCGAACTCACCCAGAATGGTGGCGAGGGCCTGCAGGTGCTCGGGGGCCGGCCGATCCGGCGGGGAGCCTCCCAGCAGCTCGACGAAGAACGCCGGCACCGCTAGCTCCGGGCCGTGGTGCGTCGCCTCGTAGGTGGCGGTCAGGCCGACGGTCGGACCGAGCTCGGCGAGCTGGCGGAGCGCCGCGGCCATCAGGCGGGGAGCGGTCGGAGCGACGGTCCGGGCGCGACCGCCCAGCTCGGAGGTTGGTCCTAAGTTGCCCAACGGGTGCGTCGTGAAGCAGCTCCGGCCCTGGCCGCTACGGTGGATCGATGGGAACACGAGCGGCACTCGAGCCTCCTGGAGCGTCGAAGGGAGGTGCCGGTCCAGTCGTTCGTCGTGGACGTGCGGTCCCGCTCGTTTCACGGTCCAAACCCGCTCGTTCAGCGCTCGCAAGGGAACTCCCTCGACATTCTCGCCGACCGCGGGTCGAACGCCGAGCAACGCATCTACCCCCCGGGCGACCGGGTCGTTCTCGGTGAGCACGATCACATAGTGAGGCAGCATCCGACCCTGGGCGATCCCCCGGGAGGTTCTTGGGGTTATCCGGCCAAGGAGGCTCTGGCAACAGGGGTCGGAGAGCCAGCTCCAAAGGCGAGCGGAATGGAGCGGCGGCCGCTCGAGGGGGTGGGGTCTCCTTCGTAGAACTGGATCATGACGAGGGCCCGGCCCACGGGTTTATCTCCGAAAGCGATTAGGAGCTCGCCGGGAGCGGTCGATGTCGGAGTTCTCCGGAGTTCGGTCCACCAGAACCCCCGGTTCGGCGTCTGACGGCCGACGGAGTAGGGAGGGGGTCGAGTGACCCGTAGGAAGGGGAGCAGCCCTGAGACCCGATCTCAGTGGCGAGTGACCTACGAGGAGACCCCGTACGAAGAGCTCCCTTGGTTCGATCCGGACCCTGCCCCAGAAGTGGTCTTTGCGATCAAGAGCGGGTTCTTTCCTCCTGCGGGCCGCGTGCTCGACATCGGTTGCGGGGCGGGTTCGAACCTCCTCGAACTGGCCCGAAACGGGTACGACGTCCACGGGGTTGACCTGTCCCCCAAAGCCGCGAGGGTGGCTCTCGAACGGGCCCAGGCGGCCGGGCTCGCCGTGGACGCTCGAGAAGGAGACGCGCTCGACCTCCCGTTCGGCAACTCGACGTTGGACGCTCTCGTAGACATCGGCTGCTTCCATACGATCCCGATCGACCGGCGAGAAGACTATGGCCGCGAAGTCCAACGCGTCCTCCGACCGGACGGCGCCTACCTGCTGTCATGGGTGGCTCGGGAGCACACCGGAGCGCAGGGTCCGCCCCATCGCCCTTCCCTGAACGAGGTAACGCAGCTCTTCGAACGTTCCTTCCTCTTTACCCGGACCGATTACTTTCCGGGCGGGGATAGAACCGGGCCACCCCACTACTCCGCCTATCTCCGTCATCGCGCGAGCCCCCAACCCCCCCGGGTCTAAGGGAGGGGCGCACCGAAGGGGCAGGGGGAAAGCCCCCGCGCCGCGATCCCTACCTCCCTCTTCCCGGGCATTCGCCCGGCGTGAAGATGCTCCACCGGGCCGACCTCTCGACCCCGCGAGCCTCTCGAGAATAGGAGCCGCCGTGCGCCGGACTAACCTCCGACGGCGCCCCCGATCAGGAGGCCGATGACGAAGGTCGCGGCGGCGGACCCCATGCCGATGAGCAGCATCTCAAGCCCGCTTCTCACGAACGGTTGAAGCGAGGAGAGGGCGCGGAAGAGCCCGGCGATGAAGAGGGCACCGCTGGTCAAGAGGACCGAGAGGAGAGCCCCCCAATGGGCAGAGAGGAACAAGAAAGGAATGAGCGGAAGGGCGCCCGCTAAGGCAAAGGAGAAACCGGTCAAGAAACCTTGTCGAGCGGGGTTCTCCTCCTCCGACACGAGGATCCCGAGCCGCTCGGCCAAGAGCGAGCGGAGGAACTCCTTCGGGTTTCGCGCGAGGCGGTCCGCGACCTGCTCGGCCTCCTCTCGAGTCAACCCTTTCCCCATGTAGGCGTCGACGAGCTGCCGCCGTTTGGTCTCCGGGGCCGCCTCCATCGCCTCCCGCTCCATGAGCGCTTGCGCGGCGCTCGCCTCTCGCTCCGCCTTGACCGAGACGTACTCGGAAGCGGCCATGGAGAGCGCCCCGGCGATCAGGGAGGCACTGCCGGCGATGAGCACGGTATGGCTGGAGCTGGTGATCCCGGCCACGCCGGCCGAGAGCGCCACGATGCTCGCGAACCCGTCGATGGCTCCGAGGAGGACGCTGCGAAGGGAACCGCTCCCGGTCCCTCCTCCAGCCTGGGCACTGTTGAACGTCTCGATCTCGTGGGCGATCTCATCCGGGAGGAGTTCGGCGAACAGCGCTTCGGCCGCCGGGTCGCGCCACCGGCGGGCTTGGTCGCGGTACTTCGCCACGCCATCGACCTCCTCCCGGTGAAGGATCGGCACCACCGCGCCGACCCCGAGAATGCGGGCCAGTCGGACGAGGATCCGATGGTTGAGGAGCGGTGGAGCCGCGGGGAGCGAACGGTCCATCGAGCGAAGTAGCGCGGCCCACAATCCAGCGTGTCGTTCCTCGAACCCGGCCAGGGTCCGGAACATCTGCGCCCGTCCCGGCTGGCCGTCGATCTCGGCAAGTCGAGCATACATCCAACGGCTCGAGACCTCGTCGCGGTAGTTGCCCTCAACTTCCCGGAGGTCCTTCTCGCTCCAGTTGCCGACGCTCGGTTCGGTCATGGCGGTCCCGAGCGCCACACGGAGACTCACCCTAAAAACCGTCCACGTCAAGGACGCCCCACCCCTCCCCCGCCGTCGGGCTTGGCCTGAGAGGTCGTGTGATTCGTTTCGAGGGCAGATTTCCGGGGCGGGACCGCGTGCACCGGCCCCGGAATGGATGGTTCGAGCCCCCCCGTTCGCCATCGAGGCATTGAGCCTGGAGCGACCGAATCCGAACTCGAGGGCGTGGACAACAACCAGCCGAGTGGTCGGTCCCGGGGGCGGGGCCCACTGCGAGGGCCCCGTCGGGCGGAAGCCGACTTGACCCCACGGAATCATCCCCTCGTGCAGGCTTTCTCGTCCCTACGGTGGCCACGGAGGGCGCTGTTTGTCGGGTCCGCCGCCGCTTCCGCGCGACCGGCGCCTGCAACACGAGGCGACGGGCTGGGGCGCTCCGTGGTACGGCGAATGCCTCTGGGCCCCCAGCGCGCAGGCCCACCCCCCGGCGATCGGGCGATGGGTTGATCCGGGAAAATGAGGTGCTCCCGGCGGGAATCTCCCCGGCCCGGTGTGGAACCGACCCGGATTTGAACCCGCGTCAGAGGCTCGAGAGGCCTCTATCCTTGACCACTAGACTACGGGAGCGCCGGGCGCGGGTTAGCGGGAACATGCTTTACGTCTTTCGCAGGGGCCCGTCGACCCTCGCGCAACGCCTATTACCCACTCCCCGCATCTCCCGGAGGTGACCCCACCCGTCAAAGCCCGCAGCGGCCACATCCTCCTGGACGCTCACCGAGGGTACAAGGACCTGGTCCGGGTGTACCCCGAGATCCACATGAAGGTGGTCGAGGCGAATCGACCGTTCATGAAGGAGACCGAGCCTCTCCTCCCGGAGGTACTCTTGGAGGAGAACCTCCGGGACATCCGGGCGAATCGGAAGCCCGCCGGATACAATCGGCAGGATGCCGCCGGCATGCGCTTGGTCTTCCCGATCCCGATGGAGAAGAAGGCGGAGTTCTATTTCCTCAAGCCCGCCCGCTGTCAAGAGATCGTCCAGATCACCGAGCGGGTTTCCCTGCTCCTTCGCCGACGAGGGATCAAGCACTCCGTGGAGTACGACCGACTCCCTCTCGGGCCCCCCCGCGCGGTCCCGACCTTGCCCACGCCCGTCCCTCCGCCCGCGGGGCCGGCCCCCTATATCCCGCCGAGCTAGGACGCCCTCGGGCGGCCTACGACGGGCTGTTCGCCCGCGGCCGGGTGTGGGCGATGAGCGAGGCGGGGTCGACCCGACCGATGGATTCCTGGAGCACGCGAAGCGCCTCGCGGGCCTTCTCGAGGGCCGGGGCGTAGTCGAGGACTCGCGCCTTCAAGGATTCGTCGAGGAGCTGCCGAGCCCGGCTGGTGTCGAGCCGCCGCTCGGTCGCCCGGCTCAGGGCGGCGTCCACGAGGAAATGAAGGTTCATCAACTCCCGGTGCAGCGCCTTGCGCCGGTTGAGGTCCTCCTCGGCCTCGAGCAGGGCTTTGGCGGCCTCTACGGGGGAGTTCTCGGCGAGGCGCTTGCGGGCGAGGTCGAACTTCTCCGGCACCGGCCCGAGCGTGACGTGGAGTCCGTCCCGGGCGAACACGAGCTCCGTCTCCACCTCGCCGAGCTTCTCCTCGATGCGGTGGCGGACCAGCGCTTCGAGGCTTTGCGAGCCCCGCTGGACGAGGGCGGCGACGGGCTCGAGCCGACCCGCCTCCATGGAGAGCTTCGCCTCGCTGAACACCTCCATCACCGGGGTGGTGTCCACGCCGACCTTCTCCCCGACCCAGAGACGCTCCTGGAGGGAGCTCACCCGCCGGTGAAGCTCCTGCTTGAGATGCTCACGCGCCCGGCTCTCCTCTTCGCGGACCATCTCGAGCGCCGCCAGGTGGTTGCGGGCCCCGCGCTCCTCCTCGACCCGGCGCGCGAACGACTGTCGGTGCTCGAGCTCCTCGGCGGCGGGGGCCTCCGGAAGGATCTGGTAGACCATCTCGAGGCTCCGCAGCCCCGACTCCACGGCCCGGTCGAGCGCCGCGGAGGCGAGCTCCCGCCCCCGCCCTAGGGCGCTGGTGCCCCGGCTCCAGTCCCTCAATTTCACGGCCGCTTCCGCCTCATCGCGGGCCGCCCGAACGGTCTCGACGTCCGCCTCGGTCCCCGTGGAACGGACGAGCTCGATGAGCTCCTGGAGCTCGGCGAGGGGTCCGGCGTACAGGCGTTCGATCGCCCATCGGGCGCTCTCGGAAGCCTCTCGGGCGCGGCGGATGGCCATCTCGTACTCCCCCGCCGTCAGACGCTCGCGCGCTTGCTCGATGATCGGCAGCACCTCCCCGAGCTCCGCGCTCATCTCCGTCGCCTCGCGGAGCTGCCGTTCCGTCGTCTCGATGGCCTCGCGGGCCCGGCGGTGGAGGTCGGTGGCGGCCGTGAGGGCGTCGGTGAACGTGATGCAATGCTCCAGGACCTTCGGATAATCGTGCGAGTCGAAATCGGCCCGGGCGGCGGCGAACTCCTTCTCGGCCTCGGGGGTCTTCAATCCCGAGTGGGAGGCCGCGAGGAAGCGGTGCTCCACCACCTCCAGGGAAGATTGGGCGATAAGGACCTGGAGCTCGACGCGCTCCAGCTCGCGCTCGCTCTGGGCGGCGAGGTTCAGCGCTTCCGTCGGTTCGCCCCGGTCGAGGGCGTGCCGGGCCTGCTCCAGGAGGTTCTCGGCGAGCGTCGTCTGGCCACCGTCCCGGCGTACCTGGGTGAGCATCCCTTGGAAGCTCGCGAGCGTCTTGGAGACCTGCTGCGTGGTCGCTTGGCCGAGCTCCCGTTCGAGCCCCGAGGCCAGGTCGATCACGCGAGCGTAGTCCCGCTCCGAAAGGTGCCGTTCGACCCTCTCGAGGCGGGGGCGGAACGGTCGAACATCGACGCGGACGAGCTCCGCGCGGTTCAACGCCTCCTGCGCGCGCTTGGTGAGGCGTTCGGCATGCTCCAGGAATCCTTTCGTCTCGAAGAAGCGGGCCCGGGCCTCGTCGAGGACCTCGGCCACGCCGAGGGGCACGGGGAGGGCGAGCCGGCGCCGGACCTCGGCGAGCAGCTCGACGGTCGAAGCCACGTCGAGCTCCGCGGAGCGAGCGATCTCCACATCCCGTTCGAGCGAACGTACCATCTCCTCGGCGACGGGGCGGATCACTCCGATGAGCTCGTTGTGAACGGAGCGGGCCCGGTTCCACAACTCCCGGCTCCCCCCTTTCTCGAGGCCCTGCTTGATCTCGGTCACCCGAGGGGCGAATCCGTCCATGGGGAGGCCGAGCCGCCGCCCGTCCTCGAGGAGGCTCACCGCATCGGTCATGAGTCTCCCGGCCTCGAAGCGACCGAGCTCGAGGTCCAATTGCTCGTGGAGCGCATCCACGATCTGCCGCGCGCGGTCGAACTCGAGGGATTGGCAGGCCCCCCGGGCCTGAACGAGCTGCTCGGCGTACGGTTGGACCGGCACTCCGGAGGCTTTCAGCGCCTCCCACTGCTCGGTGACCTCGACGATCCGGTCGAGGCTCGCCTGGGCGGTGGTCCGGAGCCGTTGCGCGGACTCCATCACCTGCTGGGCCGTCCCGTACGCCGCCGGGTACAGCCCGTCCCGCGTGTCGTTCTGGGCCTTGTCGAGAGTGGCCTTCAGCGCCACGGTGTCGACGCCGAGCTTCCCGAGCTCGACCAGCGCGAGCTTGGCGTGGGAGACCGCCTCCTCGCTGCGGACGAGCTGCTGCTCGTGGGCCCGCTTGCGGATCTCCTGGGCGGCCCGGAACGCCTTGACGAAATCCCCCATGTTGAAGATCTGCTGGACCTCGTCGATCTGGCGTTGGATCTCCTCGCCGCCGGCGCCCATCCCTTCGAGGGTGCGCCGCTCCCCTTCCAGGGCCTCCACGAGCGTCGAGGCGTGCTCGGCGAACACGACGGAGAACTCCCGCTCCGCTCGGTGCATCGTCTCGAGGGAGCCCTTGAGGTCCTCCTTGACCCGAAGGCTCACGTCGGCATCGGCGAGCAGGCGGCGGACCGGGTCGATGAGGGACGGGTCGGGGATCTCCTCGAGGCTTCGGGTGATCTCATCCAGGCGACGAGCGATGTACGGCTGGGCGGCGCTGCGGAGCTCCACCTCGAGCCGCGCGCAGGTCTCGGCGGCTTCCGCCAGCGAGCCCTCCGCCAGGAGGGCGCGCGCGGCCGACAGGTGGTTCCCGAATTCGGCGGGCGTGAATCCGAGCTCGCTCCCCTGTCGGCGGAGCCGTTCCAGCTCCTCCAGCTTCTCCTGGAAGAACGCGATGGCCTGGCCCCCGAGCCGCTCCACCGTCGAGCGCAGCTTGGTCTCGGCCGTCGCAAGCTCCATTCGGTCGAGGAGCGCCCGCACCTCGGCCAAGGGCGCCTCGAAGGAGCCGACAGGGAACTGGGAGGAGGAGAGCCGACCCAAGAGCGCATCGACGGATTCGACCTCCTCCCGGGTGGTGTCGAGGTCCTCGGTGAGCTTGGAGACCTGCTCGAGGGCTTCCTGGCTTGCAGCCAACGCCTCGCCGTAGATTCGCAGGCGAAGCGCCTCCCGGGCTCGGTTCATCGCCGCGAACACCTCGCTCGAGTTGCGTCCCAGCCGCCGCGCCTCCACCAGCTTGGGCCGGACCTCGTCGAGGAGGCTCGCGACGACGGCCACGACCGGTTCCTCCGCCGCCTCCCGGGCCTGAGCGATCAACTGGGGGATCCCCGAGGGAGGGCTCGAGGGCACGAGCCGGACGAGCTCCTCCAGGCGAGCCAACGCGGACTGCGGGTCGGTCCCCGAGTCCCGGAGCGAGGCGAGCGTGGCGCGGTACGTCTCGAGCGTTTGGAGCACCCGGTCCCGAACGGCCGTCGCGGCCTGTTCGCATACGAGGTCAAGATGCCCGATGCTCGTGGGAGTGTCGAGGATCGGAGCGGCGGCCTCGGCGGCGAGGGCCTCCTTGAGCGGGCCGGGGTGAACTCCGAGCTCGGTGGCCACGGCCGCGAGCCCCTCGGCGGTCGCCCTCGCGGTCTTCCTCCGAGAGGCGACCGCTGGCAGGTCTCGCTCGAGAGCGGCGGTGAACTCGGGAAGGCCCACCCCACCGGTCCCGGCGCGGATGGCTTCGAAGAATGGCTGCCCCTTCGCCAAGGCCACGGCGAGGTTGTCGGGCGACTCGTGCGCCCATTCCGCAAGGGCACGGGTTCGGCCCTCCAAGGCCTCGGCGTACCGAGCCTCCCCGATACGCACGCTCTCGAGGACCGCGAGGAAGCGCTCGATGGAGTCCTTCCACTTTCCTTCGCCTTGGAGCGTCGCCGACTCCTCGAGGAGCGGGGGCACCTCCTCCTGGACGGGGAAGCCGGCCTCCTTGAGCTGGGCCATTCGCCGCACGAGCTCCTTGCGCCGGGCGTCGAGGAGCGGCGCGCCCTCACGCTCCAAGTACGCTTGGAACGCTTTCGCCCCGGACTCCACCCCATCCCAGTCCGAGTGCCGGATGAGTTCCTTGAGCGAGGCCTCGCGCGCCTCGGCCTCCGGGAGGAGCACCTCCGCCGAGGTGAGCTGCTGGAGACGCTCGGTGGCCGACTGGGCGGCCGCCTCGGCCGCCTGCCGTTTGCGCTTGAGGAGCTCGGCCTTCTCCTGGAGGATCTTGGTCAATCGGGACGAGGGCAGGGACCCCATTCCCCCCGAGCCCACCGTAAGCTTCGCCTCCGAACGGCCAACGGTCGTGCCCGCCGCAGGCTACTCCGAGGCCATGAAAATCATGCCGGCGCTTCGATATAAAAGGTGATACGGGTTCCGGCGCCGGCTCGCGCTCGACCCGGCCCGTTTCGTTTCATATGCGCATGATGCGCCGCTTGCCCATCGCCTCGATGTATTGGACCTCGGCGCCGGGTTTGACCGCCTCCCGGGTCTCGGGGTCCAACGGGAGCGAGAACGTCTCGTAGTTCTCGAGGTCCATCATCTGGATCTCCGTCTCGGTCATCGAGAGGACCTGGGCCTGCTTCTTTCCAATGAGCGGGACCTGGACCTTGTGCTTGACCGGGAACACGACGCTCCGCTTCGAGCCGTCGAAGAGGCCCACGGCGTCGATGCGCGCCTTCGCCTCCCCGTGCTTTCCCGGTTTCGAGGTCTGGATGCTGAGGATCCGGCACGGTTCCTCATCGAGAGTGATGTACCGGCCCTCCTTGAGCTCACGTACTTCCTGCTGAGTCCACGCCATCGGGTCGACCGCTCCGGTTCGCGGGAGCACGGCGGACGGATAAACATTATTCCTCCCCCGGGGCCGCCAGTTCAGTCGACCGACAGCTTCTTTGGAGGCCCCGCCCATAAGAGATGAGCCCTAGGGCGTTCGCCGCGGGGCATGGGCGCTGATGCGGACATTACCCCCGGAGCTCCGGGTCGCTGAGTTGGAGGAGGAGGCCCGCGCCTTCTGGCGCGGCCATGGCCTGCCCGTCCGAAGAGGCGGGGAGGAGCCGATGGCCCCCGGAACGATCGTGTTCGCCTTGGGTTCGATGGCCTCCGACGTCCCGATCCCGCTCGGCTCCCTCGAGCGACTCGTGGTGGCGGACGTCGCGGCCCGGTACCTGCAGCTCGCGGGCAAGTCCGTCCGGGCACCGCTCTTCGTCCAGGACCCCGGGGCCGCGGCCTCCTCCTCGGAGTTCGACACGGAGCTTGAGCGCCTCGGTGTCTGGGTCGGTAGTGGGGACCACCGTCGGGCGAGACCCCGCGAGGTGGCCGAGAAGGTCGCCGCGATGGTCCGCTCCCTGGCGGGGAGCGGCGTGCTCGTGGCGAGGTCGGACCCGGCCCGGAGCTGCCCGAGCTGTGGGGAGGCCCGGACGCCGGAGCGGACCGTCTACCGGGAGGACACCCACGTCGCGTTCATCGTCCGAGTGCCGCTCCCCGAGGTGAACCCTCGGCTCAGCGCTCTCGTTTGGACCGATGCGCTTTGGAAACTACTCGCCATGGAGGCCGTCCTGCTCCACCCCGACCGACCGTATGTCCGGGCCCGATTCACCCGCCACGGCAAGTCCGAGGAGCTCCTGCTCGCGAAGAGCGCGCTCCCCCGGCTTCAAGAGTGGCTCCCCGGGGGCGAGGTGGAACTGCTCGAGGAGAGACCCGGCTCTCAATGGGCGGGCCTCCGATATCGCCATCCTCTAGAAGCCGAGATGCCGGCCCATGTCCAGGCCGTGGCGCCCGAAGGGGTCATCCACCCCTGCGCGGAGGTCGTCGACCGAGGCACGGGGGTCGTCGCGCTCACCCCCGCCCACGGCCCTTCGGACGCCGAGCTCGGCCGAACTCTCCAGATGCCCGCCCGGTGTGTCGTCGGGCCGGACGGGGCCCTCACCTCCGAGCCTCGCCAGAAGTACTCCGGGCTTCCCCTCGACCTCGCCGAATCTTGCCTCGGCCGCGATCTGACCGAGGATGGTCGGCTGTTCGCGGAACTCCGAGTCCGGGCCGGGGTGCCTCACTGCGCGGAGTGCGGCGCCGAGCTGTTCTGGCGGCCCGGACGGGCCTGGTGCCTCGATGCTACCCATCTTCCCCCGTCGGTCCGGGAGCGGTTCGAACGCGTGGGGGTCGGGGACCGGTTCCCGGAGCTGTCCCCTATCGTGCCCTGGCCGATCTCCCGGGCCGACGACCCCGGAAGCAGCACCGACCCTGAGCTCGCCGAATGTTCGAAGTGCGGTCGGCTCGCGCCCCCTCCGGGCCCGCCCCAATGCTCCTGCGGTGCGGGGGCCCTGGCGATCGTCCGTCGAGGACTTCTCGGACCGTTCGAGGACGCCCTCGCGGCGTGGGCGCGTCTCTCCCCCCTTCCCGTCGGCGGTTGGGTATGGTTCTTCCTGCCGGAGCGACGGAGGTCGCCGACCCTCGTCCACCAGCTCCTGGCGCTCGAGGTCGCCGGAGCACGACCGGCGGAGCTCCGGGCGACGATCCTCCATTCGGGCCCGACCTGGGGGTCCGCCGAAGAGCTGGCGGAGCCCCCTCCGATCGACGCCGTCCGAGCCGCGCTGCTCCGCCTGACGACGGGTCGCCCCGGCCGCCAGTCGCTGTCCGCCGCGATCGTGGAAGAATCCTCCCGCTATCATCGACTGTATCACGAAGCCGAGACGCTCATCCGCCAGATGGTCGCCGATGGATTCGTCCCCGACGACCGCCCCATCACGGCCTACCAAGGGACGCTCCTCGCCGAGGACCTCGCGCTCCTTTCGGCGTTCGAACGCATGCGGCTCAACGTCCTTCGCCACTACGACCGGGGCGAGTGGGGAGCGGGCTTGCGGGAATACCTACGCTTCTGCGACCAAACTCTGCGACAGCGCTACGTTCCCCTCGTCGCGGGTCGCCTCTCCCTGCCCGCGGGGGCCCCGGGAAAGTTGTCGGCGTACCACGCCCTGGCCCACGTGCTGCCCCGCATCGCCGAGATGGCGGGGCCGGTCCAGCCCCATCTGGCCGAAGCGGTCTACCGCTCCGTCCTGGGGGACGCTAGCAGCCTCTTCGGCCAGAGGTTCTCCCCCATCGTCGAGTCGCTCCTCGATGCGGACCGAGAGGTTTCCCTCGACCGGTGGGCGGTGGTGGCGACCGTGGTGCACCGCGGTCGTCGGCAACTCGGCGTGGCGCCCCTCGAGAAGTTCCGACAGGTGGTGATCATCGCGGCCAGCGAGATCGAATCCACGAGGCTCCGCGCAGGGGCCGAGACGCTTCCCCGGCTGTTGGGAGCGGAAGCCGTCGAGGTGTACTCTCCGAGCAACCCGTGGGCCGGTCGAATGGTGGAAGCTCATCCGAACCTCGAGGCGATCCGCCGGTCCTATCCGAGCGCCTACCGCCGCATCGCCACCGTCCTGGGGCAGCTCGACGCTCGAAGGGTCCGGGAAGCCCTTCGAACGGACTCGTTATCGGTGGCGGTGGAGGGTCAGCCCGCGGTCCGGATCTCGGCGTCGATGGTGGACATCGTGGAGTCCCTCCCGGAAGGGTTCGTAGCCGTCCCGTGGCGGTACGGGGAAGTGTACGTCCAACTCCCCGCGGGGCGTTCGGCGCCCCAGCTCCCGGCGTTGACGGCCGACCTCGAACGAGTTCGGCGCCACATCGTTCGTCGTCTCCGACACGTCGCGCCCGGGACTCCCCCTCCGGCGAAGGTGTTCCTATGGACCGAAGAGCCTTTCCAAGAGGTGCTCGGACGTTCCGTCGATTCGATCGCACGTTCCCTCCCTGGAACGGAGCTGCTTGTGGTCGACAGCGAGGAGGTGTTCCTCGCGGCGGAGACGAGCGAAGGACGCACGCGCGGGGGTCAGAGGTTCCGATTCTGGATACCGGGCGTTCCGAACCGTTCTCGTCCCCCGAAGGAACGAGCCGCCCGGGAGCGCGACGAGCGCTGGACCCTCGCCTCCCCCGAGGGGCGCTCGGAGGGTGGAGGCGGCGACGTCCTGGACCCCGTGGAAGTTGAGCGAGGCCAGCGGACCGCCGCGCTCCTCTCGGAACTTGAGACCGCTGGCCCGCTCGTTTTCCTCGGGCCGGCCAAGGTCGGAGCTTTGTGGGAGGCGGGATTCAAGACCTCTCAGGGAATCGGCGAGGCCGAACTGGAGCGCCTCGCCGCTCTCCCGGGGATCGGGCCGGTGCTCGCCCGGGAGCTCCTGGGACGCCTACGTCCCGACCGGCACCTTCCCCCGCCCCCTCCGCTGTACCCGCCGGTCAACGCCATACCCTCCGGGGGAGACACGGCGGAACCCGAGGCCGCCGTTCCACGGGCCGAACCGGTCACCCCCGTCGAATCCACCGTCCCGGTAGTGCCCGAACCTGAGCCTGAACTCGCACCGGCCCTCCCTCCCCTCGTTCCCCCTTCTGCCCCAGTTCCCCCTAGCGCCCCGACTCTCCCACCGACTCCCCGGATTCCTGCCCCACCCCGTGCGAGGGGCACTCCACGGGCCGTTCCGGCCATCGCACCGGCTCCGCCCCCGCCGCCGGCCCTACGGCCGTCGGGGGGAGTCGAAATGCCCATGGGAGCGACCCGTGATTCGGCCTGGGACGAGTTCCTGGCGGCCGTGGCGAGC
>Ga0326727_10020245_pt1 | contig 13236 bp, 11 predicted proteins | sample MB2enrmetagenome_FD_207643 | JGI IMG/M metagenome (GOLD analysis project Ga0326727, IMG submission 207643) | Lab enriched peat soil microbial communities from McLean, Ithaca, NY, United States - MB29MY | ecosystem: Environmental > Terrestrial > Soil > Wetlands > Peat | place: USA: New York...
CTGCACCAGCGGATCGGCCTCCAACTCACGGCGGCGCGGGGAATCTGTTTTGAGAGACAAAAATTCAATGGCCCGTTGCTCGCTTTCCTTGAGCGCTTTCAACTCGGAGCGCCCGCCCTGGATGCCGAGCTCTTTGAGGATTGCCGTCTTCTGCTTTTCGATGGGGTCCAGCTCGTCGAAGAGGCGCGCGGTGGCAAAGCCCAGCGAGGTAGCCGCTTCGCCGGTGGCCCAGACGTCAACCAGCCGGTGCAAAGCGTCTTCGCGCTGTTGAATGCCCTGCTCGTAGCGCACCGAACCGGGCTTGGTGCCATCGGCTCCGCGGAAGCGCCCGCGCTGGTAGCGGATGACAGGCTCGACAGCCGACAGCAGCTTGGCTGCCGTCATGATACCGACCGGTACGCGGGTGCGCCGAAAAACCGCGTCGATAATCTCGCCGTGGTTGTAGTTGGGAACGATGACGCCATCCTTTACCGTGTATCCGCCAACGATGCGGCTGGCCGGAATCTTCATGTTGAAGATGGGATCGCCGGTGGAGGAGAGCTGATGAACCAGCTTTTTGGTAGGCGTTCCGTGGTCGAAGATGCCCTCGTCGGTCTCTTCCAGGATCACGAAGCAACTGCCTTTGATGCGCGGGTCGTCGGAGATGACCGCGGCGGTGACGAAGTTGGCAAAGGCGATGTTAGTGATGAACCGGCCGCGCTTGTCCACGTGCAGCAGGGGCTCCTGGCCATCTTTCCACTCGGCCACGCGCACCTTGCCGCTCAACATGCTGGCGTCTACACCGACATAGGGGATGGGTTCCGTCAAGATAAATGCGCCGCGCCAGGGGACGCGGTCCTCGCCCGGCTGGGGAGGCGCGGCGAGGCTCTTGTAGTGGTTCACCTGCTCCGGCGTGCCGCGTTCGTGAATGGGCGAGAGCGCCAGAAAGCTGGCCAGGCTGGCCGTGGCCGCGCCGCCGTCTACCCAGGCCAGCTCGAAGGCCGCCAACGACAGGGCCAGGTTCTTAGGTCCAATAATAAAGCCGCCTTCTTCCGGTTCCATGAAGGCAGCGGTAACGCCGGCGCGGTCAAAGGCCTCCATCATGCCGTTCTTTCCCGGCGTCCACTCGTGGGTGTTGCGCTCGCCGGCCGCCACCAGGCGCGCAACAGTTCCCCGCGCCACGCCTCGCGCCGACTGAACCAGCATCTGCAAATCGAAACGGTCCGCAAAGCGCCATTGAATCTGGCGCACCGCGTCCCCAGGGAGAGTAAGCATGATTTTTGTATCCGGAAAAGTAACCGTGGCCATTTTATGTTGTCCTCTAATAGCGATCCTATTGTGAAGGATGAAAAGCCTTACTGGATGTGATCTGAATCACTTCGGCGTTGGTGGGCACTGTGCCCAAGCGGACAATTGAAGCGACGGCGATTCAATCAATTTAGTTCTTTGGCTCGGAGAGATGAACAAGCTGATCGAGTTCATCGCCCTGGGGAGCGGGTTGGAAATTCGGAAACTCCTCGGACAAATTTTGCATGAGATAACCAAGCCGCAAATGCTTGGATAACACCCGTTTGGTGCGTTCCAGCTCGTCGCTGACCTGAGCCCGCGACAGGTGTGTGGGGTCGGAGTCTTCAAAGCCATAACTGATGGCATCGGTCAGCGCGTCGGCCTCTTCCTCGTGCGAGCGGTCCATGCGCTCATAAAAGCCGTAGAGTTCGGCGGTCTTCCTCACTTCTTCTTGCGGCATGAGAGCGGTGATGCCGGTTTGGCAAGCGGTCTTCCAGGCGGAGTCCACCATGCGCGTATAGGAGATATTCCACTGAATTGTACCGGGAAGCTGGCTTAGAGTCGCGCTGGGATGCTGCTGAAGGAAGCGGAGAACAAGCAGATTTTTTTGCAACACCGAGGACTCGCTGCGGAAGTGTGCGGTGTTTGAGGCAAAGTGCGCGCGGTTTACCTGAAGTTCGCGTTGCAGGGCTTCGCGCGTTTCGGAGACTTCATGGCGGTGATGCATCCATTCCGCTGTAGCTTCCAGGCCGAGAGCGATCAACAGGCCGATGGTGATGGTGGCCAGGTGGACGAAAAAATCTCGCCATCCATGAACGGATTTGTGAGGAGCATGAACGTCCAGCATCGATGCATCTCCAGCGGCTGAAACGAATAGCCGACAGGGCCAGTGTAGTATGGCGGATTGGATTCTGGCCAACTTTTCAGGGCGCAGTCATTCGCTCGCGCACCCCTTTTGCCGGCAAATTTATCGTGTGGAGTAGTCGTTCCAGGGATAGTGCCGATAAGAAGATTAGCGAGGCTTAACAGTCGGCAAGCTGCAAAGACTAAATTCCATGACGATCAATCGCGACAACGCGCACCATGGTTCAAAGATTACGCATACACTCTCGCGGATTCCGCAACGCACCGGGCATGGACTGGCGCAGCTGGCAGACAAAAAACGGGTCACGATCTATGCTGGCGACGTGACCATTAGCCTTGAGCCGGTGGTTCTGCAGACGCTCTTGGGTTCGTGCGTGGCAGTTTGCCTGTGGGACCCGGTGTTGCGCGCAGGAGGCATGAACCATATCCTGCTGCCGGGAGGACGGCTGGACCCGGACAACTCGCGTTACGGGGCCAATGCCATGGAGTTGCTGATCAACGGCCTGATGAAGCTGGGTTGCGACCGCTATCGATTGTTAGCCAAGGCCTTTGGCGGCGCCAACGTGCTCGCTGGCTTGAAGCAATGCTCGACCGGCGACATGAATGCGGCCTTTGTGCGCAAGTTTCTCTCTGACGAGGGGATTCCACTCGTGGCGCAACGGCTGGGCGGCGCGCACGGCGTACAGGTGCGCTTCTCGACCGACACGGGCGAGGTGCTGGTGCGCGCCGTCGATGGCTCGAAACTTCCCAAGATCATCCAAAAAGAAGCGGCTTACCAGCGCACCCACCTCGAAGAGGTTACCAAGAGCGGCGAGATCACCCTGTTTTGACCAACTTCGTGAGGTCCAGGTTTCGATTCTGAGACCTGGAATGGCTGAAACCATCGCGCCGCACGTCATTCGCTTGCACGACCCCTTTACCGGCAATTTGAAAGAAGCGAGAGAAGTTTCAAGAGAGGCAAAACAGGAGGAAGCTGAAATCCCGGCTGATTCGATTAATTCACTGTGATCGGCATCACACACTAACGCTCAATCAACCCTATATGAAAGGGAGTTGACCGGGAAACTCAAAGCACCCGGCCAAGGAGCGATTCTATGAATCAAGGAATCAGAGCGGCGGCCGTGATTCTGTTGGCCGCGTTTATTGCGGTGCCGGCCTTTGCACAGGCGCCCGGTGCAGACACCTATAAAGCCAAGTGCGCCATGTGCCACGGCGCCGACGGGCTGGCCGCCACGCCGATGGGCAAAAACATGAAGATCTTGTCGTTCAAGGACCCGGCTATGCTCAAGGCCTCCGACGCCAAGTTCTTCACCTCGACGAAGAACGGCCTGAACAAGATGCCCGCCTACAAGGACAAGCTGACCGACCAGCAGATCAAGGATGTAATCGCGTTTATTCGCACGCTGCAGAAATAGCAGCGCGGCTAGGCAGGCTTCGGCCGCGAGATGCACAACGGGAGCGAGGGCCGCAGTCCTTTCTCTCCCGCGCCTGGGTTAGGACCGGCCTGAATGCGTAAGAATCGATCGGAGCTGAGATGAAGACTGCTTCCTCCATTGCGCTCGTCCTGGGTGCGCTTCTGGTTTTCGCGGCGCCACGCGTTGCACAGGCAGAGACGGATTGCCTTAGCTGCCATGGGGATAAGAGCCTGCAGGACGCTGCCGGGCACAGTGTCGGAGTGGATGCCGGTGTCTTCGCAGCCAGCCTACACGGCAGCCTGAAGTGCGGCGATTGCCACACCACCATCAAGGATTATCCCCATCCGGATCAAGTGACGCCGGTCAAGTGCGAGAGTTGCCACGCGGGCCAGGCGGAGGAGCTTACAGGAAGCGTGCATGCCAACCGGGCAGAGCATCCCTGCACCAGTTGCCACGGAGATGCCCACGCCATCTTTCCCAAAAGCGATCCCCGCTCGGCGGTCTACCCGCTCAACATTCCGCACACCTGCGGCGCCTGCCATGGCAACGGGGGGATGGCGAACAAGCACGGCCTTCCCAGCGTCTACCCGTTGTATATCGATTCCATTCATGGGTTTGCGCTCAGCAAAGAGGGGCTGCTGGTGGCGGCCAACTGCCAAAGCTGCCATGGATCGCATCACATCCTGAGCCACAAGGACCCGCAAAGTCCCACTTACAAGGCCAATGTTCCCAAGACCTGCGGCAACTGCCACGCGGGCATCACCGCCGACTATATGGGCGGAGTGCATGGAAAGGCGGTGGCGGCCGGCCATCTGGATGCGCCGGTCTGCTCGGACTGCCACACCGCGCACGCCATCGAGCAGCCCACGGCGGCGGCCTTCCGCATGCAATCAACTCCCATCTGCGGCAATTGCCACAAGGACAAGTTCTCCACCTACCGCGACACCTTCCATTCGCAACTGGGCTCACTGGGCGGCTACGTGGAGACGGCGCGCTGCTGGGACTGCCACGGAGCGCATAATGTATTGCCCGCATCCGATCCCCGATCCCCGATTGCTCCGGCCAACCTGATCAACACCTGCGGACGGTGCCATGCGGGCGCCAACGCCAGCTTCGTGCAGTATCAGCCTCACGCCAATGCGCGCAATCGCAAGCTGAATCCGGCCCTCTACTATATCCGCTTGTTTATGAATCTGCTGTTGGCTAGCGTGCTGGTGTTCTTCGCGATTCACACCATCCTGTGGCTGATCCGCTCACGATACCAGCAGGTCAAGACGCGTTCGGCAAAGGGAGGCAAGAATGGCTGATCTCAAACAAGATGCAAGCGGAGCGCTAGGCCACGCGGGCGAGCGGTTTTTTGTGCGCTTCACGCGCGAACAAAGATACATGCACGCCGTTCTGTTCACCACCTTTCTGGGACTGGCGGCCACCGGCTTGCCCATGCGCTTCAGCGAGAGCTTATGGGCGAGAAAATTTGCCAGCGGCGTGGGCGGCTTCGGGACCATCATCTTCTTTCACAAGTTCTTTGCCGTGGTGCTGACCCTGGCGTTTCTCATCCATGTGAAAGACGTCCTGACCCGCGGGCTGGTTCATCGGGAAAAGGGAATCTTCTGGGGAGCCACCTCCATGGTGGCCAACTGGAAGGATGTGAAGGATCTTTTTGGCCATATGCGCTGGTTTTTGGGACTGGGGCCCAAGCCGCAGTTCGAGCGTTATGCCTATTGGGAGAAGTTCGATTACTGGGCGGTTTTCTGGGGCATGGTCATCATCGGCTTTTCAGGATATGCCATGTGGTTTGCCCCCTTCTTCGCGCGCTTTTTGCCCGGCTGGGCGTTGAACGCGGTGCTGGTGATTCACAGCGAGGAAGGGCTGCTGGCTATTCTGTTCATCTTTTCTATTCACTTCGTCAACACCCATCTGCGCCCCGACAGTTTCCCCATGGACATGGTGATTTTTACCGGCGTGGAGAGCGAGGAAGAGTTCAAGACCAAGCGCCCGGAGGAGTATCAAAGAGTTGCGGCCCAGGGCAAGCTGGATTCGAGACTGGCGGGCAAGCCGCCGCTCTGGCTGCTCAATTTCTCCAAAGTGGTTGGTTTTACGGCGATCTTCATCGGCCTGCTGCTCCTGGTGCTGACGCTGAGCGCGTATTTTGGGGGCTGAGCGGGCATTACGATTACCTGGTTTCCGCGAAGGGTACGGGCTTCAGTCCGTACCCTTTTTTCAGACACAAGAGAAGGCAAAATGAGTAGGGTCTATAGACAGAGCGTTGACGGTTTGATATTTACGTCTGTCTGATGCGTGTGACGTCATGTACCTAAACAACTGTAATCTTTTGCCAAATTCGCGCTACGAGGGGCAAGCAAGGGATGACAAAAGCAGCCCCGCCGTCAAGTTGGCTTTCGAAGGCAGCAGACTTAATAATATGAAGTTCTCAATTACCTTACAAACTGACGCACAGGGACGGCCCGTTCATATTGTGTCTCCCGGACCTGGCTCTGAAGAACATCCGGACGAAATGGATATTCAATCGATTAAGCGTGTAGGTTGACCGCTGCGCTGGCGCAATGGAGAGGAGATATGGGCTTCTGGAAAAGATTTTTCGCAGGAAACGCGCAAAGTGATCCATTTACTGTTGAGGACAAGTTGCGGCTTGTTTATGCACTGTGCAAGAAGAAAGGGATTGACCATGGGGCGGAAGATTTACCTGTGATAGTCGGTGCCTTGAAGATGGGCCATAAGCCGGAAAATGTTGTTCGGGTAATACAGGGGGACTGCCCTGAGCGACGCAAGATTATCCGGGATCTGGCGGGCCATAAATCGTAGGATTGTTCGGGCGCTAAATGAAGGTAAGCCGGAGGGTGCCGGCCGGAAACTTGGGCTATTGAAATAGTGTGATAATGTGCTGAGAGGAGGACAAAAATATGTCAGGGGAGGACCTAAGCACACTTCTTCATGAAACGGCTTCCCTCAGAAAGCGCCTTGCCTCCAAGATTACTACGGGGCTCAGCTCACAGGACGTGTCTCTCGCTACGGCCACTCTTCAAAAGGCGGAGGGAAATGAGGTGAAGCGTATTGCCGCGCAGAAGAGGAAAAACGAACTCTACGTCGAATGGAATACACCTGATGAACCGATACACCTTGCTCGCCTCATCCTTGACGAGGCTAAACAACTCAAGATAGTGCTGGAGTTAAACGCTAATACCGTGCGATTTAAGCTCTAAACAGGCGATGATGCGCGGTGGATCCTGTTACGCAAAGAACCCTTGTTGCTTAGGCCTTGAGAGGCTCCAGAAACAGTTCTGCCGGCGCTTGACCCTGTGATTTTAATCACTGCGAGTTAGAACCGCTGAAGCGTCTCCTCAGAGCGTGAACACCTCCAGAAACATCCTCGCCTCAACACTTATTCTATCCCTGTTTTGTTGCGCCTGCGCGGCTCGCGCCGAGCAGAAGCCCAAGGACAAGGATTGCCTTGCCTGCCATTCCGATGCCACTTTGACCACAGAGGTGAACGGCAAGCAAGTCAGCCTGTACGTGGATGAAGGCAAGCTGAAAAAATCCGTTCATGGCGATCTCTTCGCCTGCGTGGATTGCCACAAGGATGTAAAGGGGCTGGTTCACGAGACCACGCCCAAGAAGATCACCTGCGCCGAGTGCCATGTCGAAGCCCAGCAGGCTTACGCGCACAGTCTGCACGCCAAAGCGAAGCAGGGCGCGGCTCCTGCGGCCATCTGCCAGGATTGCCACGGAGGCGCACACGAGATTCTGGCCGCTACCGATGCCAGGTCGCCGGTCAATCATGACAATATTCCTGTCACCTGCGGCCGCTGCCACGGGCAGAAGTTTTTGATGGAGTCAAACGGAGAGAGCGGCCAGACTTTCATCTCCTACCAGCAGAGCGTGCATGGGCTGGCCATCGAGAAAGGCTCAAAGAAGGCCGCGGTCTGCACCGATTGCCACGGCGCGCACCAGATTCTTCCCGCCAACGACGCCAAGTCGCCGATTTACAAGTTCAATGTTCCGGCCACCTGCGGCAAGTGCCACGGTGCAATCCAGCAGACCTTCGACGAGAGCATTCACGGGCAGGCCATCGCGCGCGGCAACGGGCTGGCCCCGGTGTGCACCGATTGCCACGGAATTCACTCCATCAAGGCGCATATCGACCCCAACTCTTCGGTCTCCGAGCAGAACATTGCGCGAACCACCTGCGCGCGCTGCCACGAGGGCGTGCGCCTCTCGCAGGAGTTCGGCGTGGCCGGCAACCGCGTCACCAGTTATCTGGACAGTTATCACGGGCTGGCAGCCGAGGGCGGCTCGGCGGTAGTGGCTAACTGCGCCAGTTGCCACGGCGTGCATAACATTCTGCCTTCCAGCGATCCCCGCTCCACCATCAATAAAGCCAACCTCGACGCCACTTGCGGCCAGTGTCACAAGGGAGTTACGCAGAAGTTCACCCTCACCAAGGTCCATATGGATGTTAGTAAATCCAGGGACATTGGTTCGATTGCCGTGCGCTGGGTGAGGTGGTTCTATCTGGCACTGATCCTTCTGGTGATCGGCGTAATGTTCCTGCATAACGCGATCATCTGGCAAAGCAAGGCCAGGGCGCTCAGGGCCATGCAGAATCCCAAGATGACGCGCATGAGCACCAACCAGCGCTGGCAGCACCTTATTTTGCTTACCAGTTTCATTGTCCTGGTGATTACCGGCTTCGCTCTCAAATTCCCCAACTCCTGGCTTGCCGATGTGCTGGCCATGAGCGAGAAGCTGCGCAGCGTCACGCATCGCGTGGCGGGAGTGATTCTGATCGCCGCCGGCATTTATCACATCTTTTATCTGGCGATGACCAGAGAAGGCCGGCGGCTGATCTGCGATGTTGCTCCGCGGCCCCGGGACGCCTTCGATGCCTGGGCGACCATGCGCTATTACCTTGGCCTGGGCGGCGAAAAGCCCAGGTTCGGCCGCTTCAACTATGCGGAGAAGGCTGAATACTGGGCGCTGGTGTGGGGCACGGCGCTGATGGCGCTGACCGGCGTGATGATCTGGGCCAAAGTGTGGGTCGGAGATCTGCTGGCGCGCTGGTGGGTTGACGTAGCCACCGCAATTCATTTCTATGAGGCGATTCTGGCCACGCTGGCGATTGTGGTGTGGCATTTCTACCAGGTCATTCTCGATCCCGATATCTATCCCATGAACTGGGCCTGGTGGGATGGCAAGATGCCGGTGGAGCACTATCGCCATGAGCACGAGCTGGATACAGAGGCATTGACCGAGGCAGAGGCGGAGGCGCGCGCGGCTGGGGATGCCGGGGACAAATCCAAAGCAGAGAAGCCGAAGAGGTAAGCCGGGCCCCAGTCTGACATCAATCTTTTCCCGGAGCGGTGGCGTTGCAAGGGTGGCGTTAACCGCTCCGACCGGCCCGGCAACCGGGGCCTATATCGCATATAGAAAACCATATTTTTAGCAGGTGCGAAACATTCGGATAAATGTTGTGTTTGTCTAGATTAAGCATTGTCGAAGAGCGGTTTTTGCATGATTATCTTGACAGTGCTAGGGCCGTGATTTACGTTTTAGTGGCTTGAAGGATTTCCCCCAAAAACCCAGGAAAGGTAGAAGGCATATGACTCAGGTGCAGAGGCTTGGCGCATTAGGATTCGCCGTGGTGGCGGCATTTTTGAGTATCGGGCTGGCGGCCCAGTCAGGCGACCCGGCGGCAATCCAGCAGAAGCTGGTCTCGCAAATCAATCTGACCAAGGCCACAGCCGACCACTCGGATATTGTCACGGCCGGCGACGTTGTGGTTTTGCACAAGGATGGGCTGATGATGTGCAGTTCAGCCTCCTCCTATGCATTTTCAAACACCTATAACAACGGGGTTTTAACCGCCAATTATAAGAATCAAGCCAAGGACGCCGTCAAGTCGTACACGAAGGCCTTTGGCTTGGGCAAATTAGGATTGGGGGGCGGGGCCAGCGTCAGCGACTCGGCCAACAATGCCTGCGCATCACGAAAATTTGTCTCTGGAGAGAAGTTCTGGGTGACCGGGATTACGACTCAAAAGGACGGAATTCTGATCAGCACCTTCAGCGATCCCTACGATGACGTTCGCTACTACGGCGAGATCAAGTTCCCGTTTACGAAGGGGTCCGTGCCGGCGGCGGACGATTTTTTGAAGACAGTTTCCGAGGTCATCACAGTTCAGCCCGCCGAGGGTCAGGGAGATCAAGGCAACCAGGGCAATCAGGGCGATCAGGGCGGTCAGCCGGCCCCAGCGGCTCCCGCGGAACCGGCGCCTCCGCCGGACATTGCTCCGCCGCCTCCGCCGGCCGATACCCCGCCGCCGACCATTGCTCTTGGCCAGACCAAGGACCAGGTGATTGCTGGATTCGGGCAGCCGATGAGAATTGCCAAGCTGGGAGTGAAGGAAATCTTCTATTACAAGGATATGAAGGTGACTTTCACAAATGGAAAAGTCAGCAATGTTGAGTAGATCGTTCGCGCGGTCGCTGGCCGAAGCCAGGCTCGCGCTGCAAGGTTCATACAGCAGGTTGGCGCTTCGTAAATGGAACGCCGGACCAGAAAAATGAAAGGGAAAAGAGGATCCGATGACGACACAACTTCTCCGCAGGGTTATTAGAAATAGCTCTGCAGTAATGATTCTTGCAGGACTTCTGGCATTCGGCGCAGTGGGCAAAGCAGCTGCTCAAAAAAAGCCTGCTACTCCGGCGGTATCACATGGGCCGAGCGGTGGCGGCGCCTCGCATGGACCGAGCGGCGGCGGTGCGCACGGGCCAAGCGGCGGTGCTTCGCACGGGCCGACCGGCGGCGGAGCTTCACACGGGCCAACCACCGGCGGAGCCACGCATGGGCCGACCACCGGCGGGGCCACCATGCAGACGCACGGGCCGACGACTGGCGGCGCCACCACGCACGGACCTACAACCGGCGGGGCCACCATGACTACGCATGGACCGACAACCGGCGGGAGCACCATGCAGACGCATGGTCCGACGACCGGTGGGGCCACCACGACTACGCATGGTCCAACGACCGGTGGGGCCACCACGCAGATGCATACCACGACCACTGCCGGCGGCGGGACCACTACGCATGCACCAACGACTGGCAAGGATGAGTGCTCCAAGCCGGGCGCATGCCTACAACGTGATGCCGCACATGGACCGACCACCGGCGGGGCCACGCACGCAACGGATGGCGGAATCACGCACGGAAATACGGGTGCGACGCATGCCACGGATGGCGGAATTACGCACGGCACCAATGCAGTCGGCACGCACGGCGAAGCCACTCACGCTACTGTCTTCCATGGTGGTACATCAGTGACGCCCAAGGGCGGTCATGAGAGCTTCACGCACAGTGGCAGCGCCATTCGCACCCGGCCCAACGGCCATATCAGCGACGTGCATGATGCCCGGCGTGGCATGGATGTGCATCACGGGTTGAACGGCAACCGCAGAGTGATTGTCGAGCGCCCCGACCACAGCCGCATCTATGGCGAGCGCGGCCGTCCGGGCTATGTGCAGCGCGGGTACAATTACCATGGCCACGATTTCGGGCGGCGCAGCTACTACTACCACGGCCACGAGTACAGCCGCTTCTATCGCGGATATGGTTATCGCGGGCTGCATTTTGATGTGTATGCCCCGGGCATCTACTATCATCCGGGATTTTACGGATGGGCGTATAACCCGTGGGCAAGCCCCATCCGCTATGGCTGGGGTTGGGGTGGCACTCCCTGGTTCGGGTTCTACGGCGGCTTCTTTGCGCCTGCGCCGTTTTATCCCAGCGCGGCGCTCTGGCTGACTGACTACATGGTCGCGCAGGACTTGCAGGCAGCCTATGCGGCCCATCAGGAGGCCGGCGAAGCAGCCCCCGCTCCTCCCGAGGGTGGCGGAGGGCCGGCGCTTACTCCCGACGTGAAGCAGGAAATCGCCGATGAAGTGAAGGGCCAAATCGCGCTGGAGAACCAGGAGGCGCAGCAGAACGCTGCGCAACAGGACACGGATCCCGGTTCCAGCGGAATTGCGCGTATGTTGACTGACGGCCATAAGCACGTGTTTGTGGTCGGCAGCGCGTTGGATGTGACGGACTCCAACCAGGCCGAGTGCGCCCTGAGCGACGGCGATGTGCTGGCACTGACCAGCCCGCCTCCGGCTGACGCAACAACCGCGGACCTGGTGGTGCTGGCCAGCAAGGGCGGCAATGAGTGCGCGAAATCCGGCACGGTGACGGTGCAGCTGACCGACCTGCAGGAGATGCAAAACCACATGCGGGAGCTGATCGACCAGGGACTCCAGGAACTGCAGAGTAAGCAGGGCCAGGGAGGATTGCCGCAAGCTCCACCATCAGCGCAGAGTCAACCGGCTCCGGCGCAGTATGCCGAAGTTGCGCCTCCGCAGGATCCCAATGTCGGGACTGAGGTTCAGCAGCAGACCCAGCAGGCCGATCAGGCAGAAACCGATGTGCAAAAAGATGCGGACCAGGGTGGCGCTACGCCGGATGCTTCTGCTACGCCGGCTACTACGCCTCCGACGAACTAGCAGGCCAGTCTCCCGACGTCATGGGTATCCCATCCTTGCCGCGTTTCAAGTTTTGCGGCAAGGATGGGGCTGTCACGTATCTGCAACATGGGATCAGTGAAAATGCTCCAGGGTAGCGCCTGGAACGAAAGATGGAAAAGGAAGAGAGGATCCAATGACATCACAAATTCTTCGCAGTGTTATTCGCAAATGCTCTGCTGTAATGATTCTTGCCGGCCTTCTGGTGTTCGGCGCCGTGGGCAAGGCAGCCGCTGGAACTAGGCCCGCCGCCCCTCCTGCCGGACATGGCGGTGGCTCACATGGACCGACCGGCGGCGGCGCCTCACACGGGCCGACCGGCGGCGGTGTCTCGCATGGACCTACCGGTGGCGGCGCTTCGCACGGACCGACCGGCGGCGGCAGCACGCACACCATGACCACGCACGGACCAACAACTGGAGGCACCTCACACGGACCGACCACCAACAACTTTGCCACTCACGGACCAACCACTGGCGGAGCTACAACGCACGGACCAACAACTGGAGGCACCTCACACGGACCGACCACCAACAACTTTGCCACTCATGGACCAACCACTGGCGGAGCTACAACGCACGGACCGACGACAGGCGGAGCCACTACGCATGGGCCAACCACTGGCGGAGCCACCACGCATGGGCCAACCACAGGCGGGACCACCACGCACGGGCCGACGACCGGGGGCACCATGCAGACGCATGGACCAACGACCGGCGGTGCCACCAACATGAATAATGGCGGCGGCGGAACTACCACACATGGACCGACCACTGGCGGGACCACCATGCAGACGCACGGACCTACGACCGGCGGCGCCACGAACATGAATAATGGCGGCGGCGGAACTACCACACATGGACCGACCACTGGTGGGACCACCATGCAGACGCACGGACCTACGACCGGCGGCGCCACGAACATGAATACTGGCGGCGGTGGAACCACTACGCACGGACCTACGACCGGGGGCACCATGCAGACGCATGGACCAACGACCGGCGGTGCCACGAACATGAATAATGGCGGCGGCGGAACTACCACACATGGACCGACCACTGGCGGGACCACCATGCAGACGCACGGACCTACGACCGGCGGCGCCACGAACAAGA
>Ga0326727_10020246_pt1 | contig 13236 bp, 8 predicted proteins | sample MB2enrmetagenome_FD_207643 | JGI IMG/M metagenome (GOLD analysis project Ga0326727, IMG submission 207643) | Lab enriched peat soil microbial communities from McLean, Ithaca, NY, United States - MB29MY | ecosystem: Environmental > Terrestrial > Soil > Wetlands > Peat | place: USA: New York...
CACTACCTTCTTTTTTACGACGTGGCCAGCGATTATCTGGAGAAACGCGAACCCTTTCGCCGCGCCCATCTGGAACACATTCGCGCCTCCCATGGACGCGGCGATCTGGTCATGGCGGGCGCGTTCACCGAACCCGCCGACGGAGCGGCGCTGGTGTTTCGCGGCGCATCGCCCGCCGCCGCCGAGGCCTTTGCCAAGGCGGACCCGTACGTCACCAATGGCGTGGTCACCAAATGGCGAGTCCGGAAATGGAACACCGTGATCGGCGATGGCGCGACGCTGCCGAAAGTGTGAAGCTGGCCGGGAGGCCGTTTCACGTTCGAAAACCGCAGTTGGCGATTGGCCCAAACGGTTAACAGTTTACAGCTCACAGTTTGCAGCCAAATGGGAGCAGCCGCTTAGCACAGCTCCGGGCAGCCTCAGGTCTGGCTGCAAACTGTCAACTGTGAACCGTGAGCCAGCCTTCTATGGCCGAGAGCCGAAGGCCTCTTTTTCAAGATTGCCACATTGCCAAACTTCCCCGCATCGGATTCTGGCAATCTTGCGCTTCCCGGGAACGCCGGGCGCAGGGGGCCGACGAAAGCCTTTCTGATGCAGGGGTTTTGATTGCTGGCCGAGGGCCGAGGGCCGACGGCGTCTTTTCCAAGATTGCCACATTGCCAAATTTCCCCTCATCGGATTTTGGCAATCTAGTCCTTCCCGGGAACGCCGGGCGCAGGGGGCCGACGAAAGCCTTTCTGATGCAGGGGTTTTGATTGCTGGCCGAGGGCCGAGAGCCGAAGGCCTCTTTTTCAAGATTGCCACATTGCCAAACTTTCCCGCATCGGATTCTGGCAATCTTGCGCTTCCTGGGAACGCCGGGCGCCTGCCCCGGCAAGCCGTGGGGCCAGCCCGCAATTCCTTGCACACAGGTGCGCCCTGGCATCCAGCGTTCCCAGGAGCAGACGCCGGCAAATCGGCTTCTAACTCCTGACTCCTGACTCCTGATTTTCAATGATCCCTCTACCCGCTCCCCCTGAGGCGAGCCGGCCGGCGGCCGGCAGTTACCGATTCCCAGCCATCGGCAGCGTTGATTCTCCAACGGCGCAGCGCGGAAAGCAATAGTGTGGAAACGGGTTTTTTTGAGCGTGAAACTTGAAACTTTGCTCCCAACTCCTAACTTCTAGCCACCGGCTTTTCGCCCCTAAGCTACGCTTGCACAAGACATCCTGATCTTTGCAAAGCCGGCTTCGGCAGGATAGCCACCCTGCGAAAGACCGCTGCGTTCCGGCTCAGGCTAACCGCATTTGTCGTGGTATCCGGGGCGATACGGGGGGCCGCCTTTGCTCAGTGCAGCAAGCCGAAGACGGCGACGCCGTTGGTGGTCCCCACAAAGACCTTGCCGTTCACGATGGTCGGAGTTATGAACTTATTGCCCGGGCCGAAGGAGTCGCGCGATCCTGCCTGATTGCTGTTGTATAGTTCCTGCGCGATATTCAGGGCATTGTAGGCGTGCAAAGCGCCGGTATCGCCGTTTTCCACCGCCCACAGGATCGCGTTCGCGGCGCCGTTGGCCGAAATGGCGGGCGTGGCGCCGGGATAGGGGAAACTGTTGGCCGTGGCAGTAGTGGCCGTGAGCGGCAGCCGAGCGTTGGCAATCGCGAAGGCCTTGATCTGATCGCCGACGGCGCCAAAGTAAACCGTGTTGTTGAAGTACGCCGGCATCGAAAATACCTGCCCGCCGAGGGCGCCGGTGATGTCCTGAAAGATATTGTTGCCGGAAGAATTGAATTCCCCCATGGCATCGCGGTCGACCACATAGATGTGCGCGTCCTTGCCGGCTCCTAGCGCCAGATGGTGTATCTGGCCGGAATTGTCGGTCAGGTCGGGCAATACCAGGGCCCCGCCCGAGCCCAGGTCCTCATCCATGCCGGACTCTTGCAGGGTATTGAACGGCTCAAAATAATCCGCTACGGAAAGCCCGCCATTGGCCGTCGAGAGCTTGATGAAAGCGTTGCCGAAATCGCCATCGACAGGGAAGCCGTTGGCGTTGAGCGCGGTGTCGAAAGTGCCGTTGGCGTCGAGAAAATAGATGTTGGCGGCGGAATCGGCGGCCGGGGCCGTGCCGCTCATCCAGATGGAGCCTTCGCCGCCGTTGGGCGTCAGATTCAGCACGTTGGTCTGGCGCAGGGTGTTGGCGTTGTAGCCGAGCACCCAGCCGGTGTAGGGCGCGATGTCGCAGTGCGACGTCCACCCCAGGTAAATGATGCCGTCCAGCAGCAACAGGCCGACGCGCTCCGCATATTGGCCGGGAGAAAATATGACCTGCCCGCTCGAGCTGTTGGCGCCGGTGCCGGGATAGCTGGCCTGAATCTCGGTGGGTCCGCCGAATAGTTCGGCGCCGGTCGTGAGGTCGAGGGCGTGCAAGCGCTGGTGGTAGTTACCGGCGGGATCCTTGGACATGCCGACTACGTACATGACGCCGTCAGGCCCGCGCTGCCGGTCGATAACCGGAGTCGAAGTGATGCCGATCTCGGGCGTGATCTGGTCGCACCCGTGATCATCGCTCGTGGTCTCACCCGGGCCGAGCACCGATATCTTCCATATCTGCGCCGCGCTGTCGGCGTCGAAGGCGAAGACGCTGTCATGCTCGGTCACTACAAAGACGAGGTTGCGCGCTTGACCCGCCACGGTAACCGCGGAGAGTTCCAGCGGCTGGCCGTCCACTTTGCCATCCACCGGGAGAAACGCGACTTTGCCGAAGCTGGAGACGTTGACGTTCGCAGGAGTGAGAACGGTTTCCGTCAGGTTCTGGCCCGTGCGGGCGAGGTCGTTGTGGTAGGTGACGACATCCGTTGAGCCTGCGGACGGCGGCGGGGCGGAAGGCGAATTTCCTGTGCTACCTCCGCTGCAGGCGAACCATGCCCCGGTGAGCGCCAAAGCCCACAGCAAACCGAGATTCCGCCCCTCGCCGATATGCAAACGGCACCCCATGCGGCAACAGATGCCGATTAAGAAAGATGGTCCAGCGCGGTTGCGGGGTTGCGGATGTTCCAGAATGAATTCTGTACGGCGCACGTCGAAATCCGAGGAAATCGGGGACGGCCTCAGGATATGTCAAACAGAGGAAATTTACCCGATGACGAGTAAGCTGGTATCAGAAAAATGCGGAAACCTTTCGTCTGGAACATGTGAAAAAATTGATTTTTTGAGAGATCAAAAACCGAGTGCGAAAAACATCGCGCATAAATTCCTTATGAGCGATCTTCAACACCTCGGGATACATTTTCCTTCACTTCCAAAACCGCAAAAAATCGGGCAAATCAATTTCTTCACATCTTCCAGTCCTGGGCTTTTTGTCTCGCTTCATTCTTGACATTCGCTTTTTCTTCGCCTAGGCTAGTTTGCGAAGGGAATCAGTCCCTCTGCTCGAATGATCAGCGGAAAGCAAGCCTTGAACGATGAGGTGAGAGCGAATATGATAACCCAAACTGGGTTATTAGGGCCAGCGGTGGCCAAGCAGGCAATCATGAAGTGGAATCCGAGCCATTTTGATGTAAGACCGTTCGTCATGAACGGAACGCGACCGGATTACACGACGGCGCTTGGTGCACTGTTTGCCGGCGATTGCGTAACGGTTCTCAAGAACTTTCGGAACGCGGTTGTGGACACGGTTTTTGCCGACCCGCCGTTCAACATCGGCAAACAATACCGGGAGAACACAAATGACGACCTCCCCGACCACGAATATCTCAATTGGTGCAAGACTTGGCTGGCGGAATGCGTCCGTGTTCTGAAGCCCGGCGGATCGCTTTTCATCTACAACCTGCCCAAATGGAACATTCCCATCGGCGCCTATCTCGGGGAACTCGGAATGGAATTCCGGCATTGGATCGGCATTGAAATCAGCGCCTGTCTACCGATACCGGGTCGCTTGCATCCGAGCCATTACAGCCTGCTTTACTACTCCAAGGGCAAGCCGAAAACGTTTCGCAGAATCCGCACCCCGATCCTGAAGTGCCGCCATTGCGGAGGCGAGGTCAAGGATTACGGCGGCCACCGTGGCGCCATGAATCCAAACGGCGTCACGTTGAAAGACGTATGGACCGACATCCCGCCGGTCCGGCATTGGAAATTCAAATCCAAGAACCGGAAAGCGAATGCGCTTTCGACCAAAATCCTTGATCGTGTCGTCGAGATGTCCACTGTCCCTGGCGATGTGGTGCTCGACCCCTTCGGCGGGAGCGGAACAACGTTCGTGGTTTGCGAGGCGAAGGAACGTCGCTGGCTGGGAGTCGAGATTGACTACGCTCAAGAAATCATCGAACGCCTGGAGACCGACGATATTCAAGCGCACAAGAACGGTGACTTTGTCGAAGGCTAAGCGAGAGCCCTGCCTGCTGTCATTTTCTTAATCCTGGGAACGTTGGTGCTGGTGGCGTCGTGTTCAACGGCGATGATTTCCAGTACCCCGTTCTTGCATGGAAGCGACCGCCAGAGCTTTAGGTACGGCTCCAACTCCTGCATATTGCCGACGCGGTCGGTCAGATAGTTGTATAAAACCCGCGTGGGCACGATGAGCGTTCCGGCCGCAATTTTCCCCTCTAAAAGAAACAGTGCCATCTTATTCAAGGAGCGATGGCTGGACGATATGTTGCCGGTTTCCCACTCGACCACCGCTGGTCCGTACTTGGTATCGAATACAGCATCGAATCTACCGAACCTCAGATTACCCCCCAAATCGGCGACGGCTTCGAGCCTATAGCCCTGTTCTTTTAGATCCAGCATGAGACCAGATTTAATTGGTACCACGCCATTTCCCATGCCGCGCTGCTTCCCGCTTTCGGGATAAATCGTAAATTTCCCGCTTCCTTCCGGCCATTCGACCTTCTTGATGGCCTTGTGGAGCTTCGTCCGGGCCTTCTTCCACTCTCCAGACTCGGCGAACTTACCGCACTCTATTAACCTTACCTCGCGCACGATTTTCACGACGGGCACTCCCTTCCCGTAACCCGTCCGCGGCATTCAAGGATTTCAGGAATGCAAAAGGGTCGACGCCAATGGCTTGGGCGAACTCGAAGAACTCAACCACATCAAGCCTCCGCTCGCCACGTTCAACTTTGGACACAAATGATTGGGGGCGGGACAGCCGCTCTGCCAGATGCACCTGTGTTAGCCCCGACTTCTTGCGGGCATCGACGAGCATCTCCCGGAACCGATCATGTTTCCCTGTAAAGACGGACTTGGTCACGCCGAATACCCTAAAACCTGTTTTGGAATAGACCAAAACAGGTTATCGCTGGAAGCATCGACGGAAGGAGTGCACCGAGGAAGAGGGCGCACCATGGCCCGCAGTCGAAGCGCTTTGTGCCACGTTCGTGAAAGCGACCCTTTATCCCAATGATCCAATTGAAATCTAAAACCGGCTCGTGCCTGATGAAAATGCGATGCTCGCCTCACTATAAAAATACGGATGTAGTGCGGTTTTGTGGTATAACTTCGGCTATCCGCGAGAACCGCTGTCTCGGGCCATGTCACAAATGCTGGGAGGGAAGTTCGTTCCAGTGCTTCATCGTGTCGCGCCTGGCGCGAATGCCCACCCTGCAAGTATCTGAACAGCTCGCGCAGATCACTCACGGCCCGTGGTTACGGCCTCTCACAAATCTAAATGAAGAAGTGTGCCAGATGGCAAGAATTGAATATGCTTCAGCACTACCTCGGAAGCAGTTTTTTCTCGACATGTTCACGCGCGATCTCTCGCTCGAGGATTGCACGCTCGATCTTATCGACAATTCGCTGGATTCGCTTATTGAAAAGAATCACATAAACATCGCGCAGTTGGTCTTTGAGGAAGGTGCTAGCCAGGGACCGGGTAAACTTTCGTTGGTCGATCTTTCGTGCACTGACCAGCAAGTTACCATTACCGATAACTGCGGCGGAATCGACTACCAGCGGGCACTGGATGAGGTCTTCTGCTTTGGGCACAAGACAAATCAGCGATCGGGAGCGCTTGGAGCCTATGGGATTGGCCTAAAACGCGCGATGTTCAAAATGGGACAGCAGGTTTATATCAAATCGCAAACGGCCAGAGATGGCTTTGAAATGTCACTTGATGTGCTCGCTTGGTCAAGGGATGAAGAGAACTGGACAATTCCGATAACGCGCACGCAAAGAGCATCCAGTTCAGCAACGGCGGGTACAACCATCCAAATCACGAAGCTACACAAACAGGTTAAGGCCCGAATCAACGACGGGTCGCTGCTTACGAAACTGCTCCGCGACATCGGTCAAACATACGGGTTCTTCCTGAATAAATGCGTTCGCGTGCGGCTCAACTCAGAGGATATTGCACCCGACCCGATACCAATCGGAGGGTCCTCCGAACTAGAACCCGCTCAAGACTCATTTCAGCAAGATGGAGTAACAGTGACCATCTTTGCGGGTCTTGCATCGCCGGGACCTCAGAGAAGCAGCGAGAAAGCTGGCTGGAATCTTCTGTGCAACGGCCGCGTTGTGGTCAAGGCGGACAAATCTGAATTAACAGGTTGGGATGCGGGACTACCGAAGTTTCACAGCAAGTACACGCGATTTGTGGGCCTTGCGCTGTTCGAGTCTGATGACCCGTTAAGACTGCCCTGGACCACAACGAAGCGCTGGGTTAATGAAGAATCGATGGTTTTTCAGCAAGCCCGCAACCGAATGATTTCACTGACACGGCCGGTGACAAAGTTTATCGATGAGCTGTATCCTAGCGATCCTGCGGAGAAGCCAGAGTTCAGGGGAATGCTGAATTCTATTGTACCAATTCCCTTAAGGAGATTTCAACCCTCCGAGGTTCGGACTTTCGGAGTCAAGCGAACATCCGTTCCGGCTGCCGAGCAAAGGGCCAGGATCGTGTACAGCGTTCAGAAGGAGGATGTGGAGCGCGTCCGGAACTGCATTAGGCGGCCTTCGTTCACCGACAGTCAGGTCGGAAGATATACGTTTAATCACTTTCTGAAAACGGAGTGCCCCGAATGAAAGCGGCAAGTTCAAGCTATAGGGTTCAGTACGACCTGCGGCCAGCGAAGCAGGTGGAGCGCCGAATGTTCATCGATGCCCTCCAGCGGCTATCGGCAGCAGGCTTTCCGATTCACGACTATGAGTATACGGGATTCGGGGCGATATATTTTGTTGACTTTATTCTTTTTCACAAGCTGCTTGGCTTCCGATACATGACCTCTATCGAAGCGCAAAAGGAGCTTGAGAGTCGAGTGCTGTTCAACAAACCTTTTGAGTTTGTGACCGTTACAATGGAAACCGTGTCGGCTGTGATTCCCAGTCTTTCGAGGGACAGAAGGCATGTCCTATGGCTCGACTATGACGGCGCACTATCCGCTGATAAGATCGGCGACATATCGACTGCGATGACTTACCTTTCGCCCGGTTCAATTGTTCTAATAACCGTAGATGTCGAGCCTCCCCCGATTAGCAGTGCTGCCTTGAAAGCTGCCCGCAACAGCCTTCCTGCAGCTTGGCGAAAGTACTTCGAGCGCGAGGCATTTCAGTTCGTCGGACCGCAGTTTAAGGATGAGGATTTCACGAAGTCCCGGATCCCCAGAACAAATACCCGAATCCTCGATTCGGTCATTAGGAGTGGCTTGGTGGGAAGGGCCGACGTTGGTTTTGCACCCCTGTTTCATTTTCTGTACAAGGATGGCAGCAACTTGATGCTCACGCTTGGCGGGATGATTGCAACTCCTGACGACCTAAGAAAGATTAAAGGAAGCACACTCAGCGAGGGTGAAGCCAAATATGTGCGGCGCGATTTCAAGATGTCACCTTATCGTATTGTCGTACCGAAACTGACCCGAAAGGAGAGAATTTATATGGAAGCCGCGATGCCATGCGCTAATGGCTGGCGGCCTGCTGAATTTGACATTGAGGACGAGATAGTCTCCCAATACAGGGATATTTATAGGTTTTTTCCGGCTTACGCCGAGATTTTACTTTAGGAATATTGGCGACGGACCTGAATTGCGTGATTATTGTGCGGCAGGTTTTGTAGCGGCCTATTCACGCGGGCTCAAAAACATCGCTCATTTGAAGCCGCTCCCAAGTCTTTCTGGTTTCCAAAAACCAAGGGGCGATTAAGATAATTCCGCAAAATACCCGGTGACAGGTCAGACGTTCCCATCCACTCCCGCCGGCCCACCATCAATGCGGCTGTTGGAGCTTGCGGCGTACGCGTCCGGGTGGAGCGCGGAGAACCTTAAAGATCCGCAGTCGAAACTGCTTCACACTCCTGGCGTCACAACCTGGCAGGGGCCCGTCAGGGATGCCGCGGACATGGCCAGCTGCTGCCGATAGCGCAGATGCCGCAGGCGCGTTATTTCGAACCATGGACCTCAAACCGCGTTGACGAGCTTGTGCTTGATTAATTGAGAAATGTCAGGCGAAATTTACCCGATGGCGAGGAAGCTGGCATCAGAAAAATGCGGGAACCTTTCATCTGTCCTGGCCTTTTAAGGTCACGCGGTCAAACGGGAAGTATTACCTGGCATTTCCCGAGCCGGAGACGATGAATTGAGGTAGTATGTGCCGGGAGGATGAGCACGTTTTGCTGAGTGGCGCAGTTTTCGTTTGGTGTGCTCGGCGGGTGCATCTGCCGATTTCTGTATAAGAGGTCTAGATGACTTGGACTGAAGCAATAAAACGGGGCCGTGGTCGTTGGGCGATGTGGATCGTTATAACCGCAGTTCTTGGGCGCGGCGCTATGGTTAAGGGAGGAACGTCCTTCGAACTCTGGTGCGCAGTCATGATTGGGGCCGCCGTCGGAATCGCGCTAGGCTTTGGGCTCGGTCCCGCTGCCGAGAAAGGTGCAACGGTCCTTTCAGGATTTCTAGCTGGAATTCCGTTCTATTTCATTGGCGGTTCATTTCTTGTATCCGAACTGCAAGATGTAAGAAAGTGGCACCGCTCAATTCCTCCCGATGCTTTGGCGATTATCTGGACGTTTGTATGTTTTGGCGGCATTCTCTCGCTGGCGCAGGGTTTCCGAGTGCGGAAGTTGGTCGGACAACGGCACGCCAAATCGGTGAATTGATCGGTACGCACACGCTCAGACAGAAAACATGGTGACAGTTTAGACGCTTCCATCCACCCCCACCGGCCCACCATCAATGCGGCGGTTGAAGCTTGCGCCTTACGCGCCCGTGTGGAGCGCGGAGAACCTTAGAGATCCGAAAGCGAAACTGCTTCACACTCCTGGCGTCACAACCTGGCAGGGACCCGTCAGGTAAATGGGGTGAGCCTGAACGCAGCAGTTTTTCGCGAGCTCGCCACTTTGCCGCAAAGTCGGCTTTGGTAGGAATTGCAGCCGCCGGGAATTCCGGAATGGTTGCGCATGCTGCATGTCGTCCCACGCTTGCGCCGCAAACGTTTTGGCGGGTTCAGGCGGCAACCGGGCGCAAGCATGGGGCACCCATTGCCTTGGTCGATCCGGAAATCCGAAGCGCAGGGCACCCGGCCCCAATTGTGAAGCTCCGCGCCATCCGGATCGATCAGGTATTCTACGGTCATGAGCGACTCCTGCTACGTCCATGGCTATTCTTCACGCGAGGCGGGTCGGCTGGCCGACCAGGCCAATACGCTGAGCCAGCTCCTGCACCATGACACTCGCTATCCGGCCGGCAGCCGAATCCTCGAATGCGGCTGCGGAACCGGGGCGCAGACGGTCCATCTGGCCCGGAGCAGCCCGCAGGCGAGCATCGTGTCGGTGGACGTGTCGCCATCCTCCCTGGAGGCCGCGCGCGCCCGCATTCAGGCCGCGGGTTACGCGAACGTACAGTTTCAAGTTGCGGACGTATTCGACCTGCCCTTCGCCGAGCAAAGCTTCGATCACGTCTTCGTTTGCTTCGTGCTGGAACACCTGTCGCAGCCCGTCGAGGCATTAAAGAAGCTGGGGCGGGTGTTGCGCGCCGGTGGTTCCATTACGGTTATCGAAGGGGACCACGGTTCCTGGTACTGCCACCCGCAGACGGCCGAATCCTTGCGTACCGTGAACTGCCTGATCGAAATTCAGGCGCGGATGGGCGGCGATTCTCTGATTGGGCGCCGTCTCTATCCGCTGCTCGTCGAGGCCGGATTTGAAAATGTGCACGTGAGCCCCCGTATGGTTTATGTGGACGATAGCCGGCCGGAACTGGTGGAGGGTTTTTCGAAGAAAACCTTCATTGCCATGGTGGAAGGCGTCCGGGAAGAGGCGCTGTCTCTGGGCCTGATCGACACCGCTACCTGGGACAAGGGCATTGCCGACATGTACCGCGCCACCGAGCCCGGTGGAACTTTTTGCTATACGTTCTTCAAGGGGCAAGGGGTCAAATAGACTGGCGCTTCGGGCTTAGTTGCCGTGCCTTGACTGCCGAGGATGCTTCGATTTTATGCTTCTCCAACGGAATGCCGCGATGAACAGGAAGGTTCCGGCGATGACTGCCAAAGCACCGAATACCCTGTGGCGTGGACCTAAAGCTGGTAGCAATGCAGCGCCCAAACCCATCAACGCCATGCCGAGCAGCAGTTTGGTCCGATGCAAGACGCTCGGAGCCGGCAGGCTGTCGCAGGTCTCTTTCGCGACGTAATGCACGGCCCGAAAAACCTCCTCAGGAGTGACATTGTGTTGCCGCTCCCAGAGTTCCTGCTGCCATTGCTCCCGGGACTGTCGGTGTTTGGTCATTCAAGCGTCCAGAATGCGATTCGTCCGACGGAGAACTGTAGCACTTTCAGGGTCGGATCGGAATCACAAATGCGCTACCGCAGGATAAATGGGCTCACTGAACGCAGCAGTTTTTCGCGCGCCGGCCACCTTGCCGCAAGCCGGCTTTGCTCCGATAAGGCGCCGTGGAGCGACGCCGGGATTCATAGCCGGGGGTGGAGGGCGCAGCCCGTAACCCCCGGATATGAAATGTCAGAACAGACGAAACGTACCCGATGGCGAGGAAGCTGGCATCAGAAAAATGCGGGAACCTTTCGTTACCGGGATTTAGTCCCAATAATTCGATTTCTGGTCATAACCGGAGGGTGCGTTAGGAGCTGGGATGGCGGGCTGGTGTAGCGCCGGTCTCCAGACAGGCTGTCGTGGGGACGTCCACGTCCGCACACCCAATCCATACCCACTCCCATGCCGTAAGCCCTGCCTTTGTAGGATTATTACTCACGTAATCAACCGCCCGCTGCAATTCTCCAGCGTCACGAATCAAGTGGTCATAGTATTCGCGCTGCCAGAAAGTCCCGCTCCGCCCGAGAATTCGATTCGCCATTCTGGCTGAATACGATTTCCAGCTCTTCAAAACCTCATCCAATACCCCTTCGCCCAAAATGCGAAAAATGACGTGAACATGATTGGGCATAATGCACCACGCCAATAGCCGGTATTTCCGCCCGTCCCAGAACCGAAGCGCATCCGCTACCAAAGCGGCCACACGGCGATCCTTCAGATAACAAGCGCCCCTGCCCGCATCGAGGTATTCTTCAATCTTCCTGGGGCTGTACCGGGCCACAAGATTCTCCTCGCGCGGCGAAAGCTTCCTGCCGAAACGTTGCCAGGCCAGCAATATTCGCGCCCGCTCCTTAATGCGTTCGAGCGTCTCTCTGGGCAGGGAATCGCCGAGGCGGAAGGTGACAAAATACAACCCGGACTCCACTTCCCAGTGCGGCAGACGGCCGCGGCTGCGAATTCTTACGTCGCCGAATTCAGGCGCGTTGGCACCCTGTATCGCAGCCAGGAGTTCAGCTGCGCTTTTTGGCGGAAGTCTCTTCATGGGCAAGAATTGCACTCCGCATGAGCCATTTTGTGCAGACGTGAACGTCCCCACGACAGCCGGTCTGGAGACCGGCGCTACACGGAGCGGAGATTTCTTCATGGGCAAGAATTGTACTCCGCATGAGCCATTTTGTGCGGACGTGGACGTCCCCACGACAGCCGGTCTGGAGACCGGCGCTACAAGAGCTCCGGCGAGATTAGAAAGGCGGAGCGGCTTTGTTACAATTTTGAAGCCATGCCGCTTCAATTGTTCAACACGCTTTCCGCCAAGGTCGAGGAGTTTACCCCCAGCGAAGACAACCTGGTCCGTATGTATGCCTGCGGGCCGACGGTCTACGACTACGGCCATATCGGCAATTTCCGCACCTTTGTGGCGGTGGACATCCTGCGCCGCTTTCTGCGCCAGAGCGGTTACCGGCTGAAGCACGTGATGAACATTACGGACGTGGACGACCGCATCATCGAAAACTCGGCGCGGTTGGGCCTCACCGTGCGCCAGTACACGGAGAAATATACCGAGGCGTTTCTGGAAGATGCGGCCAGTCTCGGCATACAGACTCCCGAATACGTGGTCCGCGCCACCGAGCATATCCCCGAGATGGCGCGCTTTATCCGCCAGCTGGTGGACAAGGACATTGCCTACCGCACCGAGGACGGCTCCTATTACTTCCGCATCGCCCGCTTTCCGCAGTACGGAAAACTTTCCAAGAAGGACTTTTCCGGAATCATCGAGGGCGCCCGCGTCGATTCCGACCGCTTCGACAAGGAAGAGGCCCGCGATTTTGCCCTGTGGAAGGCGCCCAAGCCGGGCGAGGCGTTCTGGGAGACCGAAATCGGGCCGGGGCGTCCGGGCTGGCATATCGAGTGTTCCGTGATGTCGACGGAGTTCCTGGGCGAGACCTTCGACTTGCACGGCGGCGGCGAGGACCTGACCTTCCCGCACCACGAGAACGAAATCGCGCAGGCCGAAGCCCTGACCGGCAAGACCTTCTCCCGCTTCTGGATGCACGTGCGCTTCCTGCTGGTGGAAGGCGAGAAGATGTCGAAAAGCCTCGGCAACTTCTACACGTTGCGCGATCTGGTGCTAAAAGGGCACAAGCCTTCCTCGATTCGCTTCCTGCTCACGTCGGTGCCCTATCGCAAGCAACTGAATTTCACCTTCGACGGATTGACGCAGGCGGCAAATTCCGTAGAGCGTTTACGCAATTTCAAACGGCGGCTGGAAGGCGAGCGTTTCCCGGCGGGCGCCAATGGCAACGTGGCCGCGATGGCGCAGCGGGCGATGGAGCGGATGCGGGCGGGCTTGAACGACGACTTGAACACCGCCGAAGCGCTGGGGGCCATCTTCGATCTGGTGCGCGAAGTGAACGCCGCCGCCGACGCCGGCGAAGTGCGGCAGGACGATGTGGCCCTGCTGCTGGAAGCCCTGCAAAAGCTCGACGATATCTTCGATATCC
>Ga0326727_10020248_pt1 | contig 13236 bp, 14 predicted proteins | sample MB2enrmetagenome_FD_207643 | JGI IMG/M metagenome (GOLD analysis project Ga0326727, IMG submission 207643) | Lab enriched peat soil microbial communities from McLean, Ithaca, NY, United States - MB29MY | ecosystem: Environmental > Terrestrial > Soil > Wetlands > Peat | place: USA: New York...
AACCGCGCGCCTGGTGCTTCCCGATGGCAACGAACGCGACGTGATGCTCGACCAGGTGCATCCGGGGGACAAGCTGCGGGTGCGTCCCGGCGAAAAGGTTCCGGTAGACGCGCTGGTGCTTGAGGGCAGCAGCGCGGTTGACGAGTCGATGATCACCGGCGAATCGATGCCCGTGGAAAAACTTAAGGGTAATCGGGTTATTGGTAGCACCGTAAACGGCACCGGCACGCTGATCGTGCAGGCGGAACGGGTGGGCAGCGAGACCGTACTGGCGCAGATTGTCCGCCTGGTCAGCGAGGCCCAGCGCAGCCGCGCCCCCATACAGCGGCTGGCCGACAAGGTGTCCGCCATTTTTGTGCCGGTGGTGATGGCCGCCGCGGCCTTGACTTTCACCGTCTGGGCAATCGCCGGGCCGGAACCGCGGCTGGCCTATGCGCTGGTGAATGCAGTGGCCGTGCTGATCATTGCCTGCCCGTGCGCGCTGGGGTTGGCAACCCCGATGGCCATCATGGTCGGAACCGGACGGGGCGCCCGCGCTGGTGTCCTGGTCCGCAACGCCGAGGCGCTGGAGCTGATGGAGAAGGTTGACACCCTGGTGGTGGACAAAACCGGCACGCTCACCGCCGGTAAACCCGAACTGATGCAAGTTGTTCCTGCTGAAGGGATTTCCGAGACGGATCTGGTGCGGCTGACGGCCAGCGTGGAACGCGGCAGCGAGCATTCCCTGGCGGCGGCCATTGTTGCCGCTGCCGCCGCCAACGGAATACAGCCGGCGGAGGTGAGGAATTTTCAGGCCTACCCCGGCCGGGGCGTTCTCGGTGAGGTTGAGGGCAGGGAAGTGGCGGCGGGGAACCAGGCCTTGATGCAGCAACTTGGCGTTCCCCTGGGGCCGGCCGGACAGCCGCCGGATGCGGGACAGACCATCATGTATGTAGCCGTCAATCGGCGTCTGGCTGGGTGGTTGGGCGTTGCCGATCCCATTAAGCCGTCCACCCCGGAAGCCATTCAGGCATTACAGGACGAGGGCGTGCACATCGTGATGCTGACCGGCGACAGCAAAGCCACGGCTGCGGCGGTAGCTCGCAAGCTCGGAGTTGACGCCTTTGAGGCCGAGGTCCTGCCCGAAACAAAATTGAAAACCGTACAGCGGTTGCAGGCGGAAGGACGCATAGTGGCCATGGCCGGCGATGGCATAAACGATGCGCCGGCACTGGCCCAGGCCCAAGTCGGTATTGCCATGGGTACCGGGACAGATGTCGCGATGGAGAGCGGAGCCATCATCCTGTTGAAGGGCGATCTGCGAGGCATTGTGCGTGCCCGCCGGCTAAGCCGCGGGGTGATGCGCAATATCCGCCAGAACCTGCTGTGGGCCTTTGCCTACAACGCGCTGGGAGTGCCGATCGCCGCCGGCGTGCTCTATCCGCTGTTCGGCCTGCTGTTGAGCCCAATCATCGCAGCCGCCGCCATGAGTTTCAGTTCCGTGTCGGTGATCAGCAACTCATTGCGACTGAGGACGATGCAGTTGTAGGCCCTTTCACCGCAGAGGACGCAAAGCAAGAATTTTGATTTGTGAATTTTGAATTTTGATTGAAAAGCGGCCATTACTGATCGCATTGTCTAAATCAAAATTCAAAATTCGAAATTCAAAATTCCTCTGCGTCCTTTGCAGCCTGTCCTGAGCTTGTCGAAGGATCCTATGCGGTGAAATTTACAAGCCGTACAGATACTGCTCTATCTCCGGGTCGTTCCAATTCACGGCGCCGATGAATTTGCGGCGGATGTTGCCTTGGCGGTCGATGATGTAGCTTTCGGGAAATTTATAAGTGCCGTATAGGGTATTGCTCTTCTGCTCCGCGTCGCGCACCGTGAGCAGGGCGACATTATGGTCTTTGAGGAATTTGTGATAGGCCTGCGCATCGGCATCCATGCTGACTGCAACCACCGTAACCCGGTCTTTCATCCGGCTTTGCAATGCCACCAGCGACGGCATTTCTTCTACGCATGGCGGGCACCATGTGGCCCAGAAATTCAGGACCACTACCTTCCCCTTAAATTCGTGCAGAGAAACCGTGCGCTGGCTATCCGTAACGGTAAAATCAGGGGCGGGCACGTTGATCCCCGGTGGGTGCGATCCGCTGTAACAGGTGCTAAAAAGTAACAAGCAACAAGTAACAAGTAACAAGCCGGAAAGCTTGTGGCTTGTTGCTTTGCTTGGGAATGAATATCTCACGAGTTGATCCTGATTCTATAATACTGCGACGCATGATGCCTCTGCCGGAAGATCGCCTGGGGCCCGAGACGCCAAGCCGGCCTTTAGTCTCCGTTATCGTTCCGGCGCGCAATGAGGAACTGTCTTTGGGCGCGTGCCTGCGATCGCTGGTGGCGCAGGCGGGAGTCGCCTGCGAGATCATCGTGGTGGACGACGGCTCTACCGATAGTACGCGCGCCGTCGCCGCATCTTTTCCTGGCGTTCGCCTCCTGGAGGCCCGGCCATGCCCGCCGGGATGGTCGGGAAAGGCTAACGCCTGCCAGAGCGGTGCCGACGTCTCCCGCGGAGATTGGCTGCTCTTCACCGATGCCGACACGGTACACCGCCCGGGATCGCTGGCCCGTGCCCTGGAGGAGGCGCGCCAACACGGCGCGGGCCTGCTGTCGTACTCCCCGGGCCAGGATGTGCGCGGATTTCTCCAGCGCGCCCTAATGCCCTTGATATTCGCCGAACTGGCATGCACCTATCGTCCCGCCCAAGTGAGCGATCCGGCCTCGCCTGCGGCTGCGGCCAATGGCCAGTATCTGCTGATTGCCCGGCCGGTATACGACCAGATCGGGGGCCATGCGGCCGTCGCCGGGGATCTGCTCGAGGACGTCGCTCTGGCCCGCGCCGTAAAGCGCGCCGGGCACCGGTTGTTCTTCCGCTATGGCGCCGATAGGGTACGGACGCGTATGTACCTCAGCTACAGTCAGATGCGGGAAGGCTGGAGCAAGAATCTGGCCCTGCTGTTTCCCTCCTCAGACGCCCTGACCTTCTGGCGGACGCTGGAATTCTTGGCCAGCGTAGGCGCTTTCACCGCTATGGTTGCGGCCGCAGTCCTGGGCGTTCCGGCGGTAGCCCTGCCGGCTGCAGCGGTCGCCGCCCCAACCTGAATCCTGCTGCTTCGCCGGGTGCGGAAAGCGCATTTCGATTGGCTCTCGACTTTGTTGGCCCCACTGGGGTTACCCCTGTTTGCGTATCTTTTGCGGCGCTCGCGAATCTGTCATAAGCAGGGGAAGGTTTCTTGGAAGGGACGCGTGTATTCAGGGCAGCTGGATCCCGGCAACAGCATCATACTAGAGAGGAAGCATGGTCTATCTGACCCGTAAATGCGAATTCTCGGCCGCGCACTATTACCACAACCCGGAACTTTCGCCGGAAGAGAACCGGCGTATTTTCGGCAAGTGTAACAATCCAAACGGTCACGGCCACAACTACGCGCTGGAGGTCACGGTAGAGGGCGAAATCGATCAGCGCTCGGGCTTTGTCTTGGATCTGAAGGACTTGAAGGAGATCATGACCCGCGAGGTGCTGGACGCGCTGGATCACCGCTTCCTGAACAAGGAAGTGCCGGAGTTCGCCCGCGAGATCCCCACCACGGAGAACATGGCGGTAGCCATCTGGAACCGCTTACAACCTAAGCTCCACATGGCGCACCTGCACCGGGTGCGGTTGTACGAATCCGATGATCTTTTTGTGGACTATTACGGCGAATAACAACACCTGTCATAGAGCCACAGAGACACAGAGACGAATTTGGGATTCGGGAGGTCGGATTTGGGCTTTGGAGCCGAGGTGCCGGATGGTTGAGAAGTCGAGTAATCGGTGATTCGCAAGAGTAGTAATAACTGTTTCGAAATCAGCTAGTTAATAAATATTTTGAAGGTACATCTTACAAGACGTTACGGGTTTTCGGCTTCGCACCGGCTGCATAACGACCAGCTTCCAGCCGAAGAGAACCAGAGCCTGTACGGGAAATGCAATAACCCGTACGGACATGGACACAACTATGCCCTGGAGGTCACCGTCAGCGGACCCATTGACCCGCACACAGGGATGGTCTGCGATTTAGGCGAGCTGGATGCCGTCGTCGAACGCGAGGTTCTGGCGCGCTTCGATCACGAGAATTTGAATCTGGTTCCCGAATTTGCCGGTCATATACCTAGCAGTGAGAATCTGGCGGCCAGGATTTTCGAGATATTGCAGGCCGGCTTTCACGCGGCGCGCCTGGAAAAGGTCCGGGTGGAAGAGACATCCCAGAACTTTTTTGAGTATGCCGGGGGAACCGGCTGAAGGATCGTTCCCCGTTTCCCGTTCTCCGTCGCCCGTTTCCGGCAAGCGCCGCGAGGCCGTGCAGTTTCAGTGATCGGGAAACGGGTAACGGGAGACGGGAAACGTCGAACGGAGGCATAGTGGCAGTAAAGGAAACAGAAACAACTTTAACCGGTGCAAGCTTTGCCGAGCTGGTTCACGAGCTGCTGGTTCGTTTGGGCGAGGATGCCGATCGCGAGGGTCTGGCCAAGACACCGGAGCGCGTGCAGCACTCGCTGGAGTTTCTTACTAAGGGATACAAGGAAGATCCGGAGGCCATCCTTCGCGGTGCCTTATTCAGCGTTACTTACGACGAGATGGTGATCGTGAAGGATATCGAGATGTTCAGCCTTTGCGAGCACCATATGCTACCGTTTTTTGGCAAGGTGCATGTAGCGTATATCCCCAATGGTAAGGTCATTGGATTGAGCAAGATCCCTCGACTGGTCGAGTGCTTTGCGCGGCGTTTGCAGGTGCAGGAACGCCTGACCACCCAAATCGCGGAAGCCATCCAGAATGCCATTCATCCAATTGGGGTAGGGGTGGTGATCGAGGCGCGCCACCTGTGCATGATGATGCGGGGAGTCGAAAAACAGCATTCCGCAGCCGTGACTTCGGCGATGCAAGGAGCCTTCCGCACCTCCAAACGTACCCGGGACGAATTCCTAGCCCTAATCCACGGCCGAATCAACGGTAATGGCGCCTGACCAAGATTTCGGATTTGGGATTCGGGATTTGGGATTTAAGAGCAAGGCCGGCATGTGGCATCGGGCTCACCGATAGCGTTTCGGGGTTTTTAAAATCCCAAATCCGAAATCCAGAATCCCAAATCCTAAGTTTATGAGTACGTTACAAAATTCGCCTCCTCTGCTGCACCGGGTAGCCGTAATTACAGGCGCCAGCCGCGGCATCGGCCGGGCTCTGGTCGAGCGTTTTGCCGAGGCTGGTTTTGATTTGGCGCTCTGTGCGCGCAGTCCAGAGGGCTTGGCGGGAGAAGAAATCGCCGAACGCTGGAGGATAAGGGTACTGGCCAGTCGGTGCGACGTACGCGACGAGGGGTCGGTCGGCGAGTTCTTCCAAACCATCCGGCAGCATTTCGGGGTTATCGACATTCTGATAAACAACGCAGGTATCGCCACGCCATCGGCCAAGGTGGCGCAGGTCCCGCTGGCGGAGTGGCGCGACGTTATCGATACTAACCTGACCGGCACGTTCCTCTGCACGCAGGCCGCGCTGCCCTTAATGAGGCGTGGCGGGACCATCGTAAACAACCTGTCAGTGGCCGCCAAAGGCGCTTTTGCCGGCCAGTCGCCTTATGTGACGGCCAAGCATGGGGCCAGGGGTTTCACCAATACCTTGCGGATGGAGTTGCGGGAATGCGGCATACGGGTGTTGGCCCTATATCCGGGAGCCACCACAACCGATATCTGGAATCAATCCTGGCCGGACGCTCCCCGCGAGCGCATGATTTCTCCAGACACCGTAGCCTTGGCCGTGCTTCACGCTGTGATGTTGCCTGAAAATGCGTCAGTAGAGGAACTTCTCATCGGCCCAACGGGCGGAGCGTTGTGACAATTTTGATTTTTGAATTTTGAATTTTGATTTGGACAATGTACTGGAGTTCGGTGACTGCGTGGCATCTGACAGGAAGCTTTGACCTTTAACCATAAGGTATTGAAAACGTAGCCATATCTTCTTTACAACAAAGTCCGGTAAATCAAAAGTCGAAATTCAAAATTGTCTGCTGAACCGGTACCGCCGTGGCCGGCTGGGGAAGAGTTTAATGAGCACGATTCCGGTCACGAATCCGCCCACGTGGGCCCAGAAAGCCACCCCGCCGGAAGTTTGGCTGGAGTAGGTGATCGCGGTGGCGGTTCCAGCCAGAAACTGCCCGATGATCCAATATCCTAGGACCAGCCAAGCGGGCAGGTGGATAAACGTGAAAAAGAAAAACAAGGGCACCAGGGTCAGTACCCGGGCGGAGGGAAACAGCAGCAGATAGGCGCCCATTACCCCGGCAATGGCGCCACTGGCGCCGACGCTGGGGATGGCAGAGCGGTAGTTGATCAGGAAATGCAGCAATGCGGCTCCTAAGCCCGCGAGTACGTAAAAGACCAAGTACCGGAAGTGGCCGAGGTAGTCCTCCACATTGTCGCCAAATATCCACAACGCCCACATGTTAAAGATCAAGTGTAGCCACGATGCGTGGATAAACATCGAGGTAAGCACCGGCAGGAAGGCCATGTTGGCCGTAATGGGAAACAGCAGTCCATGGGTGCGGATATGGTGTACGCCGGCGGCCAGGGCGGTGATCTTAAGCGGTACAAAGCCCAGGTGAAACATCATCAGATCACGCTGGACGGGGGTTAACATGACCTCGAACAGAAACACCACCACGTTCAGCGCCACCAGCAGATAGTTCACGTAGGGTGTGCCGAAACGGGGCGCGTCGTCACGGATGGGGATCATCTTGTTACACTTGCTCCTGGGGTAATACCCAGCTAAGGGGTCCGGCCGGGTGAGTGCCTCCAGGTCGGCAGCTTTGCCTGCTTAAAACAATAACAGACTGACGCCATGAACGGAGTGCTGGTAATCGATAAGCCCGCGGGGATGACCTCGCATGACGTGGTGAACTGCGTACGCCGGCTGTTGCGGGAACGTGCGGTCGGCCATCTGGGCACACTGGACCCCCTCGCTACCGGAGTTTTGCCTCTGGTGATCGGTAAGCTGACGCGTTTAGCTCAGTTCTACAACAGCGCGGAGAAGACTTATGAAGGCTCCATCCGCTTTGGCTTTGCCACCGATACCTACGACGCTGAGGGACAGCCCTCCACTCCGGTGTCCGACGTCCGGCCCACGCTGGAACAGGTACGTACGATGGCCGCACAGTTTTGCGGTGTGATTCAGCAGATCCCCCCGCCGTTCTCGGCCAAAAAGATCCGAGGCGTGCCTGCCTACCGGATGGCGCGAAAGCAATGCGAGGTCGAACTGCAGCCAGTCGCGGTGGAGATAAAAGAATTCGAAGTCTTTGGATGTGAAGAAGATAGAGTGTGTTTTCGCGCCCGGGTCGCTTCCGGAACGTATATGCGTTCGGTGGCGCACGAGATAGGACAGCGGTTAGGCATGGGTGCCCATCTGGCCACCCTGCGCCGAACGGCCTTGGCGGAATTCTCCCTGGCCGATGCCCGCACGCTCGACCAACTGAAGACGGCAACCCTGCCTGACGATGAAGGGGGCCTGTTCTTTCATCCGCGACGCCTGCTGCCTGCCTTCCCAGCGGTAACCGCTACTGAGGAAAGCGCAGCCAAAATTCGCGCCGGTCGCGCCGTGAATCTGCTGGAAATGTCGTCCGCCCGCCAGGTGAAGGTCTTTTATGGCCAGAATCAACTGATTGCCATCGCCAACCGTGTAGCCGGCACGCTCTTTCACCCGAAAGTGGTCTTGGCCACGCAGTAGAAGGCACGACCTAAACCATTGCGCTTTAAAGATTTATTACAATAACTTCAAGATGCTCCCTTAGTTTTACACTGCTTATGCACCAAATTAAGTGCAATTACTCGGGAGTATTGGGGTAATTGCGTTAATAATCTTAGATTTATATGAATAAATCCAACCTTAGGAATAGCCCTTCTGGTGGGCTTTTCGAGTGGACTTAAGCTTCCCTTCCGGCCGGAAGGAATTGCGTGCGGATGACGTTCTGCGCCAGGGTCATGAAGTCTTTCACGTTGGCCGTGACCAAGGTGGCATGGGTTCGCTGCGCCAAAGCCCCTGCAAAGGCATCCGCATAGGACAGGTTGTGGGTCTCCTTGAACTCAGCTGCGGCTTCTGCGACGCTGGCGTCCACTGGTATCACGGTGACGGGCAGGCTTTTGAGTTGATCCACCAACAAACGGGCATTGGCGCTCCCGTGCGCCCGGATTGCCATATAGTTGATCTCGCCCCAGGTAAAGGCCGAGACCAACAGTTGAACCTCTCCTTCCAGGGCAGTCTTGAAGAGTTGCTGTACCTGCTCGGCACCCGACTCGTCCTCGACGAAACGGAGGATGGCGCTCGCGTCCAGGATATAAGCCTTCATCGCGGATCGGTCAAGCGTTCCGGCTCGCGCAGAGCGGAGAGGGAAGGCCCACCCTTGAAAAATCCCCGCAACCGATCGATTAACCGGTCGGTCACAGGTCTCATAATCAGGATATCGCCCGCCCGCTGAAAGCATACGCGGGTGCCCGGTTCTATTTTCAACTCCGCCCGTAGCTCAGCCGGAATCACAACTTGACCCTTGGTCGATACTAATGAGTAAAACGTGTCATCCATGCTGTTATAAATAATACTTACTTATTGCGAATACAATAAAAATGATCTTCCTGAACCACAAAAATAACTACTTTAAGTTGATATTCATGATATTCGTTTGCTTATCCATATTACTGTAAATTAACGATATTGTTGTAACAAGGCTTTTTATGCGGACGGGTAAATGGCGAATAAGCGTGTATAACGGATGCAGTAGCGTCTAACATGTAGTAAGACATAGAGAAAGTAATCTTACTATGGGTATTACCTGACTATAGTTTTGGGTTTAATTACGGCACAAACCATGCTGTAAACATTTGGTCTGTTCGTTGTGGAATTGAAGCCTGATAAGGTGTAGATTCTTGTTGCACAAAATAGGAGGGGCAACGGAACGGATTCGTCCCAGGTTATCGCGCCAAGGGGTGCCTAATTGTCCTAAATCGGCGCCAAAATCGGTAGTTTCAGCCGAATATGCAGCCTGCGACGGGTCAGTCCCAATTGGCAGCATACCGTTTTCTGGTTTGGGACGAAATATCGTCAGCTCTTTACAACGGAGGAAAGAATTGGACAAGGAATTGTTTGAAAAAGGCTTAAAGATTCGTCGTGAAGTCCTGGGCGCTAAACATGTTGACAAGTCGCTTGCCGCCATAGACGACTTTTCGCGTCCGCTCCAGGAGTTGGTTACACAATATTGCTGGGGAGAAATCTGGGGCCGCCCGGGGCTTGATCGGAGAACCCGGAGCATCATCAACTTGGCCATGCTGACGGCGCTTAACCGTCCGCACGAGGTAAAACTGCATGTCCGGGGGGCGCTGAACAACGGCCTGAGCAAGGCGGATATCATGGAAGTCTTCTTACACGCCATGATTTACTGTGGCGTGCCGGCAGCCATCGACAGCTTCCGCAATGCGCAAGAGGTATTCAAAGAGGAGGGAATCTGACTGTGGCTATCGTTCTGCAGCCGCCAGCGCGTATTGGATTCATTGGAATCGGTAATATGGGACGGCCAATGGCGCGCCGCCTCCTGGAAGCGGGATACACCGTGCAGGTCGCGGACAAGAACGAAAGTGCGGTCCAACGCTTCGTTGCCGAATTCGGCGGAAACGCTGCCAATTCCCTGGAGCCGCTGGCGCGTTCCAGCCAAGCCGTCATTACCATGCTTCCGGATGGTAAGGCGGTCCAGGAGGTGGTGCTTGGGGACGGTGGACTCATCTCCAGCCTGGCTGCCGGCAGCATCGTGATAGATATGAGCTCCTCGGAACCTGTTGGCACCAGGGATCTTGGCCGGGCCCTGGCTGGGCGCGGCATCCACTTGGTGGACGCACCGGTATCCGGCGGCGTAAAGCGGGCGATAGACGGTTCGCTGGCGACCATGGCAGGGGGCGAGGCAGGGATAATCGCCTGTATCCGGCCCTTATTGGAGGCCATGGCGAAGCAGATTTTCCTGACCGGCCCGTTGGGGTCGGGGCATGCCATGAAGGCCTTGAATAACTTAGTCTCGGCGGCTGGACTGTGGATGGCGGCAGAGGCCTTGCTGGTAGGCCAGCAGTTTGGGTTGGCGCCGGAAACCATGGTCGATGTTCTCAATGCCTCCACCGGGCGCAACAACAGCACCGAGAACAAATTCAAGCAGCACATTCTGTCCCGTACTTTCGGCTCTGGTTTTTCGCTGGGACTGATGGCAAAGGACTTACGCACGGCACAAGGGCTGGCCGCAGCTACCGGGATTCCAGCGCCGTTCACTCGCTGCTGCACCGAATTGTGGGACCAGGCGGTCCGTGAGCTGGGTGAAGCCGCCGATCATACCGCCATCGTGCGCGTGCTTGAGCAGAAGGCTGGGCAGGTATTGGCCAAGTGAGTTTCCGGTTTCGATGCGAGCGTAATGACCATGGGCTTGGCGGCAGATCCAGGACAAACGCCAGAGCCAGCAGTATCTACGTCAGCGCCAGCGAAACCAGCACATAGAGCCAGAGCACGGTCATCACGTGCCAGTACCAGGCAGTAACATCTACCACAATTCTACGCACTTCCAGCGGCTTGGCCAGTAAAGAGGTCGTTGCGCCTGCGTACAAAAGCGCCAGCAGTCCGCCGAGGAGATGGATGCCATGGATACCGCTGAGGAAATAGAAGAACGAAGCTCCGGCGTCACCGGCGTCACCGGATACCGCCAGCTCGCGCAGGGACACAATATGCCACGCCAGAAGCTGGCCGGCTAGAAAAGCCATACCCAGCAGCGTGCTGATGGCCAGCCAAGGGATGGATTGCCCGGACCTGACCGCAACGCCCGGAATGGAGCTGAGGGGACCGAGCAAGGTGCGCTCCGCCGCCTCCCGCCGGGCCGCCTCCAGACTGATGCTGCTGGCCGCCAGCAGCAGCGTGTTGACCAGTAACAAGCGGAAGGGCAAGGGCGCGGGCCGCCAGTCCTGCACGTATCTGCCGATCGACGGATTCCAAGTACCTACCCGGGCACGCAAGAGAAACACCATGGTGGAGCTTACAAACAGCATCACCACAGCGACCAGTGCGATTGCCATACCGAGGCGATACCGGCGCAAGCGTTCCCGATAATTCGGGACGTTATCACCGCGGCCTCCACCGCCACCGCCCCCAAAGTCGCGGTAGTCGATCGGTCCCCGACCGCCGCCGCCGCCAGTTTGGGGCTTGTGTTCCTTAAGGCTAAATGTGGCTGGCAGAATTCACCTCAGGCGCGCTAGCGCGTCGCCGCAATGGTCATAAGATGGCGCTGAGGTTAGCCAGGATGCGACAAAAGAACAGATGTCAGAAAACGTGAAGCATCCGGAGATCGGGTGATCGGGTGATCTGATTTAGGACTGGGGAATTCGGATAGTTTGGGTTCGTCGGGCTGAAGCCCGACGCTTCCACCTATCACCCGCACACTTATTTGTGGGTAATTGATAGCTGCAGCGTCCAGGGGCCAAACTGACCACTGGCCACTGCTGGCTTCAGTCGGTGCTGGGGCGCCCGCTCCCACCGTGAAGGCCCTGCTTGATGATCCAGCGCAGCACGTTCTGATTATTGTAGTAATAACCCAACACGTACTGACAGGTGGACAGGCAATGGCTGTTGCACACCTTTTTCATCGCGTCCAACTGGCTCTGATCGAATTTATGGCCGTCGTAGACGTTGCCCCAGTCGTGGGTGGAGGCGTACATCGGAAAACACGGGGCCAGCGTGCCGTCCGTGCGGATTAGGCTGGAATTGTGGCCGGCTCGGCAGTTCCAAGGATACGTCTTGCCACGCATGAAGTCTTTCATCTTCCGCATATGGTCCTTGGAATTGACCATAATGTAGCCTTGGCTGTTCTTTTCGATCAGCCAATCCAGTATCTCATCGACTTTTCCCCAGTCGTCGCGCTGGAGGTAGGTGATGTTGTTGTCGAGATGTTTGAAATGGTTTTGCTCGAGGTAGGGCGGTTCGTTGATATGTACGTCGGTGGAAATGCCATTGTCGTGCGCGAGTTCGGTGAGCAGCTTCACGTCTTCCAGGTTATGGCGGCAGATATTGGTATTGAACACGATCATGTAGCCGTGCTGCCGCTGCTGCTTCACCAGGTAGCGGAATTGTTTCTCGATGCGCTTGAGGTTCTTGGGCAGGCCGGGCTTCTCCTCAATGCAGTCGACCGCCAGATTGATGGCGGCCACGCCCAAACCACCCACCCGATCGACAAAGTCCTCTGTCATCAGGATGCCATTGGTGGGCAGATAGACGAAGAACCCGTTTTTGCCCCCGTATTCGACGACCTTCAGGATGAAGTCCCGCCGGAGAAGAGGTTCGCCGCCCATGATGGCAATCACCCGGCAACCCACCGATTTCAGGAAATCGATGGAGCGGATGGCGCACTCTTCGGTCATGCCTTTGATCTTGTTGTTGTACGCCCAACAGTAGTGGCAATCCACGTTGCACTTGTACTCGGTGAACAGATAAGACAACAGCGGACGAAACTGGTTCTTCAGCACGCGCGATTGCACATAGGGAACCAGCCAGCGCCGGGTGGCACGCAGAAAATTGTTGGCATGGTAACTGGGTGTCTGCAGCTCGGCCACGGATCTTGCTTCTCCTTGAATTCCCGTTCTCACACGCGGAGAACGTGGCGTATTTTCAGAGTTGTGGTCTCAGGGTGAATCCACCGGTCAACACGCATCACGCGCTTTTCGCCCGCCGGGGCAACAAGCGCAAGCGAAAACCTCTACCGTTGGTCGCTCCGTTTAAGATATGTTACCGACTCAACTAATTGTCAATGGGCGTAGCCATAAATTCACATGCAAATCAGCGAGTGAGCCGAGGCGATGGCTGAAATGCAACTGAAAAGGGTTGGCCAGAGTTGCGCGGAGGAGCTGCATGATGGTGTCTTCTGACGCGGAACGCACCGCCTGGGATCGGCGTTATCGGCAGGGTTCGCACAGTTCGCGCGAGCCCGACCCATTTCTCGTATTCGCCTACGAAGAATTCGTCGCGCCGCTGTTTGGGCGGCCCGGCACAGCCCTGGATCTGGCGGGAGGCGTGGGCCGGCACACGATTTTTCTGGCACAGCGCGGCTGGCAGGTGACGCTCACCGACATCTCCGCCGTAGGCATCCAGCGCGCTCG